>Ga0136633_1001136_pt1 | contig 19789 bp, 26 predicted proteins | sample AntDrymeUQ832206_2_FD_105494 | JGI IMG/M metagenome (GOLD analysis project Ga0136633, IMG submission 105494) | Polar desert sand microbial communities from Dry Valleys, Antarctica - metaG UQ83 (22.06) | ecosystem: Environmental > Terrestrial > Soil > Desert | place: Antarctica: Dry Valley...
AGGCACAACCGAATCTGGGTCACCTTCGTCTTCGAGTCCGCCGCCGACCCCGGCACCCGCCTCTCGGCCAGAGCTCGAAGCTGCTGATCTAGGCGGCACTCTCGTCCCTGCCGCCGACCACCGGTCGAGGCCCCGTCTCCCAGCGGGGCCTCGATCGCGTCTGGATTACACCCGCCGGTGCTAGAAGACTCCCTCGCGCTCGGCTTGAGAGGGCCACGATCGCGCCCGGCACGGCGCCACCCCTTTGGTCTGCTGCATCATGACCGGCGCCGGCGCCCCTGCCGCCGGGCAGCCGCGATGGAAGGAGCCGAGAGCGTGGCCCACCTCGTGGTTGACGAGGTAGCGGCGATATCCGGCCAGGTCGCGCCCGTAAGAGGCGGCGCCGCGGCGCCAGCGCATGAAGTTGAGAACGGCCGTGCCGCTCTGATGGCAGGAGTAGATACCCGCGGTGTCGAGCGGCGCGCATAATCGGTCGGTGGTGTCGGGGCTCGCCAGGGCCACTCGGAACGCTGCGGGCTCGGAATCGACCCGGCGAAAGGGAACCGATCCGCCGCCCCAGCTCCTATCGTCGTAGAGCACCCGCTGCACGGCCGTCGCAAATCGGGCACGGTCGATACCCAGCCCCTCCTCGATCTCGACCATGAACCGCACCGGGGCCCCCGGACCGGAGGCGGACGCTTTTCCCGGCACCACCAAGAGCCGTCCGGTGGGCCGGGAGGGGGCCCGGGGGGTCATCGGTTCGGTCGGTCCGGGCAGAGCTCGCTCTGGTACGGCGAAGGCTGTCGGCGAGGGGAACGCGAGAAAGAGGCCCAGCGCCACGTCGACTGCAGCGAGAAGAGATCGCCTGCGTTGGCCCTGCGAAGTCTTGAACACGGCCCGTCCCTTCCCTCTGTCCTTGTGATTGTATCTTCCGACGAGCAAGGCAAGGGCAGCCCGACCGGGGCGGGGCGAGCCGGGCCCGAAATGTAGCTCTTTGCCATAAAGGTACGGAATCCGACCCCTATGCAGCACAAAGTTACCGGGGGGTCGGGCTCCCGGCCCGAAATCGCTAGGAGGATGCGGTTGAATCTCGGTCTCCCAACAGGATCACGTCGGGCAACTCATCGAGCAGGCGAGCGGGGCAGTCGTGGAACGTCTCGTCGCCGCGCAGGAGTCGCCCCACCGCCTCCCTCTTGCTCTTTCCAGAAACGATCACGAATACTTTCTTCGCCGTCGCCACAGCCGGCTGAGTGAGCGTCAGGCCGCGCAGCCCGTCGGGCCGATCCACTGCCGCGCACAGCCGCTCTCGAGCATCGAGCGCCGGGGAGCCCGGGAACAGCCCCGCGACGTGGCAGTCGGCGCCGAGACCCAGCAGCGCCACATCGATGCCCCGGCCCGCGAAAGGCACGATTGCGTCGTGGTAGGCGGCGGCGGCTTGCTCCGGCTCGTCCTCACCACGCATGCGGTAAACGGCAGTGCCTCCGTCGCCCCCAAGGGACAGCCTCGCGGCGGCCATCGCGTAGTTGCTCGACTCGTGGTCGGGGGGGACACAGCGCTCGTCAGAGAAGAAGACGGATGCTCCGGGCCGCAAGCACCCCGGGGGCAGCAGTGAGTAGACGTCCGCGGCCGTGGTTCCGCCGGTGAGGATGATCGAGCCTGCGCGGCTCAGCTCGGGAGCCAGCCGGGCTGCGGCTTCTGTGCCAAAGGATTCGAATACCTCGACTGCGATGGTCATCCTCGAGCCTCCAGAACCCTCGAGGTGTTGAGCCGGGCCGCTTCCACCACCGCGGCGCGGTCGTGGTACGCCATCGCGTTGAATCCGAGGACCGGTAGCTCGTTGAGCCAGGGCCGAAGGACGAGAACCTCTACCCCCTGAGCGCGCGCCGCCGCAATCTCTCGGTTGATCGTCCGGGCGTTGAGTGAGCGCGCCAGCACCGGCTTCCACAGGTCAGAACTGAGCGTCCGAACTCCCTCCTCCGGCCGCCAACCCAGCGGCGCGACAAGAGTGATGCGTTCACACCCCTGCTGAACGGCGACGTCGAGGGATACCGCGCCGGCAATGCCGCCGTCGACGTAATAGCGGCCGCGCATGCGCACCGGGGGGAACACGCCCGGGATCGCAGCCGATGCGAGCACCGCGGTGACAAAGGATCCGGGCGGGGTATTGGCAGAGCTCAAGGCGACGCGCCGGCCCGAATAGAGCTCGACCGCTGCGCAATAGAGATCGGTGCGCGGCCACTGAGCAGGCAGCTCGCGGCGCAGCCTTTCCTCGGTGGCACTGTTGGAGTAGAGGCCTGCCGGGAACCGGGCCCTCAGCCGCCGGCCCGGCACTTTCGATCCCGACACGCGGGCCCAGTAGCCGGTGGCGGCCGTGTAGGCGAAGACCGCTCCTCCGATACGCCTCATGCGTTCTGCTCTGTTCGACCACAAGGGGGTGAACAAAGCCCTGATGTCGGCCTCGAAAGCTTCAGGCCCGCTCACCTCCGGAGTGCCGTTACCTTGGGCTTCGCGATAGAGGTCGTCCACCGTCTTGCCCGCGGCCAGATAGGCGGCGACGATCGCCCCGGCGCTGGTGCCGACGATGACGTCCGAGGCGCCGGGCTCGGTGCCCGCCTCTTGAAGCGCCTTCAGCACTCCGGCGTGGTAACCCATACCGACGAGACCGCCGCCACCCAAGACCAGCCCCGTTTTCATGAACTGCAAGCTTATGGGTATGTGCATCCGATAGAGGCAGGTGGTCGAGGTGCAGCGGTCTACTCTTGCCCACTTCAGGGGCCGGGGTCGGCCGGCACGGCGGCAACGAAGGAGAGAGATGCGGAGGGAAAGGCTGGGTCGCGAGGGCCCTTCGATATCTGTGGTCGGTTACGGCGCGTGGGAGGCCGGGGGCATGGCCTGGGGCCCGAATCCTCCCGACGACCAGACGGTCTCCTCGATGAGGGCGGCGATCGAGTCGGGCATCAACTGGATCGACACCGCAGAGGTTTACGGCGGCGGCCGTTCCGAGGAGCTCGTGGGCCGGGCGCTCGAGGGCACGCGCGACGTGATGGTGTTCACTAAGGTGGCGCCCCGTCCCCAGGGCTCGGGTTTCGACCCCTCGGGCGTGCGAGCGGCCGCCGAGAAGAGCCGGGGCCGGCTCGGCCGGGAGGTCATCGATCTGCTGCAGCTCCACTGGCCCGATCGCTCGACTCAGGTCGAGGAGACATGGGAGGCCATGAGCTCGCTCGTCGAGGACGGCGTCGTCCGCCACATCGGGGTGTCCAACTTCGGACGAGATCTGATCGAGAGATGCGAGCGCATCAGCCATGTCGATTCGCTGCAGCCTCCCTTCTCCATGCTGCGTCGCGAGGGCCGAGGCGACCTTTTCGAGTTCTGCGCTGACAACGGCACCGGCATCATCTGTTACGGCCCCCTCGGCTATGGCTTGCTCACCGGAGCTTTCAATAGGGAAACGAAGTTCTCCGATGACGATTGGCGCGGCGGCGGACACGGCATGAGCGCGTACGACGCCTTGTTTGCGCCGGGCAAGTTCGAGCGCAGTCTCGACGTCGTGGACGCGCTGCGGCCGATAGCCGAGCGTATCGGAGTATCCTTGGCCCAGATCGCGCTGGCGTGGGCACTGCATCAAAAAGGTGTCACCGGGGTAATCGCGGGATCACGCTCCCCGGAGCACATGCGAGACAATGCCGGCGGCGGGTCGGTCGAGTTGTCGCAGAACGATCTCGAAGAGATCGAGAGGGTTCTCGTTTGAGCCAGCGGGTGGTGTTGGAAGCGAAGGAGCTCTGAGTGGAAGTATCGCCTCTTGTCTATGTAGGCTTCATCGGTTTCGTGTTGGCAATGCTGTTCCTCGATCTCAAGCTGTTCCAGACCGACGATGAAACCGAGCCTACGACCAAGGAGTCGGGCACCTGGGTGGCAGTCTGGGTAAGCCTGGCGCTGGTCTTCGGCGTGGCGCTCTACTTCTGGCAGGGCGGTGAGATCGGGGCCCAATACTTCGCCGGATACCTCATCGAGTACTCGCTGTCCGTGGACAACATGTTCGTGTTCATCGTCATCTTCCAGTACTTCTCTATTCCCTTCAAGTACCAGCACCGGGTGTTGTTCTTCGGCATCTTGGGGGCGCTGATCTTCCGTGGGATCTTTATCGCGGCCGGCGCCGCTCTGGTTCGTAATTTCGAGTGGATCATTTACATCTTCGGTGCCTTCCTGATAATCACAGCGATTCGCCTTGCCAAGTCGAGCGGCGAGGAGATTCATCCGGAGAAGAACCCGGTGCTGAAGTTCGCCCAACGCCGCTTCCCATCGACCGAGAGCTTCGAAGGCCACAACCTCTTCACCGTGGAAAACGGCAAGAGGCTCGCAACGCCGCTGTTCATCACGCTTGTTTTCATCGAAGTGACCGATATTCTGTTTGCACTCGACTCGATCCCCGCGATCTTCGGCATCACCCAAGACCCTTTCATCGTGCTGACATCAAACGTTTTCGCTATCCTCGGGCTGCGGTCGCTGTACTTCTTGTTGGCCGGCGCGCTCAACCGCTTGCACCTGCTGAATTACGGGCTCGCCTTCGTGCTCGGGTTCGTGGGCGTGAAGATGCTGCTCGAGGCGGTTCACGTCGAGGTGCCGATCTTGCTGTCCCTCGCCGTGATCATCGGGGCGTTGGGCGTAACCACGGTGCTGTCTCTGAAGACCGAGCCGCCCGAGAAAAAAAAGGAGGCTAAGAAGAAGGCGGCCGATGAGAAGGAACAGACGACAAGCTAGCCGCCCGATTGGTGGCCAGATGACATACAGAGCACTCACCACCACTCGGCACGAGAATCAGTCTCGGGCTATCAGTGTCGCCGTCGCTTGAGCCCGCGCTCGCATCACTATCTCGTCCACGTTCACGTTCTCGGGACGAGTCACGGCCCAGGCAACGCAGTCGGCGATGTCCTCGGGCGAAAGCGGAGTGAAGCCGTCGTACATATGCTCCGAACGCTCGGAGTCCTGGTCGAAGCGCACCAGCGCGAATTCGGTGGAGACGTGACCGGGATTGATCTCGGTGATCCTGATGGGACGGCCTACGAGCTCCTGGCGAAGCGTGCGCGTCAGTGCCCGGCTCGCGTGCTTCGAGGCCGTGTAACCTCCGCCGCCGGGGTACACCTCAAAAGCGGCGATCGATCCGATGTTGACGATGTGGCCGTTGCCCGATCCCTCGAGCGTGCCGAGCAGGGCCTGGGTCATGCGCAGCAGTCCCATCACGTTGGTTTCCCACATCACCCGGACCCGCTCCTCGGACAGCTCCTGCACATCTTCGAGACCCGATGCGAGCCCGGCGCTGTTCACCAACACCCGGGCCCCCGAGCAGGCTTCTGCGAAGCTCCTCACCGATGCGTGGTCGGTGACGTCGAGCTCGTGCGCCCGGCCCCCTGCACGCTCGGCGATGTCGGCGAGCTTGTCGAGGCGGCGTGCCCCCAGGACCACTTCGAAGCCCTCGTCGGCAAGGCGCAGTGCGGTGGCGGCGCCGATGCCGCTCGACGCGCCCGTGATCACGGCCACACCCCGGTCTGCCTGGCTCATCGCCGCCTCCCTCAATAGATGTCTCTTGGCCTCACAAGACGAGGCTGTGCAAGGATCGTCGCATGAAGTCGATCGACCGGGTGGCGGTGATAGGTGCCCAGCTAGACCTCGGGGCCTCGCGGCGAGGGGTCGACATGGGTCCCAGCGCCATTCGCTACGCGGGGCTGGCCGAGCGCATCGAGTCGCTGGGAATCAGCGTGGACGACCTCGGCAACATCTCCGTCGAGATCCCCGAGATTGCGTCGATCGCAGACCGGCACGCCCGCTATTTGCCTGAGATCCTCGCCGCCTGCGCTCGTCTCGGCGCCGAGGTCCGAAGCGCGGCCTCCGAGGGACGGGTGCCGCTGGTGCTCGGCGGAGACCACTCGATCGCCATGGGCACCCTGGCCGGGCTGCACTCGGCGCACGGTCCCGGCGCCGTCCTGTGGTTCGACGCGCACGGCGATCTCAACCGTCCCGAGAACTCCCCGTCCGGCAACGTTCACGGTATGCCCCTGGCGGCCGCGCTGGGCGCCTGTGGGTTTGAGCTGGACGGGCTTTCAGAGGCGCCGTGGGTCGAGAAGGGCCGGGTAGCCGTGGTCGGGGCCCGCCAGCTCGATCCGGGCGAGCGCGAGCTGATCGAGTCGCTCGGTCTCTGCGTCCTCACCATGACCGAGGTCGACCGGAGGGGCATCGCCTCCGTGATGCATGAGGCTCTGTCCGTGGTGCAGGGCTCAGGATTCGTCCACGTCTCCTTCGACGTCGACGTACTCGATCCAGAGATAGCGCCGGGGGTCGGCACGCCCGTGCGAGGGGGGCTCACCTATCGTGAGGCTCATCTGGCCATGGAGCTGGTGGCCGAGTCGGGCATGCTGTCCTCGATGGAGGTCGTCGAGGTCAACCCCATGTTCGACCACGGAGGCGTGACCGTATCCCTGGGGGTCGAGCTCATCGCCAGCGCGCTGGGCTCCCGCATCCTTTAGGTTTAGGGGAATATGCACTGAGTCCACAGCGCTGCCACCTTTTACCGACTCCAGATCCATCCCCCGGGCCGGTAGCGATACGGGTATCACGTTCGCTCGTACATCGCGAGGGGGCGCATCTTATGTCACGTTGGATCCGGGGTAGTGCCCGCGGCCATGCCCAGCTCCTCCATCGTTAGCTTCACCATGCGCTCGCAGGCGCGCCTTGCGAATTCCTTCTGCCTTTTTCGCCCGAAGAGAAGGAACCCCACGCGCACGATGTGGTCGTCGATAGGAGCGGGCCGGGATAAGGCACGAATCCGGAACTCGACTTTTCCCGAATCAAGCCACTTCCATACCTGGTAATCGATCTGTCCCATCTCGAAGTGGCCCTGAAGAGTCCTGTAGCTCCACGACCAGACGCGGGCCCTGTCTCCATCTTCTTTTCGTGGTCCATCGGTGACGCCGCCCGAGCGCACCCCCACATAGATCCGCATGCCCCAGAAGTGAGCCTCGAGCAGCATATGTCGACTCTCGAGTGGCTCCCGGGGATCGAAGTAAGCCCGGACAAGCTTCGGGTCCACGAATCCGTAAGCGGTGGTAAGGCGTATTGCGACCTCCCAGCTGCCGCCGCACATGGGAGAACCGGGGCGTTCGGCCGGCAATGGTTGCCGGTAACGGTCAATCCGCCAGCCCGTGCTTTCGATGTAATCGGCTTGCTTCTCCGGGGCAAAGTTAAGCTGCTTTCGACGTAAGCCTTCGAGCTCGGTCCGGATGTCGAGATCAGAGAAGAAGCGAAGCTCAGCCATCCCAATGGACCCGGCGCGTCTCTATGGAGATCAAGCCCGACCTGCGGCCCTTCGTCAGACGAACCACGCGCTCGAGCGCTGAAGTCCACATGTGGAGCTGAACTTCCCTAGCCATGCGCAGCTGGTCGAAAAGAAGATTGGAGAGGCGGTCGCCGCTGCGAGCCCAGGACTCGATCTCGAAATGGAGCCCGGCTTGCTCGTGAGCCCGAAACTCGATTTGTCCCGCCTCCAGGTGTCCCCGGAGAGTAACGAACCGGAAGGACGTAGATGTGACGTCGACCACTCGGACGGGGCCGTCCCAAGGACCGGGCATGCGCACGAGATATTCGTCATTTAATTGCATGGCCTCGGCCTGGCCCGACGATCTCACGAAACGAGCGAATTCCGTGGGGGCCATAAGATTCGGATCCTGCCGGATCTGAGCGATGAGCTCCTCAGCCGTGAGCGTGCCATCGAGGATCGTGGTGCGATAGCGGCGATGGAATAGGGGGCCGACACCCTGGCCTAAACCTTGGATTCTCTCTCGATCAACGTCCGGAGGGATGGATGGAGGCATCGGTTGAATGCCGTCGTCCTCCATCTCCAGACGGCGCATGGGGGTGATGCGCCACATGTACCGCCAAGACGTCAGACCCAAGCCAAAGGGCCAGCGGCCGGCCGTCGAAAGTCGTCTTGAGAGAGAAAGTCCTGTGGCCATTGTGGAGGGCGCCCATCCGGGCAAGGAGTAACGTACACGGGATGATCACGGGATGGTTACACGAGCGCGGGGTTCGCGGCTGGCATTTGCACGTGGCTTCTATGGCGTCCATCAGCCTGTGCATCAGTCTTTGGATCAGAGCGAAGACGGTCGACCAGGACGAACGGGGAAATGCGGAGCGGCGAGCGCTTTTTGTCGGCCTATGGCCCCCAACCATCTGGCTCATCGGTGACTCCCTAGAGAGGCACGACTAGCTAGCTAGCTAACGCGGACCACTCATAACCAGACATTCCCCCTGTGAAATCCAACGAGAGAGTCTCTGAATAGGGAGGATGAACCTGATCAAAGCAAGCGTCGAGGACGACCGGCCGCGAGCAGCGCGCTGGGCTCCCGCATCCTGTAGCAATTCTGGTAGCTATCCAGCTGTGGTGATGGGGAGTGACGAGCGCCTGCGTTGACGGTTCCCGGCTTCACTCCGGCGCTTCGGCCCGCAGCCGACTCCCGGTGTCAAACGTCCACGGTTCCCGCTCGACCACCGTTTCAGGTAGTTAGATGTCCTCGGTCCCACTTGACTCCCGCCGTACGCCGGCGTCCCGGCTCGAGCTCACTCGGCAACCGGGGCCGGGTCTGCTCGATCGAGCGTGTATAGCTTGTGTTGCAGATCTTTCCCTTCGCGCACCTTGATGTAGTCCTTTGAAAAGCTCATGCCCACCTTGCGGGCGACGCCCTGGGATGGAATGTTGTCCTGCCCAGTGGTGATCACGATGCGCTCGAGTCCCAGGGCATCAAAGGCATGGTCGCGGCACGCACACGCAGCCTCAGACGCGAGTCCCTGCCGCCAATGCAACTTGGAGATGTGGTATCCGATCTCTATCTCGTCGACTCCCTCGACGTCCTGGATCGTGAGCCCGCATTGGCCCACGAGCTCGTCCGTCTCCTTGAGTTCGAGCACCCACAGACCGAAGCCGTGATCGCGGTAGAGATTCAGCTGCCAGTCGATCCAACCGCGCGCTTCATCCAACGAGTAAGTGCGAGGGAAGTAACGCATGTGCTCGGGATCTGACAACAGCGAGTGGATGAACGCGGCGTCCTCCATCATATGACGTCGGAAACGCAGGCGTTCGGTATCGTCGGGGGCGAGCTCGCTCACCGCAACACCCTTCCCTCCATGCCGCCGGCCACGGTAATTACCTCACCGGTGATGTGGCCTGCAAGGAGATCCGAGGACAGGAATACGACCGTTCGGGCGGCGTCGTCTGCGCGAGCGAGCTTGGCGAGCGCCATCGTGCTCGTGATCCTGGCCTCGGCGGAGGGATCCTCGAATGCACTTCGTGCCATCTCGGTGATGGTCCAACCCGGAGCCACGCAGTTAACTCGTCCTGAGGGGGCGATCCGAGTGATCTCGTTCTTGAGGCTCTTGAGCAGGCCCGAAGCGAACGCTCCTTTGGCGGCGGCATAGTCCGAGTGGCCTGCCTCGCCAAACGAGCCCGCGGTCGAGCCGACAATGACGATGTTGCCTTCGCCCGTCGAGCGAACGTGGCGCAGAAAGGCACGGCAGCACAGAAAGGTGGCGTCGAGGTTGGCGCTAATGGTCGAGCGCCAGCGTTCCAGAGTCATCTCCCACAGCGGCACCTCTTCTGGCGCCCACATTCCCGCGTTGGCGACGAGGACGCGGAGCGCGCCCAGCTCTTGCACAGCTCTCTGGAAGAGCCGCTCGGTGGCGGTCTCGTCGGTGAGATCGGCCTGGAGCGCGATTCCCCCCAGCTCTTGCGCCAGCGATTCGGCGCGCTCCCGGCTGGTGTTGTAGGCGATACAGACTCGGGCGCCCTCTGCGGCAAAGGCCCGGACGATCGCAGATCCGATGCCTCCGGCGCCTCCGGTGACGAGAACGCCCCTGCCCTTAAGCCCTGTGTCCACGGTAGGCGACGTTACCCTGCCCGACGATGAAGGACATCGGGATTGCCGGGCTGCCCTACTCGGGCAAGTCGACCTTGTTTCACGCGCTGACGCTGTCCGGCTCCGCCGGGGGGCGCTCCAACCAGGCCGTGGTCGACGTAGCGGACCCCCGTCTCGAGATCCTGGCCCGCCTCGAACGATCCAAGAAGATCGTGCCGGCCAAGGTCCGCTTCATCGACGTGCCCGGCGGTCTCACCGCGCGCGGCATTGCGGAATACCGCCAGACCGATGCCCTCTGCATAGTCGTGCGAGCTTTCGGTGCGGACTCGGACCCCGTCCGGGAGCTGTCCTCGGTCCAGGACGAGCTGTTGCTGGCCGATCTTGCGTCCCTCGGAAGCGGGCGAGACAAGGCCTCAAAGCGGGCCCGCGGCGCCTCCGAGGCGCGTGCCGAGGTCGAGGTGCTCGAGCGAGCGCATGCGTTCGTGGATTCCTCCCGGCCGCTGCGCGATGCCGAGTTCGACGACGACGAGCTCAAGCTGTTGCGAGGCTACGCCCCCCTGACGCTCAAGCCCCAGGTGATCGTGGCCAACGTCGAGGAGGGTGCCGGCACGCCAGCAGGCCTGGATGACGCCATCGCGATCAGCGCCGCTCTCGAGGCGGAGGTCGCCGGCATGGATTCCGCCGAGGCTCTGGAGCTGCTGCAGGGCTTTGGTGTGTCCGAGCGGGGCTTGGAGCGAGTCATCACGTGTGGATACCGGGCTCTCGACCTCATTACTTTTCTCACCACCGGCGAGGACGAGAGCAGGGCGTGGGAGGTGCGGCGCGGCGCCACCGCCCCCGAAGCGGCCGGGCAGATCCACTCTGACCTCGAGCGGGGCTTCATCCGGGCCGAGGTCGTAGGCTATGACGACCTGGTGGCGGCCGGCTCTTGGTCCAGATGCAAGGAGAAGGGGCTCCTGAAGGTGGAAGGCAAGGACTACCGGGTCAAGGAAGGGGACGTGATCAGCGTTCGTTTCGCCGTCTGACGCACGGCCACCCTCGGAGCGTCGACCTCGTCGGGCGGGTGCCCTCAGTGACCTCCCGGCAGCACGTCGTCCTGGCTCTCGTGCCACACCGGATGGTCGCCCGAGGTCTCGACGTTGAAGCCGTAATCGTAGACCAGTGAGCCGCCGTAGGTGGCGCCGAAGCTCACCAAGCCCCCGGCCAGCAGCGACAGGATCGTCACGATGCCGGTGGCGGTGGCCGTCGCCCCCGAGGGCCTGATCAGCAGGTCGACGAGCACGATCGCGGTGACCGTGAGCATCACCGCCATGTGCCAGTTCGCGGTGCGCCACGCCTGGGTGCCGGGCGCCGTTGACTTGAGCCAGTCCCAGAAGCCCGTCAGGGCGGTGGGGATGGACACGACGAAGCCTGCCAGCAGCAGCCAGCCCGCTCCCGCGTAGAGGTCGTGCCCGGTAGCGCTGTCTGATCCCAGCAGCAACGACACCAGGTCGAACAGAGCGACCAGGAAGTAAGCGGCCACCGGGATGTCGGTGAGTGGAGGATGAAGCGGCTTGCCCGCCCACCCCCGCAACCCCTTGAACGCCCTTCCCTTGAACGTGATCGACGGCCGGATCGAGAACAGCTTGGCCATTGCCCCTCCTTGCGAATCGTATTCATCCCAAGCGTAGCGCTTGAGTTGCCGGCTGCTAACGTGGACACCATGATCATCGGTGCTCACGTTCCCGGCGACAAGCCCCTCGACGAAGCAATGCAGGTGGGGGCCGAGTGCGTGCAGATGTTCCTTGGCCCCCCACAGTCTTGGAAGAAGCCGCCGGTGCGTTCAGACGCCGCCGAGCTTCGGGAGTCGCCGGTGCCCATCTACGTTCACGCCCCTTATCTCATCAACGTCGCATCGCCCAACAACCGCATTCGCATCCCGTCGAGAAAGATCCTGGCGGGGGCCATCGAGCGCGCGGAGGAGATAGGCGCGGCCGGCCTCATCGTCCATGCGGGACACGCCGACGACGGGATACCGCGCGGCTTCATACGCTGGCGCAAGGTGTTCGAGGAGCTCGAGACCGACGTCCCGGTGCTCATCGAGAACACCGCCGGCGGCGACAACGCGATGGGCAGACACGTCGAGACTCTCGAGTTGCTGTGGGCCGCGCTCGCGGACTTCGATGTCGGCTTCTGCTTCGACACGTGTCATGCGCACGCTGCGGGCGAGGACCTCTCGGATGTGATCGAGCGCGTCTTGGAGGCAGTAGGCAAGATAGATGTATTGCACGCCAACAGCTCGCGCGATCTGGCAGGCACCGGCGCCGACCGGCACGCAAGCTTTGCAGAGGGAGCAATGGATCCGGAAGCGATCGCGGACATGGTGAGGACCGCCGGCGCGCCGACGGTCATCTGCGAGACGCCGTGGACCACGATCGCGGATGATATCGACTACCTGCGAGCCAAGCTCTAAGGGCCGAGTGGTCGTCAGATGCTGTATAGCGACATTTAACGACCACTCGGCATCGCTCGCAGCATCGATTCCTGCAGCCAACCCAACCAATGCATCACTGCCAGGGTCGGGGCGCGCGGATCGTCGCGCGCCAACTCGGCCCCCATCATCTCCTCGGTCACCTCGAGCCGCGCCCCGATCGCAAGGCGCACGTCGTTCAGCGCGCTCAACCACATCTGCATCTCTGCTTCGTCGAGCTCTATCCGCCGATGCTTGAGCGCGCCCTTGACGCTGCGCAGCGAGCTAACCTTGTTCCGCTGCAGCTCGTCGCCGACCAGATCGTGCCACGCGCGCGCTTCCGCCTCAGAGCCGTAGGCGTCGGGGAACAGCCGCTCGACGGCAGGGTCGTCGCGGCCCCCGTTATCGAGCAGCTCCAGCATCGAATCGATCAGATCGCCGAGCAACCTGCGTTCGGACTTGTCGAGCACGACCACTGCGCCCGACCCCGCGCGCTCGACGTGCCCCAACTCAGTGCTCCGCACCGGAAATACGGTGCGCACCGAATGCCACCGGATTTATGGGGAGGTGCACTCAGTCGCTCTTGCTCATCGTCGCCCACAACCCGTAGCCGTGGAGCTTGAAGCAGTCGAGCTCGGCTTTCTCCCGGCTCCCGCTGGAGACGACGGACCGCCCCTCGTGGTGCACTTGCAGCATCAGCTTGGTAGCGTGCGGGCGGGAGTAATTGAACAATTTCTGGAAGACCCAGGTGACGTAGGACATGAGGTTAACGGGATCGTTCCACACGATCACCAGCCACGGCCTCTCGTGCTCGAGCTCTTCTTGGCCCTCGACCTCTCTTACTTCGGAGGGGGCGATCACGGCGCGCATCGTCAAATCGTCGCGCATCGGCCGAATTGGCCGCTGGGGCCGGTGGGCCGCACCGGCCCCCGGACACCGCGCCGCCTAGCCGCCTCCGATTGCTTGGAACCACCAACCGGACTTCTGCCGCGCGCCAAAACCGTCATGTTGCTCATGTGAGGCGGTCTACTGCGAGCAGATAAAGAGGGAGGTTTGTTGACTGAGCGTTCAAGAGCAGGGTGAGCGACTTGACCAAGCGTTCGGGGAAGGCGAGAAAACCAGGGTCGCGCGGTAACGCTGCGGGTAGCCTCCGAGTCTGTAGGGGTAACACGCACTGTCATTGCCGAGCGGGCAGAGAATCTGCCGCTCCACTTCCCCAGGAGGCTCGCGAACGCATGAGGTCCACCGCTGCAGACGAGCACGTCCTTCCCTCGCTCGAGGACGAGGACCTTGCGCTGCGCGCCCACAAGGACTTCGAGGCGTTCGCCGAGCTCTACCGCCGTCACCTCTGTCCCGTCTACCGCTTCGTGCGCTCCCAAGTCCCGGGTGATGCCGCCGCCGAGGACGTGACCGCCCAAGTGTTCTTCAAGGCGCTGTCATCGGCGGCTTCTTTTCGGGCGGAGGGCTCGTATCAGAGCTGGCTCTATCGCATCGCCCACAATTCGATCTCGTCTTGGCGCAGCGCCCGCGACAAGGGATTCATCGTCCTGGACAAGGTGCCCGAGTCGATCGATCCCGAGCCCTCTCCGGTGGTCGTCGCCATCGCTCAGGAGCAGAGCAGCATGGTGCGCGAAACCGTCGGCCAGCTTCCTCCCGCCCAGCGCGAGGTCGTTGCGCTGCGTTATTTGGAGGACTTCAGCATCGAGGAAATTGCAAGCATCACGAGGCGGACACGCGGTGCCGTCCGAATCCTCCTGCATCGGGCGCGCTCGAGACTCCGCAAAGACCTCGAAGGACAAGACCTCGAAGGACAAGACCTCGAGGGACAAGGTCTCGAGGGAAAGGAATTAGCATGACGGGTTCCATCGAGCAGGCCGTGATCTCCACTTGGGCCTACTCTCCACGCCCCGCCTTCTCGGCCGAGCTTCTCGGCGCGCTGCGCCGAGCCGCCGGGCTGCGGCTCGTTCCCCCGTCCGCTTCGGGGCACGACCGCTGGGTCCTTGCGGGCTCGATTGCGGGCGTGGCGACCGCGGCGAGCGCCGCGGTCTACGGCTTCGTAAGGATCAACCGCAAAGGCAGCGCAGCATGAGAGCAGGGCTGTTCCCGGGTCAGGGGATTCCGGCCAAGACCGTCCTCGAGTCTTTGCCCGAGAGCCACGCTCTATTGGCGTCGGCTTCGGAGTTGCTCGGCTATGACCTGTTCAAGAGGGTGGAGGTAGCCGCACGGCGCAAGGGCGCCTCTCTGCCTACGGCCGTGGCTCAGCCCGCGATCTTCGTGGCCGGAATGATCTCGTTCTCATACGACTCGTTCTCATACGACTCGGCTGGCTGGGACTTCTTCTGCGGCCATAGTCTCGGCGAGTACACGGCCCTGACGGCGGCGGGAGCCTTCTCCTTCGAGGACGCCCTCGCCATCGTGCACATCCGGGCCGAGGGCATGGAGCGGGCCGGGCGGGTCGCGCCTGGAAGCATGGTGGCAGTCCTGGGGCTCGACTTGGAGCAGGTCTCAGACATCGCGCAGAGGACGGGCGTGATGATCGCCAACGACAACTCGCCAGGCCAAGTCGTGCTGGCGGGCCCCGAGCCGGCCCTGGCCTCGGCCGCCACAGAGGTCCGAGCCGCCGGCGCACGCTCGGTGCTGCTCGATGTCTCGGGCGCTTTTCACACCCCTGCCATGGCCCCGGCCTCCCCGGCGCTCGCCCATGCACTACAAGCGGCCGAGATCAGGACTCCCGAAGTCCCGGTCGTCTCAAACGTCCTGGCCCGCCCCTACTCGGACCCCACCGAGGTCAAGGAGCTGCTCGTGGCCCAGCTGACCCGTCCCGTCCGCTTCAGGGAGTCGATCGAATGGCTCGTGGAGCAGGACGTCGAAGACTTCACGGACTTCGGTCCCGGCCGCATCGTTGCAGGACTGGCGCAGAAGTCCCGGCGCGCAGCTCTTAGCGCGGATGTGGCAGCTCATGCTTGATACGCAGGTCCTTGTAGAGAACTCGTTCGCCGGCACCGAGACCGAGGCCATCTCGGAGCGTCTCGTGGTCGCCCCCGCAAGCGGACGTTTTCACGCCCTGTCGTCCGAGCACCTGGCCGTATCGGGGGAATGGGTCGAGCCGGGCACGGTGCTCGGCGTGGTGGAGGCTCACGGCCACCGGGTGCCTGTATGTTCGCCATTCCGGGGCTGGGTCAAAGGCATGCTGGCGCTCCAGAGTCAGCCCGTCAAGCAGGGCGACGCGCTGTTCTGGATCCGCAGCCATTAGTCTGTTTTGGTGAGCCGGGCGGAGACTGAAGAGCTCGAGCGGGCCAGCTGATGGGGGCGGCCATCACGGGGTGGGGGATCGCCCTGCCCGAGCGTGAGCTCCATAACGCCGAGCTCGCCCGGCGCTTGGACGTTACCGAAGAGTGGATCCTCGAGCGCACCGGGATCAATAGTCGCCACGTAGCCGCCGCCACCGACTCGGCATCATCGCTCAGCACCGAGGCCGGCCTAGCTGCTTTGACGCGCGCTGGGCTCGAAGCCTCCCAGCTCGACATGGTGATCGTGGCGACCTCGACCCCGGACGAGCAGATGCCCGCCACCGCGTCGCTGGTGCAGCACGCGCTCGGCGCTTCGGGCGCCGGCGCCTTCGACCTCAATGCCGCGTGCTCCGGGTTTCTCGTGGCGCTGGCGCAGGCGGGCGCCCTCGTCACCTCGGGGATGGCGCAGCGGGTGCTGGTATGCGGCGCCGATCTGCTAACTCGCGTGCTCGACTACGACGACCCTCGTAGCTGCATCCTGTTCGGCGACGGAGCCGGGGCGGTGGTGCTCGAGAGCGCGCCCGGCATCGCCTTCGGTCCCTTCCGCATCGTCTCCGATGGCTCCAAGGAGCCTCTTCTGCGCATTCCTCCAGACGACGGCCATCTGCGCATGAAGGGCAGGGAGGTCTACCGGCATGCGGTCGCGTCGATGTCCGCGGCGGTGAAGGAGATTCTTGTCGAGGCGGGGCTCTCTGTCACAGACATCGACTTGCTCGTCGCTCATCAGGCCAACGCCCGCATCGTGGAGGCAGTCGCGCTGCAACTCGGACTCGACCCCGCCCGGGCGATGCTCAACATCAGCCGTCTCGGGAACACCTCGGCGGCGTCGATTCCTCTGGCGCTGGCGGAGGCGGTGGAGAGCGGGAGGCTGCACGACTCGGACCTGGTCGTGCTCACCGCCTTCGGCGCAGGTTTCGTGTGGGGGGCGGGAATCGTCCGCTGGGCGGCGCCGGTCGCGCCTCAAGCAGACGAGGAGCTGGTTATGGCGCGGGGTCATGACTGAGCGGGTTGCGCTCGTGACGGGGGCCGGACGCGGCATCGGGCGCGCCATCGCTCTCGAGCTTGCCGGCCGCGGCTACGACATCGGTATCAACTACCTGTCGAACGCGGACGAGGCCAAGCAGACTCTGCGTCTGGTGGAGGAGAAAGGGTGCAGCGGTATCTGCCTGCAGGCCGACGTCGGTAAGGATTCCGATGTCGAACGCTGCTTCGGAGAAGTGAAGGACGCGCTCGGCAGTGTTTCGGTATTGGTCAACAACGCCGGTACGCGCCACGACGGGCTCGCCCTGTCGTTGAGCTACGACGCTTGGGACCAGGTTATCAAGACCAACCTCTATGGCACCTTCAGCTGCTGTCGCCGGGCATTGCGGCCGATGGTTAGGGCGCGTTTCGGGCGCATCGTCAACATCACATCGACCGCAGGCCTCAGAGGAAGTCCCGGACAAGTCAACTACTCGGCCGCCAAGGCCGGCGTTGTCGGGCTGACCCGCACGCTCGCCAAGGAAGTGGCGGCCAAAGGCATCACTGTCAATGCAGTCGCACCGGGCCTCATCGACACCGACCTCACCAGCAATCTCTCGGACAAGCAGCGGGATCAGCTGGTGTCTTTCATCCCGCAGAGGAAGTCCGGCGAGCCCAGGGACATCGCCGCACTGGTCGGCTTTCTGTGTTCGGACGAGGCCCATTTCATCACCGGCGCAGTGCTGGTGGCCGACGGCGGCATGATCTGTTAACGCGCACTCTGTTTGTAAGGGCAGCACATCCAGAAGCAAGCCGGTAGGAGCAGGACAAGAGGAAGGAGTAAGGACAAAATGGCACAAAAGCGAGAGGAAATACTCGCCATCGTCAAGGAGCAACTACAGGAGCGTGGCATCGACACGGCAGAGGTAACGGCCGACTCCCACCTCGCCAAGGATCTCGGTCTCGACTCGCTCGACGTCACAGAGCTGACGCTCGGTCTCGAAGAGCGCTTTGGCATCGAGATTCCGGACGAGGAGCTCGAGGACATCGGCACCGTCGGCGACGCCGTCACTCTCATCGAGAAGAAGCTTTCCGTAGGCGCATGACCGAGGTCGTCGTGACCGGGATCGGGCTCATTACCCCGATCGGCACAGGCACCGAGGATTTCTGGAGCGGCCTGCTCGAAGGCCGCTCCGGTACCGCCGAGATCAAGGCGTTCGATGCCTCCAACCTGCCGGTGCGCATTGCCGCGGAGTTGCCAGATTTCGATCCCACCGACTACATGTCGAAGCGCGACATCTCGCGCACCGACCGCTTCTCACAGATAGCGGTCGGTGCGGCGAGCCTCGCGTGGGATGAAGCAGAGTGCTCAAGGCTCGACGTCGGGGCCGAGCGCATCGGCGTAATAATCGGCACGGGCATCGGCGGCCTTCCGACGATCGAGCGAGAGCACACCAACCTGTTGAATTCGGGGCCCCGCCGGGTCAGCCCCTTCATGGTGCCGAAGCTCATGCCCAACGCGGCGGCCGGTGCGGTCGCGATGAAGTTCTCGCTCACGGGTCCCAACTTTGCCCCCACATCTGCGTGTGCCAGTGGCGCTCACGCGGTGGGCGAGGCTTTTCGTTACGTGCGCGATGGGCTCGCCGACGTCATGATCGCCGGCGGCACTGAGTCGGCCCTTACTCCGCTGTCGCTCGCCGCCTTTGCGCGCATGGGTGCGCTGTCGCGCCGCAACGACGATCCCCGCACCGCCAGCCGCCCCTTCGACGCGGGCCGTGATGGCTTCGTGTTTGGTGAAGGGTCGGGGGTGCTCGTGCTCGAGCGGAGAGAGGCGGCCGAAGCACGCGGCGTTCACATCTACGGCAGCATCACCGGTTACGGCGCCTCCGCAGACGCCTTCCACATCACCCAACCCGATCCCAAGGGGGCCGGGGCGGTGCTGGCGATGAAATGGGCGCTAGCCGATGCGGGGGTGCCTCCTGAAGAGGTCCACTACATCAACGCGCACGGGACCAGCACTCCCTACAACGACCGCGTCGAGACGATCGCTATCAAAGAGGTGTTCGGGCCCGAGGCCAAGCGCGTGCCGGTGTCGTCGACTAAGTCCAACACCGGGCACCTGTTGGGGGCCGCGGGGGCGGTCGAGGCGGCCGTGTGCCTGCTGGCGTTGGAGCGGAAGACGATTCCTCCTACCATCAACTTGAGCGAGCACGATCCCGAGTGCGACCTCGACTACGTGCCCGAGGGGCCGCGCCGCGCCGAGCTCGACTGCGCGCTGTCGAACTCGTTCGGTTTCGGCGGGCAGAACGCGTGCCTCGCGTTTCGTGCTCGGCGTTGACGTTGTATCGATCGAGCGTGTCCGGCTGCTGCTTGAGTCGAGCCCCGGCTTAGAGAAGCGTCTGTTCAGCGCGGCCGAGCAGAACTACTGCCACTCGCAACGGGATCCCGCACAGAGCTTCGCCGGCACCTTGGCGGCGAAGGAAGCGGTGATAAAGGCGCTGCACCTCGGCCCCCTCGTCGCTTGGGCGCGTCGCGTCGAGATAACTAGGGACGACTTGGGGGCGCCGCACGCTCTGGTGGGAGGCCGAGGTGTTGAGGTCTCGATCTCGCACGATGCAGGCGTGGCCGTGGCGGCCGCGCTGGCCCTGCCCGCCGACGCTCACTTCAGCGGCAACACGGCTCGGCGGGGTTTGGACTGAAGAAGTGGACATCGGGGCGGAAAAGAGGAAGTGCTTGGCACACCACCACTCGAAGGGCGCTCCTGCCTCGTCCGCATAACGTGGGGCCGCTCCAAGTAGCGGACATCGACTCCCTCGCTCGCCGATTCTCGGCTCACACCCCCTTAGATCTCTCATGTTCGAAGCGATGGATCAGCTGAAAAGGCTGGCCGAAGATTTAACCCCCCTCTCCGGGCCGTACGAGCTGCCGGACCACCTCATCGTAGGACGTTTGGATTACCCGGTGCATCAGCGGATAATGCCTCGCATCTTCAGGAAGCGGGTCTCGGCCTCGTACACTGCCTCGGCTGTCTCAGAGGGTATGCCCAACATATGCTCTGAGGTTGACCCGGTTTAACGGACACTCGAACCTCGGGCACGATAGGTGCTCGGAAAGGAGTGTTCATGCCGAACAGAAGGAGTCGATACACCTCTGAGTTCAGGGCTGAGGCGGTGAGGCTGTACCGCTCGGTCAAGGAGGAGAAGTCGATGCGG
>Ga0136633_1001137_pt1 | contig 19786 bp, 16 predicted proteins | sample AntDrymeUQ832206_2_FD_105494 | JGI IMG/M metagenome (GOLD analysis project Ga0136633, IMG submission 105494) | Polar desert sand microbial communities from Dry Valleys, Antarctica - metaG UQ83 (22.06) | ecosystem: Environmental > Terrestrial > Soil > Desert | place: Antarctica: Dry Valley...
ACCCCCATCAGCACGCCGATGGACACCAGATCCGACAACCGGCGATCAGAAGCCGGCTTCTTCCACCCAGGTCGAGGCATGCCCCAAACTACACCCGTGTAACCCTAAGTAAACGGTATTGCGCCTAGCGGGGTAAAGCGTTCAAACTTCCCGTCAGACCACCCGTTCGGCGCCGGCATAGACGTTCATGGTGGCCCCCCGAAGGAAGCCGACGAGGGTCATGCCCGCTTCCTCGGCCAGCTCGGCGGCGAGGTTGGAGGGGGCCGACACTGCGGCGAGCAGGGGCACGCCGGCCATCAGGGCCTTCTGGACCAGCTCGAAGCTGGCCCGCCCGGAGGCCAGAAGCACGTGCCTGCGCAACGGAAGGCGTTCGTTCATCGCCGCCCACCCGATGACCTTGTCGAACGCGTTGTGGCGGCCGACATCCTCCCGGAGGCAGACCAAGCCACCCTCGGCGTCGAACAGGCCGGCGGCGTGGAGCCCCCCGGTGCGCTCGAAGACCGTCTGCGCCTCCCGCAGCCTGCCCGGCAACGTGCACAGCACCGATGCCCCAACGCGCAGCGGGTCGGAGGCCACCTCGAAGACCGACTTGGACCGTACGCTGTCGATGCTGGCCTTGCCGCACAGCCCGCACGACGACGTGGTCACGAACGGCCGGGCCGCCTGGGTCGGAGGCGGGACGACGCCCGGCGCCAGCGCCACGTCGAGCACATTGAACGCCTGCACGTCGGGGCCCGGGCAGTAGCTGATGGTGGCCACATCGGCCGTGCCGGTGATGAGCCCCTCGGTGAGGAGGAAGCCGGTGGCCAACTCGAAGTCGTTGCCGGGCGTCCTCATCGTCACCGCGAGCGATCGACCGGCGACACGGATCTCCAGCGGCTCCTCGGCCACGAGCGAGTCGAACCGGATCTCCCGGCTATTCTCGGCGATCCGGGTCACCCGACGTCGGGCGGTAATGGGCATGAGCGCAAACTACCCAGACCGGTTAGCCGAGGCGCTCGGCCTGACCCTCACCGAGCACGAGGTCGACGCGGTGCTCGACCTGGCCCGGGTGGTGGCCCACGGCAGCGAGCGCAAGTTCGCCCCGCTGTCGACCTATCTCGCCGGGCAGTTCGTGTCCGAGCTCATACGCACCGGGCTGTCGCGGAAAGAGGCCCTCACCGAAGCCGCCGCCGTGGCGCACCGGGCGCTCGCCGCCGAGGAATGAACGCCCGCAGGCTGATCGCGTCCTGGCCGGTGCTCCGCCAGCTTGCCGGCCCCGACCGGCTCGGCCTGGGCGAGGCGGTCCGGTCGGATCGGACGGCGGCGCTCGAGGCCCGCACCGAGACCGCCGATCGTCTGGTGCAGTCGATCTGCCCGTACTGCGCAGTCGGCTGCGGGCAGCGGATCTATGTGAAGGACGACAAGGTCGTCCAGGTCGAGGGCGACCCCGACAGCCCGGTCTCCCGCGGCCGGCTGTGCCCCAAGGGGTCGGCCACCAAGGAGCTGGTCACCGGTCCGTCCCGGGAGTTCAGGGTCAAGTACCGCCGACCCCACGCCACTGACTGGGAGGACCTTTCCCTCGACCGGGCGATGGACATGATCGCCGACCGGGTGATCGCCACCCGCGCCGCCACCTGGGACGGGCCCAACCGGCGCACCCTCGGCATCGCCAGCCTCGGAGGAGCGACCCTCGACAACGAGGAGAACTACCTCATGAAGAAGCTGTACACGGCGCTCGGCGCCGTGCAGGTCGAGAACCAAGCCCGCATATGACACTCCTCCACCGTCCCCGGTCTGGGGACCTCGTTCGGTAGAGGGGGCGCCACCGACTACCTGCAGGACCTTGCCGAGTCCGACTGCATCCTGATCATGGGTTCGAACATGGCCGAGTGCCATCCGGTCGGGTTCCAATGGGTGATGGAGGCCAAGGAGCGGGGCGCCCGGGTGATCCACGTCGACCCCCGTTTCAGCAGGACCAGTGCGCTGGCCGACACCTATGTCTCCCTGCGGGCGGGCAGCGACATCGCCTTCCTGGGCGCCATCGTGAACCACGTCCTGACCACAGGCCGGGAGTTCCGGGAATACGTCGTCGCCTACACCAACGCCTCGTCGATCATCCACGAGGACTACGAGGACACCGAGGACCTCGACGGCCTGTTCTCCGGTTGGGATCCCGGAACCCGCACCTACGACCCGACCACGTGGCAGTACGCCGGCCGGCCCGCCGCTCCGTCCGCCGGCAGCGCCGAGAGCTCACCCCCGGGCGAGGCCCACGGCTGCGGCGCCGGGCTCACGGGCGACGACCCGCCGCACACCGACCCCACGCTCGAGCACCCCCGCTGCGTGTTCCAGATCCTCACGCGACACTTCGCCCGGTACACGCCGGCGCTGGTGGAGGAGGTCTGCGGCGTGCCGAAGGCGCAGTTCCTCGCAGTGGCCGAGGCGCTGTGCGACAACTCCGATCGCGAGCGGACTTCCAGCATCTGTTACGCCGTGGGCTGGACCCAGCACACCGTCGGTGTCCAGTACATCCGCACGGCCGCCATCCTCCAACTCCTGTTGGGCAACATCGGGCGGCCGGGCGGAGGGATCGTCGCCCTGCGCGGTCACGCCAGCATCCAGGGTTCCACCGACATCCCCACCCTGTACAACATCCTCCCGGGCTACATGCCCATGCCCAACGCCTCCAAGCACCAGACCCTGGGCGACTACATCGCGGCAAACACCGCGCCGGCCGGCTTCTGGGGGCACACGGACGCCTACTTCATCAGCCTGCTCAAGGCGTGGTGGGGCGACGCAGCCACCGCCGGGAACGACTTCTGCTACGACTACCTCCCGTTCATCACCGGAGACCACTCGACCTACCGAACCATCGTCGACATGGCCGATGGCAAGGTTCCCGGCTTCTTCGTCCTGGGCCAGAACCCGGCGGTGGGGTCGGCCAACGGCCGCCTGCACCGCGCCGCCCTGGCCAAGCTCGACTGGTTGGTCGTGCGGGACCTCGTGGAGATCGAGACGGCCACCTACTGGAAGGACGGCCCCGAGATCGACACGGGGGAGCTGAAAACGGCCGAGATCGGCACCGAGGTCTTCTTCCTCCCCGCTGCGGCCCACACCGAGAAGGACGGCACGTTCACCCAGACCCAGCGCATGCTCCAGTGGCACCACAAGGCGGTCGAGCCGCAGGGCGACTGTCGCTCGGAGCTGTGGTTCTACTGGCACCTCGGCCGCATCATCAAGGAGAAGCTGGCCGGCTCCACTGACCCCCGTGACCGCCCGGTCCTCGACCTGGCCTGGGACTACCCGCTCGTCGGCGACCGGCAGGATCCCGACGCCGAGGCGGTGCTGCGGGAGATCAACGGCGTCGGGCCGGACGGGCGGACGGTCCCGGGCTACACCGCTCTGAAGGCCGACGGCTCCACTGCGTGTGGCTGCTGGATCTACAGCGGCTGCTACGCCGGCGAGGTGAACCAGACGGCCCGCCGCAAGCCGGGGCACGAGCAGGGCCGGGCCGCCCTCGAGTGGGGCTGGGCCTGGCCCGCCAACCGGCGGACCCTCTACAACCGGGCCTCAGCCGACCCGTCTGGGAAGCCGTGGTCCGAGCGCAAGGCGCTGGTGTGGTGGGACGAGGAGGCACAGAGGTGGACGGGCCACGACGTTCCCGACTTCGTCGTCGACATGCCGCCGGACTACGTGCCGCCGGAGGGCGCCACCGCGGAGCACGCACTCCGCGGCGACGAGCCCTTCATCATGCAGACCGACGGCAAAGGCTGGCTCTTCTGCCCCAGCGGCCTCGTCGACGGGCCGTTGCCGACCCACTACGAGCCGCACGAGTCGCCCTTCACCAACCCGCTCTACGCGCAGCAGGCCAATCCCGCCCGCCAGACCTACCGCCGCCGGCGGAACCCGTACAACGACGACGGCGGCCGGGGCGCCGACTACCCGTTTGTCATGACCACCTACCGGCTCACCGAGCACCACACCGCGGGAGGCATGTCGCGGTTCTTGTCCCGCCTGTCCGAGCTGCAGCCGGAGATGTTCTGTGAGGTGAGCCCCGCCCTCGCTGCCGAGCGGGGGCTGGTCAACGGTGGGTGGGCCACGATCATCTCGGCCCGGAGCGCCATCGAGGCCCGGGTCCTGGTCACCGACCGCATGAAGCCGCTGCGGGTCCAGGGCCGCGACCTGCACCAGGTGGGCCTCCCCTTCCACTGGGGGTGGAAAGGCCTGTCAAGGGGCGACGCCGCCAACGACCTGTTCCCGCTGGCCCTCGACCCCAACGTCCACATCCAGGAGGTGAAGGCCGCCACCTGCGACATCGCCCCCGGGCGCCGGCCCCGACCGGGCGGAGCCCCGGTGACCGGCCCGGGAGGCCGGTCCTGGAGATACTCGCCGGGCGGAGCCCGGTGACCGGCCCGGGAGGCCGGTCCTGGAGATACTCGCCGGGCGGAGCCCGGTGACCGGCTCCCGGATGGGGTTCTTCACCGACACCTCCATCTGCATCGGCTGCAAGGCCTGTGAGGTGGCGTGCAAAGAGTGGAACGACGTCCCCGAGGACGGCCTGAACTTCCTGAGCACCTCCTACGACAACACCGGCGGCCTGGGGGCGGACACCTGGCGCCACGTGGCCTTCATCGAACAACCCATCCAGGTCGCGGCCGTCGGCGACAACGGCGTCCGTTGGCTGATGAGTTCCGACGTCTGCAAGCACTGCACGCATGCCGCATGTCTGGACGTGTGCCCCACGGGTGCGCTGTTCCGGACGGAATTCGACACGGTCGTGGTGCAACAGGACGTCTGCAACGGGTGCGGGTACTGCGTGCCGGCCTGCCCCTTCGGAGTGATCGACAAGCGGGAGTCAGACGGGCGGGTCTGGAAGTGCACGCTCTGCTACGACCGGCTCAAGTCGGACATGGAGCCGGCCTGCGCCAAGGCCTGCCCGACGCAATCGATTCAGTTCGGTCCCCTCGACGAGCTGCGGGACCGGGCCGCGGGTCGGCTGGGCGTGCTTCGGGAGGCTGGAGTGGCCGACGCCCGACTGTACGGCGCCGACGAGGACGACGGCGTCGGTGGGTTCGGGGCGTTCTTTCTGCTCCTGGACGATCCTGAGGTCTACGGCCTCCCGCCCGATCCCGTGGTCACGACCCGCGACCTCCCGAGAATGTGGAAAGCCGCAGCCGGCGCGGCCCTGGCCCTGGTCGGTGCCGTCGCCGCCGCCTGCGCCCGGCCCCGTTGACCGGCCCGCAAGATCGGTCCCACGGGCCCGACGCCGGCTCCGGCTATTACGGGCACCCCGTCGTCAAGGCCCCCGTCTGGAAGCCGGCCATCGCCCTGTACTTCTTCACCGGAGGCGTGGCCGGCGCGTCGTCCACACTTGCCCTCGCCGCCGGCCTGACGGACAACCGCCGGTTGGCCCGCTCCGCCCTTGTTGCCTCTGCCGCGGGCATCGCCGTCAGCGGCCCCCTGCTCGTGGCCGACCTCGGTCGCCCGGCCCGATTTCTCAACATGCTGCGGGTGGCGAAACCGAGCTCACCCATGAGTGTGGGTAGCTGGATCCTGAGCGCCTTCGCACCGGCGTCGATGCTGGCGGCGGTGTGCGACGTGACCGGCCGCCTGCCCCGCCTCGGCCGGGCGGCGGCCGCTGTCGCCGGTGCGCTCGGTCCCGCGGTGGCCACCTACACCGCGGTCCTCGTGGCCGATACCGCCATCCCGGCCTGGCACGACGCCTACCGCGAGCTTCCGCTGGTGTTCGCCGGCAGTGCCGCAACCAGCGCCGCGGGCGCCGCCCTGGCCTTCACCCCGGTGGCCGACGCAGGACCGGCCCGGCGCCTGGCGGTGATCGGGGCCGTCCTCGACGTCGGCGCCTTCCGGGCGATGGAGCACCGTCTCGGCGAGGTCTCCGGCCCATACGAGAACGGCCGGGCCGGACGGCTGGCCAGGGCGGCCGAGGCCTGCCTTGCGGCCGGCGCGATGCTCGTCCCGGCGGCCGGCCGGCGCCGGTCCGCAGCGGTCGCGGCCGGGGCGCTCCTGTGCACCGGCAGCCTGCTCACCCGGTTCTCGGTGTTCCGGGCCGGCTTCGAGTCCGCTGCCGACCCGGCGGCAACGATCCGCCCGCAGCGCAGGAGGATGGAGGGGACCGAACGTCCTCCGGTCACCACGCCTACCCCCGGATCGACACGCGCGCGACCGACCTCGGAAAGTACCGTCGACCCATGACCATGGCACCCGATTTCGAGGCCATCCGCGAGCGTCTCGACGCCGCCGGGGCGCCGTACCTCGGCCCTGACCGGGGGCTCACCGACTCCCTCTACGTGAGGGACCCCGACGGTGTGCAGGTCGAGCCGCTGCGGATCATGGACGGCCGCCACCTCGGCTGAGGGCGCCGGTCAGCCGGTGCGATACCGGCACAGCGGGCACTCCGGGACCGGCACGGGATGGCCCCCGAGGCGGTGCTGCACGTCGAGCTCGGCCACGATGAGCACCCCGACGTTGGCGAATACGTCGTCGAGCTCCTGGTCCTTCATCTGTGAGCTATCGACAACTCCCCATTTTGCTTGAGTGATCCGGCCACTTTCAGACGCCCTCGAGTACCACGGCGACCCCCTGGCCGACCCCCACGCACATGGCCGCCAGGCCGAAACCGCCGCCCCGGCGGTGCAGCTCGTGAGCAAGGGTGCCCACGATGCGGGCGCCCGAGCAGCCGATCGGGTGGCCGAGGGCGATCGCCCCGCCGTTCGGGTTGACCCCGGCCGGATCGAGGTCCCGCCACTCGGCCAGGCAGGCCAGCACCTGGGCGGCGTAGGCCTCGTTGAGCTCGACGGCCACCAGGTCCGACCACCCGACACCCGCTGCGACCAGCGCCCGCTCGGCTGCCTCGACCGGGCCGATGCCGTAGTACGGCGGCTCGACGGCACTGGCCGCCCGGGAGACGATGCGGGCAAGGGGACGTCGGCCCGTGGCCGCGACCAACCCCTCGTCCGCTATCAGGAGGCCGGCGGCGCCGTCGGCCAGAGGCGACGCGTTCCCGGCCGTGACGGTTCCGCCGTCCGTCCGGAACGCGGGGCTGAGCCTGCACAGCGCCTCCGTCGAGGTGTCCCGCCGCACGCACTCATCGGAGCTCAACGTCGCGCCCCGCACGCCGACCACCTCGTCGGCGAAGCGGCCCTCGTCCCAGGCCGTGGCCGCCTTGCGATGGCTGGCCAGGGCGAAGGCGTCCTGGTCGGCGCGGCAGATGCCGTACCGGTCGGCCAGCAGCTCGGCGCCCTCCCCGAGCGATACCGTCCACCCCGACGGCATCTCCGGGTTCACCAGCCGCCATCCCAGCGCCGTCCCCACCAGCCCGGCACCCTCGGGGTCCAGCGTCACCCAGGGCGCCCGGCTCATCGACTCCACGCCGCCGGCCACCACCACACGGGCGTCGCCCACCAGAACGGCCCGGCTGGCCTGGGTCACCGCCTCCATCCCCGACCCGCACAGGCGGTTCACCGTCGTCCCCGGCACTGTGACCGGGAGACCGGCCAGCAGGACCGCCATGCGGGCGACGTTGCGGTTGTCCTCCCCCGCCCCGTTGGCGTCGCCGAAGAACACGTCGTCGATCAGCCGGGGCTCCACCTCGGGCACCCGCTCAGTGAGGGCCCGCACGACGGTGGCGGCCAAGTCGTCCGGCCGCACCCCGGCTAGCGCACCCCGGTACCTCCCGATCGGCGTCCGGACCGCGTCCAACACGAAAACCCCGCCCGGAATATTCGTCACTTGTCGCTGCGCTCGACGGTCGTGGACGGCCTTCCGGCAGTGGCCTCCGCTGCGCTCCGGCGGGGCCGGCAGGCCCGGCCGTCGTGCTCGCTCACCGCCACCCGTCGCTGCGCTCGACGGCCGTGGACGGCCTTCCGGCAGTGGCCTCCGCTGCGCTCCGGCGGGGCCGGCAGGCCCGGCCGTCGTGCTCGCTCACCGGGGAACGTCGCCCTCCCATGCTGCCCGGAGGAGGGACCGGAGCACCGCCTCGTCGATCTCCCGGGGGTTCGGTGGCGGGTCGGCGGCCACCTCCGCAGCCAGCTCGCCGATGGCCGGCTCCGGCATGCCGAGCTCCGACAGCGCCATGGGCAGGCCCATGCGCACGGCAAGGTCGTAGGCCCCGCTCGATGCCCGGCCGGAACCCACGGCCACCGCCATCCGGGCGGCAAGGGAGCCGAGAACCGGCTCGTTGAAACCGACGACGTGCGGGAGGAGGGCGGCGTGGGTCTGGGCGTGGGGCATGTCGTACCGGCCGCCGAGGAGGTGACAGAGACGATGGTGCAGACCCGTGCCTGCGGCGGCGAGGGCCATGCCCGCCTGGCACGCGCCGACGAGGGCACGGCTACGGGCATTGGGGTCCCACGGCTCGGCCACTGCCGCCGGCAGCGCCGCGCACAGGGTCCGGGCGCCGTCGAGGGCGAGCGGCTCCGACAGCGGGCTGGCACCCGGCGCCCACAGCGCCTCCAGGCAGTGGGCCAGGGCGTTCATGCCGCTGGCCGCGGTCATGAGCGGCGGAAGCCCGAAGGTGAGCTCGGGGTCGTACACGACGGTCTTCGGCAGCACCATCGGGTCGCGCCCCGTCTCCTTCCGTCGGCCCGTCGTCACCCCCCACACCGGCGTCATCTCCGAGCCGGCGTACGTGGTTGGCACCGCCACCAGGGGCAGGCCGGAAAGGGCCACCGCCTTGCCCAGACCGGTGGCAGAGCCGCCTCCGAGAGTCACCACGCCGTCGGCGCCGACCCGGAGGGCATCGGCGGTGACCTCGTTGACGCGCTCGGCGGGCACGTGCTGGCGGACACCGTCGACCCGCCACGTCAGGCGGTGGTCGAGGAGGCTCACCAGAGCGTCGGCCTCGGCGCGGGACGACTCGGAGGCGATGAGCATGACCTGGGACAGCCCCAGCCGGTCGAGCTCGTCGGCGAGACTGTGCCGGGCCCCCATCCCGAACACCACCCTGGTCGGCGCCCCCTCGTGGGTGAAGTGGGCGACCGTCACCCCACGACGTCCGAGGTCATGGCCCGCAGGGCGTCGAGCTCACGCGCCGTGGGCGGGGGTGTGACACCGACGCCGGCGACCGTCCGGAGGTCCCATCCCGTGGCCGCCTGCACGTCGTCAACTGTGACACCCGGATGCACCGACGACAGCATCAGCTCACCATCAGCGGGATCCGCCTCGAGGACGCCGAGGTCGGTGATCACCGCGGTGGGGCCCCGACCGGGGACGGAAGTCCGGAAGTCGAGGCGGTCGACGAAGGCCCGTGGCGAATGCCGCAGCACCACGATCACCCGACGGGCCGAGGAGGCGATCTCCGGGGCACCGCCCGCACCGGGCAGGCGGACGCGAGGCGAGTGGTAGTCACCTATGACGGTGGTGTTCAGGCCGGCGTAGCGGTCGATCTGGGCTGCGCCGAGGAACCCGACGTCGATCCGGCCGGCCTGGAGCCAGTAGTTGAAGATCTCGGGAACCGACACGACCGCATCGGCGGTGTCCGCCAGCTCACCGTCGCCGATCGAGAGCGGCGGCACCCGGGGCTTCGAGCCGATCGTGCCCGACTCGTAGATCAGCACGCAGCCGGGAGCGTGGAGGCGGCGGGCGAGGTTGGCAGCCAGGCTGGGGAGGCCGATGCCCACGAGGCAGACGTCGCCGTCGACCAGCCGGCGGGCGGCGGCCACCGTCATCATCTCGTCAGCCGTCCACCCGGCCATCCTCTCAGCCATCGGTTCGACCAAGGACGTGCTCCTGCATCCACCCGGTGAAGCGGTCGCGGTCGCGACTTATCGCGTCCCACGCCCGGTAGAACCCGTTGTCGCGCCGGCTGTAGCCCGAGGCGTAGGAGGGGTGGGCGCCACCGGGGACATGAGCGACTGCGGTCACCACCCACCCGGGGAGCACCACCGATCCCGGCCGGGGATCGAGTCGGTCCACCACCTCCTCCACGGTGACGAGCGACCGGCGGGCGGCCAGCACGGCCTCCCGCTGGACGCCCGTGATGCCCCAGAGCATGACAGTGCCCTGGCGGTCCGCCTGCTGGGCGTGGATCACGGTGACGTCCGGGTTCAGCGCGGGCACCGCCGTCAGCTCCTCGCCGGTGAACGGGCAGGTCACGGTGGCCACCGTCGACGTGACCCGGCCGAGGTCAGTCCCCCGGTACCCGCGCAGCACGGCCATCGGCAGCCCCGACGCCCCGGCGACGTAGCGGTTGGCCATGCCGGCGTGGCTGTGCTCCTCGAGCGCCAACGGGGCAGGCCAGGCGTGCTCCACCGCGTCCCGCAGCCGGTGCAGCGACCCGACCCCCGGATTGCCGCCCCAGGAGAAGACCAGCCGTTCGGCGCACCCCATGCCGATCAGCTGGTCGTAGACCACGTCCGGGGTCATACGAGCCAGCGTCAGCCGGCGCCGGCCCTGGCGGATGATCTCGTGCCCTGCGGCGAAGGGGATCAGGTGCGTGAAACCCTCGAGCGCCACCAGGTCGCCGTCGTGCACCAGCTCGTGCACCGCCTCGGCCAGCGTGGTGATCTCGGCCATCGGGGCAGTCTGTCGCGGGCACTGCGCCCGCCGGTAGCCTCCCAGCCCTGAGAAAGATCGATGTCCTCATCGTGGGAGGTGGTTTCGGCGGCGCGACCGTCGCCCACCATCTCCAGCACCTACTGGCCGGTCGCGGGCGGCGGGTGCTGCTCGTCGCTCCCGAGAACTTCTTCCTCTTCGCACCTCTCCTGCCCGAAGCCGCGTCGGGCACCATCGAGCCCCGCCACGCTGTCATCCCGCTGCGGGAGATGCTGCGCCGGACCGAGTTGCTCATCGGCGAGGTCACCGCCATCGACCTCGAGGGTCGTACGGCCACCGTCGGTGACCTGACCGGTGCACAACACGAGATCTCCTGGGATCAGCTCGTGCTGTCGCCCGGTTCGGTGCCCGTGGTCGTCGCCGTGCCCGGCCTGGCCGAGAACGCTGTGGGGTTCAAGACCCTGGCCGACGCCATCTGGCTGCGCAACCAGGTGCTGCGCCAGCTCGAGACTGCCGACGCCACCCTCGACCCCGTGCGGCGGAAGGAGCTGCTCACGTTCACCTTCGTGGGCGGCGGGTACGCCGGCGTGGAGGCGCTGGCCGAGATGGAGTCCCTGGTCAACGACGCCCTGCACACCTACCCCGGCCTCTCGCGGACGGACCTCCGCTGGGTGCTGATCGAGGCACGGAATTCGCTCCTCCCGGGGCTCGACCCCAAGCTCGCCCGGTACAGCGAGCAGCACCTTCGCGGTCGCGGGGTCGAGATCCACCTCGACACCTGGCTCGAGAGCTGCGTCGACAAGACGGTGGTGGTGTCGAACCCGGAGGTGAAGCCCTACATCTCCGACACCATCATCTGGGCCACCGGCCAACGGCCGTCGCCCCTGGTCTCGGCCCTCGGCCTGGCCACCGACCAGGCCGGCCGTCTCATCGTGGACGACGCCATCCGGGCCACGGGTCGCACCGACGTCTTCGCCCTCGGCGACGCCGCCGCGGTTCCCGACCCGGACGGCGGTGTCTGCCCTGGCACCGCCCAGCACGCCGTGCGCCAGGCCAAGGTGTGCGCCCGGAACGTGGCCGCCGCACTGGGCGTGGGCGAGCCGACCACCTTCACCTACCGCAACCGGGGCCTGGCCGTGACCCTGGGCCGGAACCAGGGGACGGCCCAGGTCTACCGCTTCACCTTCACGGGCGTGCTGGCCTGGCTCATGGGCCGGTCCTACCACCTGCTGATGATGCCGGGACTCGCCCGCAAGGTGCGGGTCGTGGCCGACTGGACGACGGCCATGCTGTTCCCCCGCGACCTGTCGCAACTCGGAACCCTGGGCCGGCGGGCCCCGCTCCAATAGGGGCGTTCATCCGCCGTTAATCGCCGCGGTGCAAGGTGATCCGAGACGGACGGTTTGCGCGGGGCCCGGGCGACGGCGGGTCCCGACCAGACCGCTCAGTCCGGAGGCAATTCGAGTTCGGTTCGTAGACGGGACAGCGTCTCCACGGAGAAGGACGCGCCCATGGCCTTCACCTCCGCGTACGCCTCGTCGATGAGGCGACGGGCCCTGTCCCGGTGGTCGATCCGTAGGGACACATCCGCCAGCAGGGCCAGCCAGAACGGGCGCCATGGCCGGATGCCCGCTGCGCTCGCCGGCGGCAGCGCGTCCAGGCGGGGTATGACCTCCGACTTGGGGGCGCCCGAGCGGGCCAGGGCCCACAGGCACGTGACCCGGCCATGGAACGCGAAATCCGGCATCTGGTAGCGCTCGGCGTGTTCGAGCAGCTCCTCGGACAACTGGCGCGTCTCGTCCGTCTCCCCGCTCAGCAGCCGGGCGAACACCGCGAAGGCCAGGCCGATGGCCATGGTGAAGGGGTCACCGAGCGCCCTGGCCCTGCCGAGCGCCCCGTCGGCGAGGTCGCGTCCGGTGTCGTGCCTTCCCTGGAGGTTGCGGGCCATGGCGAGCCAGCTGTCGACCTGCACGCGCAGGTCGGCGTACGTCACATCGGCGATCAGGTCGTCGGCCACCCCGTCAGCCAGCTTCTTGCCGGCCTCCAGCTGGCGTATCCCCTCCTTCAGGTCGCCTGCGCACAGGGCCACGCTGCCCAGGCCGAGGTGGGCTGCGGCGGTGACCACCGGCTCCGATGACGCCCGGCCGAGGGACAGCAGGTGTTCACCGAGCGTCCGCGCCCCCTCCAGGTCGCCGCTCGCCCAGGAGAAGCTCAGCAGGCCCCAGAGCGAGGGAAGGAGGCGACGGCGGTCGTCCACCGCCTGGGACAGCTCCGTCGCCCTGGTCCACGCGGCCGCGGTCTCAGGCACGGCGACGCCCTTCACCAGGGTCAGGAGCGCAGCGAGCTGGTTCTGGACGTCGAGCTCGTGGCTGTCCCGCTCCCGGCCGGCCGGCATCGTCGCCGCCAGGGCGAGGGCGCGGTGCAGGTGCTCCTGGGCGACCTCGTAGGCCAGCGCAGCCTGTGCCGCCGCCGATGCCCGGAGGGCGGCCGCGACCGCCCGGGCCGGGCCGGTGACGGGCACCGCCTGGTAGAGGTGATGGGCGATCTCGGTGGCCGCCGCAGAGGTTCCACTGACCTGCTCCAGAGCGTCGGCCACCAGCCCGTGCAGACGGGCGCGCCGCAGCTGGGAAGCGTCGGCGTACACCGTCTCCTGGACCAGGGCGTGGCTGAACTCGTACCGCTCGGGGGCGCGGAGAATCTGCCGGACCACTCCGGCGGCCATGGCCACGTCGATCAGATCGAGGGCCGGATCGAGGTCGACACCCGCGGCAAGGGCTGCGACCCGCAGGTCGAACTCGGTGCCGGCGACGGCGGCCACCGTGAGGAGCTGGGTGGTTGCCGCCGGCAGGCGGGCCAGTCGGCGGGCGACGACCTGGCGGACGGCCCACGGCACGCCCGGGGCGGCGGCCGCCGACTCGGTAAGGGCCTTTTCGGCGACGAGCAGACGGGTGAGCTGGCTCACGAAGAACGGATTGCCGGCGGCCCGCGCCCAGACGGCAGCCACGACGCCGGCCGCCGGCTCCACCCCGGCCTCATGGGCGATGAACTGCGAGACCTCGTCCTCCGTGAGCCCCTGCAGCGTCATCTGGAGCAGGCCCGGCAGCCGAGCCAGCGTGGCGAGGGTTTCCGTGAAGCGGGCGTCCGGAGCCGGATCGACGTCACGGTAGGTGGCGACGAGCCGGGCCCGGGACCCCGGCAGCTGTCGGGCGACCTGCTCGGTCAGTTGCAATGACGGCGGATCGGCCCAGTGGAGGTCGTCGATGAAGACGACGAGGGGCTGGTGCCTGGACAGGTCGGACACGAGACCGACGACCGCGTCGAGGAGCCGGCGACGGGCGGTCGCCGGGTCGGCGGGAGGGGGCGGCGCCATGTCCCCGGTCAGATCCGCGACCTCGGGGACGATCTGGCTGATCTCCGCCCCGTGGCGACCCAGAGCCGCCTTCACCGAACCAGGATCCGGACCTTCCAGCAGCGACCGGATGATCTGCACCCAGGGCAGGAACGGCGCCGCGCCGTCGCCCTCCTCGCACCGGCCCCACACCACCACCGATCCGGCGCCCGCGGCCCGGCTCACGGCCTCGAGGACCAGGCGGGTCTTTCCTATCCCCGGCTCACCGGAGACCAGTGCGATGCCACCGGGAGCGCCGCCCTGCGCGACGAGGGCGTGCTGGAGCGCCGAGAGCTCGGCGACCCGGCCGAAGAATCCGGTCGACGGGTTGGCGACCGGCGCCTGGGACTGCGAGCCGATCTGAAGCGGCGCCGACTCCTCCGGCGGTGGGTACCAGTCGAGCGCCGGCGATTGGTCGAGGATCTCGGCCTCGAGGCGCCGCAGGTCCGGGCCGGGGTCGACTCCGAGCGCCCGGCGCAGGTGGTCGCGGGCCGTCGAGTACGCACGCAGTGCCTCCCCTTGGCGACCCGAGCGGTAGAGGGCTGTCATCAGCAGGGCGACCAGTCGCTCACGCAGGCCGAACTCCTGGATGAGCCCTTCCAGCTCGGCCACCACCGCGGTGTGCGCACCCAAGGCGAGGTCGGCCTCGATCCGGTCCTCGGTGGCCGCGACCCGGAGCCCGTCGAGACGGAGGGACTCGAGCTCGGCGAAGGGGAACTCCTCCATCGCCCGGCCGCGCCAGAGCGACAGCGCCTCGCCAAGGGCCTGCCGTGCCGCCCGGGGACGCTTCTCGGCGAGATAGCGGTTCCCCTCCGTGGCCAGGCGCTGGAAGTCGGCGACGTCGTACTCCCCGGCGTCCACCCGGAGCAGGTAGCCCGGCGGCCGGGTGAGGATCCGCTGCGGCGGCGTTCGCGCCGGGCGCTCGGGCTCGAGGAGACGCCGGAGGTTGGCGATGTAGACCGGCAGGCTCCCCGGCGACGTCACCACACCGTCCGCCCACAGGACGTCGGCGAACCGGTCCAACGACACGACCCGGTTGGCGTTGAGAAGCATCGTCGCCAGCACGACGCGCTGCTTCGGGCGACCCAGATCGAGGTTCTCACCCGCGTAGGTCACCTCGAAGGGGCCAAGGAGGCCGAAGTGCATCCGCCGGCCCTCCGCTAGCCCGAGGTGGTCAAGGTTGTCCAGGTCTGATTGATGGCGGAGGGGTGGCTCTCGGCCAGGTCGACCCCTGCCCGCATGCCGTAGACGTGGAACACGCTGGCCAGGGGTATGACCGAGTAGTCCCGGTTCACCACGGCAGCGGTCATGGCCGTCGCCGCCCGCTGGGCATCCTCCCTGCTGGTCGCCGTCGCCGACTGGGCGGCCAGTGCGGCGTAGTCGGCGTCGGGTGCGGCGCGGGACGACAGGAGGAACGCCGGATTGGCGTCGTTCTGGTTGGGCATCGCCAGCTCCAGGTCGTAGCCCCTGTCCCGGTTCTGCTCCCCCGTCCGGATGTCGAAAGCCTTCCTCACGTTGACGTCCACACCGACGTCCTTGAGCTGGGCCGCCACCATCCGCATGCCCGCCTCGGGCACCACCGGGCCACCGATCAGCACGAGTGCCAGGCGGCGGAGGCCGTTCATTCGGATGCCGTCCGCGCCGGGCTTCCAGCCCGCCTCGTCGAGGACCTGGCGGGCCCGCGCCGGGTCGAACGCCCCCGGCGCCACCGACGGCGCCGAGGCGCCGAGCACCGCCGGGGGCGACATCCACCGGCCCGGCGCGCCGTTGCCGCCCAGCACGTCGGCCACGTACCGTCCACGGTCCACGGCCAGGGAGACGGCCTGGCGCACGGCCCGGTCAGCTCCGAACGGCCCGGCGGCGTTGAAGGACAGAACCTGGGTGGCTCCTGGGCTGGCCCGGACCACGTGGAAGCGCCGGTCGGCCTCGACTGCGCCGGCGGACTCCCGGGGCAGGCCCGTGACCATGTCGACCTCCCCGCTACGCAGGGCCTCCAGTCGTACCTCGGGATCGGGCATGAACCGGAACGTCAGCCGTTCGGCCCTGGCCTTGGTGCCCCAGTAACCGTCGAAGCGCTCGACCGTCACCTGGCGGCGGGGCTCGTAGTCCACGACCTTGAACGGCCCGGTGCCGACGGGTGGGGTCGAGTCGTTGTGGCCGTCCTTGGGGACGATGGGCCCTTCGGGATGCACCAGCTGCTCGGGCAGGCGGAGGTTCGGCGATCTGGAGACGAAGTCGACGGTTAGGTCGTCGACCTTGACCACGCCCTCGAGGTTCTCCGCCACCGACCGGGGCAGGAACGCCCGGGTCCACGACCAGACCACGTCGTCGGCGCCGAACCGCCGGCCGTCGTGAAACGTCACGTTTGGGCGCAGGTGGAACCGCCACGTGCTCGGCCCGGCCAGCTCCCACCGCTCGGCCAGGCCGGGCCGTACGGTGTAGTCGGGCGCCAGCGACACGAGCGGCTCGTAGACGCCGGCGTTCAGCTCGCCGGCGGCGAAGTGCTTGGCGCTGGGCCCCTGGCCGGTGAGGGGCCAGATGTCCTCGCCCACGCCGATGCGCACCTCGCCGGGCCGCGCCGGGCTTGCCGCCGGCGGACCAGTGCCGCCGCCGCCGGAGCAGGCCGCGGCCAGGCAGGCCAGCACCACTGTCCAGACGAGCCGTGGTCCTCGGGCGATGGCCAGGATCGTAGAGGAGAGGACGGTACCGTGAGGGGTGTCGATCCTTCTCCGGGCCCGAGCGATGCTGACCGGGGTCCTCGAACCTGCGGTCTTCGGTGCGCGAGCCCCGCTCGGGGTGACGGCCCGCCATCTGCCCGGTGAGCCGCTTTCCTACGACGACGCGGTGGCTGGGCGGTTCGAACCGTTCGACGTCGGGGGCGCCTGGGGGCCGATGTGGGGGACCACCTGGTTCCACCTCCAGGGAGCCGTCCCCGCCGCGTGGGCCGGCGAGGAGGTCGCCCTGCGGTTCGAGATGACCACGCCGGCCGAGGGTCTGCTCTGGCGGGACGCGTCCCCGCTGGTCGGCCTCTCCTGGCTGCGGACCGAGGCCGTGCTGCGGCGACGGGCCGAGGCCCTGGAGGCCGTCGACCTGTACGTGGAGGCGGCGGCCAATCCCCCGGTGCCGGCCCACGACGCCCAGGTCGACTGGCCGCTCCTCCTCGCCGACCCCGGCGGGCAGCCCGGCTTCGCGCTGCTGCGCTGCGAGCTGGCCGTCCGCCGGCGGGAGGTCTACGACCTGGCCTGCGACCTGCGGACGGTGCTCGAGCTGGCCGAGGCGGCAGAGACTTCCAGCCCCCACCAGGGCACCGACTTCTCCCTGCTCGAGCCCCTGGCCCTGGTGCTGGGCGCCATCGACGTCGACGATGTGCCCGGCACGGCGGCCCCCGCTCGAGCTGCGCTGGCCAAAGTGCTCCTCCGGCGAGCCGCACCCGACGCCCATCGCATCAGCGCCGTGGGGCACGCCCACATCGACACCGCCTGGCTGTGGCCGACGCGGGAGGCGGCGCGTAAGTGCGCCCGCAGCTTCGCCAACGCGGTCAGCCTCATGGAGGAGTACCCGGACTTCGAGCTCGTGTGCTCCGCGGCCCGTCACCTGGCCTGGATCGAGGAGCGCTATCCGGGTCTGTTCGACCGCATCCGCGACCGAGTGGCCGCCGGCCAGTTCCAGCCGGTCGGCGGCATGTGGGTCGAGGCGGACTGCAACGTACCGTCGGGTGAGTCCCTGGTCCGCCAGATCGTCCACGGCCAGCGCTGGTACCTCAGCCGATTCGGGCACGAGTGTCGCGAGATGTGGCTGCCGGACGGGTTCGGCTTCCCGGCCAGCCTCCCCCAGATCCTCGCCGAGGCGGGAATGGGGTGGTTCGTCACTCAGAAGCTGAGCTGGAACGAGGTGAACCGCTTCCCCCACCACACGTTCTGGTGGCGGGGTCTCGACGGGACCCGGGTCCGGGCCCACTTCCCGCCGGCCGACACCTACAACGGCGACATGTCGCTCCCCGAGCTCCTCCGGGCGCCGGCGGCCCCGGACGCCGGGGTGCGCTCGCTGTACCCCTTCGGCCACGGCGACGGAGGCGGCGGGCCGACGCGGGACATGGTGGAGGCCGCCACGCGCGCGGGCGACCTGGCCGGGGCCCCGCGGGTGGCCTTGGAGTCCCTTGCCGACTTCTTCGCCGCCGTGGAGGCCGACCCCGCTCCCCTCCCCGTGTGGGCGGGCGACCTCTACCTCGAGAAGCACCGAGGTACCTTCACCAGCCAGGCCGCGGTCAAGCTCGGGAACCGTCGGGGTGAGCTGGCCCTCGCCGCTGCGGAACTGTGGTCTACGGTGCGACCCGACGGCGCCCCGTGGCCCGCAGCCGACCTGGACCGGGCCTGGAAGCTGCTCCTGGTCAACCAGTTCCACGACATCCTGCCCGGCTCGTCGATCCACTGGGTCTACAGGGACACCGCCGTCGACCACGCCGAAGTCCGGTCCGTGGCCGGCCGTCTGGTCGACGACTCCCTCGCCGCCCTCGCCGCTGCGGTCGACACCACCGCCGCTGCCGAGCCGGCGGTCGTGTTCAATGCCACGCCGTACCGCCGGCGCGAGCTGGCCGGAGGGGTCATGGTCGATGTCCCCGCCATGGGTTACGCCCTGGCCGACCTCGCCGCCCCGGTCACCGATGCCCCGGTGGAGGTGGGCAACGGCTGGCTCTCCAACGGGCTGCTCCGGGTCGAGTGGGACGGCGACGGCCGGCTGACGTCGATCTGGGACTCCGAGCACGGCTGGGAGGTGCTCGCCGACGGGCGGGCCGGCAACGTGTTCCACCTCCACCACGACCGCCCGAGCGAGTACGACGCATGGGACCTCGACCGGGCCTACCTCGACGACTTTGTGGAGCTCGCGGGCCCGGTGCGCATCGATGTGGTCGATGCTGGGCCGGCGAGGGCCTCGGTCCGCTTCCGGCGCGGCTTCGGGAATTCTTCGATCGACCAGACCCTGGTGCTCCAGACCGGATCCCGCCGCATCGACTTCGTGACCGACGTCGAGTGGCACGAGCGCCACGCCTTCCTGAAGGTGGCCTTCCCTGTGGCCGTCCACTCCGACCACGCCACCTACGAGATCCAGTTCGGACACGTGACCCGCCCCACCCACGAGAACACGTCGTGGGAGCAGGCCCGCTTCGAGGTGTGCGCCCATCGCTGGGCCGACCTGTCGGAGGCCGGCTACGGCGTGGCGCTGCTCAACGACTGCAAGTACGGGTACGACGTGCGCGGGAACCTGCTTCGCCTGTCCCTTCTCCGGGCACCGACCGCCCCCGATCCCGAGTGCGACCAGGGCCGCCACCGCTTCACCTACGCGCTGCTCCCCCACGCCGGAGACCCGTTCACGGGAGGCGTACTCGATGCGGCGGCCGCCCTGAACACCCCCCTCACCGTCGTCCCCGTCCCCGCCACGCCGGGCCCGCTCCCGCCCTCGATGTCGTTCGTGTCCGTCGACGACCCGGCCTTCGTGGTGGTGGCGGTCAAACGGGCCGACGACGGCACCGGCGACATCGTCGTGCGCGGCTACGAGGCCTCCGGGGGGCGGCGCCGGGTCCGCGTCCGCGTCGCGCTGCCCTTCGCCCGGGCCCGCCGGACCGACCTCCTCGAGCGCCCCCGCCACGACCTGCCGGTCGAGAACGGCGAGATCCGCCTCTCCTTGCGACCTTTCGAGCTGGTGACCCTGCGGCTTTCCGCCGGCCGCCGCCCCTGAGCTCCTCACGGCGGCGGCCTCGCTCCCTGCCGCGCTCTGTTGTGGAACCCGCACGCCACCCGGCCGTTGTCCTCGGTGGTGAGCCCTCCCTCCGACCAGGGCCGCACGTGGTCGATCTCACACTGTTCGGCCACGATGTCGCAGGTGGGGTGGAAGCAGGTACGGTCCCGT
>Ga0136633_1001138_pt1 | contig 19781 bp, 11 predicted proteins | sample AntDrymeUQ832206_2_FD_105494 | JGI IMG/M metagenome (GOLD analysis project Ga0136633, IMG submission 105494) | Polar desert sand microbial communities from Dry Valleys, Antarctica - metaG UQ83 (22.06) | ecosystem: Environmental > Terrestrial > Soil > Desert | place: Antarctica: Dry Valley...
CATCGACCGACGCGGAGACGACCGCCACCAGCTCATCGGTACAGATCACGAACGGCCCCCAAGGGAGGAGGGACCTGGCAGGGGGGAAGTGCCTGCCACCACCCTAGACGAACGTGCGTTCGCAGTCAACCCCATCTTCAGACAGCAGAAACGTGAAATTGTTCCTCGTCAAGCGGGCCATGGCGCCGACGCGACCCTCGACGATCCCACCCGCAGGAACAGCTGTGATCGTGAGACTGCTGACGTCCACCGGAGCCTCCGACCGGACCAGATCGAGAAGACGCCTGCCCGCCTGCTCGCCGCCGAAGACCTGCACCTCGCTGGCTCCATTCGAACCTGACGTCACCACGGCCAAGCTGCGGGCCGGCGCGTCGAGGATCCCGCAGCACACCAGGGGCCCTCCGGGGGAAGCCGAGAACAGAGACAGGGCATCCGGCTGGCGCAACGCCAAAGGAGTGAACCACCCCGGATGAAGAGCGGGAGCGGCCTTGGTGCTCGTCGGCGCGCCTTCCAGCAGCTGCGCGAGCAGCGCGGCCTTCTCGGGATCCGGTCGTTCGAAGCTGACCGTCCACGCCCCCACCTGCATGTAGGTGGGATCGCCTGCGCCGACGCCCCTCAGCCTCATGAACGCACACGGCTCGACGCTGGTCGACTCCAGTCCCCCCTGCGTCCGCCTGAAGGCGACCGATGCCTGAAGCCCGGCCCGGAGCCAGAGCGGAGCCACGAGGACACCGTCCTCTTCGAGGTTTGCGATCCATTCGGTCGAGAGGTCGCAGACTCCGACGGTCGCCTGGATCCGATCGAACGGGCCCGGACCTCCAACACCCGACCACCCGTCGCCGGCGACAACCGAGACGTTCGAGATCCCACGCGCTCGGAGGTTAACGCGGGCCGCCTCGCAGATCCCGGGATCGACATCGACGGTGGTGACGCTCCCCCGCGGGCCGACGAGTGTTCCGAGAAGAGCGGCGTTGTACCCCGTCCCAGTGCCGACTTCCAGCACCTTGTGTCCAGGTCCGACCGAGAGCTGCTGCAGCATCCGAACCATCACGGTGGGTTGGCTCGACGAGCTGACAGGCACGCCGTCCGCGCTGCGGTGGGTCACGACCGCCGCGTCGCTGTAGACCTCATCGAGGTCGGTGCCAGGCAGGAACCAGTGTCGACGGACGGAGCGGAATGCGGCGTGGATGGGCGACTCGCCGGCGACCGCACCTCGGCGGACCAGCTCGGCGACCATCCGCTCGTTGCGATCCTCCGCCACCGTTGCTCCTCGCTCCGCCCGGTCGATCGACGAAGACGGCCGCCGGGTCCCACCGCCTCCCGGGCGGGCTCAGGATAACGCTGCGGGGCGCCGGAACCCCCGGGCACAGGGCGCCTTCTCGACAGGCACCGCCAGAGTTGGCAGCATGGGGCTGCGCCACTTCCCCGGCGTGGAGGTCCTCGCATGCCCGTTCGCCCGACCCGTTGCTCGTTCGCGGGCGCCCGCCACGTCTGGACCAGGATGGCTGCGCTCGCCGCGGTCCTCACCCTGGCGGTGACCGGTCTGGTGGCCGTGCCCGCCACCAGCGACATCAGGTCCGAGGTCTCCGACAAGGTGCAGACCCTCCTCGCCGGACGGGCAGAGGTCGGATGGCTGCGCACGGCCGACACCGGTCACCCCACCGAGATGGTCGGGTTCGAATGGCAGGGCAACGAGCCTGGCGCGGTCGAGGTTCGGGCCAAGGGCCCAGACGGGTGGACGGACTGGGAACGGGTGGAGGGAGACCCGGCCGAGGGCCCCGACATCGGGTCGCACGAGCGCCACGACCGGACGACCGCCGGGCCCGTCTGGGTGGGCCGGGGCGTCACCCAGGTGCAGGTCCGGGTGGCGGAAGGATCACTCACGGGCCTGAAGCTCCACGCCCTCCACACCGAGGACCCGCCCGCAGGGGGTGGCATCGGCCGGGCCAAGCCCGCCGGCGCGGCACCGGCCCAGCCCGGCATCGTCACGCGCGCGGCCTGGGGGGCCGACGAGTCCTACCGCAGCCTCAATCCCGGCTGCACCCAGCCGCTCATCGCCTCCAACGTCCGGTTCTCCGTCGTGCACCACACGGCCGGGACCAACGTCTACAACGCGACCGACTCCGCCTCCATCGTCCGGGCGATCTACTACTTCCACACGAACACCAACAAGTGGTGCGACGTCGGGTACAACTTCCTGGTCGATCGCTTCGGGACTGTCTTCGAGGGACGTTTCGGGGGGATCACGAACGCCGTGGTCGGCGCCCACGCCGAGGGCTTCAACACAGGCAGCACGGGTGTCGCCATGATGGGCACCTTCTCGAACGTCGCCGTGCCATCGGCGACCTACGCCGCCGTGCGCAGTCTCCTGGCCTGGAAGCTTGCCCTTCACGGAGTCGACCCGAACGCGACGATCATCGCCAGTGGCGTCCCGATCCGGACGATCATCGGCCACCGCGACGTCAACGCCACCTCCTGCCCGGGCGACATGGGCCAGCCCCTCCTGCCGCAGCTCCGCACCGACGTCGCCACCACCATGGGGGTGCCGCCGGGGTCGACCTATCAGCCGCTCTCCCCGGCCCGGGTCCTCGACACCCGAAGCGGGATCGGCGCCGCCGCCGTGCCGCTCGGGCCCGGGGGCACCGTCGACCTGAAGGTCACCGGAGTCGGGGGCGTACCTGCGTCCGGGGTGACCGCAGTCGTCCTCAACATGACCGCCACGAACGCCACAGCCTCTGCGAGCTACCTCACGGTGTGGCCGAAGGGCGGCGCTCGGCCTCTTGCCTCCAACCTCAATTTCTCGGCGGGGATATCGGTGCCCAACCTGGTGACCGCCAGAGTGGGGCCCGACGGGAACGTCTCGGTGTACAACAACTCCGGTTCCGTCGCGGTCGTCGCCGACGTCCAGGGTTGGTACTCCGATTCGGCCCCCGGGGGCTCCTCGTACGTCCCTGTCAACCCGGCCCGGATCCTCGACACCCGCAACGGCACGGGCACCGCCGGATCCGTCGCTCCCGTCGGTCCCAGTGGTGTCCTGCAGCTCGGCGTCACAGGCGTCGGCGGCGTCCCGGCCACGGGCGTGACGGCCGTCGTCCTCAACGTGACCGTCGACCGGGCCAGCGGACCGGAGAGCTACCTGACGGCATGGCCGGCAGGCGCCGTTCGTCCCACGGCGTCGAATCTCAACTTCGGCGCCGGTCCTGCTTCCACCAACCTGGTGGTCGCCCAGGTGGGCCTCGGGGGCAAGGTCGCCCTCTACAACAACCTGGGGTCCACCGACGTGATCGCCGACGTGGCGGGGTGGTTCGCGGCGCCGGCGACACCGCCGACCGGATCAACCTATGTCGGGATCAGCCCGAACCGGATCCTCGACACCCGCACCGGCACCGGCACGGGCGGGGTGGTCCGTCCGCTCGGACCGGGGGCCACCATCGACCTCACCGTGGCGGGTGTGGCCGGGCTTCCGGCCGCGGGCGTGACGTCCGTCGTCCTCAACGTGACCGCCGCCGACGCCTCCGGGCCCGACAGCTACCTCACCGTCTTCCCTGCGGGCACGGCCCGGCCGGTGGCGTCGAACCTCAACTTCGTGGCCGGCGAGGCGACCGCGAACCTCGTCGTCGTCCGCGTCCAGAACGGCAAGGTGTCCCTGTACAACAACCAGGGCTCGACCCAGGTCGTCGCTGACGTGCAGGGGTGGTTCAGCGGGGGGTCGTGATCCATGAGCGGACGCCCCGTGCTCGTCGAACTACGCTGCGCGGCGTTCGCTGTCAACGGGGGGCGTGAGATTTGTCTGGTTTTCGAAAGGCGGTGTCGGCGGCCGTCGCGGTCGTGGTGGCCTCGGTGGCACTCGGCATCGGCGCGTTCGTCACCGCCGGTCCCGCCGGCGCCGCCCCCTCCCTGCACGGCATCGACGTCAGCATCTGGCAGGGCCAGGTCGACTGGTCGGCCGTGCGTCGCTCCGGTCGCCTGTTCGCCTTCGCCAAGGCCACCGAGGGACAGACCTTCGTCGACGACACCTTCGTGAGGAATCGCCTGGGCATGGCCGGAGCGGGTCTCACGCTGCGCGGCTTCTACCACTTCGCCCGCCCCGACCGGAACAGTGCGGCGGCGGAGGCCGCCCACTTCATCAGGACCGTGGGCCCGCTCGGACCCGGCGAGGTGCCGGTGCTCGACCTCGAGGTGGCACCCAGCCCGGGAGTGGGCGACTGGGCGGCCGAATGGCTGGGGTTGGTCGCCAAGGCCACCGGCCGCACGCCGATCCTGTACAGCTACCAGTCGTACCTGTACAACGTTCCCACCAGCCGGCTCACGGCGTACCCGCTGTGGGTCGCGTCCTGGGGCGCCAACGACGGCGCCGTCCCGGCCTCGCCGCCCAGGACCGACCGGTGGAGCCGGTGGACGTGGTGGCAGTACACCTCCAACGCAGTGGTCCCCGGCGTGACCGGTAGGGTCGACGACTCCCTGTTCTTCGGCTCGGCCGCCGAGCTCGCCACGTTCGGAGGCGGGCCCGTGAGCCCGCTGCCCGACCCCGTCGCCGAGCTGCTCCGTGGCCTCACCGACACCCTTGGCGGGCTGCTCGGCGCCCCCAGGCCATAGGCCCCGCAGCGACCTTGCCGCGGAGGACGTCCTGGCGGGCCGCCGGCCTCGTCGCCGTGCTCGCTGTCCTGTCCGCCTGCTCGGACGGCAAAAACGACCGGGCTGCGCTCCCGTCACCGACAACGGCAGAGACGGGCACCAGCTCGTCGTCCTCCTCGTCGTCATCCTCGACCAGCATGATGGCGACATCCACGACCGCCGTCGCACGACCGACCACGACCTCGGCGGCCGCGTCGCCCGAGGGGCACGCCACGGCTCTCTACGAGGCCTGGACACGAGGAGACCAGGCCGGGGCGGCGCGGGTCGCCCAGCCCGAGGCCGTGGCCGCTCTCTTCGCCCGCCGGTGGCAGGGGGGTGACGGCTGGTCGTTCTCCGAGTGCTCGGGCGCAGCGGGCTCGGTGATCTGCACATGGCGACGACCGGCCGGCCAGCAGCTCCTGCTGCGGGTGCGGAACCAGACCGGGGGCCTCCCCGTCACCGTATCCGAGGTCCGGTTCCAGCCCTAGCCCGGCGGCGAGTGCTCAAGTGCGGCCGCCGGCGCGCCGACAACCCCTGCACGCGTCGTGACGGGTGGGCAGACTTGCAAATGCTCCAACAGGATTGGCTCGACCTGCTGCCGGAGGCGGCACTGCTCGTCGACGCCCGGGGTCAGGTGGTGGGCCGCAACGCCTCGGCCGCGGCGTTGTTCGGGCCGGCCGAACCGTCGTCGCCCTGGGCCCTGACCGGTGTCGACGGATTCGAGGCGTGGCTCGACGGGGCAGGCGGCGAGGTCTTCCGGGGCCGGTTGCACGCGTGGCGGGCCAGCGGTGTCCCCCTGAGCATCGAGCTGAGCGCCCGGCGCCTGGCTGACCCGGCCGCGGCCGCACTCTGCCTGCTGGTCGAGCCGGACCCCGAGCATGTGGCTTCCAACGCCCAGCGGTACTTCGACATCGCCTTCTCCACCGCCCCGATCGGCATGGCCCTGTTCAACACCGACGGCGAGTACGTACGGGTCAACGCCGCGCTCTGTCACCTGCTGGGCCGGACCGAGGCGGAGCTGCTCGGGCGCCGGGACCAGGAGTTCACCCACCCCGACGACCGCCAGAGCGACGTCGACGCCGCCTGGCGGATACTCCGGGGAGAGATCTCGACCTGGCAGTGTGAGAAGCGGTTCCTGCGGCCGGACGGCGCCGTCGTCTGGGCCATCGCCAACCTCACGTTCCTGCGCGACGAGGCGGGCAACCCGATCAGCTGGGTCGGCCAGTTCCAGGACATCAGCGAGCGCAAGCGGGACGAAAAGGCGCTGCAGGAGACACTCTCCCTGCTGGCGGCAACGCTCGATGCCACCGCCGACGGCGTGCTGGTCGTCGATCCAGGGGGCCGGATCACCAGCTTCAACCACCGGTTCGCCGAGATGTGGCGGCTGCCGGAGGCCGTGCTGGACGGGCGCAACGACGCCGCCGCCCTGGCGTGTGTGCTCGCTCAGTTCAGCGATCCGGACGCATTCCTGGCCAAGCTCGAAGAGCTGTACCACCGTCCCGAGGCCGAGAGCCACGACGTCCTCCACTTTGCCGACGGCCGGGTCTTCGAACGCACCTCCAGGCCGCAGCGGGTCGGCGGAGAGGTCGTCGGCCGGGTGTGGAGCTTCAACGACGTCACCGACCGCACCCGCCTCGAGGCCGACGTGGCCACGGCCCTGGCCCAGGCCCAGGAGGCCTCGCGGCTGAAGTCGGTGTTCCTGGCCACCATGAGCCACGAGATACGCACGCCCATGAACGGAGTCCTCGGCCTCGCCGAAGTGCTCCTCGACAGTGACCTCGACGCCACGCAGCGCTTCCAGCTTCTCGCGCTCAGGGAATCGGGTCAGGCCCTCATGGCCCTGATCAACGACATCCTCGACTTCTCCAAGATCGAGGCCGGCAAGCTCCGGCTCGAGGAGATCGAGTTCGATCTGACACGGACTCTGCGCAGCGTGGCCGGGACCGTGTCGTCGGTGGCCCACGACAAGGGCCTGGTCCTGCGCGTGAACCTCGGAGCGGGCGTGCCCGCCTCGGTAACGGGCGACTCGCTGCGGCTCCGCCAGGTCCTCCTCAACCTGGCCAGCAACGCGGTGAAGTTCACCGATGCAGGCACCGTGACCGTTTCGGTCCACACGCTCGGGGACGATCGCCTGCGCTTCAGCGTGACGGACACCGGCATCGGCATCGACCCGTCCGTCCGCCACATCCTCCTCGACCCGTTCTCCCAGGCCGACAGTTCCACGACCCGCCGGTTCGGCGGAACCGGGCTCGGCCTGGCCATCTGCGCCCAGCTCGTCGAGTTGATGGGCGGCACCCTCGACTTCGACAGCCGGCTCGGCGAGGGCAGCACGTTCTGGTTCGAAGTCCCCCTGCCTGCTGCCGAACCGTCGGAGGTGACCTGGGCCGTCGCCGAGGAGCCGTCCGCTCCGGTCACATCCGCTCCGGTCACGTCCGCTCCGGTCACGTCCGCTCCGGTCACGTCGGCCCCGGTGGCGGCGGCCGTTCCGGGCGGGCGCGTCCTCCTGGCCGACGACGCCCACATCAACCGGCTGGTCGGTGTGGCCCTGCTCGAGCGCCTGGGCTACACCGTCGACGTGGTGGCCAACGGTGCCGAGGCGGTCGACGCCGTCCGGCACACCCACTATGACGCCGTCCTCATGGACTGTCTCATGCCGGTGATGGACGGCTACGAGGCCACGGGCCGGATCCGCCGCCTCGAGGACGCCGCCGGCCACACGCCGATCATCGCCCTGACCGCCTCGGCGATGCTCGGCGACCGGGAGAGGTGCCTCGCCGCCGGAATGGACGACTACGTGTCGAAGCCGCTCGACCCGGCCGCCCTCGCCGGCGTCCTGGCCCGCTGCTGCGTCCCTTCCTGATTGGCTGGGGGCGGGCCATCGCCCCCTGCCCGCCGTTAGGCTCCCGGTCCGATGGACGGCGACGAGGTGGGCGGGGTCTCGCGGTCTCCCGACTCCGGTCGGCCCCCCCGAGTGTTCCTCCCCTACGCCCACGACACCCCCGAGTTCGCCGACCTGGTGCGGCGCTTCTATGAGTTCCTGCGCATCGACTGCGGCATCGACGCCGTCTTCGACCGGGTGGCGGCGCAGAGCCCCCAGGAGTGGACGGCGTGGATGATCCGCCAGGTGGCCGAGGCCGACTTCGTGCTGTGCGTGGTGTCCCCCCAGTACCGGGCCGCAGCCGATGCCGAGCTCCCACACGACGTGCGCCGGGGAGCGCAATGGGAGGCCCGCCACCTCCGCGAGCTCTTCTACGACAACGCGGAGCGGGCCAGGCGGCGGGTGCTGACCGTGCTCCTGCCAGGGAGCCGGGTCGATGACGTCCCCATCTGGCTGGGCCCCACCACCGGCACCCACTATCGGGTCGAGGAGTTCAATCCCCAGGCCGCAGAGAAGCTGCTGCGCTACCTTCACTGGACAGGCCGGCTATCAAGCCCCTGCGCTCGGCCCCCTCGTGAGCTTCGGCCCGGCCCGGACCCTCCGCCTCGCACTGCGGCCGGGGTCGGCAGCGGGAGCGGTCACCGCCACCCTCTCAGAAGGGTCCGACGAGCTGGCAACGCATTCCGGGCGGCTGCCCACCGTCGACCCCTGGGCCCGGCCGACCGCACCATGCTGTACCGCACCGTGGGTGGGCACCGCCGGGTCCTGGAGTTCGTCGACGCCCTCCTGCGGGGCACAGTGACCTGAGGGACGTCAACGCGACCGCGACGGCCTAGCCATCGCCGAGCGCCTGGCCGCCACCGACCCCGCCAACGCCGGGTTCCAGCGCGACCTGTCGGTCTCCTACGTCAAGCTGGGGGATCTCATGGTGGCGGTGGGCAACGACGCCGAGGCCGAGCGGTACTTCCGCGCAAAGCTGGCCATCGACGAGCGCCTGGGCCGCCACCGACCCGACGAACGTCGACTTCCAGCGCAACCTGTCGATCTCCTACGAGAGGCTGGGCGACCTGGCCCGAGATGGCGGCCAGACCGACGACGCCATCGGGCACTTCCAGGCCAGCCTCGCCATCTGGCGGCGCCTGGCCGAGTTGTCGCCGACGGTCGTCGACTACCGCTGGGGCCAGCGCGTCCCGGTTGGACGTCTCGCTGATCTCCTGGCCGACCAGGACCCCGATGGTACGGCCCGACACATGGGCGAGTCCTTGGCCGTCGTCGTGGAGGCAGCGCAGCGCCAAGAGCCCGACGGCCCCGCCCGTCGCCAGCTCCGCCCGGCCATCGACGGTGCAACGGACCTGCGCGGTCGGATCGACGAGGCCGCTTCGCAGGCCTCACTTCAACATCTCGACGACTACACGCTGCGGCTCGTTCCCTGCTGGGCGAAGCCGCAGGTGGCCCGGGCGCGGGCGGTCCGAGCACCTGACCGAGCGGCGTCACTGTGGCGCCTCGGCTCCTGGCCTCTGAGGTCTGACCCGTAGCGTCCCGGCCCTTGCTTGCCGATCGGGCTCATCGAACCACAAGTCGGGCGGGGCCGAGGCGCCGGGTGCAGTCCGTCCCTTTGGGCGATCGCCCATCGGGACAACGCCACCCTTGCGCCTAAGGACGACGTCTCCGACAGCGTCGCAAGGCCATTATCGAGGCTGTCGAGCGGCGACGGGCGAGGAACGTTCGGGTGTTCGGGAGCGTCGCTCGGGGCGAGGACACGGCGACGAGCGACATCGACTTTCTGGTCGACCTCGATGACGGCGTCGGCCTGTTCGATCTCATCGGGCTCGAGCGCGAGCTACGCGAGCTCCTTGGGGGTCGACGTCGACGTCGTACCCGCCGACACGCTGAAGCCCCGTATGCGGGCGCTGGTCCTCAGCGAGGCCATTCCACTGTGAGCCGGCGGGACGACGAACGGCTGGCCGACATCCTCGCCGCGGCAGAGGCGATCGCCTGCCCAACTCAAGCGGGGCGGCCTCGGCGATGGCCTCGTCTTCGACGCCGTCCGCGTGCGGCTCATCGAGATCGGCGAGGCAGTGAAGGACATCGACCCGGAGCGGCTCGCCTCCGAGTCCGACATCCCGTGGCGAGACGTGGCTGGGACACGGCCCACTCGATCGTCCAGGCGACAGTCGGGGTGGATCTGCCTCCGCTCGTCGCCGCCGTGCAACGCCTGGTTGGATCAACTCGACGCGCATCCGAACCCGAGGCCTCACCCCCGGAACAGACCCTCCAAACCGCCGCTCGTGCCGACCACCCGCAGGAAGGTCCAGCCGGCCTCGGCCAGGACGGTCCCCGCCTTCTCGGCGTGCCCCCCGACTATGTCTCTTTCTCGGCGTGCCCCCCGACTATGTCTCTTTCTCGGCGTGACCCCCGACTATGTCTCTTTCTCGGCGTGACCCCCGACTATGTCTCTTTCTCGGCGTGACCCCCGACTATGTCTCTTTCTCGGCGTGACCCCCGAACTCCTTGCGCATGGCGGACAGCACCCTGTCGGCGAAGTCGCCCTCGCCCCTCGAGCTGAACCGCTCGTACAGGGCGGTGGTGAGCACGTAGGCGGGCACGCCTTCGTCGACCGCGGCGAGCACCGTCCAACGGCCCTCGCCTGAGTCGGACACCCGGCCGCCGAACCCGGCCACGTCGGGGTCCTTGAGCAGCGCGGACGCAGTGAGGTCGAGCAACCACGAGCCCACCACGCTCCCCCGCCGCCAGACCTCAGCCACCTCGGTGGTGTCGATGTCGTACTGGTAGGCCTCGGGATTGATCAGTGGGGCGGTCTCTGCGTCGCCCACGTGGCTCGCCTTGCCGACGTTCGCCTTCCGCAGGATGGCCAGCCCCTCGGCATAGGCGGCCATGAGCCCGTACTCGATGCCGTTGTGCACCATCTTCACGAAGTGACCGGCGCCGTTCGGGCCGCAGTGGAGGTACCCCTGCTCGGCGCTGGACGGCTCACCGTCCCGGCCGGGGGTCCGCTCGGCGACGTCGACGCCCGGGGCGATGGTGGCGAACAGCGGATCGAGATGTCGCACCACGTCGAGCTCGCCGCCGATCATCAGGCAGAACCCCCGCTCCAGGCCGAACACGCCGCCGCTGGTCCCCACGTCGACGTAGTGGATGCCCTTCGGGGCCAGGGTGGCGGCCCGCTCGATGTCGAGGCGGTAGTAGGAGTTGCCGCCGTCGATGATGATGTCGCCGGGCTCGAAGTGCCGGGAGAGATCCATCGCCGTCTGGCCCGCGAACGCGGCCGGCACCATGATCCATGCCGCCCGGGGCGTGGTCAGCTTGGCCGCGAAGTCCTCCAGGGACGACGATGCGACGGCGCCCTCGGCTTCCAGGGCTGCAATCGACGCCGGGTTGACGTCGTAGACCACGCACTCGTGGCCGGCTCGCATGAGCCGACGGACGAGGTTGGCGCCCATGCGGCCCAGTCCGATCATTCCGAGTTGCATCGATGCTCCATTTCTCCCAAGGCGAGGCCAGGCTACGCGGGTGGTGTCCCGCCCCGGACCACCCACCACGTACAATGGACGGGCTGGCGGCTCAATCGCCGCGGCAGCCCTACCGAAAGGCCAGTCCATGCCCGCGCGCCAAGACCTGCGCAACCTCGCCATCGTGGCCCATGTGGACCACGGAAAAACCACGCTCGTCGACGCCATGCTGTGGCAGTCCGGCATCTTTCGTGAGAACCAGGATGTCAACGAACGGGTCATGGACTCGATGGACCTGGAGCGCGAGAAGGGCATCACCATCCTGGCCAAGAACACCGCGGTGCACTTCCCTACCGAGAAGCATGGCGACGTGAAGCTGAACATCGTGGACACGCCGGGTCACGCCGACTTCGGCGGCGAGGTCGAGCGGGCCCTCACCATGGTGGACGGGGTGCTGCTGCTGGTCGATGCGGCCGACGGTCCCCAGCCCCAGACCCGGTTCGTCCTCCGCAAGGCCCTCGAGTCCAAGCTGCCGGTGATCCTGGTCGTCAACAAGGTCGACCGGCCCGACGCCCGCATCAAGGAGGTCGTCGACGAGGTCTACGAGCTCTTCCTCGACCTCGATGCCGACTTCGAGCAGATCGAGTTCCCCATCGTCTACGCCAACGCCAAGGCGGGCTGGGCCACCATGGAGCAGGGGGCCACGGGCACCAACCTGCAACCGCTGTTCGACCTGCTCATCGAGCGCATCCCTGCGCCGGTGTACGACGAGGACGAGACCGGCCACCCGCTCCAGGCCCTCGTGACCAACCTCGACCGGTCGCCCTACCTCGGCCGGCTGGCCATCTGCCGGGTGCGCGAAGGCGTGATCCACAAGGGCGAGACCGTGGCCTGGTGCCGGGCCGACGGGTCCATCGAGAAAACCAAGATCGTCGAGCTGTACGTCACCGAGGGTCTGGAGCGGGTGGACGCGGCCGAGGCGGGTCCGGGCGAGATCATCGCCGTGGCCGGCCTCGCCGAGGTGACCATCGGCGAGACGCTGGCCGACGCCAATGACCCCCGGCCCCTCCCGGTCATGCTCATCGACGAGCCGAGCCTGGCGGTCACCATCGGGATCAACACCTCCCCCCTCGCCGGCCAGGACGGGTCCAAGATGACCGCCCGGCAGGTGAAGAACCGGCTCGACACCGAGCTGGTCGGCAACGTCTCCCTGCGGGTCTTCCCCACCGACCGGCCCGACACCTGGGAGGTCCAGGGCCGGGGTGAGCTCCAGCTGGCCATCCTGGTGGAGATCATGCGCCGGGAAGGCTTCGAGCTGACCGTAGGCAAGCCGCAGGTCGTCACCCGGGAGGTCGATGGCAAAGTGCACGAGCCCGTCGACCGGCTGTCGGTCGACGTGCCGGAGGAGCACCTCGGCACCGTCACCCGGCTGCTGGCCACCCGCAAGGGCCGCCTGCAGCAGATGGTGAACCATGGCACCGGCTGGATCCGCATGGAATACCTGATCCCGGCCCGGGGCCTGATCGGCTTCCGTACCGAGTTCATGACCGAGACCCGCGGCACCGGCATCCTCCACCACGTGTTCGAGGGCTACGAGCCGTGGCACGGCGAGCTGCGGACGCGCGACAGGGGCAGCATCGTCGCCGACCGCCGGGGCGTCACGAACACCTTCGCACTCATGAACCTGCAGGACCGGGGCGAGCTGATGGTGGGCCCAGGCGTCGACATCTACGAGGGCATGATCGTGGGCGAGAACTCCCGCTCCGACGAGATGGATGTCAACGCCTGCAAGGAGAAGAAGCTCACCAACATCCGGTCGTCGACCGCCGACGAGCTGGTGCGCCTCACCCCGCCCCGCACGATGTCGCTCGAGCAGGCCCTCGAGTTCATCGCCGACGACGAATGCGTCGAGGTCACCCCCAACGCGGTCCGGCTGCGCAAGGTCGTCCTGCCGGCTCAGGAGCGGGCCCGCCTCAGGCGCCCGCAGAGAGCACGCCCCGCGTAGAGCGAGAAAAACTTCTAGATGTGCCTTGCATTTAGCAGGCCCGTCTGTCACATTGTCTGTGGCGCCCTCGTCCGCCTGGTCCGCCGTCAGGCGGCCGGGGCGCCACTCTTCAGCCGCCGAAAGGCGGCTGTTTTTTTTCGGCCCTGGTCCCCTACCGGCCGTCGAAGCGCCAGCGCGTCGGTGAACCCCCGAAGTCGTCGTGCAGGAGCCCGAACGCCCACCCGGGGCGGACCCGGACGGTGGCGTTGACAGCCGGATCGAGGAAGTCCACGGAGTACGAGGTCTCGTACTTGGCGTTCATGAGCTCGATGGTCCTCGCCAGCACTGAAGGTTCGACGATGATCTCCGCGGTGCCCTCGAGTACCACCGGGTTCGCCGTGTCCTGGGTGGCGACCACGCAACGCGGGTCGGCCAGGAGGTTGCGGACCTTGCGGGACCGGCCGCCACTGGTGAACCCCTGGCTGCCGTCGTCCCACATGCCCCACACGGGCATGGCATGGGGCCGGCCGTCCGGCCACAGGGTAACGATCCAGTAGTCCCGGGAGGCGACCAACTGGTCCCGGGCCCATTCCCACGGCAGCAGCCCGGTCCCTCCCTCGGGACCTTCGACGCCATATCCGGGCATGAACGGTCGATCAGTCAGAGGAACGTCCATCGCGGAGCCTACGGGTGGGGAAAGTGGCGGACGCCGATACAGTGGTCGCCGGCACCGTCATCGACGGCCCGTCCGGCGGATCTCTCCGGGAGGAGCGCCTGAAACCCCTCATGAGACCGACCAGCGAGCGAGGCGAGGATCGGCGAGCCCGACGCCTATTGCCCGTCCGGTCCGTCGTCTCTTGAGCGGATCCAGCCCGTCGCGGCGATGGCCGTTCCTCGATTGGGACGGCCCGATTCCGGTCTCCCACCGTGGAGGTGCGGCGGAGCACCCTGAGAACACCATGGCTGCTTTCGCTGCCTCGGTGGCGCTCGGCTACCGCTACGTGGAGACCGATGTCCACGCCACCGCTGACGGCGTGCTGCTCGTGTTCCACGACCACACCCTCGACCGGGTCACCGACATGACCGGCGAGATCGGCGCACTCCCCTACGCCACCGTTCGGGCGGCTCGGGTCGGCGAGGAGCCCGTCCCCCGGCTCGAGGAGGTCCTGGACGCCTGGCCGGATCTGCGCATGCACATCGACGCCAAGCACCTTGCTGCAGCCAAACCGTTGGTGGCAGCCGTCGAACGGGCGGGCGCCCAGCACCGGGTCTGCATCGGGGCGTTCTCCGACCGCACCGCAGTTGCCCTCCGCCGCCTGAGCAGGGGCCGAATCTGCACCTGGATGGGCCGGACGGAGATCCTCGCACTGCGCCTCGCCAGCCTGGGCCTACCCATGCCGAGCTCGGGCGCCGGCTGCACCCAGGTGCCCGTACGCCAGGGTCGACTGACCGTGGTGGACCGCCGGTTCCTCGACACCGCCCGCAGACGGGGCGTGGGGGTCCACGTGTGGACCATCAACGACCGGGCGGAGATGGAACGCCTTCTCGACCTCGGCGTCGATGCCATCCTGTCGGACCGGCCCAGCCTCCTGAAACAGGTGTTCACCGAGCGCGGCCTCTGGATCCCGGCATGAATCCAGCACCGCCCAAGGGCAATGACCCCTACCGCCTCATGACCCGGATCGACGGAGTCGATGCCCGGTTGTTGGTCCACATCGAGCAGCTCGAACCCCCGGAATGGGCGAATGAGGGGTCCGCAGCGAAGCCGATGCGCACTGGTACTGTCGGCATCGCCAACCCACTGTCGGCGGGGAATGCGAGAAATAGCGTGGCCAAGAAGTCCGCTGCACCGGCCGAGAAGGCGCCTCGATCGATGTCCAACGCCCACAAGGAGGCCCTCGCCGAGGGCCGCGAGCAGGGAAGAGCGGTCCGCCGCTACCTCGAAGCTCTCGAAGCGAACAAGCCCCGGCGCGGCCGCAAGCGCACGCCGGAAGGCATCCAGCGCCGGCTGGTGGCCATCGAGGAGCGTCTCGCCTCCGCCGACGCCCTCAGCCGGCTCCACCTGGCCCAGGAGCGGATGGACCTCGAGGCCGAGCTGGCGGCCTCGTCGGACGGTGTCGACCTGGGCGCCCTCGAGGCCGCCTTCGTGAAGGCGGCCGGGCCCTACAGCCAGCGCAAGGGCATCGGGTACGAGGCCTGGCGCTCCGCCGGCGTGGAGCCCCGCGTGCTCAAGGCCGCAGGTGTCGGCCGGGGTCAGTAGCTCCTAACCGATGGCCCGGCGGACGGCTCGGGTGGCCACCGCCACTGCGTCGAGCGAGGGCTGCGGTTCGCTCTCGATGTCCCGGAGCAACCGGGTGATCTCACCCACGGGCCCGGAGCGGTCGACGAGGAACCGGAGCACCGCCTCGGGCTCGGGCTGGTCGGGATGGTCCTCGAGGGCCCGCGTCGCCGCGGCCCGGCGCAGGTGGTCGAGGTCCTCGACAAGGCCGCGCCATGCGGCCTGGCCCCAGCGTCCCTCGGGCACGGCCTGGCGCAGTCGGTCGACGAGGCGGTCGATGCCGAGTGACTCGCCAAGCTGGAGAATGGCTTCCGCCACGGCACTGACGGGCCGGCCGGTGTCACGGGCCAGCTCGGCGGCATCGGGACCTACCTCCAGGTCGGCCAGCGACGCCCAGCCCAGCGCCAGGGCCGGGTGCAGGCCGCTGTCGACCAGCGCCTCCGCCAGACGGGAACGGAGCCGTCTCCGGTAGGGCGTGCCGATCTCGGCTCCTGCGGACGCGAGCTCGGACAGCGCCGGTCGGTCACGGACGACGGCGGCGGCGATATCGGCGGTCTCCTTGCGACGGAGATAGTCGCGGGTGAGCGCTTCGAGGAGATCGTTCAGGACCGGTGCGGCGGCGAGCAGCGTCTCGGTGGCTGGGTGGCCGTCGGGACCCTCGATCCGCAGCCAGCGCTCCGGGGCGCAGACCACGCTGCGGGCGATCCAGTACGCGGCGGCGACGGCGGCGGGCGCGGCGCCGGTGTCGCCGGCCACCCGGGTGACGAACGTGGCCCCCATACGGTTGACCACGTCGTTGGCCACGACCGACGCGATCAGCTCGCGGCGCAGCCGGTGGCCGTCGAGCAGGTGGTCGAACCGGTGGGCGAGCGAGGACGGGAAGTAGGCGACGAGCGTCTCCCGCAGCGCGGGCTGGTCGGGGACGTCGGAGGCCAGGAGGCGGGCGGTCAGGCTGCGTTTGGCCCCGGCGAGCAGCACGGCGAGCTCGGGGCGGGTCATCCCCGCCCCCGCCTCCTGCCGGGACTGCATCTCACCCCGGGATGGCAGCGCCTCGACGGCACGGTCGACGACACCCGCCTCCTCGAGCTCCTCCATCAACAGCTCGATCGAGGCCATGCGCGCCGGGCTGTACGGGCCCGCCCTGGTCAGGGCCATGCTCTGCAGGGCACAGTCGCACAGCACCGCGGCGACCACCTCGGCGCAGACGTCGGAGAGCATGCTGTCGCGCTCGGCGAGGGTCAGGGCACCGGCCTCGACCGCCAGTCGCAGCAGGATCTTCAGGTTGACCTCGTGGTCGGAGATGTCGACACCGGCGGCGTTGTCGATGGCGTCGGTGTTGACGTGCCCGCCCCGCCGGGCGTACTCGATGCGGGCCCGCTGGGTGAAGCCGAGGTTGGCTCCCTCCCCCACCACCCGGGCCCGGACGGACGGTCCCTCGATGCGCACGTCGGAATTGGCCCGGTCGTCGATCTCGTTGTCGGGCTCGGTGCTCGCCCGCACGAACGTGCCGATCCCGCCCGTGAAGAGAAGCCCCACGGGCGCCTGCAGGATGGCCCGGACCAGCTCCGGCGCAGTCAGCTCGGCACTGTCCACCCGCAACGCAGCCCGAGACTGCTCGCTCACGGGTATCCGCTTCTCGAGCCGCGACCACACGCCGCCGCCGGGGCTGAGCAGGGACCGGTCGTAGTCCTGCCACGACGAGCGGGGCAGGGCGAACAGCCGGGCCCGCTCCGCGAACGATGTCGACGGATCGGGATCCGGGTCGAGGAAGATGTCCCGGTGGTCGAACGCGGCCACCAGCCGGATCTGGTCCGAGCGCAGCATGGCGTTGCCGAAGACGTCGCCCGACATGTCGCCGATGCCGGCGACGGTGACCGGCTCGGTCTGCACGTCGATTCCGAGCTCGGTGAAGTGGTGACGCACCGCCACCCAGGCCCCGCGTGCGGTGATTCCCAGGCGCTTGTGGTCGTAGCCGCTCGACCCGCCGGAGGCGAAGGCGTCGCCCAGCCAGAAGCCGCGGTCGGTGCTTACCCGGTTGGCCAGGTCGGAGAACGACGCCGTGCCGCGGTCGGCGGCGACGACCAGGTAGGTGTCGTCGCCGTCACGCCGGCGGGGCACCGCCACCACCTCGCTGCCGACGACGTTGTCGGTGACCTCGAGCAGGCTCGACACGAAGATCTCATATGCCGAAGCGACGTCGGCCCGCGCCTTGACGACGAAACCTCCTTTCGCTCCGGTCGGCACGATCACCGCGTTCTTGAGCACCTGGGCCCGCATGAGGTCGAGCACCTCGCTTCGGTAGTCGTCGGCCCGATCGCTCCATCGGATGCCGCCCCGGGCCACCGGTCCCCACCGCAGGTGGATGCCCTCCACCGCCGGCCCGTGCACGAAGATCTCCCGGAAGGGGACCGGGCGGGGGACGCCCGGGACGGCGGCGCTGTCGAGTTTGAGGGCCAGATGGTCGCCGCTGCGCAGGTAGCGGTTGGTACGCAGGGTGGCGTCGACAAGGGCGAGGAACCCGCGCAGGATCCGGTCGTGGTCGAGGCGGACCACCATGTCGCAGGCGTCGACCACGCGCCGTCGCAACTCGGCCACGACCTCCGGTGAGGCTTGCAGAGCGGGATCGAAGAGGGCGGCAAAGAGGTCCACGATGCCGGCGGCGATCGATGCGTTCTCGACCAGGACCTCGTCCACGTACGCGGTGGTGAAGGACGTCCCGACCTGGCTGCGGTACCGGCGGTAGGCCCGCAGGACGGCAACGTCGTCCCACGCCATGTCCGACCGCAGCACCAGGCGGTTCAGTGAGTCGACCTCCGCACGGCCGTGCCAGAGGGCAAGCGCGGCGGCGGCGAGCCGCGCCCCGTCCCGCTCCACGTCGAGCGAGCCGCCGGGATCGGTGACACCGAAGTCGTGCAGGTGCGCCCGCCCGTCGTCGCCCAGTGCGTAGGGCTGGTCCTCCACCGCCCACAGCCCCAGGCTCTCGAGAATGGGCAGGAACCCGGACAGCTCGACACCGGGCCCAGCGGTGAAGACCTTGAGACGGACGGGCGAGCCGGCCGCCGGGCCGGAAGCACGGCCCGTGAGGACGATCCTGATCCCCTCGTCGCCGGAGAACAGTGCCTCGAGCTGGATGACGTCGCCGACGGCGCCCTCAGGCGCGACGACGTCGCGATAGGACGGAGGGAACCAGTCGGCCCAGGCCCTTGCCAGGCGCCTGCCGGCCGCCTCGCCCATGGTGGTCTCCAGGGCGCCGGCAAGCTGCTGGTCCCACGTCCGGCAGAGCAGGCGCAGCTCCCGCTCGAGGGAGTCGAGGGGCGGCTCGGGTAGGGGGCCGGCCACGTGCACCAGCAGCCGCAGGAGGGCCTCCGGGCGGTCGCCCAGGACGACATCGACGTCGACGCGGTCGCCGTCGAGCTGGGCGACGAGGAATCGCTCCAGCCGGTGACGGAGGGCCGGGTTGTACATCTCCGCCGGGACCGACAGGAGGGCGGACACGGAGTGGTTGTCGGGGTCGACGCGGAGCAGCACCCGCACGTCGTGCTCGTCCTCGGCGGTCAGGAGCTGCAGGAGCAGCTTCCGCAATGACTCGACGTCGGCTTCGAACAGCTGGTCCTTCGGCAGGACCTGGAAGAGCGACACCAGCGCGGCCTCGTCCTGGCTCCGCTCGACCACGTCCTCCAGCTCCAGGATGCGGCGCAGCTTGAATCGCAGCACGGGTGTGACCGCAGCCGGCTCGGCATTGGCCTTGGCCGTGAAGACGCCGACCACCCGGAAAACCGCCTCCTGCTCCAGGACATCGATGCAGTGCATGGGCACCTGACGGTGGACCGTGCTGATCTCCGCCGTGCGGACGATCCGCAGGGGGACAGCCGGCTCGGGCGCCGGCGTGGGCACCCGCAAGACGGCACCGGTCCGGGACAGCACGCCCAGGGCGTCGGTGACGACGCCGTCCTGCCCGAGGAACCGGCAACAGCCCGAGAGGACGAAGTTGCCGTCGAGCAGCCACTCCAGCAGGTCGGCCGCCTCCTCCGCTTCGTCGGCGGGAAACCGCCCGGCGGAGGCCCGGGCACCGGCGGCGGCCTCCGTCACCAACGAGCGCATTGCGCCGTAGTCACCGGTGGCGGCGAAGACGTCGGCCAGCATCAACCTCAGGGCTGCGACCACGGCCGGCCGGACCGGGCCCGGTATGCGGTCGGCCAGCTCCACCTGCAGGAACGACTCCCTCCAGGCTGCAGGGCGGGCGGGCACGACGGCGGACAACCTTCCCGCCGCGTCCCGCTCGCCCCCGAAGACCGGGTGGAGCTCCCGGACGACCCGGTGCCCGAGACGGCGCAGCTCCGCGGTGACGCTCGAGACGATGAACTGGCGGTCCTGACAGCTCACCTCCACCACCGACCCCGCGGGGCTCCCTCCGTCGAGCGCCACCTCGGGTTCGAAGATGCGCACCCGGATCCCATCCGGCGGGCGGGAGTCGACGAACCGGAAGCTGTCGGCAACGGCGGCGGCGACCTCCCCGGGATCGGCCAGCGCCAACTGCGCAGCGGGCACCCGCCGGAG
>Ga0136633_1001139_pt1 | contig 19777 bp, 19 predicted proteins | sample AntDrymeUQ832206_2_FD_105494 | JGI IMG/M metagenome (GOLD analysis project Ga0136633, IMG submission 105494) | Polar desert sand microbial communities from Dry Valleys, Antarctica - metaG UQ83 (22.06) | ecosystem: Environmental > Terrestrial > Soil > Desert | place: Antarctica: Dry Valley...
CCTGGTACTACGTCGAGAGCAATCCGGCCATGAGCCTGATGGGCCGTCGCACGCTGGAACGCATTACGGCGGACGAGCCGTAAGGCTGAGTCTCAGTCGGCCGACCGGCACCCAGCTCGCCCTTGGGCTCCACGCCCCGCACGGGAATGCCGAGCAAGAACCGTTCGCGAGAAGGATTCCAGAAGCCGAGGGCTCCGTTCCAAAGCGAGGGCCTCCCGATCGGCGACCGACCGGCGCACGGTACTGTGTCGGGTAGGCGCGAGACTCGCATCTGGGAGGACATCGACGATGGCCAAGATCCACTACGAAGCGGACGGAGAGGTCTCGGCCGAGCGATTCGTTGCGGCGCTGACCGACTTCAGCGAGCGTCGGCCGGAGCTCTGGCCGAGCCTGGACGCGAAATTCTATCGGCTGCTTGAGCGCGGCGACACATGGGCCGAGGTGACCGAGGGGACCGATGTCCTTGGTGGCGTCTGGGCGCGCGAGCGCTACGACTGGTCAGAGCCCGGCAGGGTCACACTCACGCTGCTCGAGTCGCCGGACTTCCGGCCGGGCACCCTGGTCGACTACCACGTGAGTGACCGTCCCGACGGCGGCTGTCACGTGGCGGTTGACTTCCAACGCATCGCCGCGAGCCCGCGCGGCCGGTTGGTCGGGATCGTGGTCCAGCTCACCGGCGTCGGCCGCTTCGGCCGGGACCTGCGCGAGACGCTGGCTCGCCTCGAGCGTCTCTGATCGGAAGGCTCACGCGCCTTAACGAATCGCGGGTGATCGCGCGCCAACAGGCATCGATGAGTCGCTCCGTCGCCGGCCCATCCATGATGTCGGCGGATCCATCGACTCGGGCGGCGAGACGGATCGCCGACCCGAAACCCAGGTCGTAGAGGACCGCGGCTCGCGTCATCGAGCGGCTGAGGTATCGCTTCCTGACCGGTGGCCCACCCAAGACGAAGCGCAGGCCGTACAGCTCACCGCCACGCACGCTGGGATCGGTCGCCGCGCTCGACGCGTCGGTGAGCAAGCCCCAGACCCGTTCGGCGGGCGTCGATGCGTCGGCTGACGTGATAACCCGCCATCAGAGCGCTCGCATCCGGTTATTGCGGGGGTTGTGCTCCACCTCGGCGAGCCCGAGCGCTTCGAGCACCGGTGGCACGTAGTTTCCGAACCGGCCGCGCAGGCCCTTCTTGAAGCCATACCAGCCGCGGACGGGGTTGTCGGCTGATCGACCCCACGCCTCGACCGTGTCCGGCTTGGCCTCCTTCTGCTCGTCGGCGACGCCCAGTGGCACCCAGTCGCCGTTCTGCTTGAGCATCTCGGCCAGGTCGCCGATGCAACGCAGGTGGTACCGCAACTCTGTGGCACCGACCTGCACGACGAGCGCTGGCGGATCCGCGTCGGGATCACGGTAGGCCTCGTACTCGGACGTGCCGGGTGGGGTCGTCAGGACCCACGGATCGTTTGGTGTTCCCGAGCCTTCGACGTCACTGGGTGCCATGGTTCCTCCTTGATGTCGCGCATCGATCTCGCTGATCGAGGACGGTACGAGATGAAGACTGACATCTCTTGTCATGCATTCGGAATCTCGCGATACTGGTCGTCATGCGTGCTGGGCGACTGCTCACCTTCGTGTTGATCCTCCAACAGCATGGTCGCCTCACCGCGGCCGAGCTCGCCGAACGACTGGAGGTCACCGAGCGGACAGTGTTGCGCGACATCGATGCACTCTCGAGTGCCGGCGTTCCCGTCTATGCGACCCGTGGACCGGGTGGTGGCTTCCAACTCATCGAGGGTTACACGCCTGAGCTCACCAGCCCGGCCCAATGGCGACCGAGGGAGCGGCGGCCAGGCAGGCCGCGACGCGCAACCGTCCGCATCTCGCCCGAAGGCCGACGACTCGCGGCGCTCCTCGGACGCCTCCAGCCACTCCGTGTCAAACGCGATGTCCCATCCGACAAGCACGGCTGGCTCCATGCGACGTTCCGTCTCGGTTCCCTGGAAGGCTCTACCATCGACGTGCTGTCGCTAGGACCACATATCGAGGTCGTCGAGCCGCCCGAACTCCGCGACGCCGTTGCCGACTGGGCCGGACGCACCAACCGCATGTATCGCCGATCGAGCGCTCAACGCGCTCAGCTTGCATCCGGGACCGCGATCTCGCGGCCTACCTTCCGGCGGTCCCTACCGAGGTCGAGGCCCCTGTAGGCCGCCTGGCGGACGAGGCCATCACCGGTCCAGCCCGCGAACTCGGCGCGAATGACCCGCCCGGGACGAAGCCGCGGGGCGTTCGTCGACCCGGCTCGCGTGGGGGAGGCGTGGCGAACGGGTTCTCCTCGCCAGGCTCGGCGAAGTGGTACTCGACGACTCCGTTGGAGAACGCCGGTAGGACGATGCCGTACCCGAAGTGCGCAATGGCCGTCTGCTCGAGCGCTGCCAGTATGCCGCCTCGAACTCGGCCGGCGGAACCTCGTTGCAGGCGCCGTGCAGCCGATCGCGGTTCCACCGCCATCCATCGGGCGGTGGCCAGCTCGACGTTCTCGAGGCTGCGCCACGTTCCTGACGAGCGATGAGCTCGGCCTTGAACGGGCCGAAGACGCTCGGCCAGGCGTTGTCTTCGATCCGACCGACGTCACCGCACCCGCCTCGGCCAGCCGATCGGCGTACCTGATGGCCAGGTGCTGGGTGTATATAACCGGTCGCAACACCTCGTGCTGGAGGTGATGCATGGGTGTTCGAGAATGGCAGCTGGCGGTTCGTGCGATGCGTGGCCAGATGTGGTCGCCGGGGCGACCCTCGGCGGCGCGGCGTGAGGATCGCTCGATCCGAAGGGCTGAAGCACCCTTATAAGCACCCTTATGGCGGCGTGTCATGCGACCCACCGCGACTCAAACCTGCTCAATCGACCCAGGATGGGACGCCTGACAGCGGAATCTCGCGCATCCGGTATGCGGTACCAGCGCAATATCTTGTGCTCCTCCTCGGAGGGATACCACATGCTGTGGAATCACGCCGACCGTACCGTCCGGAGTGCCGAGTAGGGCGATGGGCGAGTCCCGCCAGAACGGCTGAACCACAAACCGCGACGGGCCGGGCGAGCATGCACCAAAGGGTACTGACATTGGAGCGACTCCAAGGTCTAGCGTCCTAACATGGCAACAACACCCGAACCCGGGCTTCCTGGTCATCGCGACCCGACCGGATACACCGCCTCTGGTCTCGACGTTCAGGCTCGATCTCGAGTCGCGCTGGCAGTCTGGGACCAGCTGGCGCCGGCTGGATGGCAGCCAAGGCGACGTCGTGCTCCATGCGGAGGCGACGATCACTGGCGAGCCGTCTGTGGTCTGGGCACACCTCACCTCGCCGTCGCTTCGGGCTCTGTGGGAAGGGCCGCTCATCATCGCCGAAACGTCGCTTGGCGGCCGACGTGGGGGACCATCGCACAGTGCGTCGCCGGCCGGCTCGCCACGCTCGAGGAGATCGTCGACTGGCAGGCTCCCACGAGGCGTGTGATGCGGCGTTGGAATAGAAGCTTCGCGGCGCGCCTCGCTAGGAATGGCCGATGACTTCGCGGCCGAACATCTCGATCGAATCGCTATCGACCACCTGTGGCAGCACCACGAAGACGCCCTGCGCGCCGGCAGCCTCGAGCGCCGAGGAGCGCTCGAGCAGGGTGGCGGGATCGGCGATCGGGCCCGACTGGCCTGACGATGGCCGCAGGTCCAATCCGCAGTAGCGCTCGATTTCGTCGTAGTTGCGGTCCAGACGGCTGCAGTGCTGCTGCAGGACCTCCATCTTGTGGCGCATCACCGCCGGCTCCGACGTCGTCTGGTGCGTGGCGTCCGCGTACTGCGCAACCATGCGGAGCGTCTTTCGCTCGCCGCCGCCACCGATGAGGATCGGCGGGTGCGGCTTCTGGACCGGAGGCGGGCTGTCCATCTGCTCGGTCAAACGGACGTGCCTGCCCTCGAATGAGCCGGTCTCCCCGGCCCAGGCCCGATGCGCGATCTGGAGCGTGTCCTCGAGCCACTCGAACCGCTCGGCGATCGGTGGGAACCGCACGCCGAACGCACCATGCTCCCGCTCATTCCAGGCGGCGCCGACGCCGAAGTAGGATCGGCCGCCCGACAGCACGTCGAGCGTGGTGGCCTGCTTGACCAGGATGGCCGGGTGCCGATACGTTACCCCGGTCACCAGCGTGCCGAGCATCACGCGCTCGGTTGCCGCCGCCAAGTAGGCGAGCATCAGCCAGCCCTCGAGTAGCGGTTCCTCCCATCGGCGCAGCTGGATGAAGTGGTCCCACACCCAGATCGAGTGGAACCCGGCGTCCTCCGCCCGCCGGCCGACGTCCGCCAGGTGGCGCCCCATCTCGGCCGGTCCGCCGGACCAGTTGAACTCATTGATCTCCAGGCCGAACTTCACGGATCCTCCTCGCAGATTGAAAGTCGAAGGGTTGAGCCTGCACGGCTCTCAGTCGCTCCTGCATGCCAGGGGCCGTGGCAGCAGGTCATGCGGTGCGTCCGCCGAGCAGCCCGACGGGCCCTCCCCGTCGTTGATCACCGGCCAGCCGTCGACCCAGTCGATGCGATCGAGGAAGAGGGACCGGAAGGTCGTCTCGGGCCGGACCATGGCGTGGTAGAGAATCCACTCCTCGCCGTCCGGGCCCTCGATGGTGGCGTGATGGCCGGGAGCGTTGAATTCGGCGTTGGCCGCGAGGATCGGGTTGTTCGGTGCTCGCGTGTACGGCCCCAGCGGCTCGTCAGCGCGAGCGGCCATCACGGCGTAGTGCGCCCCCTCGCCGCAGCAGGCGTCGCCGGAATAGAGCAGGTAGTAGCGTCCCTCGCGCTCCGTGATCCAGGCGCCCTCGATCAGGCTCTCGTACTCGCCGGTCGACCGCGGCAGGACCTCGATCGGCGCGCCGACCACGCTCAGGCCGTCGGCAGCCAGCTCCTGGGCCGAGATCGGCTGACCCGCCGAGCCCCAGTACAGGTAGGCCCCGTCCTCGGCGTGAAGCACGAACGGATCGATCGCGCTGAACGAGGGACCGGTCACGATGGGGCCCCCGCTGTCGGTGAATGGACCGGTCGGCGAGTCGGAGGTGGCGACGCCGATCGCCATCTCGTCGACGTCGTTTCGCGCGGCCGAGAAGTAGAGCCGATACGTCCCGTCCTCCCAGCGGGTCATGTGCGGCGCCCACATGTCACCCGGCGACCTTACCGCCCAGTCCGGGTTCTCCGGGAAGGCATCGCCCACCAGCTCCCACGTGACCAGGTCGGTGGAGCGCACGATCGGGATGTTGACGAACTGCGCGCCGAAGTACGCCTGAGTGGTGTAAGCGTAGTACATCCCGTCAGGGGCGCGGATGACGGCTGGATCGGGCGCGTCGTTGTCGAGGACCGGGTTGCGATACCCCGGGTCCGCCCCGACCGCGCTGAGGTAGGCCGCGCCGGCGGCGACGATCAGAACGGCGAGCGCGATCAGGGCGACCCTCCGACGGCTGCCCGCGCGCCAACGGGTGTGCGTCATGCCGTCTCCTCCCTACGCGGCGGCCCATTTGAGACGAGCGTGGCATGGGGGTCGGCCAGCTGCGCGCGATTCCGTCGCGGACGCTGGGTGACGTCCCTGAAACCCATTTGCCACCAGTACCTGACGCGCTCAACGATCATGGTTCGGCGGTCTCGACGGCCGGTGGCTCCTGCGGCAGGACGGTCGGTCCGCCGGCGGGGACGAAGGGCCAGCCATCTCGCCAGGCGAGGCGATCGATGAGCATCGGGCGCCGGACCGCGTCGATGGCCGGCTGGAACGGGTGGTCAGGGTCGATCGCGTGGTAGACGATCCAATCGGTGCCGGCGGCATCGGTGACGACCGCGTTATGCCCGGGCCCGATCCAGCGGTCGCTCGCTTCGAGCACGACGTGGCCGTTCGGACGACGCTCGAACGGGCCGGTCGGGGCGTCGGCGCGCGCCACCATGACCGCGTACTCGGGGTCGACCGGATCGCAGCACAGGTCGCCGGAGTAGAACAGGTAGTAGGCACCGTCGCGCTCGACGACCCACGGCGCCTCGACCAGCTCCTCGTATGGTGCGTCGGGGTTGGGGTCGAGCACGCCGCGCGCCTGGCTGCCGGGAGCGAACGAGGTCCGGTCCGGGGCGAGCTCCTGGACGTAGATCGGGGAGCCGGCCGAGCCCCAGTACAGGTACGGAGTGGCGGTCGCGGGATCGTCGAACGGCATCGGGTCGATGTTGATGAAGCCACCACCGTCGCAGCGCAACGGTTCGGGCAGCGGCTCGAAGGGTCCGGCCGGCGTCTCGGCCACCGCCGCTCCGAGGCACATGCCGGCGCGCGTGTCGTGAAGGGCGCCGAAGTATAGGTAGGTCTGGCCGTTGGCCTCGATCGCGCCCGGAGCCCAGAAATCGCGGGTCGTCGAGGCCCAGGCCGGCTTGATGGGCAGGGCATCGGGGAGCAGCTGCCACTCGACGAGGTCGCGCGAGCGGGCGACTTGGATGTTCGCCATGCGCTCCACGGTCAGCTGCTCGGTGGAATACGCGTAGTACCAGCCGTCGGCGGCGCGCAGGACGCTCGGATCGGCGAAGTCGGCGCCGATGACGGGGTTCGCGTAGGCGGGTGGCAGGGGGCCGGTCGTGGTGACGACTCCCCGCCAGCTCGGTAGCGTCACGAGCGCGACGAACCCGATGCTGGCCCCCAGCGCGGCGAGGCCGACCATACCGAGCCGCGTCACTCCTCGCCTCCGCCGTCGGCCGTCGGCGCTTCTTCCAGGGTACCGGCCATCGAGGCGAGCTCTTCGTCATCGAGGCCGGAGAGGAGCACAAGACTGTCGCCGAAACGGGCGGCCAGGCGTCGTCCGTCCCTTGCGCTTTGCCACCACGCGTCGTCGGCGCCGGAAACCGTCACGAGCTCGCCGATGTTCTCCTCCGGCAGCACGTCGCGGTGGGCCTGGACGAGGATCAGCCCGGACGAGTAGCGAGCCTCGACCGGACGGGTACGGTCGCCCTCGACGCCGTGCACCGTCAGCTCGACAGGCTCTCCCGCTGCGCTCGGGGCGTAGAGCGCGATTCCGGCCGGCCCGGCAGCCTCCGCCCAGCTCGAGACCGCCTCCTCGCCGGGCGTGGCGGCCACCGCGCCGCCGAGGTCCGCCCGCGGCAGCAGCAATGCCGCTGCGACCGCTCCCGCTGCGAATCCGAGCAACAGCACGAGCGGCGCAGCCGAGACGCGGCCGGCGGTCACGCCACCAGCCCCTCCGCGATGACTTCGCGCAACCGGTCGGCGATCGGCAGTGCCTCGCGCCCCAGCCCGCCGTCGGCGCCGCGCCGAAGCGCGTGAAGCCCGCCCGGCTCGATGTAGCCGTCGACCGGACCCTGGCCGGCGAAGTAAGCCCAGCTGACCGCGTCGATGAGCGGCCACCACGTGCAGCCGACGAGTGGAAGCCCCTCGGACCGGATGGCCGAGATCTCGGTCACCAGCTGCTCCAGCCACCACCGCCGGAAGGCCGACGGGTCGGCGCCCGCGGCCGCATCGGTGCCGGATCCCTCAGGTGGGGGCAGCCATGGCCCGTCGAAACGCCCCGACGAAAGCTCGTTGCATCCGGTCTCGCTGATGAAGATCGGAACCCCATAGCGGGCGTGAAGCTCGCGCACCGCGCGGCCGAGGTAGTCGGTGCCTCCCCAGTGCGGTACAAGCTCGGGAGGCCCGGCGATGCGCCGATGCACGCTGCCATCAGGGTAGTAGTTGAGGCCTAGGACGTCGATCCCGAGCCGATGGACGGCGAACCAGTCGAGGTCGGCATCGGTCAGGCCGGCCGCCGACAGCTCTGGGCGCAGGGGGTGGTCATCGGTGAGTCGGCCGGTGAGCAGCTCGAGCGTGGCGAGGCAGCGCTCGTCGTCGCTCACCGGAGGGGTCGGGACTCGGTCGTCGATCCAGTACCCCGTCCCCTCAACGTGGACGATGACCGCCCCGGGCGCCTCGGCGCGAACGGCGCGCGCCGTCTCGATCACGCCGCGACAGACGGCGCGGGCGACCGCCACGTATCCCGCGTCGTCGCGCCCGTACGGTGGCCATTGCCCCGCGCGGCCGCAGACCAGGGCGGTGACGTGCGGCTCGTTGACGGGCGTGTAGCAGCGCACCGCGCCCGCGTATCGTCGCGCCACCGCACCAGCGTACTCCGCCACGATCGCCGGGTAGTCGGGATCGAGAAAGCCGTCGAGGAGCCAGAGCGGCGTGCCGTAATGGACGAGGTCGAGGATCGGCTCGAGGCCGCGCTCCGCGAGATGGCCGATGACGCGGTCGGTCCACTCCCAGTCGAATCGGCCTCGCGCCGGCTGGATCCGGTACCAGGGAATGCCGTAGCGGATCGCGTCGAAGCCGATCGTGGCCGCGAGGTCGATGTCTTCGCGCCACGCGTCGTAGTGGCCGATCAGCTCGTACTCGTCGATCGGCCGCTGGCCCGGTCGGGACTGCGGGATGAACGTGTCCTCGAGCCCGGTGGCCCACACGAATTTGTCCGCGTCGGCGCCCCGCAGGATGCGGAGCGGCGCTACCCACGAATACCGACCGAAGCGATGCCACCCATCAGCTTGTTCTGGCTGAAGCCGTAGACGATGAGCGGCGGCAGCATAGCGATGAGTGTCGCGGCCATCACGATGTTCCACTCCGTCCCGACCTTCGTGACCTCGCGGGCCAGCGCAAGCGGCACGGTGAACCAATTCTGGTCGTCGAGGTAGAGGAGCGGCCCAAAGAAGTCGTTCCAGACGCCCAAGAAGGTGAAAACACCGATGACCACGAGAGCCGGCACCGACAGCGGCAGGACAATGCGCCAGTAGATCGTCCAGAAGCCGGCGCCGTCGATCCGTGCCGCCTCGTCGAGCTCTTTAGGAATCGTCCGCATGTACTGCCGCAGCAGGAAGATGAAGAACGGGTTCCCGGTGAATGCCGGAACGGTGAGCGGCAGGTATCCGGCAGGAAATCCGTCGACCGTGCCGTACCACCCGATGTTGAAAAAGAGCAGGAACTGCGGGATGAGCAGCACCGGGGCCGGCAGGAGCATCGTAGCCAGGACGATGGCGAACAGGACATTCTTGCCACGGAACTCGAGCCGCGCGAACGCGTAGGCGATGAGCGAGTTCGAGAGCACCGCGCCCACGATGTTGATGGAGGCGAGCAGGAGGCTGTTCGCGGCGAACCGAAGGTATGGCTCATTGGGTTGAGTCAAGGCCTCGACGAACGTCCCGAAATTGAAGTACTCGGTCGGAAACCACTCGGGCGGGAATGTGAAGACCGGGACATTGTCCGGCTTGAGCGCCGCCGTGATCATCCATCCGAGTGGCAGGAGGATGAACAGCGTGAGCGCGACCAGGCAGGCGTAGACGAAGGCCATGTGCACTAGGCGCCGGGCTCGGGGCCGGCCGTAATCGCTGGATGGAATCGCGTTCTGCGTCATCGACGGGCTCCTCCTAGCTCTGGTAGAACACGAATCGCTTCTCGAGCCTGAACGTGATCCACACCAGCAACAGGCCGATGACGGTCAGGATCCAGGCCAGGGCCGCTGCGTAGCCCATCTGGCCCTCCACGAATCCGACGCGGTAGAGCAGCAGCATGTAAAACAGCAGCGAGTCCGCCGGCCCGGCCGCGCCGCCGGCTCCGGAGATGACGATGATGGGGCCGATGATCACCAGCGCCGCTGTCAGCTCGCCGATGAGAAGGAAGAACATCGTCGGCGACAGGAGCGGCAGGGTGATGTTCCGGAATTTCGCCCACGGTCCGGCTCCATCCATGCTCGCAGCCTCATACAGATCGGGCGGGATGTTCTGGAGCCCCGCAAGATAGATGATCGCGTTCGTTCCCACCCCCCAGATGCTCATGATCGCGACGCCCCACAACGCGAAGTCTGGATCGCGGAACCAGTCGGGTGGATTCTCGATCCCGATGCTGCGCAGGACCTGGTTCACCGCGCCGAGCTCGCCGTTGAGGAGCGTGAACCACAACACCGCGATTGCAACCCCCGACAGGACCGCGGGCACATACAGGATCGTCCGAAAGAACGACATACCCCGCATTTTCTGGTTCAGCAGGAGGGCGACCAGCAGCCCCGAGATCAGGAACAGGGGAACGGCGATGACAATCCAGGTCAGCGTCACGCCGAGCGCCTTGTAGAAGCTCTCGTCCTGGGTGAAGGCACGCACGTAGTTATCGAGCCCGATGAAGTTACCGGACCTCAGCAGTTGCTCGTCCGTGAATCCCAGCCAGATCGCCCACCCTAGGGGCACGAGGAGGAAGAAGAAGACGCCGATCAGCCACGGCGAGAGGAACAGGTAGGCAGCCCGCTCCTCGCCATGGCTGCCGGGCTTGCGCCGGCCGCTGGGCCGGTCGGCCAGGGCGGCCATCGGCGTCGCGGTTCCGCCCTCACTGAGCTGCTCGCCGCGGGCGCCCTGGTCGCCCAGCTGCTGTCCCATGACCCTCTCCCGCCCCTGCTCGCCTACTCCTCGGCGGACGGGGCCGCCGATGCCGAAGCCAGCTCCTCCTCGACCTGCTCGTCGAATTCCGACTTGTCGAGTGTCTCCCAGCGCGCCCACACCGTCTCGAGGTCGGCTTGCGCCGCGGCCGCCATCTCGTCGAGGATCGGCTGCGCCTCGGTCTGGCCCTCGACCGTCAGCAGCCGGAGCACCTCGGCCGGATCCCAGTTGTCCTCGCCCGGGGGCACGAACACGCCGGCTCGCGCGTTCTCAAGGACCTGGAGGAATTCGGCCTTGATCGGGTCGCCGTCCCCGTAGCCCTCCTCTTCGGCGATCGTCACTGAGAGGGGCGGGTCGGGCGTCGCCTCCATCTGCACCCGCTGGCCCTCGGTGGCGATGAACTGCAGGAAGGCGAGGGCGTCCTCCTGGTGCGGGCTCTCGGTGAACGTGCCCCACGGCGCCGTCCATGTGTCAACGAAGTCCTCTTGCCCCTCGGCGACAATCATGGGCGTCATGCCGAAATCGATCTCCGCCTCCTCGTAGGTCGGAATCGAGCTGAAGTCGCTGAAGGTCATGGCGACCATGCCCTGGGCGAACAGGTCGATGGTTGTGATGGTGTCCAGGATGCCTCCGCCTGGGGCCACGCCTTCGTTCTCGAGGGCAGCACCGATTTCAAAGGCTTCGGCCAGCTCAGGGGCGTTCATGTGGCCTTCGGCGGTGTGGCCGTCCGGCCCGTAGACTGGGTAGTAGTTGTAGGGGTCGGGCGTCATCGTGCAGCCGTACACCGTTTCGGTCGGATCGTCGCTCGGCTTGGCGAGCTGTCGGCACAGGTCGGCATACTCGGCGAACGTCATCGACGTGTCCAGCGACGGATAGTCGAGGCCGGCTTCGTCGAACATCGCCTTGTTGTAGACGATCGGGTAGCCACCGAGGAATGTGCCAAGGCCATAGATTCCGTCGGTCGGGTCGGCCTCGGCCGCCCCGCGGGCGAGTCCGCCCGGGCTGTAGTCGTCGAGGCTGACGCCCCACTCGTCGAGGTGCTCCGTGAGGTCGACGACGTACCCGACCTTCATCCAGTTCCGGTTCTCGATCATGGCAGCGTCCGGCGGGCTGCCAGCCAGCAGGGCTGTGTTGATCTTCGTCTGGTACTCGTCCTCGGGATAGACGATGATCTCGAGATCCTTTCCTTCGTTGGCGGCCTCGAAGGCGGTCTCGATGGCACGGATCGCCACCTCGTCGTCCCCCTGCGGAAACATCCAGACGCTGATGGCGTTGGAGTCGGCGCCGCCGCCACGCCCGCCAATGCAACCTGCCAGCATGATCGCGGTGCCGGTGAGCACCGCCGTGAACTTCGGAAGTCGGCCGGTTGTACGCATCGCTGCCTCCTGTCGTTCAGTTTGAAGAAGCGGTCACCACTGGGGCAGCCGCATTCTAATCGGTCAATCGCTCCTCGGCGGCGCGAATGTCTGGGATCAGATCTGTTGCGACCTCCCGCACGGTCGCCCATCCGTCCGGGCCGGGCAGGCCCGTCACGAGGTCGGTGAAACCAAGGCCTTGGTGGCGATCGACGAATGCCGCGTACGAAGCTGCGCTCGCGAACGCCTCGCCGCCTATCCAGGTGGATCGGCGCACCGTGGCCGGATCGCGTGCGAAGTCACGGCACGCCGCCTCGAACGCCATGACCCGATCGGCGAGATCGGACGCGACTCCGGCCGTGGCGGTGCCATCAATCGTGGCGAAGGTGTCCCAAATGTCGGCACGGCGCGCTGCCAGTCGGAGCATACGCGGCCGATGGGCGGCTACGAGCACCGGGATTCGCGGCCGCTGGACAGGCCCCGGCAACGCGTGTGCCTCGTCGAGGCGGTAGTGCTCGCCGGCGAAGCTCGCCGGCTCACCGGTCATCAGCGCATCGATCAGCGCGAGTGCCTCCTCGAGCCGTGCGACGCGACCTGCCGCATCGGTGAAGTCGATCCCGAAGCGACGATGCTCCTCCGCGTACCAGCCCGTCCCCACGCCGAGGATCAGCCGGCCGCCGCTCACGTGATCCACGGTGACCGCCTGCTTGGCGAGCAGCGACGGGTGCCGGAACGTGTTGCTGCTGACGAGCACGCCGAGGTGGATCCGCCGGGTCAGAGCGGCGAGCGCCGCGAGCGCGGTCCACGCCTCGAAGACCGGGCGGTCGTGGGGAGAATCGGTTGGCATCAGATGGTCGACCAGCCAGGCGTGGTCGAAGCCGAGCTCGTCGGCGGTCGCGACGCGGTCGACCAGCTCGTCCCACGAGACGTCGGTCTGGCCGATGAAGAGGCCGAACCTCGTGCGCCTCACTGCTCGATCACCACCTTCCCGGTGCTGCCATCCAGGAAGAGGCGGTATGCATCCTCGATCGCGTCGATCGGGAGGCGATGGGTGATGATCTGGCCGAGGTAGTTGCGGTTGTGGCGGAGGAGCTCGAGGTTTCGCGGCAGCTCGTCATATCGGAAGTACTCGCTGCCGAGGACCGCCCGCTCCGGAGCGATGAGGTCGTCGCTGACCGACAGGCGCAACCCTTCTCCGTGGCCGACGCACACGAGCACTCCGCGGCGGCCGAGGACGTCGAGGAGTTCCCGTCGTGCCGCGTGGCGGCCGGCAGTGTCCATGGCCACGTCGACGCCGTCCGCCAGCCCGGCATCCTTCACCGCGTCCGCGAGGGACGTCCCGCGGAGGTCGACCGGGGTGGCGCCGAGGCGTGCGGCGAGCTCGAGGCGGTAGGGAACGACGTCGCTGACGAGCACCGGCCGCTCCGACCCGAGCAGGAGGCGCCACATGGCGACCGCCCCGAGCCCGACCGGCCCGGCGCCGGCGACGACGAACGACTCGGCGTCGGCGCGGATGCTCAGCGCCCGGGCCAGCGCGTGCGAGGTCGTGCCCATGACGTCGAGCAGGAGGGTTGCATCGGCCGGGTCGAGATCGCCCGGCACCGGAAAGAAGCTCGACTCGCGGATCAGCTCATAGCGCCCGTAGCCGCCGTCGCGCGTGAACCCCATGTCGCCTCGCTTGGCGAGGCACTGGTTCGTCGCGCCCGCTCGACAGGAGCGACAGCTCCCGCAGAAGTCCATCAGGTACACGACACCGAGCGTGCCCGCCGGTGTCGTGGTGTCCGTCCCCACCTCGATCACCTCGCCGACCGCCTCGTGGCCGGGAGTGACCTCCGAGCCGGACACGAGCTGGGCGCGATCGGTACCGCACAGCGCATTGCCACGGACCCGGAGGAGGAGCTCGCCAGCACCAAGCTCGGCGACGGCGCGCTCGTGCCAGCCGATCTGGCCGTCGCCGATGAAATGCGGCACGAGCTGGACCCGGGCGCCGACCGCTTCGGAGATCACGTCGCTGCCGCCTCGTAGGTGAGCGCGACCTGGAGCGCCTCATCCGGCCGCTGGAGCGCGGCGAAGCCGGCGGCAGCCTGCTCGACCGGCAATCGGAGGCGCGGGAGGCCGCCGAGCACGAGCGACCCGGCGAGGGCCAGCCGGATCGCCTCGGCCCGCAGCGATTCCCAGGTCTGCCGGGGGTGGACGTTGCCGATCTGGCCGCAGACGATGCGGACCCCGTTGTGGTGGAACTCGTCACCCAGCATCAGGCCGAGGCCTTCGCCCTGGTAGAACCCGACCGCCACCACCGTGCCGAGACGCCGTACGACCCGTATGGCCTCGTGGAGGGCGCGTGTCGAGCCGGTGCACTCCCAGGCCACCGGGAAGCCGTTCGCGCCGTGCGCCCGCTTGAGCTTCGCGGCGACATCGATCTCCGGCCGTGACGCGTCGACGGGGTGGAGTCCGAGCGATGCGGCCACCTCGAGGCGGTTGCCCAGCCGGTCGACGACGTAGACCGGGTCCGCACCGCTCGCGCGCGCGATCTGCGCGGTCAGCAGCCCGACCACGCCCGCGCCGAAGACGACGGCCGCAGAACCACACTGCTCCAGCTCCCCGAACGTCACGGCGTTGACGCAGATCGGACCCATCTGGGCAAGGTCGACCCCGTCGTCCCAGTCCAGCCCGTCGGGCAGCGCCTGCGCGAGGGCCACATCCGCCGGCATCGAGGTCAGCTCCGTGTGCCGCCAGCTGCCGTACACCCGGAGGCCGATCGCGACGTCTGTCGAACGGCTCTCGACCACCTCGCCCGCAGCCCGGTAGCCGATCACCAGTGGATACTCCATCGAGGCAGCGCCGGGCTCGAAGATGCGGAGCTCTTCGTTCCAGTGCTGATGAAGGTAGACGTTCGTGGCCGCGCGCCCGTAGAACGTCATCTCGGTCCCGGAGGAGATGACGGAGCGGACGGTGCGGACGCGCACATGGCCGTCGGACAGCGGGGCGGGATCGTAGTGGACCGTCTCGACCTCGCCCGCATCGGTGAGCTGCACCGTGCGGCCGCCGATCTCACCGCGCTCGACGAGGCCTCGCAGGGCAAGGGGGACGGCGCGCGTGCCGGTCACGTGGCCATTCCGGCATGAGTCGCCCCGATCCGCTCACGCAGGAAGGAGACCGCGGCGGGAAGTACCTCCTCCGGGTCGCCCGACAGGTTGCACTCCATCGACGCCCACCCGTCATAGCCGATCCTCGAGAGGCCCCGGAAGACGCTTGCGAAATCGAGGTGCCCCCTGCCGGGCTCCAGGCGCTGAGAGTCGGCGAGGTGGACGTAGGCAAGCATATCGCCGGCCTCCACGAAGGATGCCTCGAGGTCGGCCTCCTCCAGGTTCATGTGAAAGACGTCGCCCATGGCGGCCACGCTCGGGCTGTCCATCTCGCGCGCCCAGCGCACCGCATCGGCGAGGGTGACCGACAGGCTGTTCTCGTAGCGATTGATTCCCTCGACCACCAGGCGGCCGCCGACCCGCTCCGCGTGATCGGTGGTCTCGCGAAGGCCCCGACGCCAGAGCTCTTCATCCTCGGCGAGCGTGCGGCCTGTGCCACACCCCGGCAGCGCGTTCGTACGCCCGAAGATCGGAACCACGATCAATGGCACCTTATGGAATCGCACCATTGTGCGTCATGCTGCCCAGAGCGAATCACGCGCGTCAGGTTGGCACGCTTGACGCGGATTTCCTGCGCATCCGGTATGCGGTACCAAACAGCCCCTATTCGGCTCGTTCCACGCTCAGAACCGATCGAACGTCTGTTCTCTAGGGCTCTGAAGCACCCTTATAGTCCCGTCCATCGCAGTTGATTGCCTCGAGATCTCCGGGAGTGCAGCCATCCTTCGCAACTCGGCTCTCGGGGCCGATACTGGAACCGCTCAAGATGATCTCGGCCTGACCTGGCTCGAGTGTAGTCAGATCGAACCACTCCCTTCGCCGAAGACCCTGAGGTGCCGGACCTCCGATGTGTTGTTCCGCAAGCCGAGGCCGTCGGCGAGGTGAGGGTCTGAGCCAGGAAAGCCCTCACCGTCGGTTGTGCGCGATCATCGCCTGCTTGCCGCGCATCTCGAGCCACTTCCCATAGGCCAGCGCCAGGAAGATGAGCGTCGAGGTGCTAAGGGCGGGGATTGCTGCGGAGGCTCGGCGCTAGGAAGATGGCGACCGCGATCAAGGTCGGGTACGGGACGGCCATACGAGGCAACGTACGACTGTGGTGCGCAAAAGGCACCAATCGGAAAGGGGGGCGTATACGCAGCCGCAAATCAGTCGCCGAAAACGATCGCGACCTTGCCGGACTTCCCTTCGGCCATCGTTCGATATGCCTCCGCGGCCTCTTCCAAAGGAAACCTATGCGTGCAGATCGCGTCGGGGTGCATCTCCCAGCGCGGCATGCGCTCCACCAGGTCCTCCATGTTGCCAAGGCTTGTCACCCAAGACCCGTGAATGACCTTTTGGTCGTGGATGAGATCCGGGCTAGGCTCAAAGCTCACGGAGCCGCCCTCGCCCACAAATGCGATCCGGCCCCACCTCCGGGCTCCGCGAATCGCCAACGCGCGGCCCGCGGCGCTGCCAGAGCAGTCGATAGCGACTTCGCAGCCTTGACCATCGGTCGCGTCCCGGATCCTCTCGAGCGCAGCTTCATCTGCCGGGATAACGAGATCTGCTAGGCCTAGGCGGTGGGCCAATTCGACACGCTCGGCGGATATGTCGACGCCGATCAACGTTGTCGCGCCGCGCGCGCGCGCGAGCATTAGCGACGCCAAGCCCATTGGGCCGAGCCCGACTATTAAGGCGATGTCATCACCTGAGACGCCGATGCGGCGCACAGCCTCGTAGCAAGTGCCAAAACCGCACGCGATGGAGGCGCCGTCAATATAGCTCATCGAATCGGGCATGAGGAGGCAGTCAGCCTCCTCCGCCAGGCAGAACTGTGCATTGCCGCCGTCACGCTGCCAGCCATATGCAGCGCGGGTTGGGCCCGTGCAGCCGATCGGATAGCCGATTCGGCAGTCATGGCAAAGGCCGCAGCCACTGATGTGGTACAGCAAAACGCGATCGCCCTCCCTGAAGCGCCGCACCCCGGGTCCGAGGTTGATGACCTGGCCCGCGGGCTCGTGCCCACAGATGACGTTTTGATAGGCCTCCGCGCCCTTGCCCAGATGCTCCTTGTAGATCGCTCGTATGTCGCTGCCACAGATAGTCGAGGCCTTCATCTCGAGGAGTACCTGGCGAGTTCCCGGTGCCGGCACCGGAAACTCGCGAAGCTCGACTGTGCTGTTGCCAGGCAGAACCGCTCCGACCATTGTCTGCGCCATGGTGTCCCTCCTTGGAGCTTGAAGCTTAAGATGGGGTGACCATCTGGGAGACCGACTGGCTGGCCCTGAACCCGCGCGGTACACCGACCCCAAGCAGCGGTCCGGGTCCGGGATCGGCTCGTGTGTCGAGACCTTTTCACCCACACCCTCGCCAACCGCGACCTCGAGTTCGATGGCACCGTCACCGCCGTCGACGGCGACCATGTCATCTTGACCGTGAACGAACGCTGCTGGGGTTCCGGTGGCGATGATGGTCACGCTCACGGCGTCGGGCATGACCGGGGCTGTCGAAGACCTCTGCGAGTGGGCCGAACTGACCGTTGGAGAGCGCTACCTCGTCGTGTGACGGCACCTTCGCCTGGGACTGCGGCTTCACCCAACCCTACGACGCGGCCGTCGCGGGGTGGGCCGACGCCACACGCTGATCGCGGGCGTCCATACACAGCTAACACCGAGGATCAGATTGGCGGCGGCGGCAGCGCGCATCCGACCGTGTGGCCGCACTGAGCGCGAGATGGCTGAGTATCGCGGTCAGTGGCTTGTGGATTACTGCCGGCATTGGCATTCGCCTGGGCGTTGTCCCACGCGAGTTCCTTGGTGTGCTCGGCTTCGGCGAGGATCCGCAGCGGCACGACTCGGACTAACTAGACCTCCGCCACCGGAACATCGTCCAAGGCTTCCGGAGTGGCCAGCGTCAGCCGAAGATGGGCTCGGCCGACCGCCAGGCGAGCAAGCCCAAGGGGAACCCCCGCTAGGCCGGACCGGCTCGCCGGGGGGCGCTGCGGGGTGGCAGCCGGGGCGCGGCGAGGAGCGTGCGACCGGTTGGGTCGACGGAGGCATCGGCCGATTGTATCCAAATCGGCCGAGCATACTTGTCACGTTTCTGGCGCTCCGGATCTGGGCCAGGTTGCTCGCGCCGCGGGATGAGAATTGCAGCGACCAAGGCCGCCACCAGGCATGCACCGACGCCGAGGAGAACGGCCGCCTCGAGCGAGGCAGCGGCGATCAAACCGGCGAGCGCCGCGCCGACCGGGAAGCCGATGGAGTTGAAGGCCATCGAGACCGCGAACGCCCGGCCCATCCAGGCCGGGTCAGTGCGCCGCTGGCGGATCGTGAACAGCGCGATGTCCATCGGGCCGTGCAGGAAGCCGATCCATGCAAACGACAGCGCTGCGGCGGCCAGCCCGAGGACGACGTCCTCAGTCGACGCCGGGATCAGCAGCAAGGCGACGGCGGGCGCGGTCGCGATCATCGGCAGGACGAGCAGCATCCACTCGCGCCGATGGGTGTCAATCCGGCCGAAGAGGAACGCCGACGCCATCCCGGTCAGCCCCGACATGGCGAAAACGAGCCCGACTGCGAGCTCGCCCACCCGGAGCCGCTCGAGCACGATAAGCGGCACGACGATCGTTGACGTCCCGCCCGCCAAGCTGAATAGGGAGATCGAGAACCCGAGTCCGCGCAGCGTCCGGTTGCGCCACGTGTACAACATCCCCTGCCAGGCGTCAACGAAGAGACGGCCGGTTGATGCGGTCTCGATCCTGGGATCCTCGACCCCGATAAGGGCGAGCACCGCGACGCCGTACGACGCACCGATGATGATCAGTGCGGTCGCGCCACCGACGAGCGCGACGAGCGCCGCGGCGATCGGCGGCCCGAGGATCGTCGCTACGAGGTAGCCGTTCGAGTCGACCGCGTTTACCCGTTCCCAGAGGTGTCGCGGGACGATGATCGGGAAGAGGCTGCGCAGGCCGGTGTGGCTAAGGATGGCCGTGAGCGATGAGACGATCGCGATGAGCAGCAGCAGCGGCACCGGGAGGGCACCGGCGAGGGACAGCGTGCCGATCAGTACTAGCGCGGCGACCGCGATGATGTAGTCGAGCATGATCAGGCGCATCCGACCGGGGCGGTCCAGCAGCGCACCTGCGATCGGGCTGACGAGCAGGCCGGGAAAAACGCTGGCAAACACCACGAGCCCTGCCAGCGTCGGCGAGTCGTACTCTGCGAGCACGAACAGGACGACCGCTGCCCCGACCATCGACTGGGCGAGGCGGGCGACCAGCCCCGAGACGATGATCCGCCCGATCTGGGGCACGCCGAGCAGCGCCCGATATGAGCGCTCGAGGGGGACGTGAGCCACGATCATCATGATAACGAACCCACCCCTTCAGCCGTCGAGAAGAGGATCCGGGCGCACGCATTGGCCCGGCCACCCCGCTGCTCACCGCGCGAGCCGCTCCCCGGCTCGGCTCCGGGACGAGGAGCTGAACGCCGACATCAGCCGCATCCACCAGGGCAACTACGCGGTCTATGGGGCGCGCAAGCTCTGGCGGGCGCTCCGCCGCGAGGGGATCACGGTCGGCCGCGACCAGGTCGGCCGGCTGATGCGCGGCCTCGGCCTGCGTGGCGCGGTCCGCGGCAAGCGGGTGCGCACGACGGTCCCGGACCAGGTCGCCGAGCGGCCCGCCGATCTCGTGAAGCGGAGCTTCAGCGCGCCCGCCCCGAACCGGCTGTGGGTGGCCGACCTGACGTACGTCTCGACCTGGGCCGGGTTCTGCTACACGGCGTTCGTCATCGACGTCTTCAGCCGCGCGATCGTGGGCTGGCGGGTATCGAGC
>Ga0136633_1001140_pt1 | contig 19776 bp, 18 predicted proteins | sample AntDrymeUQ832206_2_FD_105494 | JGI IMG/M metagenome (GOLD analysis project Ga0136633, IMG submission 105494) | Polar desert sand microbial communities from Dry Valleys, Antarctica - metaG UQ83 (22.06) | ecosystem: Environmental > Terrestrial > Soil > Desert | place: Antarctica: Dry Valley...
CTAGCCGCCGAGGAGCTCCTGGTAGGCGCCGGCATCGAGGAGCGCGTCGACCTCGGATGGGTCAGCGAGGCGCACCTTGACGAGCCAGCCGCCGCCGTAGGGGTCGTCGTTGATGTGCTCGGGGGAGTTCGACAACGCTTCGTTGACCTCGACGACCTCGCCCGACAGTGGGGCGATTACGTCGGAGACCGCCTTGACGGACTCGACCTCCGCGTATGACTCGTCCTTGGTCACCGTCGCGCCGACCTTCGGCGGGTCGAAGAAGACGATCTCCCCGAGCGAGTCCTGGGCGTACCAGGTGATCCCGAGCACGGCGGTGTCGCCCTCGATTCGGGCCCAGTCGTGCTCCGGGTGGTACTTGAGGTCGTCGGGATAGGAGGCGTCGGCCACGGTCAGGTCTCCTTGGCGTACAGGGGCTTTGTGCGGACTTCGGCGGGGCGCGTCTTGCCGCGCACGTCGATCTCGAAGGGGGTGCCGGGGATGGCGCGGGCGACGGGGAGATAGGCCATCCCGATGCCGATCTCGAGGCAGGGAGAGAGCGTGCCGCTCGTGATGACGCCACCTCCGGCCACGGGGTTGCCCTGGCGCGCGATTCCCGGGCCCGTGAGGACGAACGGGACGAGCGCCTCGGCCGTGCCTTCCAAGCGCGCGTCGCGCACGACGTCGGCGCCGATGAAACCCGTGTCCTCCTTGCAGCACCAGCCCAGGCCGGCCTCGATCGCGTTGCGCGACTCGTCCATGTCGTTGCCGTAGAGGTGGAAGCAGACCTCGAGGCGCAGCGTGTCGCGCGCGCCGAGCCCGACGGGATCGACCCCGGCGGTCAGGAGCGCGTCCCAGACGGTCTCGGCACCGTCCGGGCGGATGAGCAGCTCGACCCCGTCCTCGCCCGTGTAGCCCGTCCCGCAAACGAGCACGGGGACCCCGGCGACGCCGACGTCCGCGGTCCTGAAGCGCGCGGGCAGATCACCGTCGGCGAGGTCGCCCACGATCCGGCGGGCGTCAGGGCCCTGGACGGCGAGCATGGCGTAGTCGTGGAGGTGGTCGGCCACCTCGCAGTCGAACCCGTCGGCGGAGGCCTGGAACCAAGCGAGGTCCTTCTCGTGGTTGGCGGCGTTCGTCACGGTGAGGTAGCGGTCCTCGCCGAGGCGGTAGGTGAAGAGGTCGTCGAGGATGCCGCCGTCCTCGCGGCACAGCACGGAGTACTGCGCGCCCCCTACCGCCAGCTTGGCGACGTCGTTGGAGAGCAGGCGCTGGAGCAGGTCCGCGGCCCCGGGGCCCGTCGTCTCGATCTCGCCCATGTGGCTCACGTCGAAGACGCCCGCGCGTCCGCGCACCGCCGTGTGCTCGGCGCGGATGCCGGCGTACTGCACGGGCATCTCCCAACCGGCGAACGGGACGAGCTTCGCGCCCGCCTCACGGTGCTTCTCGAAGAGCGGCGTGCGCTTGAGCGTTCCGGTTTCCCCCATGCGCGCCGCAACCTACCAGCGGTGGCGCGCGCGGGGCGATGCACGGCATCTTGCAGGTAGAAGGGAATGCTTCAACTAGAACGACGGCCTCGCATGCGCGTCCGCCTCGCCCTGCTCGCCCTCGCCCTCACCGGCTGCCTGCTGCTCTCCGCGCCCGCCTCGGCGGGCGTGTTGAAGACGGGCGACCGGGGCGCGCGCGTCGGTTCGGTGCAGAAGGCGCTCGGCCTGCGCGCCGACCGCATCTTCGGCCCGGGCACCCGGCGCGCCCTCAAGCGTTTCCAGCGCCGGCACGGCCTGACCGCCGACGGCGTCGTCGGCCCGGCGACCTGGGCGCTCGTCAAGCGCGTGCGCGCGCGGCAGAATGGAGGGTCGCGCGGATCACGCGGCGGTCGCGCCTCCGTCCGCACCCTGCAGCGCCGGCTCGGCATCGGGGCCGACGGGGTCTTCGGCCCGGGGACGCTCCGCGCGGTGAGAGCCTTCCAGCGCGCGCGCGGCCTGACTCCGGACGGGGTCGTGGGACCCGCGACGTGGCGTGCTCTCGGCGTCCGCTCGAACCGGGTGCTCAAGCGGCGCGGGGCCAGGTCGCGCCGGGGAAACCGCGGCCTTCCTTTCGCGGTCCGGCGCGTGATCGCCGCCGCCAACCGCATCGCGCACAAGCCCTACCGCTACGGCGGCGGTCACGGCCGCTGGGACGACACGGGCTACGACTGCTCGGGATCGGTCTCCTACGCGCTGCACGGCGGCGGCCTGCTCTCCACCCCGCTCAACTCCTCCGCGCTGATGTCCTACGGCGCGCGCGGCAAGGGACGCCACATCACGATCTACGCGAACCCCGGCCACGTCTACATGATGGTCAACGGCCGCCGCTTCGACACGACGGGCCGCGACGAGCGCGGCTCGCGCTGGCAGTGGCGCGCACGTGAGACGAACGGCTACTCCGTTCGCCACCCGCCCGGGCTGTAGCGGCCCGGCGTCTGTCAGCGCCGGCAACGGGAGCCCCGCCGGGGGCTCCCTCGCTAGCGCAGGAAGGGCGGGATGTCGATGTCGTCGTCGGAGATCTCGAGCGAGGAACGCTCGCGGTCTCCGATGCGCGGCGAGCGGTCTGCCGGGCGGCGCGGAGCGTCGTCGCGATCGCGTCCGCCCTGGGGACGGGAGGCGCTGCGCCAGCCGCCGGGGCTCGGGCCCGGGCGGCGATCGTCCCGGAAGCCAGTGGCGATGAGGGTGACGCGGACCTCGTCCGTCATGCCCTCGCCGATGACGGCGCCGAAGATGATGTTGGCGTTGGCGTCGGCGGCCGAGTGAATGATCTCCGCAGCCTCGTTTACCTCGAACAGCCCGAGGTCGGGCGGGCCCGTGATGTTGAGGAGGATGCCGGTGGCGCCCTCGACGGACTCCTCGAGCAGCGGGCTCGAGATGGCCTGCTTGGCGGCCTCGGCGGCACGCGACTCGCCGGCGGCGACGCCGATGCCCATCAGGGCCGATCCGGCGTCCTGCATGATCGTCCGGACATCGGCGAAGTCGAGGTTGATCAGGCCCGGGATCGTGATCAGGTCGGTGATGCCCTGGACACCCTGGCGCAGGACGTCGTCGGCGGTGCGGAAGGCGTCGAGGATGCTCGTGCGCCGTTCGACCACCGAGAGCAGCCGTTCGTTCGGGATCGTGATCAGGGTGTCGACCATCTCGCGGAGCCGGTCGATCCCGTCGACGGCCTGGCGCGAGCGCTGCGCGCCCTCGAACTCGAAGGGCTTGGTGACGACGCCGACGGTCAGGGCGCCGATCTCGTTCTTGGCGATCTCGGCGATGACGGGTGCGGCGCCCGTGCCGGTGCCGCCGCCCTCGCCCGCGGTGACGAAGACCATGTCGGCGCCCTTGAGAGCCTCCTTGATGTCGTCGCGAGACTCGGCGGCCGCTCCCTGACCGACCTGCGGATTGGCGCCGGCGCCAAGGCCCTTGGTGAGCATGTGGCCGATGTTCAGCTTGATGTCGGCGTCCGTCATCTGGAGCGCCTGCGCATCCGTGTTGCACGCGATGAACTCCACGCCGGAGAGGCCGGCGTCGATCATGCGGTTGACGGCGTTGGTTCCGCCGCCGCCGACGCCGACGACCTTGATCACTGCGAGATAGCTTCCGCCTTGTGCTTCCATCGTTCTGTCCGGACCTCTACGTAGAGTCGAGCGTTTTACCACGCTCGGCGCGGGACGCGAAGGGCCGCACGTTAGGGGGTTTGGGTCCCGTGTGCCAACTCGGCGCACTGCGGCAACAACCCTTGCAGACCGCACAACCCTCGACTACGGGTCTAGAGATACCGTATTCTCAGGTTGGGGTTGAGGGTTCGTCGCGGCTGGTGGGGCCAGCGGGTCCGTGATCGGCGCAACGGGCTCGAGGCCGCCCGCGGCGACGCGCTCGGGCACCCGCACGTCGAGGTAGACCGCGCCGATGGCGCTCGGCTCGGCGAGCACTCGGGCGGCGGCGGCCCACTTGGCCCGGCTCTGCCGGTGCGAGCCGAAGACGAGATCCGGTCCGGAGCGCAGGTCGAGCATGAGGCCGCGTGGGCCCCACCACGTCCGCTCCACCCGCGAGCGCAGGTCCGCGGGCGCTGCGGCCAGCACCGCGACCGCAGCCTTGGCGCGCGCATCGAGGAGCCGGCCGGTCGCGCTGAGGCGCTGAACCCGGACGGCCGGCAGATCGGCGTCGGCGCGCACGCCGCGCATCACCAGTCCTCCGGCGCCGACGGGGACGCGGACGCCGCCGAGCTCCACGGTGGCTACGGGCTCACGCTCCACGACCTCCACCGTGAGCTTGCGCGGGAAGTCGGCTTCCGCCCGGACCTCCGCGACCGAGGGGAAGCGCTTCACGGCCAGACGCAGCCGCTCGGGTTCGACGTGGAGCGTGCTCATCTCGAGCGCGGCGGCGCGCAGCGCACCGCGGATGGCGCGCTCGTCGGAGGAGGAGACGCCGACGATGTAGACGTCGCGAACGCGGACGAACGAGGAGTCGCGCAACCACAGCCACCCGCCGAACCCGAGCGCCGCGAGGAGCACGGCAACTGCGAGGACGCGTAGCGGGAGCCGCGCGACCGGCATGGAGAGGGCCATCGTCTCGCCGTTCGACGGCGGGCGTCGTTTTCCTGCGCCGCGATCAGCCGGCGACCAGGCGACGGCCGAGCCCGTCCACGTCGCCTGCGCCGATCGTCAGGCACAGGTCGCCCCCGCGCAGGCGCGGGGCGAGGAACGCGTAGGCGTCGTCGAGCGCCGGCAGCCACGCGACGGTGAGCCCCGTCCCCCGGTCGGCGGCCGCGGTGGCGACGAGCCGTCCCGTGACGCCGGGGAAGTCCTCCTGGCGCTCGCGGGCGGGGTAGATGCCCGTGACCACCACGAGGTCGGCCGCGGCCAGGGCGGCGCCGAAGCCGGCTGCCTCCGCCCTGGTGCGCGAGAAGAGGTGGGGCTGGAACACGGCGACGAGGCGCCGGGGACCGAACGTGCGCGCCGCGGCCAGCGTCGCCGCGACCTCCGTCGGGTGGTGGGCGTAATCGTCGTAGACCTCGGCGCCGCCGGTCGTCCTCCCCAACGGCTCGAACCTTCGGCCCGCCCCCGTGAACGCCCGCAACGAGGCCGCTGCGACCGCGAGGTCGGCGCCCGCATGCCGGCAGGCGAGCAGTGCGCCGGCGGCATTGACGGCGTTGTGGGCTCCCGGCACGGTCAGATCGACCTGGACGCCGTCGACCGTGAAGCGCGAACCGCCCGGGGTCAGTTCGGCATCGTGCACGTCGTAGGGGGTGACGGGACCGTCGCGCAGCGCGAGCAGCTCGGGGCGGTCGAGCACGACCGCGTGGGCGGCGGGCACCATGAACGCGCGGAAGGTGTCGAGGACCTCGCGAAGCGAGCCGTAGGTCTCGTGGTGGTCGAGCTCGGCGTTCGTGAGCACCGCGATCGCCGGCGTCAGCTTCAGCAGGGAGCGGTCTGATTCGTCGGCCTCCACGACGAGGAACGGCCCGTCCCCCCACGCCGCGTTGGTTCCCGTCGAGCGCACCTCGCCTCCCACGACGTAGGCCGGGTCGAGCCCGCAGGCGGTGAGTGCGTGGACGACCATGCTCGAAGTCGTCGTCTTGCCATGGGTCCCGCCGACCGCGATCGTCGGCTTGATACGGGTCAGCTCGCCGAGCAGCTCGGCCCGGTGGAGCTGGGTGGCGGCCGCGGCGCGCTCCGGGTTGTCCGCGGGTACCGCTGTCGAGAAGACGACCTCGGCACCCGCCGGCACGTTGGCGGCCGCGTGGCCCTCCGCCGGATGGATGCCGGCCGCCCGCAGGCGGTCCCCATACGGGCCGGCAACGGCCTGATCCGACCCGGTGACGGACGCCCCGAGCGCTTTTGCGATCAGCGCGAGCCCGGACATCCCGGCGCCGCACGCGCCGACGAAGTGGAGGCTGCGGCCGGTCCAGGGGAGGGTCATCGGCGGCGCAGGCTACGTCACGACGCCCCCGGGGGCGGATCAGCCGGTGCGCGCCGCGGCGAGCACCTCGCGCGCCACGGCCTGCGCGGCGTCGGGGCGCGCGATCCGCTCCGCCGCCTCACCCATGGCCCGCAGCCGGGCGCCGTCGCCGAGCAGCGCGGCCGCCTCGCGCGCGAGCCGGGCGCCGGTGAGCTCGGAGTCCGGCACGATCACGGCGGCGCCGTTGTCCGCGACCCAGCGGGCGTTGGCGGTCTGGTGGTCCGCGCTCGCGTGCGGATAGGGGACGAGGATTGAGGGCAGGGCGTACTGGGCGACCTCGAACACCGACCCGCCCGCACGGGCGACGACGAGATCGGCAGCCGCGAGCGCGTCGCCGAAGGGAGTCACGTAATCGCGCAGGAGGTACTGCGGTGGCGGCGGGGCGATGACCTGAAGGTCGGCGAAGTCGCGCCGCCCGGCCACGTGGAGCACCCGGAACTGCGCGCCCGCGAACGCCTCGACGGCCGCCTCGTTGATCGACCGCGCCCCGAGCGAGCCCCCGAACACGAGCACGAGCGTGTCCTCCGGGGCGATCTCGAGCCGGCTGCGGGCGTCCTCGCGGGTCGCCGTCCGCGGCGGAACCGGGCGGCCGGTCAGCGTGTAGCGCTTGCCGTCGCGGCCCGCGATCGGAAAGGCCAGGCAGACGCGCCGCGCGACCGGAGCCAGCATCCGGTTGGTCAGGCCCAGGTGCGAGTCGGCTTCCGTGAGGACGAGGGGCACGCGGCGCAGGACGGCGGCCGCGCCGACCGGGCCCGCCACGTAGCCGCCTCCGCCGAGCACGACATCGGGCCGCCGGCGCCGAAGGATCCCGACCGCCGCCCCGAGCCCGCCGGCGGCACGGCCGACCGCGCGAGCCGCCTTGAGCGGGTTCGTGCGCGAGATCCCCTCCACGCGGATCGTGTCGAGCGGGTACCCGGCGGCAGGAACCAGCTCGGCCTCGGCCCGCTCCCCACCGACGAAGGTGACCTGGGCGCCCTCAGCCCGCAGCGCGTCGGCGACCGCGATCGCCGGAACCACGTGACCGGCCGTCCCGCCCGCCGCGATCAGGACGCGCGGGCCGCTCATCGCGCCCGCCCAGCGCCTGCAGGTGTGCCGATCCACCCGCGGCGATGTTCAGAAGCAGCCCCATCGAGCAGAGCAGCACGATCAGAGACGTCGACCCGGAGGAGATGAAGGGCAGCGGCACCCCGGTCAGCGGGGCGAGACCGAGAACCGCGTAGACGTTGAGAAGGGCCTGGCACAGGATGAGAGAGGTGACACCGGAGGCGACGAGCTTCGCGTACACGCCCTTGGCCGCCTTTGCGGTTCGCAGTCCGGCGTAGGCGATCATGCCGTACAGGAACAGAAGGCAGACCACTCCCACCACGCCGAGCTCCTCGCCGATGACGGCGAGAATGAAGTCGGTGTGCGCCTCGGGCAGGTAGAAGACCTTCTGGACGGACTGCCCGGGACCGAGGCCGAAGAACCCCCCGGAGCCCATCGCGATCTGCCCCTGAACCGCCTGGAAGCCGGTGTCGCCGGCGTCCGCCCACGGGTTGAGGAAGGCGGTCAGGCGCGCCCGGCGATAGGGCTCGACCAGCGCGTAGGCCGTGACGAGCAGCGCGAGGCCCGCGCCCACCAGCGTGAGCTGGCGCAGGGGGACGCCGCCGACCAGCATCATCATCCCGACGGTCATGCAGATCACGAGGATCGTCCCGAGGTCCGGCTGCAGCGCGACGAGGCCGACCGCGGCCGCGGTGACACCGAGAATCGGCTTCGCGACGAGACGCAGCTGACCGGTGATCTTCGGCCGTGCGGCGATGACGGCGGCCACGTGCAGGACGAGCGCGAGCTTCATCACCTCCGAGGGCTGAAACTGCAGCGGGCCTGCGCCGAGCCAGCGGCGCGCGCCGTTGACCTCAACCCCGATGCCGGGGATGAGCACCAGGACGAGCATCCCGAGCGACCCGATCAGCACGAACGGCGTGAGCTTGCGCACCGTCTCGAGGCCGTGGCGGGCGAGCACGTGCATGAGCAGCAGGCCGATCGCGCCGTAGCCGCAGTACTTCACGAGGTACGTCGTCCCGTCGCCGTTGCCCTCGAGCAGCGTCCGGGCGGACGACGCGCTGTAGACCATCACGGCGCCCCCGGCGAGTAGGCAGAACGTCGCCGTCATCAGCAGCCGGTGCTCGATCGGCTGCTCGATCCGGGGACGGCGCTGGGGGCGCAGGTTGCGCATCCGGGAGATCTTCGACGCCGCACCGGCAGACCCCTGCCGTCGAGGGCGCCGCCTTCTGTCCTGCCCGCGTCAGCCCTCCGAAGGGGCGGCGGCGCGGGCGAGGTCGCGGAAGCGGTCCCCTCGCGCCTCGAAGTCGCGGAACTGGTCGAAGGACGCGCACGCCGGGGACAGCAGCACGACATCCCCCGGCAGAGCGGCCGCGGCGGCCGCCGTAACGGCCCGCTCGAGCGTCCCGCACGCCTGGACCGCCGCGCCGGGCAGCGCCCCGGCGAGCGCTGGAGCGTCCTCGCCGATCAGATAGACGGCGCGGCAGCGCTCGGCCACGGGGGCCGCCAGCGGCGTGAAGTCCTGGCCCTTGGCCTGCCCGCCGGCGATCAGGTGCACACCGCCGGCGAACGAGTCAAGGGCGGTGAGCGTGGCGTCGACGTTGGTCGCCTTCGAGTCATTGACCCAGACGACGCCGCCGGCGCGGGCGACCTCCTCCAGGCGATGCGGAACGCCCGCGAAGGTCCGCAGGCCCTCGCCCACCGCCGCCGCAGGCAGCCCGCGCGCAAAGCACACGGCCGCGGCGGCCGCGGCGTTGCGCCGGTTGTGCTCCCCGTGCAGGCCGACGTCCTCCGCCGCCACGGGGGCGGGCGCGACGCGACGCGCCCGTCCCGGGATGTCGAGTGCCTCGGGCGCAATCGCCACTCCCTCCGGACCCTGGTTGGCAAAGACCCGCAGCTTCGCGGCCCGGTAGTCCTCGAGCGTCCCGTGGCGGTCCAGGTGGTCCGGCACGAGGTTGAGCAGAACCGCAACCTCCGGCGCGAAGGCGACGGTGTCCTCGAGCTGAAACGACGAGGCCTCGCATACGATCGTGGTCGCAGGGTCGATCGCGCCGACCAGCGACGAGGCCGCGGTGCCGACGTTGCCCGCCACGACAACGGGCGCACCCGCGCAGCGATGGATGTGGCCGATCCACTCGACGGTGGTGGTCTTTCCGTTCGACCCCGTGACCGCGATCCAATCGTTGTCGAGCATCCGCCAGGCGATCTCCAGCTCGCCGACGACGGGCAGACCGCGCGCGTGCGCAGCCGCCACGACGGGCGCCTCCCTCGGCACGCCGGGGCTCTTGACGACGGTGGCGACTCGTTGGAGCAGGTCCAGCCCGTCCCCCGTGTGCGTCTCGACGCCATCGATCTCCACGGGTGAGCGGTCCACGCCCACGACCTCGCACCCCACTCCGCGCAGCGCCCGCGCGACGGCCACGCCCGAGCGGGCGAGGCCGACGACGAGGAACGGGCCTGGAGGCAGGGGTGGCCGGGGCACGCTCGCATTGTCACGCCTCGTCCGGCAGCCAGCGCCGCGAGGGGTCTGCGCGCCCGCCCTCGAACTCGACGCCCTCGGCCTCGAGCCGCCGGCGCACGGCGGCCGGATCGCCGAGAGCGGTGCCGCCGACGGTTCCGTCGGACTTCAGGACGCGATGGGCGCCGGCCCAACCCTCGCGGGTCAGCCGGCCGTTGAGGGCCCGGGCGTGCGCCGACGTGCCGTTGGCGGCGCGCACGAGGTCGCCGTAGCTGGCCCAGCGGCCCTCGGGGATGGCCTCGACGACGGCGCGCACCGCCTCCGGGCTGTAGGTGGGTTCGGTGGTGGTCTCCATGACCACCATGCAACACCCGCGCGGAGCGGTTCTGGGCCCCTGCGCGTGGATTGGCACGAAGATGTCGCACGCCTGGCACGAAGCGCGCGTCTTGCGTAGCAAAGCTGCGACCGCCGGCTCGCCGACCGACCGACGCTCATACCTGAGATCGGCGAGCTACTTTGCCTCACGCGGAACCGAGAGCGCAGCAGACACATGCTCAGAATGGCTAGCAGTCGATAGCGGATTGCTAGCAACCGCTAGCCCAATCGCGCGACCTCCTCACGCGTCCGAGGTTTCGCCTTCACTTGCGAGCGGCATCTCTGCCCGGGTTCGATCGAAACCGGGCCAGATCGCCCAGAGTCGCGATCATCCCGGCTTGAGACGATCTCGCCGCGAACGCTGCTTGGCCTCAAAGCGTTAGTGCTTGGGCAGCGGCAGTCGCCCGACCCGCTGCCGACGTACGCTTGGCCGATGACCCGAAAGATTCGGACACGCGCCCTGGCAGTCGGTGCGCTTCTCGTTTCTGTAGCTGTTGCCATCGGTGGGGTCCTGACCGCTGAACGTGAACAGACTCAGCCTCTGATCACGGCCCAGAATCTGGCGGTGTCTCTCACGGAAGAGATCGGATCAGGCTGGATTGCCGACGCCGACGGCAACATGCGACTCTGCCGCGCACGATCCCGGGGTTGGCTCTGTGACGTATCTGACCCGGGAGGCAGCACCTTGGCTCGTTACGCGGTCCGCGCTACGTCTAAGTCGTGCTGGAGCGCGACCTTGACGCGCTACGGCGAACGCGCGCCAGCGTCAGCGTCGGGTTGCGTTGACTGAGCCGTCGCACGAGGCCGACATACTGCCGCTTCCGCCTTGTAGGCAGGGAGCCGATCAAGCCTCCGGAAAGCGACCTGATCACCACGACGGATCGCTTACGATCGCCGCTATGGATCGACAGCTGTGGCTGTACTTCGTGATGTTCGTCGCCTCCACCCTGGCGCTCATCTTGGTCGTCGATGCCCTCCAACTACCCCGGATTGCCTCCACTGCCGTCATGGTCGTCACGGTGGTGGCGCTCAGCGCTTTCATGAAGCGCCGACTCGACAGCTAGGAGTCGCTGCGCGCTCTCGCTTTCGCCTAGGCCGACGTCGGAGCGCGGCTCGTCGACTGTCGGCTCAGGCGCCGTGAAGGCGCCGGAGCCGACAGTCACCCCCGCGATCGCTCGCGGCGCCGTCTCGCGAAGCCACGAATCAGATCGGCAGCGGCGCCTGGTAGAGCGTGAAGCCGATGGCCGAGAATGCCGCCGTGACGATCCAGAAGCGCAGAATGATCTTGGTCTCCGACCACGCCTTCAACTCGAAGTGGTGGTGGATCGGCGCCATCAGGAACACCCGCTTGCCGCGCGTCTGAAACCAGAACACCTGGATCAGGACGGAAAGCGCCTCGACCACGAAGATGCCGCCGAGGACGATGAGGAGCACCTCGGTCTGGGTCATCACGGCCATCGCCGCGATCCCGCCGCCCAGCCCGAGCGACCCCGTGTCGCCCATGAAGATCGACGCGGGAAACGAGTTGAACCACAGAAAGCCGACGCACCCGCCGACTAGACACGCCGCGATCAGCGCCAGGTCGAACTCGCCCGTGGTGAAGGTGATGGCGATGTACGACAGGAGCACGATCGCCGCCGACCCCGCGGCGAGGCCGTCGAGGCCGTCCGTCAGGTTGACGGCCGACGTCGTCCCGGCGAGCACGAGGTAGATGAGGACCGGATAGGCGATGCCGAGCGGGATCTGGACGTCGATGACGCGCAGGCGCAGAGTCTCGGGCAGCTCGGCCCAGCGCGTGGCGATCAGCCACAGCCCGATCGCGATCAGCATCGTCGCTGCGAGCTTCGTCCGCCCGCGCAGCCCGAGCGACCGCTTGCGGATGATCTTCGTGTAGTCGTCGGCGAAGCCGACGAGCGCCATGCAGACGGCGACGGCGAAGACGCCGACGGCCTTCGGGTCGAAGTCCGACAGCATCAGAAAGGGGACCGCGATCGCGGTGAAGATGATGATCCCGCCCATGGTCGGCGTGCCCGCCTTGGCGTGGTGCTCCTGCGGGCCGTCCTCGCGAATGTGCTGGCCGAACTCGCGCACGCGCAGGAAGGCGATGAACTTGGGCGACAGGAAGACGCACATGAGCATCGCGGCGGTGCCGCCGATCAGGACCTCGCCGAGCGCCAGGTCGTCAGACATCCGCGAGCGACTCCGCGACGACCTCGAGGCCGACGCCGCGCGACCCCTTCACGAGCACGACGTCCCCGGGACCGGCGATCCGGCCGGCCAGCTGCGCCGCAGCGGCCGCGTCACCCACCGCGTGGCCCTCGCCACCGAAGGCTTCGAGCATGTGCGCGGCGAGAGGACCGACCGTCACGAGCACCTCCACTCCGGACGCCTGCGCGGCCCGGCCGATCTCGCGGTGCAGCGCCACCTCGTCGGGCCCGAGCTCGAGCATGTCGCCGAGGACCGCCATGCGGCGGCCGTCCGGAGTGTGCGTGGAGAGATCGGCGAGGGCGGCGCGCATCGAGAGGGGGTTGGCGTTGTAACAGTCGTTGAGCAGGAGCCCGCCGTCGCGCAGCGCGACCCGCTCGCCGCGCAACGGCGGCGGCACGTACTCCACCACGCCGGCCGGTTGGACGCCGACCGCCTGCGCCGCGCACACGGCGGCGCGGGCGTTGGTGAGCATGTGCGCGGCGGTGAAAGGCAGCTCCAGGCCGGCGGGAAGCGGATCGTCCAGGCCGAAGCGCACGACCTCGACGTGGTCCGGCAGCAGGCCTTCGAGCAGCGGCTCGTCGGAGGGGACGATCGCCGTCCCGCCCGGCCGCAGCCCGTGGAGCAGCTCCGCCTTGGCCGCCGCGATCGCCTCGATGGAGCCGAGCCGCTCGAGGTGCACGGGGCCGACGTTGGTGATGACGCCGACGTCCGGCTCGGCGATCGCCGCGAGCTCGGCGATCTGGCCGGCGGCTCGCATGGCCAGCTCGAGCACCACGACCTCGGTGCCCGGCGGCGCGGAGAGCAGTTCGAGCGGCAGCCCGATTTCCGTGTTGAAGTTCGCGCGGCTCGCGTGCACGCGGCGCTGCGGCGCGAGCATCGCCGCCAGCAGCTCCTTCGTCGACGTCTTGCCGACCGAGCCGGTGACGCCGATGACCGGGACGCCGAGCTCGCGCCGCCAGCCGCGCGCGAGCGCCTGCAGGGCGAGGAGCGGGTTCTCGGCGACGAGGACGGCCCCGCCGTCGCCACCGGCCGCCGGGACGGCGTCCCACTCCCACGACTCGGCGACGAGGACTCCCCACGCCCCGGCCTCGAGCGCGCCCCCCGCGAAGCGTCCGCCGTCGACGTGCTCCCCCGGCAGGCCGACGAAGAGGTCTCCCGGCCCGACCTCGCGCGAGTCGATGACCACGCGCCCGGGACCCGCGGCGGCGCCGCGCGCCACCCGGGCACCCGCCGCCGCGGCGATCCGGTCGGCGTCCCAGGCTCTCATCGTGCTCGAACCGCCCGCAGCGCCTCGCGCGCCACGGCGACGTCGTCGAAGGGCTCCTTGCGCCCGCCCGCGAACTCCTGTCCCTGCTCGTGGCCCTTGCCCGCCACCAGCACGACGTCCCCCTCGTCCGCCCGCCCGACGGCAGACTCGATCGCACGGCGGCGGTCAGGCTCGCGCTCCACCCGGCCCGCGGCACCGGAACCGACGCCCGCGACTATCTCCTCGATGATCGACTCGGGATCCTCCGACCGCGGATTATCGGAGGTGACGATGGCCAGGTCCGCCATCCGTGCGGCGATGTCCCCCATCTCGGGGCGCTTGCCCCGGTCGCGGTCGCCGCCGCAGCCGAACACGCACAGCACCCGGCCACGGGCGAGGCCGCGCGCGGCCTGCAGCGCGTTCTCGAGCGAGTCCGGCGTGTGCGAGTAGTCCACCACGACGGCGAAGGGCTGCCCCTCGTCGACGGCCTCGAAACGGCCCGGCACCCGGCCGGCGCGCTCGAGCGCGTCCGCTGCGACCCGCGCGTCGACCCCGAGGGAGCGGGCGGTGGCGAAGGCGCCGAGCACATTGGCGACGTTGAAGAGCCCTGGCATCGGCGTCCGCAACGCGACCGAGCCGTCGGGAGTGTCGGCGGCGAAGCTGGAGCCCGTGAGGTCGATGGAGACGTCGCGCGCCCGATAGGCGGCCCCGGGCGCGTCGATCCCGTAGCCGACCACGTCGGGGAACTCCTCCGCCAGTCGGCACCCGTACGGGTCGTCGAGATTGACGACGCGCACCCCCGGGTCCATCGCGAAGAGGCGCCGCTTGGCCTGAAAGTAGTCCTCCATCGTCGGATGGAAGTCGAGGTGGTCTCTCGAAAGATTCGTGAAGAGGGCGGCGGCGAAGGCGATGCCCGTCGCCCGGTGCAGCGTCAACGCGTGCGAGGAGACCTCCATCACGCACGCCTCGTCGCCCGCCGCGAGCATCTCCGCGAACATCGCCTGCAGGTCGATCGCCTCGGGCGTCGTCCGCTCGACCGCCCGCTCGCGGCCGCCGACGACCGACTTGACCGTCCCAAGCAGCCCCGTTCGGATTCCCGCCGCCTCGAGGACTCCCCGAACGAGAAAGGCCGTCGTCGTCTTGCCGTTGGTTCCCGTGATGCCGACGACGCGCATCCGGCGCGTCGGGTCGCCATGAAAGCGGGCCGCCGCCCGGGCCATCGCCTCTCGCACGTCGCCGACGACCACCTCGGGGACCCCCGAGCCGAGCGGGCGCGCCACCACGAGCGCCCCCGCCCCGCGCGCCACCGCATCGGGCGCGAAGTCGTGCCCGTCCCGGGTGAAGCCGGGGACGCAGAAGAACAGTGTGCCGGGCCCCACCGCACGGTTGTCGTAGGCCAGGCCGGTGACCTGGACGTCGTCGGGGCCTTCGCCGAGAAGATCGCGAAGGTGCATGGCGCGCCGGAGTCTATGAAGCGGTCCGGCGCGCCCGCTGCCGCAGCGGCACGGAAGGCGTCAACCCGCGGCGGCGGCTGCCGCGACGCGGCGGCGGGACTGCCACGGCGGCCGCCCCTCGGCCGCCGTCCACGAGCCCGCGAGGATCAGGCCCAGGCCGAGGGCCGCCCCCAGCGTGACCGGCTCGGACAGCAGCGTGGCGCCGTAGAGCAGCGCGAACGCTGGGGATAGATAGGCGACGACGGAGGACTTAGCGGCGCCGACCTCGGCGATCAGGCGGTAGAAGAGGCCGAAGGCGACGCCGGTGCCGAACACCCCGAGCGCAAGAATCGACGCGGCGCTGTCGAGGTCCGGCATCGCCGCCGGGAGAAAGAACAGCGCGGGGACGGTGAGCATGGCGGCGCTCGTGGCCATGCTCGTCGCGGCGAGGCCCATCGGCGCGAACTCGCCGAGGCGCTTGCGCAGGTAGATGGCGCCGACGGCGTAGCCGAAGCTCGCGAGCAGCACCATCAGCCCGCCGAACAGCGCCTGCCGGTCCCCGGTCAGATCGACGCCGAACAGCAGCGCGACGCCCGTGAGGCCGACGAGCACGCCACCGAGGTTCCAGCCCGTGACGCGGTCGGCGCCGAACCCGGCCATTCCGAGCAGCGCGGTGAAGATGGGCGCGGAGGCGACCAGGATGCCCGTCAGCGACGACGCGATGTGCACCTCGCCGAAGGTGATGAGCAGGAAGGGCACGACGACCTGGACGAGCGAGAGCGCCAGCAGCGGACCCTTCACGGTGGACAGGCCGGCGAATGCCCCGGCTCGGGCGGCGAGGGGGACCAGGACGAGCGCGGCGAGAGCGAGGCGGATCCAGACGAGAAAGACGGGCTCGACCGCCTGGAGCCCCACCTTGATGAAGAGATAGGAGCCGCCCCAGACGAGGGCGAGGGCCCACATGAGCGTCCATTGGCGGCGGGTCATGTCTCCCAGGGTGCCACGGTCGGCCCATCAGCGCGAGTCGGACTTCCGCCAGCCGTCATCAGCTACGCTTATGCGTTGAGCACCCGCTCCACGATCTGCCGGGCGTCCACCCCGCCCGGAAGCGTGCCGTAGACGCGCCCGCGCGCCTCACCGAGCCGGCCGGCGCAGAACGCGTCGGCGACAGCCGGTTCTCCCACGCGCACGAGCAGGGCTGCCTGAAAGGCCAGGGCCAGGTCCTCCACCACGCGGCGCGCGCTCCACTGGGCGCCGTGGGAGTCCTCGCCGAGCGCGGCGAGCGACGGCGGAAGCGCGTCGAGGTGCGCGTCGAGCCGGGCATCCGCGCCGCGCGCTGCCTCGCACTCGGCGAGAAACGCCTGCAGCCCCTCCGGCTCGCGCCCCATCGCGCGCAGCACGTCGAGCGCCATGACGTTGCCCGAGCCCTCCCAGATCCCGTTGAGCGGAGCGTCGCGGAGCAGCACCGCCATCGGCCCCTCCTCGACGTAGCCGTTGCCGCCCAGGCACTCGAGCGCCTCGGCCGCATGCGCGGTGGCGCGCTTGCAGATCCAGTACTTCAGGACGGCCGTTGCGAAGCGTCTCAGCCCGCGGTCGCCCTCGTCGTACATGCGCGCGAGCCGCAGCGCCGTGGCGGTGGCGGCCTCTGACTCCACGGCGAGGTCGGCGAGCACGTTGACCATCGCGGGTTGCTCGATCAGCGGCCGGCCGAAGGCCGAGCGGTGGCGGGCATGCCAGGCCGCCTGGCTCACCCCGGCGCGCATCCCCGACGCGGACCCGATCACACAGTCCAGCCGCGTGTGCGTGACCATCTCGATGATCGTCGCCACCCCGCGCCCCTCCTCGCCGAGCAGGCGGCCGGCGACGCCGCGGAACTCGACCTCCGACGAGGCGAGCGAGCGGGTGCCGAGCTTGTCCTTGAGGCGCTGGATCTCGAAGCCCGGTCCGCGCTCGACGACGAAGCAGGACAGGCCGGCCGGCGCCTGCGCAAGCACGAGAAAGATCTCGCACATGGGATGCGAGCAGAACCACTTGTGACCGACGATCTCGTAGGTGCCGTCGCCGGACGGGTGCGCGAGCGTCGTGTTGGCCCGCACGTCCGAGCCTCCCTGCTTCTCCGTCATCGCCATCCCGCAGAGCGCGCCGCGCTCGTAATCGGGCAGCGTCAGCCGCGGTTCCCACTCGGCCGCCAGCGCCGGGTCGACGCGCAGGGCCGGGATGGCGGAGTACGTCATGGACACCGGGCAGCTGACGCCGGCGTTGACCTGCGACCACAGCGCCATCAGCGCGGCGCGAGCCACGTGCGCGCCCGGGCGGTCGTCGCGCCACGGCAGCGAGTGAATCTCACGCTCGACGGCGCCGCGCAGCAGCCAGTGCCAGCTCGGGTCGAGCTCGACGGTGTCGATCCGGTGCCCGTAGCGGTCGTGTGTCAGCAGGCGCGGGGCGTTGCGCTCCGCCCGGCGGCCGTGCTCGCGCGCCTCGGCGGAGCCGGCGACGGCGCCGCACTCGCGCACGCGGTCGACCGCCCAGCCGGCCTGCTCGCGCTCGAGCGCCTCGCGCAGGGGGAGGTCGGCGTCGAAGAGGTTGACGTCCTCGAAGGGGACGGGCTGGTTGGTCACCTCGTGAGTGGCCGAGCCAGGGCGGGGGGCGACGTCGGTCACCAGATCGTCGCCTTCGGCGACTCTTGCTGATGCTTCGCGATCATCTGGGTGCAACGCTACCGAGCCGGAGCGGCCTACTTCGGCGGGATCTTGAGGTAGTTGAGCGCGAAGCTCGTGATCTCCCGCCACGCGGGTGCGGCGACGGACCCGCCGTAGATGTCGCCCTCGGGCTCGTCGACCATCACCGTGACGAGCAGGCGCGGGTTCCGGGCCGGAGCGAAGCCGACGAACGATGCGACGTAGTTGACCTCCGAGTAGCCACCCGTGATCGGGTCCGGCTTCTCGGCGGTTCCCGTCTTGCCCGCGAGCTTGTAGCCCGGAATCTGGGCAACGCTCGCGGTGCCGTTGGGGTCGATGACGCCCTCGAGCATCGAACGCAGCTGGTCGGCGGTCCGCTTTCGCAGGATGCGGCGGCCCGGCGGCAGCGCCGTCGGATCGCTTCCGATCTCCTTGACGACGCGCGGCGGGCGCAGGACGCCGCCGTTGGCAATCGCCGAGTACGCGGTGGCCATCTGCATCGGCGTGACCGCGAGACCCTGGCCGATCGGCAGGTTGCCCATCGAGGAGCCCGAGTACTTCTCCAGCGGCAGCAGGATGCCCCCCTCCTCGCCCGGCAGGTCGACGCCCGTCGGCCGGCCGAAGCCGAAGCGCCGCACCCAGTGGTCGAAGCGCCTCGCGGTGAGCCGCTGGCCGATCATCACCGTGCCCACGTTGGAGGACTTCTGGATGATGCCGGCCGTCGTCTGGGTGCCGTAGACGTGATCGTTGGCCTCGCCGATCTCGCGGTCGGCGACCTGGATCGTCGGTCCGAGCTGGAAGGTCGTGCCGGGGTTCACCTTCCCCTCCTCCAGGGCGCCACCGACCGGGAACGCCTTGAATGTCGAGCCCGGCTCGTACGACGTCCCGATCGCCCGGTTCTGACGCGCCCACTCCGGAGCGGCGCCGACGTTGTTCGCGTCGACGCGCGGCCAGTTGGCCATGGCGAGGATCTCGCCGTTGCGGGGGTCCATGACCACCGCCGTGGCCCCCTTGCGCGGCCGGTAGCGCTCTCCGACCGCTGCGAGGACCTGCTCCGTGCGCTCCTGGATTCGGGCGTCGAGCGTGAGCTTGAGCGGCTTGCCGACGATCGCCTTGCGCTCCTCGCTGAGCTTGATCGCGTCGCCCATGGCGTCCTTGACGAGCAGGCGCTTACCGGCTCGGCCGCGCAGCACGTCGTCGTGACGGTGCTCGAGGCCCGCGAGACCGTCGCCGTCCGTGCCCACGAGGCCGAGCAGCTGCGAGGCGAGGAACTTGCGCGGGTAGATGCGCCGCGACTCCGGAACCAGCTCGAGGCCCTCGATGCCCAGCTTGCGCACCTTGCGCCCGCGGGCGCCCGGCACCTTGCGGGCGAGCCACACGAAGCCCGTGTCCTTGCGCGAGAGCTTCTCGAGCAGGTCGGCCTGCGGCTCGTTGATGACGGGCGACAGGATCCGCGCCACCTTGAGGGGATCGCGCACGAGGTAGGGCGTGGCGGCGATGGAGACCGCGGGTTCGGAGACAGCGAGCTCGAGACCGTTGCGGTCGACGATCGACCCGCGGCGGGCGGGTACGTCGATGCTCGCCTGCTGCTGCGTGGCGGCCGCGGCGCGCAGCGTGTCCGCGCGGACGACGCCCAGCCAGGCCGCGCGGATCGCGCCGAGGCCCAGGAACAGGAGAAAGAGCGCGAAGACGAAGCCGATGCGGCGCTCGATGAGCTGCATCAGCCCTGTGGCGCGGCCGGGGCGGCGGCAATGGGCGGGGCGGCCTCTGTCGCCGGGACCGGCGCGACCACCACGGGTGTGGCGGCCTGCGGCAGCGCGCCGACGCCGCGGGCGGCCATCAGCGTCCGCGCCGCCTCGCTCGGCGGGACCATCCGCTGAGCGGCGCGGGCCGCGTCACCGTCCCCGCGGGCGCGGAGAAAGTTCACGACCCCGGCGTCGGGCATCACCAGGCCCAGCTTCTTCGCGGCGAATTGGATGCGCTCGTTCGATGACAGGCGCGCGACCTGCACCTCGAGCTCGGCGTTCTGACGCTCGAGCGTCGCCGCCGACTCGACCGCGCGCGAGATGCCCGTGTTGAGCTTCAGCAGCGAGACCTGCATGGCGACGATGCCGCCGAGTGCGATCCCGATCATCCAGATCCACGCACGTGAACGGAGAAGCGAGTCGAGCAGGTGGTGGTCGGAGACCGTGCGCAGCGCACCCGTGCGCTGGGGCGCGGGGACGGCGATCGGCCGTGCGGGCGGCGCGTACGGGCGAGCGGTGCGAGCAGTGGGCCGCGCGGGCCCGGAGACCCTCCGCGGGCTCATCGGTCCGTGGCGGCGCGGGCGAGTGGTGGTTGCGGCGGCGGTCCGTGCGCTCATGGGTGCTGCTCCTGGGTC
>Ga0136633_1001141_pt1 | contig 19776 bp, 23 predicted proteins | sample AntDrymeUQ832206_2_FD_105494 | JGI IMG/M metagenome (GOLD analysis project Ga0136633, IMG submission 105494) | Polar desert sand microbial communities from Dry Valleys, Antarctica - metaG UQ83 (22.06) | ecosystem: Environmental > Terrestrial > Soil > Desert | place: Antarctica: Dry Valley...
GACTGAGGAGGAGATGTACGACATGTACCGGCTCCTCGCGATTGCCAAGTACGACGAGCGCTACGTGATCCCGCCCGCACACGCCGAGCAAGCGCACTCCTTGGAGGAGCTCTCCACGGAATGCTCGGTCGCGGAGTACGGCGGCGGCCAGCAGGACCTCTTCGGCGAGGGCTCCGGCGTACCCACGCCGATCGCGGTCGAGAACTTCCAGATGCTGCAGGACCGGCAGACCTCCGACTCGCTCGCCGGGCCCGAGAACAAGGGCTCCCGCGTCAACCTGCTCAACTGGGACGGAAAGGGATCTCCGTCAGGGCTGTTCCCGCCGAAGGGATCGGGCTCGTGAGCGGCCGTCGCGCGAAGCCGGCGCTGCCACCCGAACAGCTGTCCATCGTGTGGCAGTCGGTCTCCCTGCTCCTCGACTATCCCGACGAGCAGGTCCTCGCCCGCGCCGAGCTCGTCAGGTCGGCCGCGCTGGGGCTGCCGGAACCGATCGGGAACTCGATCCGGGACTTCTTGGGGCACCTCGAGTCGACGCCGCTGCCGGAGCTCCAGGCCGACTACGTCGAGACGTTCGACAACCGGCGGCGCTGCAACCTGTTCCTGACCTACTTCGCGCATGGCGACACCCGGAAGCGGGGGATGGCGCTGCTGCGCTTCAAGCAGACCTACCTGCGGGCCGGGTTCGAGCTCGACGACGCTGAGCTGCCGGACCACCTGTGCGTCGTGCTCGAGTTCGCGGCGACGATCGACCGTGCCCTCGGCCGGGACCTGATGCTCGACCATCGCGCCGGGCTGGAACTGCTGCGGCTCTCGCTCCGAGACCTGCGATCGCCGTGGGCGAGCCTGATCGACGCGGTGACCGCCACCCTGCCGCCGCTGCGGGGCGAGGAGCGCGACGCCGTACGCCGGCTGGCCGCGGAGGGCCCGCCCGAGGAAGAGGTCGGGCTCGCGCCCTTCGCCAACCCCCAGTTCAGTCCCGGGTCGGCCGCGGGTGCCGCACCCGGGCCGACCCTCCTGCCCATGCCTTCGTTCCCGGGAGTCCACGCATGAACCTTTTCCTCTTCGTGGTCTTCCCCTACATCTGCCTGACCATCTTCGTCGTCGGGCACCTGTGGCGCTACCGCTACGACAAGTTCGGGTGGACCACGCGCTCGTCCCAGCTCTACGAGAACCGCCTGCTCCGCATCGGCAGCCCGCTGTTCCACTTCGGAATGCTCGGAGTGGTCGGCGGTCACATCATCGGGCTGCTGATCCCACAGTCGTGGACCGACGCGGTAGGTGTCAGCGAGCGGATGTACCACGTGGCCGCGGTCGGTGGTGGTCTGCTCGCGGGGGTCATGACCGTGGTCGGCATGGCGATCCTGATCTACCGACGACGTACGGTCGGGCCGGTCTTCTCGGCGACGACCGTCATGGACAAGGTCATGTACGCCTTCCTCGCCGTGGTGATCGTGCTGGGCATGTGGAACACCATCGCCGGCTCGATCCTGACCATCGGCGGGGAGTACAACTACCGCGAGGGCGTATCGGTCTGGTACCGCTCGTTCCTCGCCTTCCAGCCGGACGCCGACCTGATGGCCGAGGCACCGCTGGGCTTCCAGCTCCACGCCCTGGTGGCCTTCGGGCTCTTCGCGCTGTGGCCCTTCACCCGGCTCGTGCACGTCTTCAGCGCGCCCCTGGGCTACCTCACCCGTCCCTACATCGTCTACCGCAGCCGTGACGACCAGCAGCTCGGCAGCCACTCCCCGCGCCGGGGCTGGGACCGGGTCGACAGGTGAAAGCCCCGCATGTGTGAGCACTGCGGGTGCCGCGGAGTGCCACCGATCTCCGAGCTGATGGACGAACACACCGCCCTCGTGGATGAGTCCACCCACGTCCGGGAGGACCTCGACGCCGGAAACCATGCCGCGGCGAGTGCGCGGCTGACCGACCTCGTCGCCCACCTCGACCGCCACGTCCAGCGTGAAGAGACCGGCATCTTCCGAGCCATGCGCGCCACGGGCGAGTTCATCGACGAGGTCGACGAGCTGGAGGGCGAGCACCGCGACTTCGCGACCGCCATCGAGGGTCTTGATCCCGACTCTCCCGGGTACGCAGCACAGGTGACGAGCCTGCTCGACGACCTCGAGATCCATGTCGAGCGCGAGGACCTCGGGATCTTCCCGGTCTCCGTGGTCACCTTGGGTGCGACGGGCTGGGCGATCGTCGACCGCGCCCACGTCAGCGCGCCGAGCTTCCTGCTCGACCCTGCCACCAGCGCTGCCCCGACCTGAGCACGAGAGTCACCCACGATCAGCCCGACAACGAGGAGAACCCATGCAGAAGGAATCGCTGACAGCACTCGTCCGACAGCACCTGGCGACCGCATCGGCTGCGTCGAGCGGGCGCAGCGCCCACACGGTGTACGGCGGGCAGGGACATGTCCTTCGCCAGACCCTGATCGCCTTGCGCGCCGGCAGCAACCTCGCCGATCACGACAACCCCGGCGAAGCGACGCTCCAGGTGCTGCACGGCCGGGTGACCCTCGTGGCAGGGGACAACCGGTGGAACGGGTCGCCGGGTGACCTGATCACGATCCCCGACTCCCGTCATTCCCTCGAGGCCGCCGAGGACTCCGCGATCCTGCTGACGGTCGGCAAAGCAACAGGGTGAGATCGGCCCGCAGGGTCTCTGCCGCGACTCGGGGCGCTGCGGATCCGTATGACGGCACGGACATCAGGTGGGTAGCCTAGGCGGCGCACAGGCCACGACCAACGCTTCCGGCGAAGGAGTCCCTGATGACCGCACCGTTGGCGATCCTCCTCCTGGTCTCCCTGGGAGGCGTGGGTTGTCTGCGACTGCTGGCCCGGTGGACCGCGGTCTCGGCGCGTCCGTTCGAGGTCGAGCCCTGGCTGTCGGGGCAGTTGCCGACCGAGCACGCACTGTCTCGGCACCACGCCCGCTGGTACACCGCCAGCGTGGTGTTCCTCGCCTTCGACGTCGAGATGCTGTTCATGTATCCGTGGGCGCTCGTCGTCGGACACCTCGGGCCGGGCGCGGTGGTGGAGATGTTCGGGTTCTTGCTGATGCTCCTGCTGGCCGTGGCATGGGCTCGACGCGAGGGGGCGTTCAGATGGGCCTGATCGAGGTGCTCTCTCGCGCCGCCAGCTCGCGTGCGCACGTGCTCATTGCGGAAGCGCCGGGTGCGTTCAGGGAGCGGGTTGCGCTCGAGCGTGCCCTGGACCGACGGGGTTGGTGCACGGCCGAGTCGGTCGCGGACGCAGATGTTCTCGCCGTCGTCGGTGAGCCCGGCGAGGCCCTCGCCGACGTGGTCGAGCACGTGTGGGGCCAGATGTCGGAGCCTCGAACACGATTCCACCTCCGCGACGAGGCCCAGATGGACGCGCTGCTCAGCGGCGCAGAGGAGCAGCTGTGTGGAACGACCAGGCGAATCGCCGAGCCGGATCTCCGACGCGGGTTCACGCCGTCCGCGGACGACATGCCGCACGAGATGTCGGGGGGCGACGGTGACCATCAGGGTCACGACATGGCCGGCGGCCATGATCACTCAGCGATGATGCCCGACGGAATTCCGCTGGCGGAGGGGGCCGAGGACCGGGACGGCCTCGAGATGGATGAGCTCCATCTGCCGTTGGGTCCGGTGCTCGCTCACTGGCCGGCAGGCCTGGTGCTGCGCGTGACCCTGCACGGTGACGTCGTGGTCGACGCGGAGGTCGAGCAGCTGGCGGTCCACGCGGGGACCCCGGCAGCTGCGGACGACATGACCACCCGTGCGGCCCGGTTGCTGGACGCTGCTGGCGCGGTGCTGACACTCGCCGGCCTTCCCTCAGAGTCGGCTCGGGCCCGGCGACTACGCGACCGATGTATCGACAGGGACGTGACGATCGGGCGCGACGTGATCACGCTCGGCGAACGGATCGCTCGTCGGCGGTCGCTGCGCTGGGTCTTGGGCGGACTCACGGTGACCGGCAGTCACGGCGGCGTCGAGCGGCTGCAGGACCGGCTGGCCGCTCTCTTCGAGCAGGCACGGGCCGCGCTCGACGGTGAGGAGCCTTCCCCGGCGATCGGGCCTGCGGCGTTGCCCGAGCTGGTGCGCGGGCAGGAACTGGCAGCCGTACGGCTGTGGGTGGCGGCGATGATGCCTGCCCTGGCCGTCGACGACCGGGGGAGCGTTGCGCATGACTGACTCCCTGTCGCTGATCTTCGTCGCCCCGGTCGTGGCAGCTCTCGCCCTCGTCGCCTTGTCCGTGGCCGGGGTGTCCGCCGCTCTCGAGGCCCGAGACGCCGGACGGCCCATCAGCTCGGGCATGACGATCCCGCTGCGCGAGACCGCACGGCTGCTGCGGCAGCGTCCGCGCCGCACAGTGTCCGCAGACCGGTTGCTGTGGCGGTCCGCCTCGACGGCCGTCATCCCGCTGGCAGTTCTCATCGTGGCCTTCGTGCCTCTGGGAGCCCACGCCCTGGTGGACCATCCCTTGGGCGTGGTCTGGGTGAACGCTCTCGACGTCGTCGCCTGGGCCGTGATGTGGCTGATCGGGTGGGGAGCCAACTCGGTCACGGGCTTGGTGGGCGGCTACCGTTTCCTCGCGCTCGCGGTGGGCTACGAGCTGCCGCTGATGTTCGCGCTCACGGCCCCTGTGATCGCGGCGGGAAGCCTGGACCTGGCACAGATCGCGGCCACCCAGGATGGCCTGTGGTTCGTGGTCTGGATGCCGGTTGCCTTCGCGACGTACTGCTGGGGTGTCCTCGGCTTCTCGCTGCGTCCTCCGATGGACCCCGGCGCCGCCACGGACCTGGGCGGCGGGATCCTCTCTGAGTTGGCCGGCGTGGACCGGTTGCTGGTCCTCGGAGGCCGCTACGCCTTGTTGGTCGCGGGCTCGGCGGCCGCGGTCCCGCTCTTCCTCGGAGGTGGCGCCGGACCGACGCTCCCCGCGTGGGCGTGGGTGCTGGCCAAGACCCTCCTGCTGAGCCTGTTGCTCGTGCTGGCCGGCCGCCGGCTACCGACCCTCCGCCCCGACAAGGTCCTGGAGCTCGGGTGGGTCGTGGTGCTGCCACTCGTGGTCGCCCAGGACCTCGTCGTCGCGACCATCGCCGTAGCCACCGGCTGATTCCCCTCCCGAACCGAAAGGAGATCCCATGACCTCGACCGACGTTGCCTTCTGGCTCTGCGCCAGCGTGTCCGTGGTGGCGGGCGCCCTGGTGTTCTACGTCGACTCGATGGCTCGGGCGACGTACGCGCTGGCGGTGTCCTTCGTTGCGGTCGGGGTAGCGCTGCTGCTCATGGGGCAGGCGTACATGGGCGTGATCGTGATCTTGATGATGGTCATGGAGATGGCGGTCATGGCGGTCTACATGGTCATGTTCATGGGCATGAACCCGGCGCTGATGCCGATGAGCATGGTCCATTCCCACCGCTCCTCGGTCGCCGCCGCGATCGGGACGTTCGTGCTCCTGGGCGCCGGCGCCGTGCTCGTGCCGTGGCCGACGCGGCGCGGTGCACCCCCCGCCGACGTCACCGCGGCGCTGGGAGAAGCGATCATGGAATCGCACATGATCGTGATGATCACGATGGGCGCAGTGATGGTCGCCACCATCGTGGCAGGCGTGGCGCTCTCCTCACACCGCACTCGCTACGACCGGCTCGGCGACGACCTCGACCGTCGGCCTGCCGACGACCCGCAGCCGGGGGGTGTCGGTCGATGACTCTGGAGACGGTCCTGCTGGTGGCCGCCGCCCTGTTCGCGGTGGGGGTGTACGGCGCCCTGTCGCAACAGGTGGTCGTGATGGTGATGATGGGCCTGGAGCTGATGATCAACGGCGTCATCCTCGCTGCCGCCGGCATGTGGTGGTTCCTCGCCCCTGACCCGTCCGGCCAGGTGCTGCTGTTGGTCGTGATCGCGGCGATGACGGTGGAGATGGCCATGGGGTTCGCGGTCGCAACGCTGCTCCATCGCCAGGCCGGTCACGACATGACCGACATGGCCGGGGAGCTGCGCGGCTGATGCTCGACCTCATGCTGGTGGCCCTCGTCGTGTGGCCCGCCGCCGTCGGCTCACTCCTCCTGCTGGCAGGGGGCGTGGCCGACCGGATCGCCGGCTGGGTCGGCGTGGGATCGGCCGGTCTGTTGGCGGTGGTGGCGTTCCTCGTCGCCTTCCCGGTCGGCAGCCGGCCATCGGTCTCGACCCCCTTCATGGCCGGGGCCGAGCTGGGTCTGGGGGTCGACGGCCTCGCTGCCCTGGTTCTGCCGACGGTCGCAGCGGTCTCCGCGTTGGTGCTCCTCGGAGCCATCGGCGTCCCCGAGCTGCGCACCGCGCGCTTCCACGGTCTGATGCTTCTCTTCGTCGCGGCGGCTCTGATGACGGTGCTCGCCACCAGCCTGGCCACACTGCTCCTGTCCTGGGAGGTGATGGGGGCAACGTCCTTCGCACTCATCGGCTACCACTGGCGCGACCGAGAATCGGTCAGCTCGGGCACGACGGCGTTCCTGACCACGCGGGCCGCGGATCTCGGTCTCTACGTGGCCGCGGGTGCCGCGCTGGCCGGGGGTGCGGGGCTCGGGCTCTCGTCACTGCCCGACGCATCCGACGGCTGGCGTGACGTCGTGGCGGTCGGTCTGGTGGTGGCCGCGCTCGGGAAGGCGGCCCAGCTGCCCTTCTCCTTCTGGCTCTCCCGCGCCATGGCCGGCCCCAGTCCCGTCAGCGCGCTGCTGCACTCCGCCGCCATGGTCGCGATGGGCGGCTATCTGCTGTTGCGTGTGGCCCCGACCCTGGCGGCGACCGGCTGGGCTGACACCGCAGCGGCCTGGGCGGGGGCCGCGACCGCCGTACTCCTCGGACTGGTGGCGCTGGCCCAGTCGGATCTCAAGCAGCTCCTGGCTGCCTCAACCGCCGCCCAGCTCGGCTTCGTCGTCCTGGCGGCAGGGCTGGGTGCCAGCGCCGCCGGAGGCACCCACCTGGTGGCCCACGCGGCGGTCAAGGCCGGGCTGTTCCTCGCTGCGGGGATCTGGTTGGAGGCGCTCGGAACCAAACGGCTCGCCGCCCTCACCGGCGCGGCCCGGATCTGGCCGGTGGTGGGCGCCTGCTCCGCCGCGGCTCTGCTCTCCTTGGCGGGACTCCCGCCGTTGGCGCTGTGGGCCTCCAAGGACGGGGTCCTGGCCGCCGCCGCGGAGCAGTCACCCGCGCTGTACCTGGCCGGCCTCCTCGGCGCGGCGCTCTCGGCCGCATACGCCGGCAAGGCACTGGTCGTGCTGACCCGACCGTTGCCCGCGAACGCGCAGTCAGCGTGGGACGAGGAGCGCCAGGGCACGCGCGAAGTGCCGACGTCCGCCTGGCTCCCGCTGCTCCCGCTGGCGGCCGGTGCCATCGTCCTCGGCGGCCTCGCACTCCCGCCGCTCGCGGTCCGGGTGCGCGAACTCGTCGGAGGCGCTGGCCCGGAGCCCGGAGCGGTTGAGCTTCTGGCCTCTGCGCTGATCGCGGCGACCGTGCTCGCGGTCACCGCGGTGCTGGTGGTGCGTGGCGCTGCGGGCAGGCAAACACACTGGCCGCGAGCGCTCACGGACTGGCTGTTCCTCGAGTCGTTTTCGCACCGCGTCGTCGTCCGTCCCGTCGAGCGGTTGGCGCAGCGGTGCGCCCACCTCGACGATGCGGTCCTGGACCGGATCGTCGAATCGACCGCGAGTGGGACGGCTCGACTGACCCGGGGTGCCGTGCTCGTCGAGGACCGCGTGGTCGACGGCAGCGTCGACGCGGTCGCTGCCGGCATCCGCCGTCTCGGCGGTCTGGCTCGGAGACCGCAGACAGGACAACTCCACCAGTACTACCTCCAAGCCCTGGCCGTGCTGGCCGGTGTCCTCGTCGTCCTCGTCCTCGTGAGGTGAATGTGCTTTCTGTCCTGGTGTTCCTCCCCCTGGTGGCGGCAGCCGCGCTATTGGTCCCGTGGGTGGACGATCGGCTCGCGCGCGTCGCCTTCGTGGCGGTGACGTCGCTCGAGGTGGCCCTCGCGGGCCTGGCCTGGGCGAGGTACGAGACCCCGGCGGACGGCACGTTGGCGCTGTCGCAGCAGGCCCGCTGGATCCCCGGTGTGGGGTCGAGCTACCACGTCGGCGTCGATGGTCTCTCCCTGCCGCTGGTGGTGATGACCACCTTGGTGTTCCTGGCCTGTGCGATCTTCGCGCTTCGGGAGCAGCGGCGAGCGAGACTGCAGGCGGCGCTGTTCCTGTTCCTGGAGAGTGTGTCCCTGGGTCTCTTCGTGTCCGCGGACCTGATCTTGTTCTTCGTCTTCTTCGACCTCTCGATCGTGGCCATGTACTTCTCCATCAGCGGGTGGGGGCACGGCCAGGCCGCCCGGTCGGCGTTGAAGTTCTTCCTCTACACCTTCCTCGGGTCGCTGGCCCTGCTACTGGGGTTCGTGGGCCTGTACGTCGCCTCCGACCCCCACACCTTCGACATGGTCGAGCTCTCCACCAACCCGCCCCTTCAGGGTCAGGGGTTCGCCGGTGGACTCGTCCTTGCGGCGCTGTTGCTCGGGCTGGCGGTGAAGACCCCGACCTTCCCGTTCCACACCTGGCTTCCTCCGGCCCACAGTGACGCCCCAGCGATCGGCTCCGCCGTACTGGCCGGCGTACTGCTGAAGATGGGCACGTACGGCTTCGTGCGGATCGCCATGCCGATGCTGCCCGATGCCTGGCGGGCCTGGGCACCGGTCGTGATCGTGATCGGCATCGTCTCGGTGCTCTGGGGTGCCCTCGTGGCTTACGCCCAAACCGACCTGAAACGGATGATCGCCTACACCTCCGTCAACCACATGGGCTACGTCGTCGTCGCCGTCGGAGCCGCCGGAGTGCTGGCCGACGGAGCAGATGAGGCCCGTCGGGTCGCTGTGACCGGAGCCGTCACCCAGATGGTCAGCCACGGTCTGCTCACCGCAGCCCTGTTCCTGCTGGCGGGCAGCATGTTCGAGCGCACCGGGAGCTACGCCCTCGACGAGTACGGCGGGCTGGCTGGCACGGCCCCTCGTTACGCCACCCTCTTCACGGTCGCCGCGTTCGGGTCGCTCGGGCTGCCGGCGCTGTCCGGGTTCATCGCGGAGTTCCAGATCTTCGCCGGCAGCATTGCGACGGTGCCCGTCACCGCGGTGGCCGTGCTCGGGATCCTGATCACAGCCGCGCTGTTCCTGCGCGCATTGCAGCAGATGTTCACGGGTCCGACGGCTGGCCTCTCGGTGGGGTTCGCCGACGTCACCCCACGTGAGTGGACACCGGTGGCGCTGCTGCTCGCCACCTCGGTGCTCATCGGGGTGCTGCCGCGTCCGTTGCTCGACCTCATCGAACCGGCAGCGGCGACCCTCGCCGACCTCGTGGGCAGGTGAGCCGTGTCGATGGGTGCTGACCTGCTGGCTCTGTTGCCAGAGGCGTTGCTCTTCCTGGGCGGGATGGTGACTCTCGTCGGTGGCTCGTTCACCCCGCGGACCCGGCAGTGGCGGCTGCGGATCACCGCCGCCGTCGCCACCGCAGCGAGCCTCGTCGCGACCGTGGTCGCGTTTTCCGGCGATGACCGGAGCGTCCTCTCCGGCACGTTCACCGTCGACACGTCGACCAGTGCGGCCCGGGTCGTGGTCCTGGTGTCGCTCCTGGTGATCCTGCTCCTGGCGGCGGGGGAGCTGCGCGACCATCCCCGGGAGAGCGAGACCTGCAGCCTGCTGCTGTTCGGGGCTGCGGGGGCGCTCCTGCTGGCGGGTGGCACCGACCTCGTCGTGCTGGTCGTGGCGTTCCTGCTCTCGAGCATCCCGCTGTACGGGCTCGTCGGGATCATCGCCCGGCCCGACTCGGCCGAGGCGGCGCTGAAGACCTACCTCTTGGGTGCCCTGTTCGGCATTCTCCTCATGGTGGGCGCCGTGCTGCTCTACGGGCTCGCCGGGGAAACCGGCTTTGCCGCCCTCGGTGCCGAGCTCGTGGCCGCTCCGACCGTGGCCGTCAGTGCGGGCGGGCTGTTGGTGCTGACGGGACTGCTCTTCAAGGCCGGCGGGGTTCCTGCCCACTTCTGGGTCCCGGACGCCACCCAGGGCGCTTCGGTGACCGCGGCCGCCTTCCTCACCACGATCCCCAAGATCGGGGCTTTGGTCGCGATCACCCGCCTGGTCGCCGTCCTGCCGGGCGAGCTGCGCTGGGCCACCGTCCTGGGGGTACTCGCTGTGGCCAGCATGACGGTCGGCAACCTGGCAGCCCTGGCGCAGACCGACGTACGCCGCCTCCTGGGCTGGTCGACCGTCAGTCAGGTGGGCTACCTCCTGGCAGCGGCAGCAGTGACCCTGCTGAGCGATCTCGGGCAGCCCGCCCTGTTGTTCTTCCTGGGGGGCTATGCCCTGACGAACCTGGCGGCCTTCGCAGTCGCCGCCGCGGAGCCGCAGCGGCGCTCACTCGGGCAGTGGGCCGGCCTTGGCTCTACGCGACCCGGCCTCACGGCAGCCCTCGTGGTCGCCCTGCTCGGGCTGGTCGGGACGCCGCCGACCGCGGTCTTCGTCGGCAAGCTCACGACCATGGGAGCGACGTGGGACGCGGGTCTCGCGTGGCTCGCGGTCGCCCTCGCGGTCAACACGGTGGTCAGCCTCTTCTACTACTTGCGCTGGATCCGCGCAGCCCTGAGAGCGCCGAGGGCGACCGACGAGGTCGTCGGTGCCGGGAACACCAGTGCCTCGCTGGCTGCCTCCTCGGCAGCGACCCTCACTGTCCTCGCGGGACTGGCTGCCGGACCGCTGTGGCTGTTGCTCTCGTGACGAAGGCGACTCCGAGCGGGCACCCTAGGGTTGCCGGGTGACGCGACGTATCGAGGAACTCGACTGGCAGCAGACCCCGATCGGCGTGATCAGTCTGCGTCGCCGACTCGACACGGTGCTGGGGGAGGTGTTCGAGGCCAGGCTTGACGACGACTTCCTGATGTCGACAGCGTTCACCGTCTCGGAGTCCGAGTTGAGCCGGGCCGCCCTGGGGATGCTGACGGGTGAGGGCTGGCGGGTCCTCGTGGGCGGGCTGGGGCTGGGCTACACCGCGGTCACAGCGCTGGCGGACCCCCGGGTCGCGTCCGTGAACGTGGTCGAGGCGCTCGGTCCGGTCATCGACTGGCATCGCCGGGGACTGCTGCCCGTCTCCGCGGACCTGGTGGCGGATCCGCGCACCGTGCTGACCCACGCCGACTTCTTCGCCGTCGTCGGCGGCCGTGCCGAGGCTGCGGAGGTCTCCGGTCGGCGGTTCGACGCGGTGCTGCTGGACATCGACCACACCCCGAGCCACGTCCTGGACGAGAGCCATCGCCCGTTCTACACGGTGGAGGGCCTGACCAGGATGCGCGAGTTCCTCGAGCCGGGTGGGGTGCTGGGCGTCTGGTCCGATGACCCGCCCGACGAGACGTTGCTGTCCACGCTGCGGGAAGTGTTCGTCGACGTGTCCGGTCAGGTGGTCACCTTCCCCAATCCGCTCACCGGCGGCGAGTCGGCGTGCACCGTGCATCTGGCCCGCCGGCCAGCGACCGGCGACTTCACGTCTGCGGGGCCGACCTAGGGTGGAGGCATGGACGCCGACATCAACTTCTACTTCGACCCGGTCTGTCCCTTCGCCTGGATGACGAGCAAGTGGGTGCGACAGGTGCAGGCGCAGCGCGACTACACCGTGGACTGGCGGTTCATCTCGTTGCGCCTGGTGAATGCCACAGTCGACTACGACGCCCACTTCCCTCCCGAGTACGAAGCCGGCCACACCGATGGGCTCCGACTGCTGCGGGTGTCCGCCCGGGCCCGAGCGGAGCACGGCCGCGAAGCGGTCGCGCCGTTGTACGCCGCGTTCGGCGCGCACATCTTCGACACCGCCCCGGACCCGGGCGACAAGAAGTCGACTGAGGGACGGGCGACCCGCGAGTTCGTGCGGCCGATCCTGGCCCAGGCGGGCCTGCCGTCCGACCTGGCGGACGCCGTCGACGACGAGTCGTGGGACCTCGAGATCCGGCAGGAGACCGACGAGGCGCTCTCGCTGACGGGCAAGGACGTGGGCACGCCCATCATCCACTTCGAGCCACCCCACGGGGTCGCCTTCTTCGGACCAGTGATCAGCCGGCTGCCTGGCGAGGACTCGGCGGCCGAGTTGTGGGACCACGTGGTCGCGCTGGCTCGCTTCCCGGGTTTCGCCGAGCTCAAGCGCAGCCTGCGTGAGCAGCCCCAGTTGGCCGCCTTCGGTGTCGACGAGGGTGCGGTGGGTGCCCAGGAGGACTGGCACGGCGGCAGCCGGCGGCAGAAGAAGTGATCCCGATCGTGAAGGTGGCAGCATGAACCAGCGACCGACCCTGGTGGTCTTCGACGTCAACGAGACCCTGTCCGACATGTCACCACTCGCAGGCAGGTTCGAAGCCGTCGGAGCCCCGACGCACCTGGCGCAGATCTGGTTCGCTGAGTTGCTGCGCGACGGATTCGCCCTGACCGTCTCCGGGGTGGCCGAGCCGTTCGCCACCCTCGGTGCCGAGCTGCTGCGCCTGAAGCTCGACGGACAGGACCTCGATCGGCCCCTCGACGAGGCGGTCGAGCACGTCATGGCCGGTTTCGCCGACCTGTCGGTGCACCCGGACGTGACCGAGGGCCTGACTGCGCTGGCCGACCTAGGGATCCGGCTGGTCACCCTGAGCAACGGGTCCGCACAGGTCGCCGAGACGCTCCTGGAGCGGGCTGGCGTCCGGCAGCTCTTCGAGCGGCTGCTCTCCGTGGAGGCCGCCGGGATCTGGAAACCCGCGTCCGGCTCCTACGACTTCGCGTTGGCGGAGTGCGGCGTCGACGCGGCCGACGCCATGCTGGTCGCCGTTCATCCGTGGGACATCGACGGAGCGGCACGTGCCGGAATGAGAACGGCCTGGATCGACCGGGCGGGAGGCCGGTACCCGTCGTACTTCACGGCGCCTGACGTGTCGGTGGCCTCGTTACCTGATCTGGCCCGGGAGATCGCCTGAATCGTCGAGACGCTTCAGCGCCGTCGACCCGTGCGGACGTTGCGACTTCGGAACGCGATGCGGGCCAGCATGCCGAGGGACACCACGACGGCCACGATGAAGACCACGAGCGCCACATGGTTCACCGCTGACGCGCCCTCGGACGACGGCCTGGCGAGCAACGCCGAGGCAAGGATCATGGCGGCGAGAACCACCGCGGCCGCGAGGACATTGGCCAGCTTGTGCAGACCGCGCAGGAACTCGTCCTCGTCAAAGGCCTTGATGCGCAGCTCGAAGTTGCCCTGCCCCACAGCGTCGAAGGCACGGTTCACCCGGCCCGGAAGTTCCTCGACGAACTCTTTGGCCTCCAGCAGCGAGGCCATCATCGACGCCGGAGTCGTGGCCATGGAGGACTTCATCAGGGCGGCCAGGTGTCGCTGCATTGCTTCCCGAGGCTCGAAATCTGGATCCAGCGTGGCTGCCACCTGATCCAGGTTGAGCAGCGTCTTGCCCAGCATCACCAGCTCGGGGTCCATGCGCAGGCCGGCTTCGCCGGCCTTGCGGGTCAGCTGGAGCACCAGCGCGCCGAGGTCCAGCTCCGCCAGCGAGGCGTCGGCCGATCGGCCGACGAGGTCGGCGACCGCGCGGGCGAAGACCGCCTCGTCGAAGTCGGGTAGCTGCTCGCCCAGCGTGACGGCGATCCGCGTGACCTCCTCGGGGCGGGCATCGGCCAGCTTGCCGTCCGGTGTCACCAGCACGTTGCCGGGGTGGGGGTCGGCGTGGAAGATGCCTTGGACGAGCACCCGGTCGAGGTACGCGGCGAAGAGTTGGTCGGCCATCGGAGCGCCATCCACGTCGAGCCGGCCAGGGGACCGAGGTCGGTCACCTTCTTCCCCTCGACGAACTCCATCGCGAGCACCTTGCTGGTGGTCAGGTCGGCGAACGCTTCGGGGACGACGATGAGATCGTGGCCGACGACCAGCTCGCGCATCCGGGTGAGGTTGTCGGCCTCGCGTCGGTAGTCCAGTTCGTCGACCAGCGCCTTGCGGAACTCCTCCAGGAGCTGGGCCAGGCCGAAGCGACGACCGGTCTCCGTGTGCTTGTCCAGGAAGGACGTGAGGTCGGCCAGGACCTCCATGTCGTCGCGGACCTGTGCCCGGATCCCGGGACGCGGCAGCGAGCGGAGTCTGCTCGAACGTGGGGAACACGTTGGACAGCCTCACGTGCAGCTCGCTGCTGATGATGTCCTCGACCTCCTCGAACGAGAAGGGCGCAACGTCGTCCTGGAGCCTCGACAACGCCTCGATGTACGGCGGGCTCAGCAGGTCGACCCGCGAGGACATGAGCTGGCCGAGCTTGATGAAGGTCGGCCCCATCGCTTCGAGGTCGTCCGCGAGACGGGCAGCCGCCTCGGGGTCACCCTCGGAGGTCTCCTCGTCCAGGACCGCGTCCATGGCGTCGACCGAACCAGATCTCCCCGGCCATGGCGCAGCAGGAGCATCGCGATCTGGCGGTAACGCGTGGCATGCGCGGCATCGATCTTCAGGCTCATGGTGCCCAGAGACTAACGACGAAAGCCACCTGGGGTCGCAGCGGGCCGGGTGTCGGAACGAGCGTGAACGGGCCTCTGGTCGCGGCCTCTCACCCAGCCGATGACAACTTCGGAGGTCTCACCCGACCCCGGGCACGACCCGGATGTCGCGCGCGGCATCGCCGAGGGCCACGAGCGACTCCTGGTAGGCGGGACTGTCATAGCACCCAGTCGCTGCCTCGACCGAGGGGAACTCGATGATGACGGTGCGGGTCTCGCGGCCGTGTTCGAAGACGTGGGCCGGCATGCCCCGGGCCAGGAAGCGGCCCCCGGCCGCGGCGATCGCGGGCGTGGCCAGCTCGGCGTACGCCTCGAGCCGTTCCTGGTCGGGGACCTCGAGGAAGAAGTTGATCCAGTAGGCGGTCATGCCACCCATCATCCCCGAGCAATCGTCTTGACTGGTTCAAGAATACGGGGAAGGGTGGGGCCATGTCCCCGCCGACCGACCTGGAGCAGATGCTGCGGGGCGCCACGCTGCGCGTCACCCGGCCCCGGCTCGCGGTGCTGGAGGCCGTCCACTCCCATCCTCACGCGGACACCGACGCGATCATCGCGGCGTCGCGGGCACGGCTGGGGGCGGTGTCGCACCAGGCTGTGTACGACGTGCTCCGGGCGCTCACCGACGCCGGTCTCGTACGCCGGATCCAGCCGTCCGGTTCCGTGGCACGCTACGAGGCCCGGGTCGGCGACAACCACCACCACGTGGTCTGCCGTTCGTGCGGCAGCATCGCCGACGTCGACTGCGCCGTCGGGAACACCCCGTGCCTGAACGCGTCCGACGACCACGGCTTCTCGATCGAGGAGGCCGAGGTCGTCTACTGGGGCAGGTGCCCCGCGTGCACCACCCAGGCATCAGCCTGAACAACAGTCCGAAATCACCACTACCCGAAAGGTGTGCCTGTGTCTGACCACGAGCAGCCCGACGCCAAGGTCGGCGACATGAACGTCGAGGAGGCAGGTGGCTGCCCCGTCGCCACCAGTCGCTACCCCACCGAAGGGGGCGCCAGCAACAGCGGTTGGTGGCCCCAGCAGCTCAACCTCAAGATCCTCCGCAAGCACCCGGCGGTCGCCAACCCGCTGGGGGAGGAGTTCGACTACCCCTCGGCGTTTGCGGGCGTCGACCTCGAGGCACTCAAGCAGGACCTGGTGAGGGTGATGACCACCTCGCAGGACTGGTGGCCCGCAGACTTCGGGCACTACGGGCCGCTGTTCGTCCGGATGGCCTGGCACAGCGCCGGCACCTACCGGATCCAGGACGGTCGCGGTGGCGCCGGCGCCGGAATGCAGCGGTTCGCACCGCTCAACAGCTGGCCCGACAACGGCAACCTCGACAAGGCCCGGCGCCTGCTGTGGCCGGTCAAGCAGAAGTACGGCCGCGCCATCTCCTGGGCCGACCTGATGGTCTACGCGGGAAACGTGGCCCTGGAGGACATGGGGTTCGCGACCTTCGGCTTCGCCGGTGGCAGGGCAGACGTCTGGGAGCCTGACGAGGACGTCTACTGGGGCCCGGAGGCCGAGTGGCTCGGCGACGCCCGCTACACCGGTGACCGCGAGCTGGAGAGCCCGCTCGCCGCCGTGCAGATGGGGCTCATCTACGTCAATCCCGAAGGCCCCAACGGTGAACCCGACCCGATCGCGTCCGCGCGCGACATTCGCGAGACGTTCTCGCGCATGGCGATGAACGACGAGGAGACCGTGGCGCTGATCGCCGGCGGGCACAGCTTCGGCAAGACCCATGGTGCTGCCGACCCGGAGCAGCACGTCGGGGCGGAGCCCGAGGGCGCCGGCATGGAGGAGATGGGCTTCGGCTGGCGCAACAGCTTCGGCTCCGGCAAGGGGCGTGACGCGATCACCAGCGGCCTCGAGGTGACCTGGACCCAGACGCCGACGCAGTGGTCGAACCTGTTCTTCGAGAACCTGTTCGGCCACGAGTGGGAACTCGAGAAGAGCCCCGCCGGCGCGTCGCAGTGGGTTGCCAAGGATGCCGAGGAGTCGATTCCCGACCCCGAGGAGGGGCACCCCAAGCGCAAGCCGACCATGCTCACCACCGACCTCGCGCTGCGCATGGATCCGGTCTACGGGCCGATCTCACGCAGGTTCCTGGAGAACCCCGACGAGTTCGCAGATGCTTTCGCGCGGGCCTGGTTCAAACTCACCCATCGCGACATGGGTCCGATCCAGCGTTACCTCGGCCCGCTGGTCCCGCAGGACGAGCAGATCTGGCAGGACCCGGTCCCGGCCCTCGACCACGACCTCGTGGGAGAGGCCGAGGTGGCCGACCTGAAGCAGCGGATCCTCGGGTCCGACGTCACCGTGTCCCAGCTCGTCTCGACCGCGTGGTCGGCCGCGTCGTCGTTCCGTGGCAGTGACAAGCGTGGTGGCGCCAACGGGGGTCGGATCCGTCTCCAGCCGCAGTCGGGCTGGGAGGCCAACGACCCCGACCAGCTGGCATCCGTGGTCGGCATCCTCGAAGGCATCCAGCAGGAGTTCAACTCCTCGCAGTCGGGCAACGTCCGTGTCTCGCTGGCCGATTTGATCGTCCTCGGTGGCTGCGCTGCCGTGGAGCAGGCGGCACGCGACGCCGACCAGCAGGTCACCGTGCCGTTCACCCCGGGACGCACCGACGCCAGTCAGGAGCAGACCGATGTCGAGTCCTTCGCAGCGCTGGAGCCGACGGCCGACGGGTTCCGCAACTTCCTGGGCAAGGGCCACCGGCTGCCGGCCGAGTACCTGCTCGTGGACCGCGCGAACCTGCTGACCCTGAGCGCACCGGAGATGACCGTCCTGGTCGGCGGTCTCCGGGCGCTGGGTGCCAACCACGCGCAGTCCTCGCACGGCGTGTTCACCGATCGGCCGGGGACGCTGACGAACGACTTCTTCGTCAACCTGCTCGGCTTCGGTACGACGTGGCACGCCACCTCAGACGCGCAGGACGTGTTCGAGGCCCGCGACGCGGCCAGCGGAGAGGTGCGCTGGACCGGCACCCGCAACGATCTGGTCTTCGGCTCGAACTCCGAGCTGCGTGCCGTGGCCGAGGTCTACGCCAGCGACGACGCGAGCGACATGTTCGTCGCGGAGTTCGTGAAGGCATGGGACAAGGTCATGAACCTCGACCGGTTCGACGTGGCCTGATCCAACGTGGCCGGGGGCCGTCGGAGACCGACATCGCTGTGTCGGCCTCGGCGGCCCCCGTGGTCGCATTCTGCAATCGCCTTGCGTGGACCTTGCTCACCCGGAAGGGTGGCGACGGTTGACGCCCGGGCCCGCGTAGTCCAGCGTCGGGCCATCACTCTGACTGGGAGGTCACCATGAAGATCGGTTCGATCATCGTTGTCCTGTGGCTCGTGATCGGTGCCCTCGCGGCGCTGCAACGCGGCTACTTCTCCGACGACTCCAAGACCAGTTGTGCCGAGGCATCCACGGTCTTCGTGACCGTGATCGCGGGTCCGCTGAACTATGTGGGGATCAATCCGAAGATCAAGAACTGCAACGTGCCCGAGCCCTCCAAGTAGGTGCGAGGGCGTCAGTCGTCCTTGTCGTGGCCCTTGGACTTCCCTTTGCTCTTGTCCTTCCCGGGCGACGTTCCGTCATCGTCGTGCTCCGGGCCCTCCTCGTCGTCCTCGACGGTCGGGGGTGGGGACGTGGTCGCCGGCTCCGCCGACGTGGGGGGTGAGTCGGGGGACTCCGAGGCCTCGGGCTCAGCGGCGTCCAGCAGCGCTTCGGCTGCCACGCGGATCTCGTCGCCGGCCGCTGCACTGAGGTCTCCCGCGGACTCGGCGGCCTCCGCCGCGCGCAACAGGCCGGCCACCGCCGCAGCCAGCGCCTCCGGGTCATCGGCCACCGCTGCGGCATCCACCTGCTCGAGCCGATTCGACAGGGCGGGGGTGGGCGCACCCGACGAGGAGCCGCATCCGGTGGCGACGAACGCGACGAGCACGATGAGCAGACCCCCGACGATGCGCGACATCAGCCGCTCACAGCGTCATGGAGATCTTGCAACGGTCCTCGCAGATCGGAGGGAACATCGGAAGGTGGGCCGTCGGACTGCTTGGTGTCTCCCTTGTCGGCGGCCAGGGCCATCACCACGATCAGCAGCACCAGCGCGGTGAGCGCTCCGATCACGCCTCGAGTGTGCGACGGAAGCTCGCGAGCCCGTCGTACGAGGTCCTGCGCGGTGCGTGCGATGGCATCGCCCGCACGGTCCGGGAGCGGGCCAGGCACGTCAGCAGCCGCCGGGGGAGTCGCGGTCGGCATGACGGCGGTGGTCGTTGCACCGGCGCGGCGCGAGGGGGCCGTGAGCCGATCGGCCACCTCGGCGGCCGAGGGCCGAGCGTCAGGATCGCGACGGGTCATCGCCGCCAGCAACTCGCGCTGGGGCAAGTGGCGAGGCACCTCCGGATCACGATGGAGTCGGGCCAGAGCCGCCTCGGTGGGGGTGCCCGGATAGACCCGCTCACCGGTCATCGCCTCGATCATCACCAGGCCCAAGGCGTAGACATCGGCGGCGCCGGTCACGTCACGTCCCTGAACCTGTTCGGGCGAGAGGTACGCCGCTGTCCCGATGGTGGTGCCGGTCTGGGTGTGGCGGACGGTGTCGCCGACCAACCGGGCGATCCCAAAATCGGCCAGCTTGACGCGGTGGTCGTCGCCGAGGAGCACGTTGCCGGGCTTGACGTCGCGGTGCACGACGCTGGCGCCATGGGCGTAGGCGAGCGCCTCGGCCACCTGCCGCGCGACCCTTGTGACGACTGGGGCCCCGACCGGACCGGCCGCGATCTCCGAGGCCAGGGTGCTTCCTTCCACCAGTTCCATGACCAGGAACGGCCGGTCCTCGGTGGTGCCGACGTCGAGCAGCATCACCAGACCCGGGTGCGAGAGGTTGGCCAGAGTGCGTGCTTCGCTGGTGAAGCGGTCGCGGTCGCGCTGGTTCTCGGTGGTCTCACGCAGCAGCTTGACCGCCACCTCGCGGTGGAGGACCCGGTCATGGGCACGGTGGACGTCGGCCATCCCGCCGCGACCCAGTACCTCGCCCAGGTCGAACCGGCCCGCGAGTGTGCGGGGCTCGGCATCCGACACGGTGACCTCCGTGGTGTCCTCGATGTGCGTGGGGGCGGCACCGAGGTTACGTGGCGCGCATCAGGCCGAGCACATCCGGCTGGAACTGGGGGGACACCGACGCCGTGCTGACCCGGAAACGCGGCGCCACGACCTCGGCCAGCACGGAAC
>Ga0136633_1001142_pt1 | contig 19765 bp, 11 predicted proteins | sample AntDrymeUQ832206_2_FD_105494 | JGI IMG/M metagenome (GOLD analysis project Ga0136633, IMG submission 105494) | Polar desert sand microbial communities from Dry Valleys, Antarctica - metaG UQ83 (22.06) | ecosystem: Environmental > Terrestrial > Soil > Desert | place: Antarctica: Dry Valley...
CCGCACGCAACGCGTCCTTGAAGCCGTCGGTGTGGGTGTGCACCTCACGCTGGTTGATCAGGCACTGCTTGTTCTCGTGGACGAACTCGATGGGGTCCTCGATGGTGATCACGTGGTCGTGGCGCACCCGGTTGATGTAGTCGACCATCGCGCACAGCGTCGTGGACTTGCCGGAGCCCGTAGGACCGGTGACCAGCACCAGGCCCTTGCTGAGATGGCAGAGCTGCAGCAGTTGGGGTGACAGCCCCAGCTGCTCGGCCGTGAGGATCTGGCTCGGGATGACGCGGAAGACGGCGCCCATGCCTTTGCGGTCCATGAAGATGTTGGCCCGGAACCGCGCGAGCCCCCTGATCTCGTAGGCGAAGTCGGTATCGTGGCGGCGCTCGAACTCGCCGCGATTCTTCTCGGGGGTGATCGGTCCGAGCAGCCGGCGGATGTCTTCGGCGGTGAGCCGGGGCGCAGACTCCTCGATGGCCGCCATCCGCCCGTCCTTGCGCACCATCGGCGGGACGCTCACGCTCAGATGCAGGTCCGAGGCGCCGGTCTGCACCATCAGGTGGAAGAGGCGGTTGATGGGAGGGTCCTGGACCAGGAGCGTCGGCGATGCGGGTGAAGCCATGTCACCGACCCAATCGGCACGCTGGACGCCCGAGCGCAGTCGCGCCGGTCTACACTGGCCCACATGCGCCTTCGAGCATTCTCCACCGCCGTCGTGGCGTCGCTCATCGTGGTCAGCGGCCTGTCGGGCACCATCGACGCCCAGGCGCCGGCCCTGGTGCCGGGCGCGCGCGTGCTGCTCGATGCCCACAACGCGTATCCCTACGAAGGCCGCTTCGCCGACCGGGTGTCCCGAGCCCTGGCCACCGGCCTGCCGGTGGCCATCGAGCAGGACCTGATCTGGCGGGTCGGCCCAGATGGGGCCGGGGAGTCGGTGGTCGGGCACGACGTCGACAAGGTCGAACATGCGCCGACATTCCAGACCTATTTCTTCGACGCCCTCGCCCCAGCGATGGAGCGGGCGCTGCGTGAGAACCGCCGCGAGCAGTGGCCGCTCGTCGTGCTCAACCTGGACTTCAAGACCAACGAGCCCGCCCATCACGCCCGGGTCCTGCAGGTATTGCGGCAGTACGAGCGCTGGCTCACGAGCGCGCCGCGCACGGCCACTCCCGACCAGCCGGCAGCGATGACGGCAGGCCCACTGCTGGTGCTGACCGGATCAGATCCCACGCAGCAGGCCCACTTCCATGACGCCGTGGCCGAGGGGGAACGGCTCTGGCTGTTCGGGGCCATCGCACAACCCGAGCCGTCGGGCGAGACCTCGCGCGACAAGGCGCTGGCCCTGTTTGCGATGACGCCGGACACGGTGATCGCTGGCAAGGCCACCAACTATCGCCGCTGGGTGAACTTCCCGTGGCACGTGGTGGAGCGAGGCGGTCAGGCCCAGGCCGATAAGTGGACGCGAGCCGACCGGGCCCGTCTCGACGCGCTCGTCGGGCGCGCCCATGCCCAGGGCCTCTGGATCCGTTTCTACACCCTCAATGGCCATGCGGCCGCCGACGCCGACACGCAGGGCTGGTCGAAGGGCTACAACTTCGGCAGCCTGGCCAACGCGACGCAGCGCTGGAAGGCCGTCCGCGAGGCCAAGGTGGACTTTGTCGCCACCGACCAGTACGAGGCCTTCGCGGCCACGCGCGCCCCGCAATTGTGAATTCCCAATTCTGAATTTTTCAGGGATACAGCCTCCGCGTCGTCCAGTGCTCGTCCAGCCGCTCGTACACTTCGCGGTCGTGCAGACGGAACTGGCCGGCCTTCCAGAACTCGATGCGCAGGGGCGTCAGCCGATAACCGCCCCAGGTATCGGGTCGGGGAACGTCGCCGCCCTCGAACCTGGCCTCGAATTCGCGCACCCGCTCGACCAGCGCGGCACGCGAGTCCAGCGGTTGGCTCTGCAGCGAGGCCCAGGCGCCGAGCTGGCTGCCGCGCGGACGCACGGCGAAGTAGCCGTCCGACTCACGCGACGAGACCCTGGCCACCGACCCCTCGATGCGGATCTGTTCGTCGGTCCACGGCCAGTAGGCGCAGATCGCCGCCCACGGATTTCCCTCGAGTTCGGTGCCCTTGCGGCCGCCGTAGTTGGTATGGAACACCACGCCGCGCTGATCGACCTCGTGGACCAGCACGACCCGGCAGGAAGGGCGACCGTCCGGCGTGCAGGTGGCCAGCGAGACGGCAATGGGGTCGAATGGCGCGTCCTGCGCCGCCCGCGCCATCGCGTCGCGGAGGCGTTCAATCGGGTCGAGCATGGACCGATCTTACTCACCCGCGTCGGGAGTGGCGAGATCGTGTCACCGGGCACCAGATACGACACGAGCGGACCCGGCTCGCGCCGGATCCGCCCGCTGTACTCCGACGGGCCGGGGAAGGGGAAGGGGCCCGTCGCGAGCATGCATGCGTTGGCGATCAGAAGCCGATACGCATTCCCATCTCGAGGCGGCGAGCGCCCATGGCTGCGGTCGGTACGCCGAACGACGGCGAGGTCAGCACCGACCCGTAGTTGATGAAGTTCACCTGATTGAAGACGTTGAAGGTCTGCAGATAGAGCTCCAGACGCACGGCGCGATCGCTGCCGCCCATCTGGCCTCCCCTGTCGCCGCCACCGCCGCCAGGCCCGCGACCGCCGCCGCCGCCAGGTCCACCCATCACCGGACCGCCCCCCGGCCCGGTCAGTGTGCGCGACGGCCCGAAGCCGCGGCCCCAGCTCAGACGCAGGTCGGTGTTGCTCTGCCAGGGCAGACGGCCGGCGTTGCGCCCCAGGCCCGCCGGACGCTCGTTGATCACGCCGTCCTGGTTGGAGTCCAACCCGGACGTGATGTTGTAGGGACGCCCTGACTGCGCGCGGAAGTTGACGCCCACTCGCAGGCCCCACACCAGCTCCGTGTTGATGAAGCTGAACAGGCGATGGCGGATATCGTCGGCGGCCGGACCGTACTCGGCCTGCAGGTTGCTGCTGTCCACCGGCAGCGTCAGGGCGCTGTCGCCGTAGTTCTTGCGCTCGCCGAGCGTGTAGCCGAAGACGCCGAACAGGCGACGCGGCTGGTAGTTGAAGTTGAAGTTCATGTCGAGGCCCTGGCTCGCGGCCGACGCGCTGGTCTCGAGCAGCGAGATGTTGCCCAGGGTCGCGTCCGGGCGCACGCCGTTGACCGGCTGGTTGATGTTGCGCGCGCGGAACTGGTTCCAGCCGTACTGGTTGTAGTAGTTGGCCCGCAGCCGCAGCCAGGGCAGGACCTGCTGTTCGAGACCCATCGAGTACCGGCGCACCGTCGGCATGTGCAGGTCGTCACCGACGCGCACGATGCTTGGATTGATGGGCACGATGACCACGCCGTCGCCCAGGTACGGATTGGGGTACCCGGGGTTGCGGACGATCGTGTCGAACTGTCGCGTGCCGTCCTGCCGGAGGGCGTTCTCGTAGAGGCTCGTCTCGTACCACTCGTAGAAGATGCCGGCGCCGGCGCGCACCGTCGTCTTGTTGCTCTTGAAGGGCGACCAGGTCATGCCCGCGCGCGGCGCAACGTTCATCTTGTCGTCGATCAGCGTCTGCGCCTCGTAGCGCGCGCCGAACGACAGCAACAGGTTCTTCTTGAAGCGGTAGTCGTCCTGGATGAACAGGCCCGCCTCGGTGTTGCGGTACTCGACAAAGGGGTTGCCGGACCGGATCGTGTAGTTGTTCGGCCGGCCGTCGGTGAAGGCCGCCAGCGTCGGGAACGTGAACGTGCCTGCGAAATTGCGCAGCTCGTCGCCGATGTAGTTGCCGGTGTCCACCTCGAACCCGGTGCGGATGCTGTGCTTCTTGCCGAGCGGGATGTCGAGGTTGTCGGCGATCTCGAGCTCCCAGAACCTGCGACCACCCTGGATCTGGGCGCCGCCGTCGGTGAACTGGTCCTGGACGCGGATGGTGGTCGCATCACTGGTCGACAGGGACTCGGTCTCCTGCCACGAGTACTGCACCCGGATATCGTTGAGATACTTCTTGGAAAAGGAGCCGACGTCGGACAGCCGCACGCGATTGGTGAAGCCCTCGCGGCTGTAGCCACGCGTCTCGAGATCCCAGTTGCCGATGCCGAGATTCTCCGCGCTGTTGGTGTCGCGATCGAACTGGAAGCGCATCGTGTGGGTCTTGGTCAGGACGTGCTCGATGTTGAAGTCCACGTTGAGACGGTCCGACGGCTGATTCACGAGGCCGTTGAATGCGCCGGTCGGCGTGGTGGCCACAATCGTCTGCACGTCGTACTCGTTGTTGCTGCGCACGTTCAGCGAGAAGCCGGTGCGTCCCTTGACGATCGGTCCGTCGATCGACCAGCCGTAGCGATAGGTCTGGCCAACGCCCTTTGCCGGCGAGAAGTAATTGCGCGAGTCGAGCTGGTTGTCCCGGAAGCCGAACGTCATGTTGTTGCGGATCGGCCCGTTGCCCGGCCGCGTGATGATGTCCACGCGGGGGAAGCCGGCGTTGTGGTTCTCGGCCGCGAACGGGTCGAAGCGGAAGCGGATCTCGCGAATCTGCGACTTCGGCGGTAACTGTCCGCCCTCGAAGCCGTTGACCCGGATGCGCGCGCCCGGGCCGGCCAGCTGCTCGAGCTGCTGCTGCATCTCGTCGGGATCGTCGGCCAGCGCCTCGATCTGCGAAGCACTCAGCGCGGTGGAGAACGAATCGGTCACGGCGCGGTCCGAGGTGTCCTGTTCGACGTCGACCTGCTCGACGAAGCCCGCGATTTCGAGGGTGATGTCCTGCTTGGTGGTGCGACCGGCACGCACCTGCAGGTCGGCCGCCGCATTGGGCTCGAAGCCAGGGAACTCGGCCACGACCGCATACTTGCCGGGCAGCAGGGTCTGAAACGTCACGCTGCCCTTCTCATCTGCCAGCTGCGAGGTGATGGCCCCGTCAGGCGCGGTCAGGTTGACGCTGGTCGCGGCGATTGCCGCGCCCGTGGTGTCGTAGACGGTGACCGTCAGGGAGCCAGGGCGCTCCTGCGCCGATGTGGCGGTCGTCAATCCGCCGGCCAGCAGCAGCAGCAGCACCAAGAAGGGTCGTAGGGTCGTCATGTCAGTCACTAGCCTTCTTCTGAAACTGCTCGGCCTTGAGCGGCGCGTTCAGCTTGTACTTCTCGATGGTCCACTCCTCCTGCACTTTCCCCTCGACCTGGCGGGAGATCTTGTGCGGCAGCATGACCCCATCGACCCTCTTGTAGTCGCTGTAGAAGACGTTGGCCTCGACCATGGGCGGCGGCGGCTCGGCCTCGAACTTCTTGCGCATCTCCTCGAAGTAGGCGCGCCGCTCCTCGTCGGTCTTGAACTGCGGCGGCGGGGTCATCTGGCGCACCCGCGGCTGGCGCATCATGTAGCTCAGCATGAGCGGGCGATGCGCGGCCTGATCCACGAAGAGACGGGCCCGAAAGCCGTCCGGACCGGCCACGTCAATCACATCGGCCACGCCGTTGGGCGCCTCGGCCTCGGCGATATGCGTGAACGTGAGGGCCGTGAGCAGCGGCGAGCTCGGCATGATGCCGAGCAGCGTGCGGTACAACTCGGCCTTGATGCCGATCGCGGGATCCTGCCGGGGCCCACCACCTGGCCCCCCTGCGCCCGGCGCGCCACCTGGACCACCTGGTCCGCCTGGCCCGCCCATGCGCATCATGAAGCCGCCGCCCCCGCCCATGCCGGTCATGTCCCGGTAGGCGTCGGTGCCCTTGATGGTCTGGGAGACGCGCGGGCCGGCCATGCCATCAGGACGCATCATCACCTGCACCACCTGGAACGAATCGGGCAACAAGCCGGCCAGCTCGATGCCACCGGTGATCTCGCGCTCGCCCATCATCCGCCGCGCTTCGCCCTCGGCGGTGAACGACTTGAGGCCGGTGAGTTTGTCGCCGCCCATCGCCGCAGTCATGGCGGCCAGGACCGCCTGCGCCTTGGCGGGGTCGCCCTTGGCCGGCGCGTCCTGCGCGGCGGGCTCGCTGGCGGCCGGCGCCTGCGCCAGCGCGGGGCTGGTCGCCACCACTGCCATCCATCCGGCCATCGCGACGATTCTGAACATCTGCTGCTGCATATGAGTGCCCTGTCCCCTAGAGTGAACGGCCCCTTCCCATGGGCTCAGACCATTGGACGATCCCGGCAGGCACGCGGTGGTTAAGTGGCCGCTAAATGATTGTTAAGGATGAAAAAAGACGCGATTGCAGTCATCGGCGCGGGCGCGGCCGGCCTGATGGCCGCCATCATGGCGGCCCGCGCAGCAGCAGATGCCCGGGTCATGGCCCTGGACGGCGCGGCACGCATCGGAGCGAAAATCCTGATTGCTGGGGGCGGACGGTGCAACGTGACCCATCACGTCGTGACCGAACGCGATTTCCACGGCTCGACGCCTGCCGCCATCCGACGGGTCCTGAGGGCCTTTGACGTCGACGCCACCCGGGCCTTCTTCGAGGCCGAGGGCGTACGGTTGAAGCAGGAAGCCACCGGCAAGCTCTTTCCGGTGTCGGATCGCGCCCAGGACGTCCTGCAGGCACTGCTCGGCGCAGCCCGACGCGCCGGTGTGGAGTTGCTGCACCCGTGCCGGGTGACGGCAATCCGCGACCAGGGAGACGACGGCTTTGTCCTGGAGGTGACCGGTTCGGAGCCTCGGCCCTCCCTGCGTGCCGGGGCCGTGATTCTGGCCACGGGAGGCAAGAGCGTGCCCAAGACCGGCTCGGACGGCTCGGGCTACGCGCTGGCCACGGGGCTGGGCTTGCCACTGACCCCGCGCCTCTTCCCCGCGCTGGTGCCGCTCCGGTTGCCGGACGGCGACCGGCTGCGCGCCCTGTCGGGCCTGGCGATGGATGTCCGTCTCACCGTCGTCTCTGCCACCGGACGGCACCTTGCGCAGGTTAGCGGGGCACTGCTGTGCACCCACCAGGGAGTGTCGGGCCCCGCGGTGCTCGACGTCAGCCGAGCCTGGCAAGCCGCCCGCAGCGAGGACCCCGACGCCGCCGTCCTCGTCAACTGGCTGCCCGCCCTTGCGTCCGATGCCGTCGACCTGCAGTTGCAGCAGCACGGTCGGCGGCCGATCCGGCGGGCCCTGGCGCCCCCATTGCCTGACCGCCTCGCGGACGCGCTGTGCGGTTTGGCCGACGTGGACCCCGATGCCTCCGCTGCCACGCTGGCCCGCGATGCCCGCAAGCGGCTGGTCGCGGCCTGCACGGCCTGGCGCCTGCCTCTGGTCGGCACGCGCGGCTTCGAGGTGGCCGAGGTGACGGCTGGGGGGGTGCCGCTGGCGGCCCTGAACGCCGGCCTCGAGGCGCGCACCCGACCGGGTCTCTTCGTCTGCGGCGAGCTCTGCGACGTGGACGGACGGATCGGCGGCTTCAACTTTCAGTGGGCCTGGGCCAGCGGCACGGTGGCCGGGCGCGCAGCGGCCGCACGCGTGCTGCGTGGGAGTCGCCCACCTGTGTCACGATGACGAGATTGATGGTGAAACGAGCAACGGCGGGCGTGCTGCTGATGGCCGCCGTGACCCTGGTGGCCTTGCTCGGGAGCGCGCCGCACGCTCGCTCCCTGGTCGCGGCGCCGTTGCTCTGGCAGGCACGACTTGGGGCGCACGACGTGTCGCTGTTGGGCACCATCCACGTCCCGGATGCGCGCGTGCTCTCGCTGGCGCCGCAGGTGCGCGCCGCTCTGGACCGGGCCGATCGGGTGGTCACCGAGATCCCGCTGGACGCCGCGCAGCAGGCAGCCCTGGCGTCGGCGCTGCTGCTCCCGGAGGGGCAGCAGTTGCGGGCCCTCATCGGCGAGCCGCTGTTTGGCCGCCTGGAGCGTCGGGTCCGGGACGCCGTGGCGCCCACCGCCCCGCACGTGGCGCCGCTGGTTGCCGCCATGCTCGACCGGCTCAAGCCCTGGGCGGCGATGGCCCAGTTGGCCACGCTCGAGTACCTGCCCGACCTGCTCGCGGGCCGGACGTCGCTGGACGCGCAGCTGTATGCCGAGGCCACCGCGGCGGGCAAGAAGGTCGGCGGCCTGGAGACGGTGGCCGAACAGGCCGGCACCTTCGACGCCTTCAGCCTGCAGGAGCAGATCTCCCTGCTCGACGACGCGCTCGGCGAGCTGGATGCGCCACGCGGACCGAGCAGCGCGATGATGGTGCAGTGGTACCTGGACGGCGACGTCGAGAAGCTGGCCGCGGCGCTCACCCAGGGAGTGACCGACGCTGCGCTGGCACGGAAGTTCACGTCTGAACTCCTGGTCAAGCGCAACCACCGGATGGCCGACCGCATCGAGGCCCTGCGGCGGAGCGAACCGGACGAGCGCCTGTTCGTAGCCGTCGGCGCCCTGCATCTGGTGGGTCCGGACAACCTCCCGCAGCTTCTGCAGGCGCGCGGGTACGAGATCAGTCGGGTGCGCCCCTGAGGCCCGCCGAAAGAGAGAGACGCAGGCATGCGCTTCAGTTCGTTGTTGATGGCCATCGTGTTGGTCGGGGGCTGCTCGGCCACTCCCGCGTCGGAGGCACAGACTCCCCCTGCGACGGCCGCGCCCGCCGGCACGTCTCCGGTGCTGGCCATCGTCGACGGCGCGTCGATCACGGAAGACGACGTGCGCAAGGCGGCCGGGCTGGAGATTGCGCGCCTCGAGACACAGCTCTACCAGTTGCGCAAACAGCAGGTCGACGACCTCATCGCCACACGACTCCTGGCCGCCGAGGCCGCACGCCGCGGGCAGTCGGTGGCGGCACTCGAGCAGGCTGAAGTCCTGGCCAAGGCCGGAACGGTCACCGATCCCGAGATTGAGGCGTTTGTCGAGGCCAACCGCGCCCGCATCCGCGGCGACGTGGCGCAGCTGAGACCCCAGATCCGGGACTTCCTGCAGCAGCAGAAGGCCGATGCGCGTCGCACGGCGTTTGTCGAGGGGCTCCGTGCATCGGCCAAGGTCGACATGCGGCTCGAGGCGCCGCCGCCGTTCCGTGCCGAAGTCGATATCGCCACGGCACCGGTCCGCGGTACGGCCACCGCGCCGGTGACCATCGTCGAGTACTCCGACTTCCACTGCCCCTTCTGCCGGCGGGTGCAGCCGACCTTGACAGCGCTGCTCGAGAAGTACCCGGGCAAGGTACGGCTCGTGTACAAGCACTTGCCGCTCGACGGCCTTCATCCACAGGCGCGTCGCGTGTCCGAGGCCGCGTGGTGCGCCGGCAAGCAGGACAAGTTCTGGAGCTTCCACGACGCCGTCTACGCCGACAGCGGCAGTGACGCCAGCGACAATACGCTCACCCGCTATGCGACAACGGCAGGTCTCGATCCGGCCGCATTCACGACGTGCCTGGCCGACCCCGAGACCAAGGCTGCCATCCAGCGGGACGTGGCAGAGGGCGAGGCTCTCGGCCTGAACAGCACGCCGGGGTTCTTCGTGAACGGTCGCGAGGTCCGCGGCGCGCAACCAATCGAGGCCTTCGAAGCGCTGATCGACGAGGAGCTTCGCAGCGTGCGCCCCTGAGACGTCTGTGACTGCTGCAGAGTCCCCCGGCAACGAGCAGGCACGTCTGGAGACGCTTCGCGCCTACGCGATTCTCGATACGGCGCCCGAGGACAGTTTCGACAGGCTGACGCAGCTGGCCGCGTCGGTGCTGGGCACGCCCATCGCGCTGATCTCGCTGGTCGACGAGTCGCGCCAGTGGTTCAAGTCCGCCGTCGGCCTGGACATGCAGTCGACGCCGCGCGACCAGGCGTTCAGCGCGCACGCCATCCTCGGTGACGACCTGTTGGTCGTCCCGGACGCCACGGCCGACGCCCGGTTCCTCGACAACCCGCTCGTGACCGGCCCTCCCGGCATCCGCTTCTATGCCGGCGCACCACTGGCGGCGCCGGACGGCCAGCGGCTCGGCACGTTATGCGTCATCGACACCACGGCGCGCGAGACAAGCCTCACCCCGGTGCAGTCGCAACAGCTGCGCGACCTTGCCGCGCTGGTCGTGGCACAACTGGAATGGCGGCGCCGCAGCGCCGAACTCGAGACGCAGCGTGAGACGACGGGGCGGCACCGGCAGTTCGAGGCCTTGAAGGAAAGCGAACAGCGCTATCGCTTGCTGTTCCAGCAACACCCGCAGCCGATGTGGGTGTACGACCTCGAGACCTTCGCGTTTCTCGACGTCAACGAGGCCAGCCAGACACTGTACGGCTACTCGCGCGACGAGTTCCTGTCATCGGTGATCTTCGACATCCGCCCGCCGGAGGACATCGAGTCGGTGCGGGAATCGGCGCGGCGCGCGCCTCCGGGTCTTTCCCGCAGTGGACCGTGGCGCCATCTCCGCAAGGACGGCACGCCGGTCTTTGTCCGCATCCTGTCGTACCCGACCCTGTACGAGGGACGGCAGGCGCGGCTGGTGCTCGCCAGCGACATCAGCGAGGAGAAGCAGCTCGAAGCGCAGCTGGTGCAGGCCCAGAAGATGGAGGCGATTGGCCAGCTCGCCGGCGGCGTCGCGCATGACTTCAACAACCTGCTGACGGTGATCAACGGGTATGCGCAGCTGTTGCTCTCGCGGCTGCACGAAGCCGACCCGTTGCGTGCCGACGCCGAACAGGTCCTGCAGGCCGGCGAACGCGCGGCCTCGTTGACGCAGCAGCTGCTGGCCTTCAGCCGTCGCCAGGTGCTGCAGCCGCGGTCGGTCGACGTCGGCGCCCTGATCGAGCAGCTGCGCCCAATGCTCGGGCGTCTGCTGCGTGACGATGTGGAGGTGCGCACCACATCGCCGTCAGCGCTGCCGCCCGTCATGGTCGATCCAGTGCAACTGGAGCAGGTACTGCTGAACCTGGCGATGAACGGCGCCGACGCCATGCCCCGAGGGGGTTCCCTCTCGCTGACGGCTGACACGACACTCGTTGACGCTGACACCGCGCAACGACAGGGACTGGTCCAGGGCCCGTACGTCACGGTGTCGGTGACTGACAGTGGCGGCGGCATGGACCACGCCACCCGTGCGCGGATCTTCGAGCCCTTCTTCACCACCAAGCGGAAGGGCGGCGGCTCCGGCCTGGGCCTTCCCGTGGCGTACGGCATCATCCGCCAAAGCGGCGGCAACCTCGTCGTGGCGAGCGCGCCGGGCCGCGGCTCCACGTTCACGGTGTACCTGCCCCTGGCCGAGGCGCCGGCCGAGAAGACGACCGCGACGCCTTCGGTGGGCCCGGCGCCAAACGGAGGACACGAGACGATACTCGTGGTCGAAGATCATGACGCGGTGCGCCGCCTGGCCGCGGACGTGCTGCGCGCGCGCGGTTATGACGTCCGGGTGGCGGACTCTGGCACGGCGGCCATCGCGCTGGTGGAGAGCCACGGTGGCGACATCGACCTGTTGCTGACCGACGTGATCATGCCTCGGATGAGCGGGCGTGAGGTGGCCACCCGCCTGCAGCAGCAGCTGCCCGATCTCGCGGTCCTGTTCATGAGCGGCTACACCCAGACCGCCATCGTCCAGAATGGCGCCCTCGAGCCTGGTCTGCACTTCCTCGCCAAGCCGTTCACGCCGACGCAATTGCTGACGCGCGTGCGAGAGGTCCTGGCCGCACGACCACCGGGCATCGGCGCGGCGGCGATCGCCGTGGCCGTCACCTCGCCGCCTGCCACACGGCGCCCCGCCCGCTGCATCGTCGTGGCCGACGACGAGCCCGGGTTGCGAGCGATGCTCGCGGCCACGCTGGGCAACGCCGGCTATGAGGTCCTGCAGGCCGACAACGGGCGCGACGCCGTTCGTCTGTGCGAGCTCCACCGAGTGGACCTGCTCTTGACCGACCTGGTCATGCCCGGTCAGGAAGGTCTCGAGACGATCGGCCGGATGCGTCACCTGATGCCCGATGTGCCGGTGGTCGCCATGTCGGGGGCCTTCGACGGCAGCTTCCTCGACATCGCGCGCGCCATGGGGGCCGCCGCCGTGATCCCGAAGCCGTTCACCCCAGCACAGGTGCTGCAGGTACTGCGGCAGGTGCTCGACGAGCGGTCCTAGTCGCCGAGCAACTCGCCGAGCACGTGCAGGTCGTCGATGCGGTCGGCGATCACCTTGATGGCCATCAGCAGAGGGACGCCGAGCACCACGCCCCAGGCTCCCCACAGCCACCCCCAGAACAGCAGGCCGATGAACATCGCGACCGGGTTCATCCTCGCCGAACGACTCATGAGCGCCGGCGTGAGCAGGAACCCCTCGAGTGATGTGATCAGGATCTGGGCGCCACCGACCAGCAGGGCCTGCCCGATGGTGCCGAAGTGCGCGAAGGCCATCACCGACGCCGCGCCGGCCACCAGGGTCGGCCCGACGTACGGCACGACGTTGGCGACGGCAGCCAGCAGTCCCCACACCGCAGCGTTTGGCATGCCGATGGCGCGATAGGTCACCCATGTCGCGACCCCGACGATGGCGCTGACCAGGACCAGCGTCCGCAGGTAGACGCCGATCTGCTCCTTGATCTCGTCGATGATCTGCACGGTGATCTTCTTGCGCGATAGCGACGGCCCGGTGATCTTGACGAACTTGCGCTTGTAGAGATCGCCTGCCGAGAGCAGGAAGAACACCAGGAACAGCACGAGCAGGAACTGGGCCGCCAGCCCGGTGCCGGTGACGAGGTAGTCACGTAACGCGGCGGGCGGTGCCACCACCCGTACCGGCTGCGCGCCACTGCGATCCCGCGGACCGGCCGCCGCCGCGGTCGTCAGTTCTTCGGCGGCCTCCTGCAGGTCTGCCATCGGACTCTCGCGCGCGACCGAAGTACGGACGAGGGCCTGCCGTACACGACGAGCCACCCCTGGTAACTGATCGGCGAGATTGGCGGCCGGCGCGGAGAGCTGATAGACGACGCCACCGAGCCCGCCGACCAGCAGCACCAGGACGAGGGCCGCCCCGCCAGGGCGTGGGAGGCCGACCCGCCGCAGACCTTCGACCAGCGGCGACAGCACGAGGCTGATGACGATGCCGATCAGGAGAGGGACAAACAGCGTCTGCCCCACATAGAGCGCCCAGGCCACCGCAATGACCGTCAGCGTCGTGAGCGTCAGGCTCCGGATGCCTATCGGAAACGAGAGGGTCGGCAGCGTCTCGTCGCGCACCCGGTCGGCGCTCCCGCTCGGGGCAACGGCAGCCTCGTGAGCCGTGTCGGACGGGACCGGAGGATCGGGCGGCAGGGGGGTGTCCACACCTGACTCGGCAGCAAGATGTGAGCCAGGGTCGCCCGGTGATGGGCGCCGCTCCTGGGCTTTCACGATGCGGTCGGCACCCGGAGATGGCCGAGTGCACGGCGGGTCCGGAACCAGAGGCTTGCAGCCACCGCCGTCACGCCGACCATCAGCATCTCGGCCGACGTCGCCTGCGCCAACAGGGCGACGCAGAACACTGCGCCGGCAGCCAGCACGACCGTGGGAACTCGCACGGGCTCCACGCCGGCGGCGGCCGTGACATCGCGGTGGACGTCGGCCCATTGCAGTCGGATGGCCGACGCACAGGCGAGCACATAGATCGAGACAATGCCCACGCTGGCAAACCCGGCGAGCGCGGCGAACGAGCCGGAGGCGGCCACCGCGAAAAACACGAGGGTCTGCGCGACGATGGCCACCGCCGGCGTTCGGTACCGCGGGTGGACGCGGCCCAGCACCTCTGGCAACAGCCCACGCCGGGCGATCGCAAACACCAATCGTGGCGTGGTCATCACCGCGGCGCTGACGTAGCCGGCCATCGACACGACGGTGCCGACCAGCAGCAGCATTCGGCCCTGGGCGCCCATCAGGTTACCGGCGGCGACTGCGAGCGTGCCGTCGGGTGTGTGCGCAAGGGCGGCGCCCAGCCCGACCGAGGCCGCCATCTGCACAGAGATGTAGAGCACCGTGACCAGTACCAGGGCCAGGACGAGCGCGACCGGGATCGTGCGCGTCGGCCGCGACACCTCACCGACCAGTGACATCGCGGTCTCGCTGCCCGAGAAGGCGAAGATCAGCACCAGGGTCGCCCGCCCGATCGTCGACGCCTCCGGAAGCGGACCAAGGCGCCACGCGTCCGCACCGCCGACCATCGCCGCGACGCCCACCAGCACCAGCAACGGCGCCAGCTTGGCGATGGTCAGGACCTCTACGACGTGCGTGGCGTGACGTACGCCCTGAATGTTGATGGCCGCGTAGACGACCAGTAGGGTCGCCAGGACGGTCGCTCTCGCGACTGGTGAGCCGAGCATCGGCACGATTGCCGCGAGAGCGGCGGTCAGCGCCGCCATCACCGCCCCCGCCGCGGCCGTTTCGCTCACCCACTGCAATGCTCCGCCCACGAAACCGACGTGCGGTCCGAAGGCCGCCTCGGCAAACGTCGCCGTGCCGCCCGCGTGCGGCACCCGGCTGCCCGCGACCGCGAAGGCCAGGACGATACAGAGCATGACCAGGGCGCACCCGAGGTACGCGTATGCCGCCGACGCCCCGAGCATCTGCGCGACCAACGCCGGCATCGCGAAGATGCCTCCCCCGACCGTGATGTTGAACAGGGACGCCGTGAGGCCACGGACGCCGATTGATCGCGAGAGTTCGGCCATGAGGGACGCGGGAGAGACGCGGAAACAACGCGACGGAAAAGGCAGGCCGAGGATCGAACGTGCGGTCAGATGCGGAGCAGGACCGCCTTGGCTGGCTTGCCGCTGGCCACAGAGAGGGCGCGCGCGTAGAGCGCCACCTGACGGCAATAGGCGTCCAGGCTGGCGTCCATGTCCGCGTCGGTCTTGAAGTCCACGACGGTCCAGCCCTCGTCATCCTCGAACGCCAGATCCAGCTGGCCCTCGAGCCAGCCGCCGTCGTCGAGACGCAGTGTCACGGGCGCTTCCCGTCGACATTGCCCGCGCGCGTGTGCCGCAGCTGCCGCCCTCAGCATGGGATGTTGCAGAGTATCTCGGATCGCGGCAATGACCGCTGGCAGGTCGACGCCGTCAGCGCCGAGCACACGTGCCTTGAATGCCGCCGCGGTCGCGATCTCGGCCTCGGTCGCGTCCAGCCCGACGACCGCGAGCACCTCGTGCACCAGCGTCCCGAAGGTGCGGCCGCCGCGGCGCGGCATTGTCGCCGGCACCTGCAGCACGGCCACGCTGCTGGCTGCGGGATCGCCCTCATGGGCCGCCGCGGTCACCCGCTGCACGCGCAGTGACGGAACCCGCCCGGTGGCGAGCCGGCTGGCGTGCAGCCGCGTCCACCGATCCACCTCCTCGTGGCCTTCGCGAATGCGGCTGTCGGGCGCATGCCTGTCCACCAGCGCCTTCTGTCGGGCGCCGAGCGACGGCTCGGCGTCGAGATGGAGACGTGACGGGTCCCACCACGTCACCGCGAACGGCGCGTGCTCCTGGCCGAGCATGTACCGCCCCGGCCGGAGCGGCGTGAGATAGGCGGCCGCCTCCTCGTCGGGCCGCTCGAGCACGGTGTCGCGGCCGAAGTCGGGACACCCGACCGCGGGCTCCGGCGCTGGCCAGGGCAGCGCCGGGTAGAGCGCGCGATTCATCACGTCGATCCACTTCTCGCCCTGCTTGACATGCGGGTACGGCTGGTCGCCGACCCCTGGCACCACCAGCAGGTCCCGCGCCCGCGTCGCGGCGACGTAGGCCAGCCGATGCCCCTCGGCGCGATCGCGCGCCGCCTCTACGTCTCGCGACTCCACCAGCTCGATCGGCGTGCAGCCGGCGATCGACTGGACACACAGGCCCCTATGCGACACCAGGGCCCGCGAGGGTCGATCCGACGACAGACGGCACGTGATATCGGCCAGGATCACCACCGGGAACTCCAGCCCCTTGGCCTTGTGCACCGTCATCAGGCGGACGCCGTCGGTGCCCTCCTCGAGGATCGGACTCTCGCCGGCCTCCGAGTACGTCTCGTCGAGCAGCTGCTGCACGAAGCCGCGGAACGACGCGCCGTCGCCCAACTCGTACTGGCGTGCCAGCTCCACCACGTGCAGGACGTTGGCCAGCGCCTGCTCGCCGCCCGGCCGCAACGCCAGCCCTGCGTGCGCACGTGTGGCCCGCAGCAGCGCCTGCACGGTGTCCTGCACCGGCACGCGGTTGCGCTCGCGATGCAGCGACTGGAGCAGTCGCAGCGCAACCTCGATTGCGTCGGTTTCCGTGCCCTCGCCCGCTGCCGGCACCGCACCGTCGCGCGACGCGCCGACCGGGTTGAGACGCCCCCCGTGCCCGGTGCGGTACTCGAGCAACTGGTGATCGGCGAACGCGAAGAAGCCACCACGCAAGGTCGCGTAGACCGAGAGCTCGTCGTCGGGCCACTCGATGGCGCAGAGGGCCACGCGCAGCGCGTCGACCTCCTCGCGTGCGTGAAAACTGCGACCGCCCACGAGCAGGTGCGGTATCTGCCGGGACTCGAGTGCGTCGACGTACGGACGGGTCACGTCGTCGCCCCAACTCGAGAAGCGGCGGAACAGGATCGCGACATGTCGGGCCTGCACCGGCACGGGCAGTTCGCCGCCGCCCGGCATGCGTTCCGACACCGTCCATCCGCTGTCCTGCACCAGCCATTCGACAAACGCGCCCACCGCGTCCGGGAGCGAGGCCTCGATCGCCTCGTAGCTGACGTACTTGCCCTTGTACGGCCGCGGCACCGGCAGCGCCACGAGGGCGGGCTGGGTGGTGCTGTCGGCGCGCACCGGCTCGAGGGCCACGTAATCGGCCTGCGCCGCGTCGGCATTGGCATCCATCACCGCCGCGAAGACGTGATTGACCGCCCGCTGGAGCGCGGGCACGCTGCGGAAACAGGTACGCAGTTGACACGCCTCCGCCCCGGCCTGCAGCAACTGGCGCTTCACCTGCCAGTACGTCTCGACGTCGGCACGGCGGAAGCGGTAGATGGCCTGCTTCGGATCGCCGACGATGAAGAGGCGGCCCGGTGTGGGCCGCACGCGCGTCCAGTCGGCCTGGTCCGGATCGTCAGCGGCCAACAGCAACAGGATCTCTGCCTGGATGGGATCGGTGTCCTGGAACTCATCGACAAACAGCCGCTGATAGCGGCACTGGAAGTCGGCACGCACCGCGGCGTTCCGTCTCAGCAGGTCGCGGGCCCGCATCAGCAGGTCGGTGAAGTCCAGCGCCCCTCGTTCCTGTTTGGCGATCGCGTAGCGCGTCAGACAGGGCTGCAGCTCCTGTTGCAGGCAGGCAGCCAGGTCGGCCTCGAGCGCCGCCATCGTCTCCTGCAACGTCACTTTCAGCGCCGCGTGCTGGGCCTTGACATCGGCCCGCGGCACACCCGTGGCGTACGTGCTCCCGTACCCGGTGCGGCAGCGGGTCACCGCCTTGTCACGCGACAGCGCCCCAAGCCACGCCTCGAGCGCATCGAGTGCGTCCTGGCCGGACGTCTCGGACGGGGGCGGCCCCGCGTGCAGTCGACTGAACCTCCGAATCGGCGCCGTATCGACGTAGAAGTTGTCGTTGGCGGCGCCCTTGCCGCTGACGGCGGCAAAATCGTGGATCGCGGCCATCGCCGTGCGGAGGAGCGAGGCCCGGTCCACAGGGTCGCGACGCCATGGCGTGGCGAAGTCGCGCCACTCGGCGAGCGATCGCACGGCTTTGCGCAGCGCCGCCCGCGGCCCCGCCTCGCCATCGTCGTCACGGTAGGCGCGACGCAGTATGCGGCGGACGCCCTCGGTGGGCGCTTCGAGCGTGTCCTGCAGCCACTGGTCGACGACGCCGTCGAGCAGTTGGTTGGCCACCGGCTCGAGCAGGACGTCGAAGCGCGGGTCGACGTCGGCTTCGACGGGGCGCTCCCGCAGCATGTCCGCGCAGAAGCCATGGATGGTGCTGACGTGCGCATCCTCCAGGTGCGCCAGGGCATCTTCGAGCCGCAGGCGAGCCGTTCCGGTGTGATGCTCGCGCGCCCGCTCGATCTCCTCGCGCAAGCGCAGCTTCAACTCACCGGCAGCCTTCTCGGTGAAGGTGACGGCGACGATCTCGCCGATGCGGGCGCGGCCGGCCGCAAGAGTGTTGACCATCCGCGCGATCAGTTCCGTGGTCTTGCCGGTGCCGGCCGCGGCTTCCACAACCAGCGTCGTGTCCAGGTGTGTGCGGATGCGAGTGCGATCGTCCTGATCGACGAGAACGGGCGCCACCTGGGTCATCGCATCCTCCGTAACTGGGTCAACTCGGCGAGCGGACGCGCGTCCTTGCGGCGCGGCAACGACTGCGCCGAGGGACCACACACCGGTGTGAAGTCGCACCACGTGCACGCCTGGTCGGCCGGAGCCGCCAGCAGTCGACCTTCCTCCACGGCGTGGTCGATGATCGCCAGCACCTCGAGTCCGGCTTGCCGCGACTCGGCGCCAGCGCTGCCGTCGATCGGCCACCGGTGGTCTTCGTAGCCGCCATCGTCGGTGCAGTAGGACAGCCGGGATGCCGTGACGCGGCCCGCGAAGACGGCCTCCACGGCCATCGCGTACAGGGTGGGCTGCAACGTCCGGCCGCCGTTGACCACGACGTTGCCGGCGAGCCGGTACTTGCCGGTCTTGTAGTCGGTGATCCGCCACTCGTCGCCCTCGCCGCGCTCGAGCAGGTCGACCACGCCGTGCAGGCGGGTGCCGTCGGGCAGCACCGCGTCCTCCTTGTGGCTTGCCGCATCGAGCCCGAAGCCACCCTGAAAGCCGACGCCGATCTCGACCCCCACGGGCGTCCAGCGGACGCCGTCGTCAGGGAGGCGTCGCACCCACTCGTGGATGTCACGACGGATCGCCGCCACGGCGTCCTGCCAGACCCGCAGGATCGGGGGCGTCAGGCGGTCCTGATAGTCGGCGGCGATGCGCGTGACGATGGCCTCGGCAACGTCCTGGGCCTGGGCGAGCCGTGGCTCAGGCAGGGGCGCCCAGCCTTGCGCGATGAAGGCCCGCATGATCTCGGCGAGCATCTCGTGGACCATCGACCCACGCGTCAGCGGATCCAGCATGGTCAGTGGTGCCGCTTCCTCGCGCGGAGACAGCCGCAGGACCGTCGACAGGTAGAACTGGTAGGGACAGGTGGCGAACCGCTGCAGGGCCGACGCCGAGTACGCGCGTGCCTGCAGTCGATGCCCGGCCAATGCCGCGGGGGGCGCGACCAGGCCGTCGTGTGGCGTCCAGGCCCGTGTCAGGCGCAGGTGGCGCGCGACAAGGGCGCGCCGCAAGGCAGGATTCAGATCGAACAGGTAGCGCGCGCGGCCGGCGATATCGGCCTCGGGGCCGCGCAAATACTTCTGCAGCACGCTCAGGTCGTGCTCGGCGACATCGATCGACGAGACCGGATCCTGCGGCGCGGGCCATGCCAGCCTGGCGCCGCTGCGCTGCTGCGCGGCGCGAATCAGCGCCTCGTAACCGGGCACACGGCCGGTCACCGCACGATGCAGGTCGATGGCGTAGAACGACGGCACCCGCGCCCGCGCCTGGGCAGCTTCCATGGACGAGAACGACGCAACCAGCGCCTGCCCCGCGGCGCCCGCCGCCAGACGCAGCTGCAGGCGCTCGGCGGCCACCCGGTCCTCGTCGGCCGAGAGATCGGGCGAGAGCGCGCGGCGCTCGCGATCGAGCAGGAGCGGGTCCTGGCGGCTGCGCTGAGGGAAGACACGCTCAGACAGGCCCAGCACGCAGACGACGTCGAACGTCCGCCCACGCACCTGATCGGGGGTGCCGACCAGGACGCTGCCGTACCGATGCGCTGGCGGCGGCACGGAGAGGTGCGTGAGACGGTCGCGCAGCACGTCACGCACCTCCGAGAGGGTCACG
>Ga0136633_1001143_pt1 | contig 19729 bp, 21 predicted proteins | sample AntDrymeUQ832206_2_FD_105494 | JGI IMG/M metagenome (GOLD analysis project Ga0136633, IMG submission 105494) | Polar desert sand microbial communities from Dry Valleys, Antarctica - metaG UQ83 (22.06) | ecosystem: Environmental > Terrestrial > Soil > Desert | place: Antarctica: Dry Valley...
CATGCCGACCTGGCCGTCGCACCACTCCTGCTCGGCCAGCCAGGCGATCACCGCGTGCAGGTCGCGCTGCTCGGTCTCGGGGTACTCGTCGGTGGCCTCACCCGGCGAGGACCCGGTGCCCCGCAGGTCGAGCCGGCACACGGCGTACCCGTGCCGGTCGCGCAGGCTCTCGTAGCTCTCGCCGTAGGACGCAGTGAGGTCGTCCTTGCGGTAGGGCAGCGCTTCGAGCAGGCAGGGCTGGGGCCCGTCGGCGGTGTCAGGGAGATAGAGGGTGGCGGCGAGGTCGAGGCCGTCGGCCGGGATCCGCACCTCCCTCGTCGAGCCCGTCATCGACGTTCCAGCAGGGCGAGCACCTCGGGCGAGTGGATCGACTCGCTGGTGTTCCCGTCGCGGCCCACGATCGTCGGCGCGGCGAACATCGAGTTGAGCACTGCCTCCTCCGCCGCCTCGACGGTGGCGGAGAACAACGGGTCGAGCGCGCGGCCGGAGACCAGCGCCGTGCCGTCGTGCCGGCCGTCGCGGTCAAGCCTCATGCCGGTGCCGAAAGCCATGAAGATCTCGCCGGAGCCGTGGTGGGCGACCGAGCCCGTCCGGGCCAGGCCCAGACCGACCCGTCTGGCCAGCCTTGAGCACGCGGCTCCGTCCACGGGGGCGTCGGTGACCACGATTCCGATGCAGGAGCCCGCCGGGGCGTTCGGGCCGCTGGTGGCCGGGCCCAGGTGCCGTCCGACCGGGACGCCCGCAACGACGCACTCGCTGCGGACGCCGAAGTTGGTCATCAGCAGCACGCCGACCGTGTGGTCGCCGACCCGACGGGAGGCGGTCCCGATTCCTCCCTTGAAGTCGAAGCAGGACATCCCCGTCCCTGACCCCACGGCTCCCTCGGCGGGCGGCGTGTCTGCACCCCGGGAGGAACGAGCCGCCTCCCAGGCAGCCACGACATCCTCGTGTTCGATCTGCATCCGCCGTGCGTCGTTGAGGAAGGAGTCGTCGCACTCCGCAACCACAGGGATGATGAAGTCCGTGGCGCACTCCGGGTCGTGCTCCAGCGCGATGCGGCAGGCAGAGTCGTAGACGCGGCCCAGCTGCAGGGTCGAGGTGAGGTAGACCGGCGTCTCGGCCGATCCCCACTCGGATGCGGAGATGAACCCGGTGCACTCGCCGGCGCCGTTGAGCACCGCCCCGCCGGCCGGTAGCGGGCGACGGAAGGCATCCTCGGCCAGCATCAGGACGGTCACGCCGGTCCGGGCCAGCCCGCGCCCCTCCGGCGGTGCTGCCTCGTCGCGGTGGAGAGTGCGATGACCGATCCCCACTCCGGCGATGTCGAGGACCGAGTTGGTCGGACCGGTCGGCAGCGAACCGATGACGACCCCCAGGTCGCGCGCTCGTGGCATGACTCGCATCCTGCCGGATCGGGAGCCGGTCCGGGTGGGATGCTGGCGCGGTGACGGTGAGGATGTCGGTGGTGTGGTCGCCGGAGACGCGCGCCCACGACCCCCGACACGAGGTCTGGGTGGGGGTCCCCACCCCCGCCGTCGAGGTGGCCGAGCGGGTCGACGCGATCCTCGACGCCGTCGGCGACCGGGAGCGGGTTCTGGCGACCCCACACGGCGCCGAGGCGCTCGCGTCGGTCCACGACCCGGCGCTGCTCGACTTCCTCGCCACCGCGCACGGCCACTGGCTCGCAGGGGGGTACGTCGAGGAAGTCGGCCAGGAGCGGGTCGTGCCCTACGTGTTCCCGACCGACGCGATGACCGCCGGCATGCCCACCCGGTTGCCGACGGCGCTGCACGGGCTCGCCGGCCAGTTCGGCTACGACACGATGACCCTGATCGGCCCGGGCACCTGGTCGGCCGCGGTCGCAGCCGCCGACTGCGCGCTGACGGCGACCGACCTGGTGCTGGCCGGGTCGACTTCGGCGTACGCCCTGAGCCGGCCGCCGGGTCACCACGCGACCCCGGGTGGCTACGGCGGCTCGTGCTACCTCAACAACGCCGCGCTGGCCGCGCAGGCGCTCGTCGACGGCGGCCGCGAGCGGGTCGCGGTGCTCGATCTCGACGCCCACCACGGCAACGGCACGCAGGCGATCTTCTGGGAACGCGGCGACGTGCTCTACGGGTCGTTGCACGTCGACCCGGCGGCGGGCTGGTTCCCGCACTGGGTGGGACATGCCGATGAGACCGGCGCCGGTCCCGGCCTCGGGGCGACCCGCAACCTGCCGCTGCCCGAGGGAACCGGCGACCGCGCCTGGCTCGAGCGCGTTGACGACCTCGCCGACTGGGTGACCGCCGCCGGGTGTGACGCCCTGGTCGTCTCGCTCGGCGTCGACGCCGCGGCCGACGATCCCGAGAGTCCGCTGCAGGTGACGGCCGACGGGTACGCCGCGGCCGGCCGCCGGGTCGGCGGACTCGGCCTCGCCTCGGTGGTGGTGCAGGAGGGCGGCTACCACCTGCCCAGCCTGGGTGGACTGGTCGCGGCGTACCTCGACGGCCACGAGTCCTCCTAGAGTCGGACGCGCCGCTCGATCCGGTTTAGCGCGCGATTCTGTGTCACCAGGTGGCACAGAATCGCGCGCTAAGCGGTGGACGTAGGTTGATCCACATGATCGTCGCCTTCAGCATCAGTCCGTCCGGAGCCGCCGACGAGGACGGTTCGGTGAGCGAGGCCGTGGCTCGAGCCGTCCGCGTCGTGCGCGAGTCCGGCCTGCCGAACGAGACCAACTCGATGTTCACCAACATCGAGGGGGAGTGGGATGAGGTCATGGCGGTCGTGAAGCGGGCGGTCGACGCGGTGGCGGAGGTGTCGCCGCGGGTCGGCCTCGCGCTCAAGGCCGACATTCGGCCCGGGTACGACGGCCAGCTGACCGCGAAGGTGGAGCGGATCGAATCCGCCCTCGACCGGGCCAACCCCGGCTAGAGCTCGGGCAGCTTCGTGACTTGCAGCTGCGGCTCGGCGTCGACGAAGCCGACCGAGCGGTAGACCCGGATCGCGACGTAGTCGGGGTCGGCGACCATGACCAGCCGCTCCACCTCGAGCTCGTCCAACGCGAACCGGCTCGCCAGATGCACGAGCGAACCGGCCAGACCTCGAGCGCGGTAGTCGGGGTGGGTCTTGACGTGCTGGAAGCGGGCGAGCCCCTCGCCTGCCCGGAAGATGCCCAACGATGCGGCCAGTGCGCCGTCGAGGAATGCTCCGAACCAGCGGCCGTGTCCGGCCTCGGTCAGGTCGCGGTAGGACTGGTCCCGGCGCGAGGAGAACTCGCGGGTGAGGTGCGGGTCGGTCTCGCCGGCGAGGGAGAGCTCCACCTGCATGCTCCAGTCGTCGTCGCCGGCCAACGGTCGCAACTCCACCCCGGTCGCGCCGTGCCGGGGCGGGTGCACAGCGGTCGCCGTCATGGTCACGTCGCGCTCGACGGTCAGTCCAGCCGCCGCCAGTGTGGAGGTGTCGACCCCGGCGGGCCGGTCTATCCCGAGTGCGGCGTGCTGCGCACCCGGGAACTCCGCGGCCGAGACCTCCAACCAGCGTGACACCCAGTCCCCGGAGCCGGGGTCGCCGAGCAGCAGGAAGTTGCCCCAGTAGAACGTCGGGTTGTGCGGGGTGCGGACGACCAGGTGCCTCCCGTGGTCCTCGACCACGCTGCCGTCGTGCTCGAGCAGCGCGATGTCGGTACGGAAACCGAGCGACTGCACGTCCATCCGGTCAACGTAGTAGCCATGACACGATCGGCGACATGGATTCCGAGACCCGCAGCTACCGCACCGGCGACACCGAACGGGTGCTCGACCTGACGGCCGACTGCGCGTCGTACGTCGAGGGCCGAGGCGACGGACTGCTCCACGTGTTCGTCCCGCATGCCACCGCCGGCATCGCGGTTCTCGAGACCGGCGCCGGGTCCGACGACGACCTGCTCGCCGCGCTCGGCGATCTGCTGCCCGCCGACGACCGTTGGCGCCACCGCCACGGCAGCCCCGGCCACGGCCGCAGCCACGTGATGCCCGCGCTGGTGCCGCCGTACGCCACGCTCCCGGTCCTCGCCGGCCGGCTGGCGCTCGGCACCTGGCAGAGCATCTGCCTGGTCGACCTCAACGTCGACAACGCCGACCGTGAGGTGCGCTTCTCGTTCCTGGCGCAGGCATGAAGATCCGGGAGGAGCCGGTGCTCGCCCGGGTGCGGACGGGTCTGGGGAGCAGCTCAGGGGAGGAACTGCGCGGTGAACAGGAGCCGTCCTCCGGGGAGGCCGCGCGACTGGATGATTAGGCCGACCTCGAGCTCGGTGCCGTCCCGGCGCAACACGGGCACGGTGACCCGTCGACCGAGCAGCGGGGCGCGTCCATTGGCGAGGTGAAGGGTGAACCCGGCCACATGCGCCTGGTGGAAGCGTTCCGGGATGATCGAGACCAGCCGCCGTCCCACCAGCACTGACGCGTCGTCATAACCGAGCAGCTCCAGGGCGCTGGGGCTGACCGCGACGATCCGGTTCGAGTCGTCGGCTGCCAGCACGGCGTACGACGCGTCGACGACCTCGGTCGGGTCCCAGGCGAGTGGCGGGAGTGGGTGGGCTGGTGGCAGGGCGGCAGCCAGGGACGGCCACGCCGACGCTCGACCCCCCGCGGCCTGATGGCGGACCTGGTTGCAGATCCACAGCCGCATCGCCTGGATCTCCGGCTGGGTCGGCGGGGAGAGCAGCTGTCCGTCCCAGGCCAGGTTGAGCGCCTCGTCGAGCATCACGTCCAGCGCGGCGAAGCTCGGCAGCGACGCCCGGGGGACTTCGATGAGCAGGCGCTGCACCGACACCTCCGGCTCGGTCGCTCGGGCCATCACGGTGTCGGGGTCCATGCCCACGTCGGCGGCGGGGATCTGGTCGAGCAGCAGGCCGAGGGCGTCGCTGGCGCTGGCGTGCTCCTCGAGCGCGCTCAGCTCGGCGTCGAGCCGGACCAGCATCACCTCGCGGAGCAGTCCCGCAGCGTGCTCCTGCCAGGCCTGGTGCATCAGCAGCGGCATCCGGTGGAGCTCGATCACCACTGCGGTGGCATCGTCGCTCTGCACGTGGTCCGGCTCGGGCAGCAGGTCGTCGAGTGCGGCCTCGCCGCCATTCATCTCGAACCAGACGACCTTGCCGGCGGGGGTCGGATGGGCGCCCCACCGGGTCACCAGCTCCTGGACCAGCAGCAGCCCCCGTCCGGTGGGTGAGGCGACGCCGAAGGTGCGCGGGCTGGGCAGCCGAGGGCTGCCGTCGGTGAGCTCCACCCGGACACCCTGACCGGCCATCAGGATCCGCAACCGCATCGCCGTACCGGCATGGACGAGCGCGTTCGTCACGATCTCGCTGATGGCGAGCTGCGCGGCGTCGAGGTTCTCCTCGCTCTCACTGCCCTCCAGCGCGGCGCGCACCAACCTGCGGGCGCGCCCCGCACTGGTCGCGTCGGGCGGCAACTCCTCGTCGGCCGCGACCTGCGATGTCACAGGTGCATCGTGGACCCCACCGGTCCCCGACGGAAGGAGCGACACCACAAAAGTTGCCGAACCGTGCATCTCCCGGGTCCATCATCGAACAGATGTTCGACTAACATGGCCAAATGCCGTCCTCCGTCGCCCCACCCGGCTGGCCCCGGGAGGTTCGTCCACCCGAGACCCCCGACTGGGAGGCCACCGCGACGAACTGGCTGCTCGACCTGTGCCCGCCCGACTATCGCCGCTACGCCGGGCTCCGCCGACACGTCGTCGTGCTCGCCCGGTTCGCGGTGCTCCACGTCGAAGCCAACCAGGCGGCGTGTCGGCGGGGACTCAGCGAGGCGCGGGCCGACCTCGGAAAGGTCGCCGAGCTGTGGGTCGTCGAGGCGGCCGTGCAGACCTTCCAGCTCGAGCAGGCACGGCTGCTCGCCGTACGCCGGGCGGTGGGCCTGGTCGAGGAGGCGCTGCGCGGCCGGCGCTACGTGGCTCGGCTCTGACTCCCGCCACACCGGGGTAGCGTCGGCGGCATGAGCAGACCCGTCATCGTCATCGTGGGGGCAGGTCCCGGCGTCAGTGGTTCCGTGGCCCGTCGGTTCGCCGGGGACGGCTACGACGTGGGACTGATCGGCGTCGACGAGGCCCAGCTCGGCGAGCTGACGATCGATCTCGAGTCCGTGGGTGCGAGCGTCAGCCACGTGATCGCCGACATCACCGACCGCGACGCGGCGACCGCCGCGGTGTCGGGTCTGGGCGAGCGACTCGGCCGGATCGACGTCCTCCACTTCAACCCGAGTGCCTACCGCGCGAAGACCCCGCTCGCACTCACCGTCGCCGAGCTGCTCGAGGACGTGGCGCTCGGAGTCGGCGCGCTGCTCACGGCCGTGCAGGCGGCTCGCCCGTTCATGGCAGCAGGCGGGCGGATCACCGCGACCGGCTCGATGGCCGCCGACCAACCGTCGCACGAGGCCGCGTCGCTCGGCGTGCAGAAGGCCGGGCTCCGCAACCTGGTCCGCAGCATCGATGCGACCCTCGCCGACGACGGAATCCGGGCGGTGTCGGTGACCGTCCGCGGCACGCTGGCCCGCGAGGGCGCCTTCACTCCCGACCGCGTCGCGGAAGCGATCCACGCCGCGGCCCACCAGGACGTCGGCGACTGGCGCGCCGAGGTCCCTTACGACCGATGACCCGCTTCGCCAGCGTGGTCATCGTCGACGCCCGCGGCTGGGTCCTGCTGCAGGAGCGCGACGAGCACCCGGCCATCGACCCGGACAAGTGGGGCTTCTGCGGCGGCCACCTGGAGCCCGGCGAGGGCTACGACGATGGCGCCTACCGCGAACTCGAGGAGGAGACCGGGCTGCGCGTCGCGGTCGGGGATCTCGTGCCGGTCGGCGACTTCATCGTCTTCCACGAGCACACGCAGACCGACGACCCGTTCCGACTGTACGCCGCCCGGCTCGACCTGACCGACGAGGACATCGAGTGCCATGAGGGTCGCCGGATCGTGTTCGTCGACCCGGTCGAGACCCCGAGGCTCGACCTCACCGCGTCTGCCCGGATCGCGCTGCCGGTGTTCCTCTCCTCCGATCTCTACGCGCGGCTCTCCGAGGCAACGGCGACGTGATCTGGGTGGCGGGGGCCGCTCCTCGAAGCCACTGTCGCAACCACTCGCTTGTAGAGTCACGTGTCATGGGACTGCTTGAGTCGATCGCGTCGCCGCGTGACCTGCGCGACCTCACGCCCGACCAGCTGACCGCCCTCTCCAGCGAGATCAGGGACTTCCTCGTCGAGACCTGCTCGCGCACCGGTGGCCACCTCGGCCCCAACCTCGGTGTCGTCGAGCTGACCCTGGGGATCCACCGGGTCTTCGAGTCGCCGGTCGACCGGGTCGTCTTCGACACCGGCCACCAGGCCTACGTCCACAAGCTGCTCACGGGCCGGATGTCCAGCTTCGACAAGCTCCGGCAGGAGGGCGGCCTCAGCGGCTACCCCAGCCAGGCCGAGTCCGCGCACGACATCGTCGAGAACTCCCACGCCTCGACCGCGCTCTCCTACGCGGACGGACTCGCCAAGGCCTACGCGATCCGCGGCGAGGACCGCCACGTCGTGGCCGTGATCGGCGACGGCGCCCTCACCGGCGGCATGGCCTGGGAGGCGCTGAACAACATCGCCATCGCCCAGCGCAGCCGGCTGGTCATCGTCGTCAACGACAACGGCCGCTCCTACACGCCGACCGTCGGCGGTCTCGCGACCGCGCTCGCCACCCTGCGCACCAACCCTCGCTACGAGCAGATCCTCGACCTGGTCAAGAAGCGGCTCAACTCCGTCAAGGGCGTCGGCCCGGCAGCGTACGACGTGCTCCATGCCATGAAGCGGGGCATGAAGGACGCGCTCGCGCCCCAGGGCCTCTTCGAGGACCTGGGACTGAAGTACGTCGGACCCGTCGACGGCCACGACCTGGCCGCGGTCGAGAAGGCGCTCTCGCAGGCCAAGCGGTTCAACGGCCCGGTGATCGTCCACACCCTGACCCGCAAGGGGTTCGGCTACGACGCCGCCGAGCGCCATGAGGCCGACCAGTTCCACTCACCGCGGCCCTTCGACATCGAGACCGGCGAGGAGTACCCCACCGGTGGCAGCTGGACCGACGTGTTCGGCGACGAGATCGTCCGGATCGGCGAGCGCCGTCCCGACGTCGTCGCGATCACCGCGGCGATGATGCACCCGGTCGGGCTCCACCACTTCGAGGCCCGCTTCCCGGAGCGCACCTTCGACGTCGGCATCGCCGAACAGCACGCGGCCACCAGTGCCGCCGGGCTCGCGATGGGCGGACTGCACCCGGTCGTCGCCGTCTACGCCACCTTCCTCAACCGCGCCTTCGACCAGGTGCTGATGGACTGCGCGCTCCACCGCTGCGGAGTCACCTTCGTGCTCGACCGTGCCGGTGTGACCGGAGACGACGGCGCCAGCCACAACGGCATGTGGGACATGTCGGTGCTGCAGGTCGTGCCCGGGCTGCGGCTGGCCGCACCCCGCGACGCGACCCGGCTCCGCGAGCTGCTCGCCGAGGCGGTGACCGTGGACGACGCGCCGACGGTGGTCCGTTACCCGAAGGGCCCGCCACCCGACGATCTCGACGCCGTCGACCGGGTGGGCGGCGTCGATGTACTGCTCCGCAACGGCACCCGCGACGTGCTGCTGGTCGGGGTCGGTGCGATGGCTGCGACCGCCGTCGACGTCGGGCACCGGCTCGTGGCCCAGGGCATCGGCGTCACCGTCGTCGACCCGCGGTGGGTGAAGCCCGTCGACCCCGCCCTGCTCGACCTGGCACGGGACCACCAGCTGGTCGTGCACCTCGAGGACAACGGCCGCATCGGTGGCGTCGGCGCGGTGCTGCTGCAGACGCTCAACGATGCGGGCGTGACCACGCCCTTCCGCCTGCACGGCGTGCCGCAGGAGTTCTTGGGCCATGCCAAGCGGGCGGTGATCCTGGAGCGGGTCGGCCTCGACGCGCAGAGCCTGGCCCGCGGCATCGTGGAGGACGTAACGGCACTCCCTGGGGATCGTTTTCCCCATGATGTCGATCACGCGAACTGAGCACAGGAACAGGCGGCGGGCCGGGTGCCTGATCGCCTCGCTGGCGCTCGTCCTCGCGACCGGCTGCTCGGCCGGCGACGACACCGGTCCGACCGACCGGGACCGCCCGCGTGACCGGGCCGGTGCGCACGCCGGTGAGGCGGGTGGTCAGGCGACGCCCGAGCTGGGCGCCGGCCGCAACGTCTCTCGGCCACTGACCGCGCTGCTCGATCGGCGGGCCGCCGCCGTACGTGACGTCGACCCCGCTGCGTTCGACCGAGGTCTGGGCGAGGACCCCGCTTTCCGGGCTGGGCAGCGACAGTGGTTCGGCAACGTCACCCAGCTCCCGGTGGCGGCTTTCGCCTACACCCTCGACCCGGCCAGCTTGGTCCGCGACGGGCGTGGTTACTGGGGGACCGTCGAGGTCAGCCTCCGGCTCGCCGAGTACGACGCTCGCCCGGTCGTGACGCGCGACCGCTACCGGTTCGAGCGAGCCGACGGCAGGTTCGTGCTCGCGTCGGTGAGCGATCGTGCGTGGGAACGCGACAACCCCACCGCGGCCCAACCGTGGGAGCTGGAGCCGGTCGAGGTCCGCGAGGGCCACGGCGTGCTGGGGGTCTTCGACAGCGGCAGCGTCGCCGGCGCCGACGACCTCCTGGCCGCAGTCGAGAAGGGCATCGCCGCCATGGCGCCGCGGATTCCGCTCCCGTGGGACCGTCGGGTCGTGGTCTACGCGCTGTCCCGGCCGACCTTCCTCAACTCGATGGTGGGCGTCCCCGGCGGAGACCCGATGGCGATCGACGGTCTGACCTTCCCGGTGATGGCGCGCCAGGGCCAAGGGCGGGTGGCCTCCACCCGGTTCGTGCTCAACCCGCGGCCGCTCCAGACCGCCCCCGGCTCCCGGGATCGGCTGATCCGGCACGAGCTGGTCCACGTCGCGCTCGGCTCCCGCGACGACCGGATCCCGACCTGGCTCAGCGAGGGACTGGCCGAGTACCTCTCGGTCAGGACGCTTCCCTCTGCGGAGCGAGTGATCTCGGGCGCCGCGCTCGACGCCGCGCGGGACGGGCTCACCGAGCTGCCCGCCAGCGACACCTTCAACCAGACCGACTCACGGGCCAACTACGGCGTTTCGTGGTGGGTGTGCGAGGCGATCGCGGAGACCTGGGGCGAGCAGATGCTGTGGACCCTGGTCGCCGGGCTCGCAGGGTCGGCGGCTCCTGACGTGGAGCTGGAGCAACTGCTGGGGGTCTCTGGCCGTCGGCTGGTGCGCGACGCCGGCACGCTGATGCTGGCGACCTACGAAGGGGAGCCCGAGCCCAGGTCAGGTGCGGCCGACTCGTAGGCTGCGGGTGTGGTCACCGAAGCACCCCTGGTGCACATCGTCGACGACGTTCCCGAGCTGGAGGGCGTCGAGCGGCTGCCGATGGTGCTGGCGCTCGACGGGTTCCTCGACGCCGGCAACGCCGCGGCCCGCGCGGCCCAGCATCTGGCCGATCTCTCCGAGGCCCGGATCGTGGCGACCTTCGACGTGGACCAGTTCCACGACTACCGCGCCCGACGGCCACCGATGTCGTTCGTGCGCGACCACTACGAGGCCTACGACGCGCCGCGACTGGTCGTCCGGCTGGTGCGGGACACCGGCGGCACGCCGTACCTCCTCCTGCACGGTCCCGAGCCAGACAACCGCTGGGAGGCGTTCGCCCGCGCGGTGAGGTCGGTCGTCGAGCGGTTCGACGTCACCCGCGTGGTGGCGATGGGATCGGTGCCGATGGCCGTGCCCCACACCCGTCCGATCGCGATCACCCACCACGCCAACGACCCCGAGCTGCTCACCGGTGAGAGCCCGTGGCGCGGCGAGCTGCGGATCCCCTCGAGCGCGCAGGCGCTGCTCGAGGTGCGGCTGGGGGAGTGGGGCCACGACGCGATGGGCTACGTCGCCCACATCCCGCACTACCTCGCCCAGCTGGAGTACCCCGCCGCGTCGATCGCGCTGCTCGAGCACGTCGAGCTCGCCGCCTGGCTCACCGTCGACCTGTCCGGTCTCCGGGCCGAGGCCGACGACCGCGAGGCCGAGGTCGCGCGCTACCTGGCCGCCAACGAGGAGGTCGGTGACGTGGTGACCGCGCTGGAGCAGCAGTACGACGCGTTCGAACGTGCCGAGAACGACGGCAGCAGCCTGCTGGCCACCGATCAGCCGCTGCCGACCGGCGAGGAGATCGGGCAGCAGTTCGAGCAGTTCCTGGCCGGGCTGGACGGCCCGGACCCGGATCAGGACTGAGGAGCCCATGGCCAGATCCGCCGCGCAGCTCATCGACCTGCTCTCACTGGAACAGATCGACGTCGACCTCTTCCGGGGACGCCAGCCCGACACCGACCGGCAGCGTGTGTTCGGGGGACAGGTGGCGGCCCAGGCGCTGATCGCCGGCTGCAACTCGGTCGACCCCGTCTACCGACCCCACTCGCTGCACTCCTACTTCCTGCGCCCGGGCGACCCGTCGGTGCCGATCATCTACGACGTCGAGCGGCTGCGTGACGGTCGCTCCTTCGCGACCCGGCGGGTGATCGCGCGCCAGCACGGCCGTCCGATCTACTTCCAGACCGGCAACTTCCAGATCGAAGAGGAGGGCCTGGACCACCAGGACCGGATGCCCGAGGTCATGCCTCCGGACGAGGCGATCAGCCTGCTCGACCTGGTGAAGATGCAGGGCGGGAACCCCGACGCCTTCTCCCGGGAGTGGGCGGCGCTCGAAGTGCGTTACGTCGGCATCTCTGGTCACGGGCTGCCCCGGGACCCCGACCGTCCGGCCCAGGCCAGGATCTGGATCCGCGTCAACGGTGAGCTCTCCGACGACCCGTTGGAGCACCTCGCGGCGTTCACCTACGCCAGCGACCTCACCCTGCTCGGTGCCGCGCTCATCCCGCACGGCGTGGTGATCTCCGACCCCCGTCTGCAGCCGGCCTCCCTCGACCACGCGGTGTGGTTCCACCGGCCGTTCCGCGCCGACCGCTGGTGGCTCTACGACCAGCACTCGCCGAGTGCCCTCGGCGGCCGGGGGCTGGCCCTGGCCGAGGTGTACGCCGAGGACGGAACCCTCGTCAGCACCGTGGCCCAGGAGGGCCTGATCCGGATGCGCGAGCGCGACTGACCGAGGTCGGGCATTGTCAACTACACGATTGTAGTTTCCAGACAGACACGCCGGGCGCGGTTACGGTTGTGAAGTTCTGTGGCGCCCGTCCCCCCGTGAGGTTGCTGTGACTCCTGTGACTCGAGCCGTTCCGACGGCCCTGCTCAGCCCGTTGGCAGCCCTCGCGCTGTCGGTGGCGCTGCTCCCTGCGACCCCCGCGGCCGCGCAGCTGACCCGCTCGGTCGCGCCCGAGACCCGCTTCGAGATGCCGTTCCCCTGTGGTCAGGCCTGGACGGGGACCACCCGCGACAGCCACAGCCCGAGCCGGAACGCCATCGACTGGAATCGCACCGACGACAAGGACGACCCCGTCGTCGCCTCGGCTCCGGGCACGGTGGTGCGGGCGGACCCGAAGAGCACGACCGGCTACGGCCACTGGGTGATGCTCGAGCACGACAACGGCGAGCGGACCGTCTACGCCCACCTCAACGACGTCACGGTCGCTCTCGGGCAGAGTATCGACCAGGGCGCGCTGCTCGGGACCGTCGGCAACACTGGCAACTCCTACGGCGAGCACCTGCACTTCGAGGAGCGAAACGCGGCCGGGGTGCTCGCACCGTACTTCGCCGGAGCGCCGTTCGCCTTCGGGTCGACGCTGACCTCCACCAACTGCCCCGACGTCCCACTCGCCGGAAACTTCCTCGGGGGCCCCGCCGCCGAGCTCGTCGTCTACCGGCGGGCCGCGAAGTCCACGTTCCTCGTGCAACGCCCGGGGCTGGCACCCAAGGTGCTCCGCTTCGGGAAGTCCACCGACGAGCCGGTCGTCGGCGACTGGGACGGCGACGGTCGCGCCAACCCCGGCGTTCGGGCACCGGGTCGCACCCTCTTCAGGCTCCGTGCCGCGGGCGCGGTCACCAAGATCGCCTTCGGCGAGGCCGATGACCGGCCGGTGGCCGGCGACTGGGACGGCGACGGCTCCTGGGAGATCGGCGTGCGCCGACCTACCGGCGTCTTCGTGCTGCGTGCCGCCAACGGCACGAGCACCTCGGTCGCGCTGGGCGACTCCGACGACCTCGCCGTCACCGGCGACTGGGACGGCGACGGGCGTACCGACCTCGGGGTCTACGACCGGGCAACCTCGACCTTCACGCTGCGGGTGGTCGACGCGCAGGGTCTGGCCTGGCTCGCGCAGGTGCCGTTCGGTCAGCCCGGCGACCTGCCGGTCACCGGTGACTGGGACGGCAACCTCACCACTGAGGTCGGCGTCTGGAGCCCGGGCACCGCGACGTTCTCCGAGCGCCGCGCCGCCTCGGCGACGGCCGCCCGCTCCCGCACCACGAGCACCGTCTTCGGCAACCCCCGCTGACTGTTCGGGGCGCCGGGATTGCGCTGAGGGTGAACCGGCTTTCTCCGATCGCGCCAGGACGCGAGGATCGGCCCCATGAGGCTTCTCGTGCTCGGCGGCACCCACCACGTCGGACGTGCGGTCGTGGAGACCGCCCTGGAGCGCGGCGACGAGGTGATCACGGTCAACCGCGGCCGGAGCGGGTTGACGTGGCCAGGCGTCGAGGCCCGGCACGCTGACCGACTCGACCCCCACTCCATGAGCGCGGCGCTCGGTGACGACACCTTCGACGCCGTGGTGGACACCTGGTCGGGTGCGCCGGTCGCGGTCCGCGACTCGGCCCGGCTGCTGTCCGGCCGGGTCGGCTACTACGCCTACGTCTCGTCGCGGTCGGTCTACACCTGGCCGTGGGGACACGACGAGTCGGCGGCCGTCGTCGAGGGCGATCCGGATTCGACGGGCGATGCCGACTACGCCGCTGCCAAGCGCGGTGGTGAGCTCGCCGTCCTCGGCGAGTTCGACGGGCCGATTCTGTGCGCCCGGGCGGGACTGATCCTGGGCCCCTACGAGCAGATCGGCCGACTTCCCTTCTGGCTCGAGCGGATCGCCGCAGGCGGCCGGGTGCCTGCGCCGGGACCTCACGATCGATCACTCCAGCTGATCGACGCCCGCGATCTGGCCCGTTGGATCCTCGATCACAGGCCGGTCGGGATCCTCAACAGTGTCAGCCGCCCCGGTCACACCACGATCGGTGAGCTGCTCGAGGCCTGCGTAGGGGTCACCGGGGCCGAGACCGAACTGGTCTGGCTGGATCCCGAGGTGATCGAGAGAGCAGGAGTCCAGCCGTGGACCGAGCTGCCGATCTGGACCCCGCCGACGGGGGAGTACGCGGCGCTCCACGGTGCCGACACCTCAGCGGCCCATGAGGCCGGGCTGGCGTGTCGCCCGATTCGCGACACCGTCGCGGACACGTGGGCCTGGCTCCGAGCCGAGGGAGTGCCGCCACAGCCGGTCAACCGCCCCGCGACCGGGTTCGACGCCGCAGCCGAGCAGCGCCTGTGGGACGCCGCCGGTCGCTGACCGATCAGGCGAAGCGGGTGCTGCCCACCAGGTGGGGCGCGCCGTCCTTGGGGCTGGTCAGCGCAAAGGACTGGCCGTCGACGCTCACCTGATGGCCGAACGCCACGGTGCCGGGCAGCAGGATCGGCTTCTTGAAGGCGACCTCGACCCGCACCGCATCGGGCAGCCGGTTCTCGAGCGCTGCGACGCAGCGCGCGAGGCTCCACATGCCGTGGGCGATCTGGCGCGGGAAGCCCAGTGCCCTGGCGGTCAGCGGGTAGAGGTGGATCGGATTGCGGTCGCCCGAGACCGCGCCGTACCGCCGGCCCAGGTCGGCCGGCAGCCGCCACTCGGTCGTGCCGACCGGAGTCGTGTCGAACACGAGCCCGCGGGGAGCGTCCTCGTGGCCGCGTCCGCGTCGCAGGTAGGTGGACGTCGACTCCCAGACCACCTCGTCACCCGAGCGGACCTCTGCGAGAAAGTCCACGGCGGTCCCCTTGGCGTGCGGCCGGGTCGGGGAGACCCGCACCGTCACGCCGAGCGTCTCGCCGGCATGGATCGGACGATGGCTGGTGATCACGTTCTCCACGTGGACCGAGCCGACGGCGGGGTAGGGGAACTGCGGGCTGGTCATCGCCGCCATGTGGAGCGGGAAGGCCAGCATGTGGGGATAGGTCAGCGGAACCGCGTCCTTGACCGGGAACCCGCAGACCGCGGCGTACGCCGCCGCGTGCTCGCGTTCGATCGTGAGCCCGTCTCGGGTGAACTCGAGTGTGCTCGGGTCGGCGTTCGGGTCCTTGCGGACACCCGGCAGCTGGTTGACGCCCGGGATGGACGGCAGCGCCGCCTTCAGAACCATCGGGAGGCCGGCCATGGGGTCACGCTCCCAGCATCATCTGGCCGCACACCCGGACCACGTTGCCGTTGACGGCAGTCGATCCGGGGCTGGCGTACCAGGCGATGGTCTCGGCGACATCGACCGGCAGCCCGCCCTGGGACATCGCGTTGAGCCGCTGGCCGACCTCGCGGGTGGCGAACGGCACGGCCGCGGTCATCTGCGTGATGATGAAGCCGGGCGCCACCGCGTTGATCGTGACGCCCTTCTTCAGTTCGTCCTTGAGGCTGTCGACCAGCCCGATGACGCCGGCCTTCGAGGCGGCGTAGTTGGTCTGGCCGACGTTTCCGGCGATGCCGGCGATCGAGGCGACGCCGATGATGGCGCCGTTGTCGTTGATCACGCCCTGGTCGAGCAGCTCGCGGGTGATCCGCTCCGGCGCGACCAGGTTGACGTTCAGCACCGCGTTCCAACGGTCGTCAGTCATGTTGGCGAGCTTCTTGTCCTTGGTGATGCCGGCGTTGTGGACGACCACATCCACGCCACCGTGCTTCTCCTTGAGGTGGTGGGCGATCCGCTGGGGGGCGTCCTTGGTGGTGATGTCGAGGGTGAGATGGTCACCGTCGAGCTCGCGCATCAGCGCCTGCAGCTCGCTGGCGGCCTGCGGCACGTCGAGACCCACCACGGTGGCGCCGTCGCGGTGGAGGACCCGGGCGATCTGCTCGCCGATCCCGCGGCTCGCGCCGGTGACGAGCGCGACCTTGCCGGTCAACGGCTTCGACCAGTCAGCGACCTCGGCGGCCTTGCTCGTGTGGGTGCCGACGCGCACGACCTGGCCCGAGACGTAGGCCGACTTCGGCGACAGCAGGAAGCCCAGGGTGGAGGCGACAGTGCCCTCGGCGCCGTCGGCGACGTAGACGAGCTGGACCGTGCCGCCGCGGCCGATCTCCTTGCCGAGCGAGCGGGTGAAGCCCTCGAGCGCGCGCTGGGCGACCCGCTCGGAGCCCGACACGCTCTCCGGCGGCGTACCGAGCACGACGATGCGCGGGCACGTCGCCAGGCTGCGCAGCAACGGCGTGAAGAAGTCACGCAGCGAGGAGAGCTGGCCGGCCTCGGTGATGCCGGTCGCGTCGAAGATCAGGCCCTGGTAGCGCTCGGCGGCGTCCGTCGTGGTGGTGGTGGCGATGCCGAGCAGGTCGAGCAGGCCCGGCAGCGACTCGGCCAACCGGCCGGTGCCGCCGATGGCGACGGTGCCGTCGACGAGCGGCGCCCCCTCCTCGTACCGCTGCAGCGGGGTGGGGTTGGGCAGGCCGAGGTTCTTGACCACGAGCCGGCCGATGGGGGACTTCACGAAACCTTGGTAGCGATCACTCATGATGGTAGGTAACTCCCTGTGTAACTCCGCGTCCACATTTCGTGAAATAGGACACCGTGACGTGTGACTCAGTGTGGTTCCCCTGAGGCTACTCGCGAGTCACAATGGGTGCATGCAGACCTCCACGCGCCGCGTTGCCGTCCTCGGTGGCAACCGGATCCCCTTCGCCCGTTCCAACAGCGCCTACGCCGACGCCTCCAACCAGGAGATGCTCACCGCCGCTCTCGACGGCCTGGTGACCCGCTTCGGACTCGAGGGCGAACGGGTCGGCGAGGTCGTCGCGGGTGCCGTGCTCAAGCACGCCCGCGACTTCAACCTGACCCGCGAGGCGGTGCTCGGCTCGAAGCTCGCCGCCGACACCCCCGCCACCGACATCCAGCAGGCGTGCGGCACCGGCCTCCAGGCCGCGATCCAGGTCGCCAACAAGATCGCTCTCGGCCAGATCGAGGTCGGCATCGCCGGCGGCGCCGACACCACGTCCGACGCGCCGGTCGCGATCAGCGACAAGCTGCGCAAGAAGCTGATGAAGGTCAACGCCGCCCGTGACACCACCGGACGGATCAAGGCGCTCGGCTCCATCCGCCCCGGCGACATCGGCCTCGAGATCCCCCAGAACGGCGAGCCGCGCACCGGCCTGTCGATGGGTGACCACGCCGCGCTGACCGCCCTCGAGTGGCAGATCGCCCGCGAGGACCAGGACGCGCTCGCTGCCGCCTCCCACCAGCGGCTCGCCGCGGCCTACGACGCCGGCTTCCTCGACGACCAGGTCACGCCGTTCCGCGGTCTGGAGCGCGACAACAACCTGCGCCCCGACAGCTCGGTCGAGAAGCTCGGAAAGCTCAAGCCGGTCTTCGGCAGGGGCGAGGCCGCCACCATGACCGCCGGCAACTCCACGCCGCTGACCGACGGCGCCTCGGTGGTGCTGCTGGCCTCCGAGGAGTGGGCTGAGGAGCGCGGGCTCCCGGTGCTGGCCTACTTCACGGCCTACGAGACCGCGGCCGTCGACTACGTGCACGGCGGCGAGGGGCTGCTGATGGCCCCGGCGTACGCCGTCGCGCGGATGCTCCAGCGCGAGGGCCTCTCGCTGCAGGACTTCGACTACTACGAGATCCACGAGGCGTTCGCCTCGCAGGTGCTCTCGACGCTCAAGGCATGGGAGGACCCGGTGTTCTGCACCGAGCGTCTCGGCCTCGACGCCCCGCTCGGCTCGATCGATCGGACCAAGCTCAACGTCAACGGCTCCTCGCTCGCCGCGGGTCACCCGTTCGCCGCCACCGGCGGCCGGATCGTCAACACCGCGGCCAAGCTGCTCGACCAGAAGGGCTCAGGTCGGGTCCTGATCTCGATCTGCGCAGCCGGTGGCCAGGGCGTCGTCGCGATCCTCGAGAAGTAGGTCGAGTTGGGCGCGCGTACTGGTTGAGTTGGGCGCGCTCAGCCGAGCGACTCAGCGGCGGGTGGCGAGGGCGAGCGCGGAGGCGATGAGGTAGGCGCGCACCTGCTCGGCGCTGACCTGGCCGACGGTGGGGACGCCCGGGGAGGACTCCTTCACCAGGATCCCGACCCGGGCCAGCTGGAGGGCACCGAGTCCGCTGGCATAGAGCGTGTTGGCCAGCAGTGCCGGGTCGTCCACGTGGAAGTCGCCCGCCTCGACGCCCGACTCCAGGGCCGATGCGAGCACCGCGAGACAGGCCGAGATCGCTCGGCCGAGCCGGAACAGTGCGGACTCCGACATCTCGTCCAGCAGCTCGGGGCCGGTGCGCCGCATCAGGGTCTGCGCGCAGTCGACGAACGCGGGATGGGCGATGCCGTAGTCAACGAAGGCGCCGGTGATGAGGGTCAACCGCTCGGCCGCGTCACGCCCCGCCGCGTCGGCTTCGACGAGTGCTGCACGCAGCTCGTCGAGGTACTCCACGAGCGTGAGCGCGAACAGCTCCTCCTTGCCGGTGAAGTGGCGGTAGACGATCGCCCGGTTGATCCCGACCGCACGCGCGATCTGGTCGATCTGCGCGTCGCGAACACCGTTCCGGTCGAACAGCGCGCGGGTCGCCGCGATGATGTCCGCCTCACGCTTGCGGCGACGGGCCGCGGCCGCCGTACGCCGACCGTCGGTCTCGGGCGCTGTGCTCATGCCCTCAGATTAGTGCAACTCGGAGTTGCACAGCTGTGACAAGTTCGGGGGGAGCGGTGAGCCGCTCAGGGCTCGGGGGTCGTCGGACCAGCCGGCAATGCCTCTGCGAGGCGCCGCTCCACGGCGCGCACCGCCACCAGGACCCGGAACATCGCGGCCCCGACGGTCGTGGTGACGCCGGCGGCGAGGTAGACCTTGGCGTCGTCGATGAAGACGAACATGATCCAGATCAGCAGCGACGCGACGCCGAGGCCGATCGACAGCGCGAGGTGGCGGTCGGTCTGCTTGTCCTCGTCCATGCGCCGACCCTAGGGCACGCTCAGCCGTCGGCCAGTGCGCGAACGGGACACCCACGGGGCGGTGGGGTTCTATGTCGCCGGTCGGCCGCTCTGCTACCTCCACGACAACCACCGGGGGGACGGCCGGGTGTCGGTGTGGTTCCCGTCATCGGAGGCTATCCAGGAGGAGCTGATCACCGCAGAACCGGATCGGTTCTTCCGGCCGACCCCTTCTGCCGCCGGCACCTTCTCGACGTGGCTGGCCGTCTTCGTGGATCTCGGAGAGCCCCCCGTCGACTGGTCCGAGATCGACGAGGTCCTCCGCGAGGCCTACCGAAACGTGGCGCCGCGCCGGCTCGTGGCCGAACTGGACGCCGGGACGTAGGTGGGCCGATCGCCGGGGCCGCAGCTTCACGACGTGACCAGACCGATGGGTCCTGGGCGAAAGGCGCTCGGTCTTCTTGTGCGGCACAGACTCGGGGTGTTGGTTTGGCGCACCCCCGTGGACCCCGGTACGAAAGAACTCATGCCCCCTGCCATGAACGAGTCCACGGTGACGG
>Ga0136633_1001144_pt1 | contig 19726 bp, 19 predicted proteins | sample AntDrymeUQ832206_2_FD_105494 | JGI IMG/M metagenome (GOLD analysis project Ga0136633, IMG submission 105494) | Polar desert sand microbial communities from Dry Valleys, Antarctica - metaG UQ83 (22.06) | ecosystem: Environmental > Terrestrial > Soil > Desert | place: Antarctica: Dry Valley...
ACAAGGTCCTGCCTCCCAGACTTATGCGAGTTGATGGACACCCCTCCCAATGGGGCCCTTCCTCCCAAGGAGTATGACGCTCGTTTGAGCGTTAGGGCGCCAAGGACAAAGCAACAGCCGTTGCGCCTACGGCATGCGGCGCCGAATCGCCAAGGGCGACCCGGCGCCCGGCATACCCTCGAAGCCCGCGTGCGCCCAAACGCTGACTCGAGGGCGATCAGGCCCTACTCGACAGACTGCGGGCGCTGCTGGACCGGTAGCTCACACCAGGCGCTGGGATGGTTCCCTGTCAGTAGCTGAAGACAGTTGTCGCGCCGTCGCCGAGCCACTCCCACAGCGGTGTCGCCCCCGCGACCCGAGCGTTCGGTACGAAGGTCGCGGCGTCGAGCTTGCGCGAGTCGACGCAGATGGGGCAGACGAGCAGCTCACCACCCCCGTCGCCGAACTGTTGGAAGAGCCGCTTGAGCGGCGGGCAGCCTTCGCAGGCCTCGCCCTCGGCCTGACCCGGTACGGCGAGGTGGACCGCGTCCTTGGTCAGGAACATCGCGACGTCGCGGCCCTTTTGGAGTGCCGCACCGCCGACGAGGAACGCGATCATCACGCGCTCGGCGTCCTCCATCCCGGTGGCCAGGTTGATCAGCACCTTGTCCGCCATGACTGCCTCCCTTGAGTGTGCTGCCGCCTCAGGCGGCCAGCGTGGTTGAACGATGTGCGCGGCGCTCCCAGAAAGCGAGCAGCATTGAGGGCACGCAGAGGTTCAGCAGCGTGAACGGCGCGCAGGCGGCCAGCAAGAGCACGCCGGCCACGACACCCGCGGTGGTCGCCCCGGCAGCGAGCAGCGTCCCCACCGCCAGCAGCCAGACGGTCGCCACGCGGAAGCCGAAGCGCCGGCCACGCGCGGTGGGTGGCACCCGCGGGCCGCCAACTGCGCGGCGGACGACGTGGTTCCACACGTAGTCGAACGGGTGGTAGGGGCCGACGCTCGCGACAGCGCCGAGGCCGGCCAGGGCGAAGATCATCGCCGGCGAGCTCAGCGCTAGCGCCGTGATCACGAGCGCCATGCAGGCGCCGCCCGCGAAACGCAGGCCGAGCCACAGCGAGCGGCTCTCCGAGTCGTTCAGGCAGTAGCCCTGCGTCGCCAGGTTGGCTCGCATCCAGTCCCCCGCGCTCATCCGATCTCCTCCTTGTGGGTCATGCCGCATCGTGTGCCACTCGCCATTCCGGCCAACCCTCGTCGAGCCGCCGTGCGGCATGTCCCTGGGCCTGCAGTTGCCGCACCGCGTCGTGTGCGTAGGCACAGAACGGACCGCGGCAGTAGGCGACGACTTCGCGATCGGCTGGAAGTTCGGCTAGCCGCTCGTGCAGCTCGTCGATGGGGATCGAGCGCGCGCCCTCGATGTGGCCGGCCTCGAACTCCTCGGTGGGGCGGACGTCGACGAGGACGACCTCACGCCGGCGCAGCCGGCGGACGAGCTCTTCGCGCCCGATCGTCTCGACGTCCTCGCCGAGGTAGTCGCGCGCTGCGCGCTCGACCTCGCCCAGGCGAGCGATCGACGCGTCGCGTAGGGCGAGCCAGAGCTTGAGTGCCTCGTCGACGAGTGCGTAGCGCACGCTCGTGCCCTCGCGGGTGCGCGTCACGAGGCCGGCGGCGTGGAGTCCCTGGAGGTGCTGGGAGGCGTTGGCCGTCGACTGGCCGCTGGCCTGGGCAAGCTCGTCGACGGTGCGCGCCGCCTGCGCCAGCAGGTCCATCAGCTCCAGGCGGCGGGGGGCGGCGAATGCCTTGCCCATCAGCGCGATCGCCTCGAACAGTGCGTCCTTCTCGGCTCGGGATCCCATCCTTTGCTATTCAAGCGATTACTCGATAGCTTGTCAAGGCATGTACTTCAGGCAGCTGCTCAACGACGACACCGCGTGTGCCTCCTACCTGTTCGGCTGCAAGGCGCAGAGCGCGTTCGCGGTCGTTGATCCGCACGTCGACCTCGTCGACGAGTACGTGGCGCTGGCGGCGGCCCAGGGCGCGAGCATCACCGCGGTCATCGAAACGCACCTGCAGGCCGACCACGTCTCCGGGCTGCCGACACTCGTCGAGCGCACCGGCGCCACCGCCTACGTCCCCGAGGGCGCCGGCGTCGAGTTCGACCACCACGCGCTCGCCGACGGAGAGACGGTCACCTTGGGCAACGTCGACATCGAGGCCGTCGCCACCCCGGGTCACGCGACCGCACACCACGCCTACCTCGTCACCGACCGCACTCGCGGAGAGGAGCCCTGGTTCGTCCTGACCGGTGACGCGCTGCTCGTCGGGGACGCCGGCCGACCGGACCTTCACGCCCACGGCGATCAGACGGTCGAGTCGATGGCGCGCACGCTCTACCGCTCGCTCACCCACCGGCTGCTCACGCTGCCCGACCACCTCGGGCTCTACCCGGCGCACTACTCGGGCTCCGTCTGCGGCCGCGGGCTCTCCGCGAACCCAGCGTCGACGATCGGCTTCGAGCGCCGGCACAACCCGGCGCTGCAGTTCGACTCCGAGGTCGCCTTCGTCGACGCGCTGACCAGCGACATCCCGCCGGCGCCGGAGCATCAGGCCGCGATCGTCGCCGCCAACCGGGCGGGCAGGCCGAGCGCGCCCGTCGGATGACACAGCCCCCGATCGCGCTCGGCCTGCGCGAGAACCGGGCGCAGTTCGCGCTGCTCGTCGCCGTCAACGCGTTCGTCGGCGCGATGGTCGGTCTCGAACGCTCGACGCTGCCGCTCGTCGGCCGCGACGACTTCGGCGTCGGCTCCAGCGCCGCCGTCCTGGCCTTCATCGTCGCCTTCGGCGCCGCCAAGGCCCTGACGAACCTCGCCGCCGGCAGCCTTGCCGCGCGTGCCGGCCGCCGCCGGCTGCTGATCGCCGGCTGGGCCGTGGCGGTGCCGGTGCCAGTGCTGATCGCCGTCGCGCCGAGCTGGGGCTGGATCGTCGCCGCCAACGTCTTCCTCGGTGTCAACCAGGGTCTCGCATGGTCCATGACCGTCGTCATGAAGATCGACCTCGTCGGTCCCGAGCGCCGCGGCCTGGCCCTCGGCCTCAACGAGTCCGCCGGCTACGGCGGCGTCGCACTGGCCGCCGGGCTGAGCGGCTGGCTGGCCGCCGACTTCGCCGCCCGCGACATCCTCGTCGTCGCCGGAGCCGTCATCGCCGTGGTCGCCCTGGTCGTGTCGGTCGTCTGGGTCCGCGACACCGCAGCGCACGTCGCCCTCGAGCAGTCGACGACGGAGACCGGCGCCGACGAGGAGCCGCCCCCGCTGCGCGAGGCGTTCGCCCGCGCCTCGATCCGCGAGCCGGCTCTGCGCTCCTGCTCCCAGGCCAGCCTGGTCAACAACCTCAACGACGGCGTCGCCTGGGGACTCGTGCCGCTCTACCTCGCAGCCCACGGCCGCAGCGTCGGAGAGGTCGGCCTCGTCGCTGCGCTGTACCCGGCCGTATGGAGCGTGACCCAGATTTGGACCGGCCACGTCAGCGACACCCTGGGCCGCAAGCCCCTGATCGCCGGTGGCATGCTCGTCCAAGCAGTAGCCCTCGGCCTGCTCGCGGCCGGCAACGGCGACCTCACCGCAGCCATCCTTGCCGCGAGCCTGCTCGGCCTCGGCACCGCACTCGTCTATCCCACCCTGATCGCCGCGATCTCCGACGCCGTCACGCCCGTAGCGCGTGCGCCCGTCGTCGGCGTTTACCGCTTCTGGCGCGACACCGGGTACGTCGTCGGCGCCCTCATCGCCGGCGTCAGCGCCGACGCCCTCGGCTACCAGGGCGCGATCGTCATCGTCGCCGGCCTCACCGCCCTCTCGGGCGCGTGGATCATCTTCGACATGCCAGCCCACCGGACGCGTCTGGCTTCCCCCCGCCCTGCGCCCAACTAGCCCCCTGCTCGCCTACCGCCCTCCCGGCACCCCCAACGCAAGAAGCCCCGCGATCACGGGGCTTCTTGGGCGATGGAGCTAGCCGGGCTCGAACCGGCGACCTCCTGGGTGCGATCCAGGCGCTCTCCCAACTGAGCTATAGCCCCGAGGTCCCGCAAGTGTACCCCGACCCGCGGGGTAGGCTCACGCCTGCGGCATGAGCTTTCGCGGCCGACTCACGCTGTTCTTCGTGCTGATCGTCATCGTCCCGATGGTCTCGGTGACGGTCGTCATCTTCTCGCTGATCTCCAACAACGAGGAGGGCAAGGCGAACGCCGCGGTGGCCGCGCGGCTCGACACCGCTACGAACCTCGCGAGGGAGGCACAGCGGGAGGCCGAGCGCGCTGGGCGCATCGTCGGCCGGGACCGGGTGCTGTCGACGGCCCTGCGGCGCGGCGACGACGCTGCGGCCGAGCGCCGGACGGAGGTGCTGGTGGCGCGACTGCGGCTGACGCGGCTGCTGATCTTCGGAACCGACCGTCAAGGGGTGGCCAACGTCGGCCGCGACGACTCGATCTTCCCGGCCTCGCTCACCCTCACCGCGGACGGTGAAACGATCGGGACGCTGCAAGTATCCGTGCAGACCGCTGAGCAGTACGCGGGGCTGGTGCGCAACGTGACGAGCCTGCAGGTGATCGTCCGCCGGCGCGGCGGAACCCTGGCCAGCACGCTGCCGGACACCGAGGACACGAAGCTGCCTGAGAACAACGGGACCGTGCGGCTCGGCGAGGAGGACTACCGCACCGCGACGATCGAGCGGCGCGACTTCCGCGACGGCCTGCTCGAGATCACCCTCCTGCGCGACGAGGAGCAGACCGCGGGCGATGTCACCGACAGCCGGCTGATCGTCGGTGGTGTCCTGCTCGGCTTCTTCCTGCTCGCCTTCGCCTTCGCGCTGGCCGTATCGCGCTCGCTGCAAGCGCAGGTCGCCTCGTTCCTCAACGCCGCCCGCCGGTTGGGTGGCGGCGAGTTCGGCACAAAGGTCCCGACGGTCGGCAAGGACGAGTTCGCCGCGCTCGGCGAGGAGTTCAACACGATGGCCGCCCAGCTTGAGGCCCAACTCGAGGAGCTTCGCGAGGAGCGCACGCGGGTGGAGCGTTCGATGCGGCGGCTCGGCGAGGCCGTAGCGTCGAACCTCGACCGCGATGCGCTGCTGGGCATCGTGGTTGAAACCGCGGTCGACGGTGTGGGCGCCGCCGGTGGCCGGGCCGCGGCGCGTACGGCGGAGGGCGCGCTGTCCGAGCGCGTGTCATCGGGCAAGCTGACCGGCCTCGAGGCTGCGTTGACCGCCGGCGAGCAGCAGGCTGCCGCCACCGGCGAGGTATCCGAGGTCAACGAGGGGAACGCGAGCGCGCTGGCGCATCCGCTCCGCGGATCGGACGACAGTCCCGACGTGCTCGGCGTCGTCTCGGTCGGTCGGCTCGGCCGACCCTTCACTCCGGCGGATCGCGAGTTGTTCTCCTACCTCGCAGCACAGGCGGCGGTGTCGCTGGAGAACGTCGATCTCCACGAGACCGTCCAGCGTCAGGCGGTGACCGACGAGCTGACCAGCCTGTTCAACCGCGGGCGCTTTGATGAGCTGCTGGCCGCAGAGGTCGAGCGCAGCCGCCGCTTCCCGGACCAATGCGTCGGGCTGGTCATGCTCGACATCGACAACTTCAAGAAGGTCAACGACACCCACGGCCACCAGGTGGGCGACGACGTCCTGCGCGAGGTTGCCCGGGTCCTGCGCGAGACCTCGCGGGAGATCGACAGCCCGTCCCGCTACGGCGGCGAGGAGCTGGCGGTGGTGCTGCCCGGCACCGACCTCGAGGGCGCCTACGACATGGCCGAGCGCGTGCGTTCGGGGATCGAGGCGTTGTCGTTCCCGTTGACCTCGGGCGGCAACGGCGAGGTCCTGAAGGTGACCGCCAGCTTCGGGGCGGCGGCAGAATCGGGGGCCTCGGCGGTAGCCACCGCCCTCATCGGCGCTGCCGACACGGCGCTCTATGAGGCCAAGCGCGGCGGCAAGAACAAGACCGTACGAGCGGGAGTAGGCTAGGCCCGATGGGACAGCTGGACGACGCGATCCGCGAGCATCTCGAGCTCAAGCGCCGCCGCGGCGCCGACACGGCCGAGGTGACCCGCCAGGAGCAGGAGGCCTTCGGGCCGCCGCGCCGCGGCGACTTCGAGACCGCGCCGGCGGCGGTGGCCGCAGAGCATGACGACCCGGAGCTCCCGCTCAACGAGCCCCTGGCGTTCGCGGACGAGCCGGCGCCCACGGCGCTGCACGTCGTCGAGGACCACTATCCGGCTCAGACCGATCCGCCGCGCCCACACGGCGACCCCGCCGACGATCTTCCCCGCACGGCGCCCGAGTCACCGCCCGAGGCAGCCGCGCCGGCGCAGGCCGAGCCGCCGCCCCCGCATGGCGATCCCGCCGATGAGCTGCCGCCGGCCGACGACCAGCCCACGCGCGCGTTCAACGCCGAGGAGGTCCGGGCGGCGACCACGCCTCCGCCGCTTGCGCCGTCCGAGCCGGTCGCGCCCCCCGAGCCAAAGCCTGAGCCGGCGCGCGATGCGGAGCCCGAGCCTGCGCCGGCCGGCGCAACGCGGATGGACGAGGAGGACGAGGGCGCCGACGACGTCCTCGAGGAGACGCCGGAGTTCCTGCAGGAGACGCCGGAGCACGACCGGCTGTGGTTCGAGCAGCGCCCGCCGCGAGACTTCGATTTCTGAGTTGGACCCAAGTCGAGGCACGGCCGGACGCCCTCGGCCGACCGAGCACGCGCTGACCTGGCTGGACGTCTTCACGTCCACCCCACTCGCCGGCAACGGCCTTGCGGTGGTCCACGACGCCGACGGCCTCGACGACGCCACGATGCTCGCCTTCGCCCGCGAGACGAAGCTTTCCGAGACGACCTTCGTGCAGTCTGGCGACGCCGATTGCGACTACCGCAACCGGATTTGGATGCTGACCGGCGAGCTTCCGATGGCCGGCCACCCGTCGCTCGGAACCGCGGTGGCCATCGCTCACCGCCGCGGGGAGTCGACTGCCTCCTACGTGCAGCGCACGCCGGCCGGGTTGCAGCCTGTGGAGGTCGAGCTCGACGGGCTCGTGGCGCGTTCGTCGATGCTTCAAGAGCCCGCAGAGTTCCTCGAGGAGCTCGACGTCGCGCGGGTCCTCCTCACCATGGGACTCACCCCGGAGGATGGCCACCCCGAACTTCGCCCGGAGCTTGTCTCGACGGGAGCGCGCCAGGTGCTGGTTCCGCTGGCGAGCACCGATGCCCTGGCCCGCGCGCAGCCGGATCCGGCGCTTGTGGCCGCGATTCTCGGCGACACCGGCGCGGTCGTCGTCTACGCCTTCGTCTGCGAGTCTGGCGCGGCGACAGCCGACGCGCGCTCGTTCTTCGATTCCCCCGGCGGGGTGGCCGAGGAGGATCCGGCCACAGGCGCTGCCGCGGGGCCACTGATGGCCTACCTGAATCGACACGCGGGCATCGATGCCCTCACGATCACCCAGGGTGTGCAGATGGGCCGCCCAAGCCGCCTGGACTGTGCGGTCGAAGGCGAACGGGCGCGGGTGGGCGGCGAGGTCGTGGTCCTCGCCGAAGGCACGCTGCACCTTTAGACCGAAGGCCCTCAAGTTCCGCCGGCCCCGGCCGATCACATGGTCAACGCCGTCCGTTGGGGAACAGCCGGTGTGACGAGATGACACTTGCCTGGAGGGCAAGGACGCAGTGAGAGCGCCGCGCGAGCGGCGCTTTTGCGTTCTACCGCGGCTCGGGCGCCGCGAGGGCCCCGATCACCTCCCGCCACCAGGCGCGCTCCTCCTCGCCGGAGGCCATGTTCAGCCGGCGTAGCGCGACATCGCGCACATGGCGCAGGGTCCCGGCGGCATAGACCGGGCCGGTGAAGGCGAAGCGGCCGTCCTCGAGCGTCACGAGGGCGCCCGCTGTCCCGTCGCGCCGGGTGCGCATCTGTTCGATCACGGCGCTGCCAGCGACCATGGCCGGGCGCCCCGCGTCACCCTCGCCCGCCGGCCAAGGACCGGAGGTGAGCGGCCGGTGGCTCGACGCGGTGGTGGGCGGGCGGCGCCAGGGAACGTCGATAGGCCCGGCGCGCCAGCGCTCGCGGATCGCTCCGAACTCGACGGCGGCCTCCTGGCGCACGAGCAGGTGGAGCCGGTCGCCGGCCTCGATGCGGGTGGATCCGCGGGGCGGGATCGCCTGCTCGCCGCGCACCACGATGTTGACCAGGGCGTCGCGGGGTAGGCCGAGTTGACGAACGCGCGCGCCGACGATCGCGTCGCCCGAAGCGACGACGTGCTCGATGACCTCGGCGCCGAGTCGCCGCACGGCGCCCACGTCGGCCAGCGGCGCGGGTAGAGCGGCCTCGGTGGTCGTCACCCGCAGGCGCCTGGCGACCCACTCGAAGGAGGCGCCTTGCACCACGGTCGACAGCAGGACCGCGAAGAACACGATGTTGAAGAACTCCTGGCTCTGCGGGATCCCGGCCAGCACCGGGAAGGTGGCCAGGACCATCGGAACGGCGCCGCGCAACCCTGCCCAACCGAGCGCGCCCCGCTCGGCCCAGCTGAAGTGGAACGGCAGCGTCACGATCGCGGTGGCAACGGGCCGGGCGATGAGCATCACGACGAGGGCCAGCGCAGTGCCTTCCAGCGCGACGTCGCCGAGCTGCGAGGGGAACACGAGCAGTCCCAGGGCCAGGAAGAGCACGACCTGGGCTACCCAACCCAGGCCCTGGTGGAAGGTGATCATCGTCCGCTTGGCCGGAACAGCCCCCGTGCCGAGCACGAGGCCGGCCAGGTAGACCGCGAGGAAGCCGGAGCCGTGCGCGACGGCGGTGGTCCCGTAAGCCAGAGCGGCTACAGCGAGCGACGCCACCGGGTACAAGCCGGCGGACGCGAGGCTCGTCCGGCGGAGCGCATGGCGGGCGCCGAGGCCAATGCCCACGCCGAGCGCCGCGCCGATGGTGAGCTCCTCGCCGATCTGCAGCGCGAGGTCGAACCCCCGGTAGCTGGGATCGGTCAGCCAGGACACAAAACCGATCACCAGGACGACCGCGACCGGATCGTTCATGCCGGCCTCGGCCTCGAGCGTGCGAGCGAGCCTGCGCCGTAGTGTCGAGCCGCGCAGCACGGCGAAGATCGCGGCGCTGTCGGTGGCGGCGAGGATGGAGCCCAGCAGCAGTCCCTCGACGGTGCCAAGGCCAAACAGCAACGATGCGGCCAGGCCCGCGATGCCCGCTGTCAGCAGCGTGCCGGCGAACGCCAGCGCGATGCCAGGCCCGAGCACGGGCCGGATCTCCTGAAACCCCGCGGTCAGCCCCCCCTCGAACAGGATCAGCGCCAGCGCGACGATGCCCACCGACTGGGCGATCTCGTAGTCGTTGAAGTCGATCCAGCCGAACCCGTCGGTGCCCACCGCCATCCCGATGCCGAGGAACAGGACCAGGGCGGGCACCCGCAACCGGCCGGCGACGAGCGAGGCGGTCAGCCCGAGGGCGAGCAGGCCGCCCGCGATGAGGATGAGCCGGCCGTCCGCCATTCGGGAACCATGCCAGTCGCCGGTACCCTTCGCGCCGAAGGGGCCATAGCTCAGTTGGAAGAGCGCCTGCTTTGCAAGCAGGAGGTCGCCGGTTCGAGCCCGGCTGGCTCCACTAGTGGGCCCCTCTCAACCCGTAAAGGGGTGCAAGGTGTGCGGAACGACCAGACTCCAGGATCAGGTCACGAAGGCAATCCATTGCGGGTCGAGCCTCGACCACGTCGAGGCCGCGTGGCGCCTTGCGGATCGAACGGAATTTGCTGAGGAGCCGCCTTTCGCGTCAAACCGGTGTGAAGCAACCCGCTTTGGCGTATGCTCGCCGTCAGCGTCTCGCGATGCAGGGGGGAGAGCGTCGTAGTCCATCTAGCGGTGTGCCCTTTAAGTTCGCCTGGCGCGCAAATGCCTGTCGACAGGGGAGGCCGCATGCTGGCTGCCGGACGGAGGCGCGCGACACTGCTCACGTTTTGTTCGGCGGCGGTTGCGTCCGCCTGCGTCCCGCAGGTGGCCGCCGGGGCAGCCAAGCCGGACCTGGCGGTCTCGTCGTTCTCGGGCCCGCGGGCGGCGAGCGTCGACGGCAGGTTCCTGCTCTTGGACAAGACGTCGAACAAGGGCGGCCCTGCTCGCCCGTCGACGACGATCTACCTGCTCTCTCGCGACAGGAGGCGCGGCAAGGGCGACATGCGGCTCGGAGCCCGGGCGTTGAAGGTGCTCAAGGCCAAAAGCTCCTCCAAGGGGACCGGCCGCGTCACGGTTCCGCGCAAGACAAGGCCCGGCCGCTTCTACCTGCTGGCGTGCGCCGACGGCGCGGGCAACGTGGCCGAGACGAACGAGAAGAACAACTGCCGCGCATCCTCCAAGCCGACGACGGTGATCGCCGCCTTTAAGCCGAACCCGCTGAACGTCAGCGCCGTTCCCGACAGCGCCCGCGCGGCCGGGGGCACGATCACGACAGCGGGCGGCACGCTGCTGGCGACCGGTTCGGACGGGACCAGGTACACGCTGGTCGTGCCGAAGGACGCCCTGCTGAGCCGGGAGGAGATCACGATCACCCCGCTGTCCTCCCTCGCCGGGCTGCCGTTCAAGGCCGGCCTGTCCGCGGGGGTTCTGCTCGAGCCGAGCGGGCTCAGCTTCCGGAAGGCGGTGACCGTGCGCATCCAGCCCGCCATACCGGTACCGCTCAAGCAGGAGGCGACCTTCTCGTTCGCCGGGACGGGCAAGGACTTCCACCTCCACCCCGTCAGGCACAGGGACGGGGCGCTCGAATTCGAGCTGACCCACTTCACCGGCGTCGGGCTCGCGCCCGCGACCGCGCTGGAGTTCGACCGCCAGGGCAAGCGTGTGCCCACCAGTCGCGAGGCCGCGACCGAGCAACGCCTCCACGAAGCCTTGAGAGCCGAGCACGAGGTTGGAGACAACGAGACCACGCTGAGCGGCAAGTTCCGTGAGGCCGCTGAGCTCAGGTACTTCGTCTGGGGCAACGAGGGCATCTTGCCGCTGGCGACGGCCGCTGCCACCAACGACAAGCTCCTCTACCAAGCCATGCAGGAGTACATCTCCTGGTCGCGCCAGCAGCAACTCCTCGGCGTTAGGACAACGGCGCTGGACGCGCTCGACGCCAGGATCGTCGCGCAGCTGGCGCTCGGCTTCGAGAACGCCATCAGGAAGGCGTACGAGGGATGCCTGGCGGGCGACCTCACCCAGATAGCCCGCATCATCTCGCTGGCCCGGGACATGGCCCTCTTCGGCGCCTCCGAAGGCACGTTCACGTTCGACTTCCTCGACCGCTGTGTGCGCTTCGAGCTCGACTACGACCTGCAGTGGACCATGAGCGGCGAGGCCGTACACCCAGAGGTGGGACACGTGCGCGTACAAAGGCTGCTCCTGGACGCAGCGATGGTGGGCCGGAAGGACCTCGAGTACGTCAGCATCGGCATCGACGATCCCGCGACCGGCTGCGCCGTCTCCAGCACGCGGTCCAAGGAGCCGTTCGAGGTCGTTTCGGCGGAGTTCGATCTCAATCGCTACCCACCCCGGTATTTGACGCTGGACGTCAGGCAGGGCCTTGGCTCGGAGACGATCACCTGCCCCACCAGCGACACCCCGTTCACCTATGAGACCACGATGTACAACGATGCCTTCTTCGCGCTCCACTTCGGCAACGCCGATCTCAGCTATGGCTTCTCGGTGAGGCGCTGGGACGAGCTCGGGGGGCCGCCCTACGCCAAGACCAGCCTGTCGGCCTCACACACCGACGACGCGGGTCGCACCTGGCAGGGCACTAGTACCTGGACGCTGCACCACGTTCCCCTCCGACCCTGACCGCGGCTCGCTTTCGATTGGTCCGGGTCGTGGGCGTTCGCGGTCATCCCGCCGCTGCGATCAGCTCTGAGGCCACGCGGTCGGTGGCGTCGTGCGTCCCGCCGAGCAGCCGTTCGGTGAGCTCCGCGCGCCGGAAGAACAGCGGCGCGTCGTGCTCCCATGTCGCCCCGATCCCGCCGTGTACCGCGATGTTCGTCCTCGCCGCGTGGTCGAGTGCCGCGCCCGCCGCTGCTCGCGCCGCGCTGGCCGCCAGCGGGAACTCGTCGGGCTTGTCCTCGGCCGCCCAGCCCGCGTACAGCAGCAGGGAGCGGGCGTTCTCCTGACGCCGGAGGATCTCGGTGAGCGAGTGCTTGACCGCCTGGTAGGAGCCGATCGCCCGCCCGAACGTGTACCGCTCCTTGGCGTAGGCCACGGCCATCTCCAGGCACGTCTCGACCGCGCCAACCGACTCGGCCGCCAGCAAGGCCTGCGCGAGGTACCAGGCGTTGCCCAGGACGTCCTCGCCGACTTCGAGCACCGTGCCGCTGGCGCCATCGAGATTCACGTGGCCCAGCGAACGCGTCGCGTCGTAGCGCTTGGCGTCCTCGACCGAGGCCCCCTCCACCACCACCGCAACGGGCTTGGAGTCCCGCGTGGCGACAACGACGAGCACATCGGCCCCGGGTGCGTCGGGCACCCACCAGGCGCCGCCACTCAGCGCGCCGTCAGCGCTGACCGTAGGGGCCGGCGCCCGGCCCTTGCCGCGCTCGGCCTCAACCGACCAGCTGTCCTCGAGATCGCTGGGCGGGCGCGCGGCGACGAACGCCGCGCGCCGGTCGCCGACCGCGAGTCCTTCGATGTCCTCGTATCCCGCACGGTCGAGCACGTAGGTGGCGAGCACGTGGCCGAGCAGCGGCACCGAGGCGAGCACGCGGCCACACTCCTGCGCCACCAGCATCGCGTCGAACGGCCCGAGTCCGGCGCCACCGCGCTCCTCGCCGACAACGAGCCCGGTCCAGCCGGCCTCCACGGCGGTCGGCCACAGGTCGGGCAGCGAGGACGGATCCTCGAGCGCCTCGCGGGCTGCTTCGACCGTCTTGACCCGCGAGAGCGCGTTTCGCGCCGCCTCCCGGAGCAGCTCCTGCTCGTCGGACAACGCGAGGTTCATGCTGCCGCCTCCCTCTCCTTGGACCGCAGCTCGTTGAACGGGATGCCCTTGTCGAGCCGCGGCTCGGGCGGCAGCCCGAGCACGCGCTCGCCGATCGTGTTGCGCAGGATCTCCTCCGTGCCGCCGGCCGACTTCAGGCCGGGCAGGAAGCTGATCATGTAGGCCCATTCGGAGTCCTCGTCGAGAGCCTCCGGGCCGATGACGTCGGCCAGCAGCTCGCCGGCCTTGACCGCCGCGTTGACCAGCGTGACCTTGGCCAGGCCGGACTCGGGCCCGGGGATCTGGCCCTTGGCCAGCGCGGTCAGCGTGCGGTAACCGGTGAAGCGCACGGCGAGCAGCTCGGTGGCGATCTCGCCCAGCGTCTGGCGCACCGCCCCGTCGGCGCGGGCGGCGGGGTCGGCGGCGATGACGTCGGCGTAGCGGGTCGCGCTGTAGCCCATCCCCTCCGAGCCCAGGCCGATCGTCACGCGCTCGTACATGAGCGTCGTCAGCGCCGTGCCCCAGCCGCCGTTGAGCGGCCCCACGACGGCGTCGGCGCCGACCTTCAGGTCATCGAAGAACACCTCGTTGAACTCAGCCTCGCCCGAGATCTGGCGCAGGCCGCGGATCGTCACGCCCTCGCCGTCCATCGGGACGATGAACATGGTCAGGCCCTTGTGCTTGTGCTGCTCGGGATCGGTGCGCGCGAGCAGCAGGCCGTAGGCGGCGAACTGCGCGTTGGTCGTCCACACCTTCTGGCCGTTGAGCACCCAGTCGCCGTCGTCGGTCTGCTTGGCGCGGGTCTGCACGCCGGCCAGATCCGAGCCCGCGGCGGGCTCGGAGAACAGCTGGCACCACACCTCGTCGCCGTGGAGCATCGGCCCGAGGTAGCGCGACTTCTGGTCCTCGGTGCCGTGGGCGATGATCGTCGGCCCGAGCATGCCGACGCCGATCACGTCGAGGATGCCGGGCACGCTGGCCCGCGAGATCTCCTGGTTGACGATGACCTGCTCGATCGGGCCCATGCCCTGGCCACCGAGCTCCGCGGGCCAGGTGACGCCGGCCAGGCCTGCCTCAGCCAGCTTGCGCTGCCACTCGCGGCGCGCTTCGACGATCTCGTCCTCGTCCTTGAGCGCGCCGTCGCCCCGTAGGACCGGCGCCTCGCCCTTGTGCTCCTCCAGCCAGGCCCGCACGCGTTCGCGGTACTCGGCCTGCTCCGGAGTGTCGTTGAGATCCACCCACGCCTCCTCATGACGTCTTGGCTGACCGGCCAGTCAGGCCGGGGCCGCGGACCCTAACGCGTCAGCCTGAGCCCCGCGTCGAGCAGCGCATCACTCCTCGGGTTCGCGCAGCGCCCCGACGATCCCGAACGCGAACAACGCCAGGATGACCACCGACGCGACGGTCAGGATGCTCACGCCGTGCTCGGCGGCATCGCTGATCGTCAGGAACGTCAGCAGCCCGATCATCGCGAGCACGGTGGCCAGGACGACACTGCGCATCAGAAGACCCGCAGTCTCGGCGGCACGTCCTTGACGCGCCGTGCGAACAGCTTGATGGCCAGCAGTCCGAAGGCGAACCCGCCGATGTGGGCGAAGTAGGCGACGCCGCCGCCCTCGCCTCCGCCCTGCGTCAGGCCGGCCGCCCCAAAGAAGATCTGCTGGGCGAACCACAGGCCCAGTACCAGGAAGGCGGGCAGCTCGAGGACCGTGAAGAAGAAGATGATGAAGATGAAGGTCAGCACGCGTGCGCGGGGATAGAGCAGGATGTACCCGCCCAGCACGCCGGCAACCGCGCCCGATGCGCCGATATTGGGGATCTCGGAGCTGGGATCGATCGCGATCTGCAGGCCGAAGGCCGCGGCGCCGGCCAGCAGGTAGAAGAGCAGATAGCGCACGGAGCCCATCGAGTCCTCGACGTTGTTTCCGAAGATCCACAGGAACAGCATGTTGCCGCCGAGGTGCAGCAGCCCGCCGTGCATGAACGTCGCGGTCAGCGGCGTCAGCCAGCTCGACGGCTGGTCCTCGCCGATGGCCCCGCAGCCGCTGCCGATGTCACCGGTGAGCTGGAACGAGGGGTCGGTGATCTCGCGAGGCACGAGCCCGTACTCGAGCAGGTGGCGCACGTAGTCGCAGCTGCTCGGGCTGCCCAGCGAGATGCCGCCCTTCTGCCAGACGAAGTAGGCGATCAGGTTGGCGAAGATCAGCGCGATCGTCACCACCGGGGCGCGATCGGTCGGGATGTTGTCCTTGAGCGGGAACAACTACGCCGTGGCAGCCAGGGGGCCGATGCCGGGCTGGTCGTGCTTGACCGCCTCGTCAGCGTGGTAGCTCGAGCGCACCAGCGGTCCTGCCGCGACGTGCGCGAAACCCAGCGCGTAGGCGGCATCCTCGAGCGCGCCGAACTCGTCGGGATGCCAGTAGCGGACCACCGGCAGGTGGCGCTCGCTCGGGCGCAGGTACTGGCCGACGGTGAGGATGTCGACGCCGACGGCGCGGAGCGCCTCGAAGGTCTCGACCATCTCGTCGTGGGTCTCGCCGAGCCCCACCATCAGGCCGGACTTGGTCCTCACCTCGCCCTCGCCGTAGTGCCGTGCGTTGCGCAGGACCCGGCAGGAGCGCTCGAAGGTCGAGCCGCGGCGCGCGATCGGGTACAGCCGCGGCACCACCTCGACGTTGTGGTTGAACACGTCGGGGCGCTCGGCGATCACGGTGGCAAGCGGCATCTCCTGGCCCTGGAAGTCCGGCGTCAAAACCTCGACTTTGCAACTCGGCGCCTGCCTACGGACCTGGCGGATCGTCGCGGCCCAGATGCGCGCGCCCTTGTCGGGGAGATCGTCGCGGTCGACGCTCGTGACCACCGCGTAGCGCAGACCCATCCGCGCGATCGAGCGGGCGACCCGGGCGGGCTCGAGCGGGTCGTTCCAGGTTGGCTTGCCGGTCTTGACGTGGCAGAAGCCGCAGCGGCGGGTGCACGTGTCGCCCAGGATCATGAACGTCGCGGTGCCGCGCTCCCAGCACTCGCCCACGTTCGGGCAGGCGGCCTCCTGGCAGACCGTGTTGAGGTTCTCCTCGCGGATGAGCTTGGTCAGCTCGACGTAGCGCTCCCCGCCGGGTGGCGGAACCTTGAACCACGGCGGCTTGCGCTCGCGCATGGGGCGGACGTCGGGCCCGAGGACCGTCAGGACGTCCATCCCGCCGGGGTTGGCGCGCGACCGCGTGCTCACGTGCCAACAGGCTACTCACGCGCAAGTTCAGGCTGCCCAGGACCGCCGGACGCTGAGCGGCTCGGCAGTCGAGCAGGGCAGCTGCCCTGCAGCTGATCTAGACGGGAACGGGGGGAAAGGGGGCTCCGAGCGCGGCGTTCAGCCGTCGCTCGGAGACAAGACGCTGGCGTAGGCCGTGGGCCTGCGCGAAGGCGAAGGCCATCCGCCTGCGGAAGCAGCGCAGCAACTCGCCGCTGCCGGCGGTCTCGCGCAGCAACGAGGTCATCCGCACCCCTTCGAGGCCGCACGGAACGACCCACTCGAACGGCTGCAGGTCGTTCTGGACGTTGACCGCGAAGCCGTGCGCCGCCACCCCGCGCGCGACGTGCACGCCGATAGAGGCGATCTTGCGCTCGCCCGTCCAGACCCCGGTGTAGTCCGGGCCCTCCGGAGTGCGCACCCGGGCTTCGACACCCTCCGCCGCCAGCGCCGCGACGATGGCGCGCTCCATCGTCCGGACGAAGTCCAGCACGTCGTCGGTGCGCATGATCGGGTAGCCGACCAGCTGGCCTGGGCCGTGGTAGGTGACCTTGCCGCCACGGTTTGAGTCGACGACGTCGATGCCCTGGCAGCGATACCAGTCCTCACCCATCGGCAGCTCGGCCGGTCCGCTGCGGCGCCCGCGGGTGTAGACGGGGTCATGCTCGAGCAGCAGGAGCGTGTCCGGGATGCGGTCCTCCTGACGCGCGGTCCGCACGCGTTCCTGGAGCCCACGGGCGTCGCGGTACTCGATGCGGCCGAGGTGGACGACCCACAGGTCAGCCATGGATCAAATCCTAGGCGGCGTGGGTAGGGTCAGCGCATATGGCCGACCAGATCATCCTCACGAAGCTCGACGAAGACGCCGACCGGATCCTCGATGCGTTCGAGGAGCAGACCGGGCTCCACGGCGACGACGAGGGTGATCGTCGCCGCTTCGACGTGGCGGGAGCGGGCCATGCCGTCGACGTGGTCCAGACCCTCACTGACATCGACGAGGACTGGACCGAGCACGTGGGGGTCGCGGACCCGCAGGACTGACCGCCGGGGCCGGCCAGGCGCGTTCTCTACGCTGGCAGACATGGGCGATGGAGGCGGCTCTGCGGTGTGGCCGGCGCGCCTGCGCTGGCGGCTGCGGGGCGCAACGCTCTGGCCGCTGTTCGCCCTGCTGACGGTGACCGACGCGGTGCTGCTGCTCGTCCTACCGATCGCCGGGACGGGAACGCCGCTGATCCAGGGCCTGCTACTGGCCATGTTCTTCAACCTGGTCGCGGTCGCCGGCCTGGGACGGCTCGTCGGATGGTGGCTGCGCCGTCGGCGGCCCGAAGTGCCGAGGGTGGTCGCCGAGGACCGCGCGGGGTCCGCCCTGCTCTGCGCGGTGACGCTGGCGCTGATCACCGGGGGGATCATCCACGTGCCCGAGGCCGGCGACGCCGAGCGGGCCGTCCGGGCCCAGCAGGGCGCGGCCGAGGCCTACGTGCGCGCGCACGGGCAGGCGCCCCACCGGGCCAACCTGGGCGCCATGGACACCGAGCAGCATTCTCCCGAGTTCTTCCGCACCTGCGTCCCGGGGGACCCGGCGACCGACGTCGCCGCGCTGTGCCTGCTCATCGACACGTCGGTGGATCCGCCCAGGGTGGTCGTCGATCGCGACCGCTCCCCGAACCGCCACCTCTAAAGCAGTCCATCTGACCTGCCGATGGGTGAGGTGTGCGGGCGACACGTGCTTTGGTGGGGGCGTTCGGCGCGGGCATCTCGCTCGCCGTCGCCAGCAGCCTCATGCTGTTCGTCGTCAGCGCGGTCATCGCGTTCAACGGATGGCCCGATGATCTCAGCGGCGCATCTGCCCCTGAGGTCGCAGCCCTCTCCAGCGCCGCGTCCGCGGCCTCGTCGGCCGCTCCTGGAGTGGTGGCGCTGCCGCGGCCCGTGCTGCGTTCCGCGCCCTCTGCTGCGACATCCGATCGCCCGCGCGATACCACCAGGTCCCGGCGCGGTGACGTTCCGTCGCCGGTCGCTGTGGGCGGGGACGAACAGGCCGCTGTAGTCGGGGACGAGCCGGGAGGCTCCTCGCCCGCCCCGAACGACACTGCGGACATCACGGCCAAGGTCGATCCGCCCAGGGAGGTCGGCGACGCGCTGCGCGAGACCACCGATGTGCTGCGCGAAACCACGCGCTCGGCTGCCGACGTCGTCGCCCCGGTGGCGCCGTCGGTCGGCGGCGCCCTGCAGTCCGTCGGCGCTGCGGGCGCCGACACGGTCGACGGCGTGGTCGAGTCGGTCCTGCAGCCGTAGCCGGCTAGAGCAGCAGCGCCACTGGGTTTTCGAGCAGCTCGCGGATGCGGGCCAGGAACTGCGCGGCGTCGGCGCCGTAGAGGATCCGGTGGTCGCAGGCGAGCGTCACCGACATCATGTTGCGAGCGACGATCTCTCCGGCCATCGGAACCGCACGTGGCGTCATGGCGCCGACGGCGAGGATCGCCGCCTGGGGCGAGTTGATGACCGCCGCGAAGCTCGCCACGCCGAACATCCCCAGGTTCGAGACCGTGAACGTGCCGCCGCTCAGCTCGGGCGGGGTGACCTCGCCGGAGCGCACGCGCTCGGCGAGCGTCCGGGTCGTGGTGGCGATCTGAGCCAGCGTCTGATGGTCGGCGTCGAAGACGGTCGGTACGACCAGCGCGTCCTGGGCCGCTACGGCGATGCCGACGTTGATCCGGCTGTAGAGCTCGAAACGACCGTCGCGGTAGGCGCCGTTGGCGCGGGGGAAGTCTCGCAAGGCAAGCGCGCAGGCCCTGACGACCATGTCGTTGTAACTCGGGACCACCCGCTCCTCGTCGCCGAGGGCCTTGATCTGGGCGCGCAGCGCCACGGCCTGCTCCATGTCGACGTCAGCAGTGAGCGTGAACTCGGGGACGGTGGCCTTCGACTCGGCCATCCTGCGGGCGACGACCTGCTGGGTGCGGGTCAGGTCGATCCGGGTGACGTCGCCCTTGGCGGTGCCGGTCTCGGCGGGGGTGGTCGGCGCGCCCGCCGCTTGGGTGGCTGCGTTCGCCGACGGGGGAGCGGGCTCGCGTGTCTTCGGCGACTCGACATCGGCGCGCACGATGCGGCCGCCCGGGCCGGTGCCCGCGAGCGTGGCGATGTCGATGCCCTGATCCTTGGCCAGGCGCCGGGCGAGCGGGGATGCCTTCACGCGCTCGCCCTCAGGCTGCGGCGCGGGCGCCTCGGTGGGAGCGGGCTTGGGTTTCGGCGCGGCCGATGGCGGGGCGGAGGCCACCGGCGCGGGAGTCGGCGCAGGCTCCGGGGCCGCGGCGACCTTCTCCGCCGCCACCTTTGGGCTGTCCGATCCCCCTGATGCGGGGTTCGGGCCGCCCACCGCGCCGTTGGCGGCGCCGATCCGGGCGATGAGCGAGCCGATCGGCAGCGTGTCGCCCTCGGCGGCGACGATCTCGAGGGGGCCGTCGGCGTCGGCCTCGTAGGTCATCGTCGCCTTGTCGGTCTCGATCTCGACGATCGAATCGCCACGCTTGACGACCGCGCCGGGGTCGA
>Ga0136633_1001145_pt1 | contig 19718 bp, 21 predicted proteins | sample AntDrymeUQ832206_2_FD_105494 | JGI IMG/M metagenome (GOLD analysis project Ga0136633, IMG submission 105494) | Polar desert sand microbial communities from Dry Valleys, Antarctica - metaG UQ83 (22.06) | ecosystem: Environmental > Terrestrial > Soil > Desert | place: Antarctica: Dry Valley...
GGCATCGATCCGCCCGTGGTGCTCGCAGCGCGGGCAGACGTGGAGGTTCTCCTCGTATTCCTTGACGAACAGCATGTCCTGGCAGCTCGGGCACTTGACCCACAAGTTGTCGGGCGTCTCGCGCTTAGCGACGAACGGGAGCGAATTGCGGACGCGGCTGAGCCAGGACATTGGGCGCTCCTAACGACTAATCATTTGTCCGTCATCCCCGCGAAAGCGGGGACCCACCTCCCGCCCGTCGTGCTTGGTCCAACCATCCGGAGATGGGTTCCCGCTTTCGCGGGAATGACGGGTTAGGCTGGCTGGCGCGCGTGGTGCACAGCTTCGGCTAGCGAAGCGGTCAGTGCCTTCAGATGTTCCGGGGCATTGGGTGCGGCGCACAGCTCGACCAGCGCCGTACCAACCGCGACGCCGTCGGCGACCCGGGCGATCGCCCCCGCCTGCTCAGGAGTGCGGACGCCGAAGCCGACCACGATTGGCAAGTCGGTGGCGGCCTTGAGCTGGGCGACCGCGCTTTCGATCGAGGCGGTCGCCGGCTGTTGCAAACCCGTGATTCCGGCGACCGAGACGTAATAGACGAACCCCGACGAGCCTTCGAGCACCGCCGGCAACCGTGCGGCGTCGGTGGTCGGGGTGGCTAGCCGAATGAGGTCGATCCCGGCCTCGCGCAGCGCCGGGCCGAGCGCGTCGTCCTCCTCGGGCGGAATGTCGACGCAGATTACCCCGTCGACGCCCGCCGCTTTCGCTTCTGAGGCGAACCACTCCGCCCCCCGGCGGACCATCGGGTTGGCGTAGCCCATCAGCACAAGCGGCACCTCCGGGTGGCGCGCGCGAAAACCCGTGGCGATGGCGAGCACGTTGGCGGTGGTCGTCCCAGCGCCGAGGCTACGCAAATTCGCCGCCTGAATGGCGGGACCGTCAGCCATCGGATCGGTAAACGGCATCCCCAGCTCGATCACGTCCGCCCCGCCCGCGACCAGCGCGTCGATATTGGCCGCGGTGTCGCCGTCCCCCGCGGTGATGAAGCATACGAGCGCCGGGCGGCTTTTGGCGAAGGCCGAGGCGAGGCGGGTCATTTAGCTGCCCTAGCAACAATCCAAAGCATCAAGCTAGCGCCACTATTGTACTGCCAGCGGCTAGCGGCAGAAGACACAATTCTTTGATCGACGGATAAATCGCCGAAATGGTAAGCCGCTTGCTTAGTTCTCGCAGATAGACGGTCGCTGAAATCAGCGACGCGAATTGGAATGCAACGGCAGCCACTACTCGCCAATCCCGCATCACATCGCCACCCCAAGATGCTCGGCCACCGTGAAGATGTCTTTGTCGCCGCGTCCGCACAAGTTGGCGAGGATGATCGCGCTGCGGTCCATCTTCTTAGCCCGCTTGGCGACGGCGGCGATCGCGTGGCTCGGTTCGAGCGCGGGGATGATGCCTTCGGTGCGGCAAAGGAGCTGGAACGCGTCCAATGCCTCATCGTCGGTGATAGAGGTGTATTCGACCCGGCCGATGTCCTTGAGCCAGGCGTGCTCGGGGCCGATGCCGGGGTAGTCGAGGCCGGCGCTGATCGAGTGCGCCTCGGTTATCTGCCCGTCCGCGTCCTGCAGCAGGTAGGTCTTGTTGCCGTGGAGCACGCCGGGCGATCCGCCGGCCAGGCTGGCGGCGTGCTGCTTGTCGAGCCCGTGCCCCGCCGCCTCGACGCCGAGCATCTTGACTTGCGGGTCGTCGAGGAACGGGTGAAACAGCCCGATCGCGTTGCTGCCGCCGCCGATCGCCGCCACCAGCAGATCGGGCAGGCGGCCGGTGCGGCTCAGTATCTGCGCCCGCGCTTCCTTGCCGATCACGCTCTGAAAATCGCGCACCATCTCCGGATACGGATGCGGGCCGGCGGCGGTGCCGATGATGTAGAACGTATCCTCGACATGCGCGACCCAGTGGCGCAGCGCCTCGTTCATCGCGTCCTTCAGTGTCGCCGCGCCGCTGGTCACCGGGATCACCTCGGCGCCGAGCAGCTTCATGCGGAACACGTTGGGCGCCTGGCGAGCGACGTCGGTCGCGCCCATGAACACCGTACACGGGAGGCCAAACCGGGCGCACACCGTGGCGGTGGCAACCCCGTGCTGGCCCGCGCCCGTCTCGGCGATAATCTTGCCTTTGCCCATGCGGATTGCGAGCAGGATCTGGCCGATGCAGTTGTTGATCTTGTGCGCGCCGGTGTGGTTGAGTTCGTCGCGCTTGAACCATATCTGCGCCCCGCCGAGGGCCTCGGTCAGCCGCTCGGCGAAGTAGAGCGGGCTCGGCCGGCCGACATAGTGCTCCATCAGGTCGTCGAGCTGCGCTGCGAACGCCGGATCGGCCTGCGCCGAGCGATAAGCCGCCTCCAGTTCGAGGATCAGTGGCATCAGCGTTTCGGCGACGTAACGCCCACCGTAATCGCCGAAATGCCCGCGCGAGTCCGGTTGGTTGCGAAAGCTGTTCGCTTTCGCGGGGGGCATTTTGCGGAAGGAATTGGGCGGGGGATCCATCACCGCCCCCTTGCCGTTCGCGTCGAGCGAAGTCGAGACAGGATTTGTGCGCTAGGCGGCGCGCGCCGCCTGCACGAATGCGCGGATACGCCCCGCATCTTTCACCCCAGGCGCGCTCTCCAGGCCGCTCGAGGCGTCGACCAGCGGCGCGCCAGTCAGGCGGATCGCTTCGGCCACGTTGTCGGGTGTCAGTCCGCCGGCTAGGCCCCACGGTAGTTCGTGCCGGAAATTCGCCAGTAGCGACCAGTCGAGCGCCAGCCCATTGCCGCCCGGCAACACTCCCGGGGCCGCGTCGTAGAGCACGCGATGCGCGGCGTCGCGATAGCGCAGCGTGTTGGCCAGGGTCGCGGCGCTGCGCACGCCGACGGCCTTCCATATTTCGTGTGTCACTGCCTGGCGTAGCAGCCCGAGCCATTCAGGCGTCTCGCCGCCGTGAAACTGGACCACGTCCGGCCGCACGGCATCGACCGCCTGCGCGGTGGGAATCGGCTGCTGGTTGACCAGCAGCAGCACCACCCTGGTGGATGCCGGCACCCGCGCTCGCAGCTTCGCCGCCTGTTCGAGTGAAACATGCCGCGGCGAAGGCGCATAGTGAACGAGACCGATGTAGTCCGCCCCCGCGTACACCGCCGCGTCGACTGCTTCGGGCGAATTGCACCCGCATACTTTGACGAGCCGCTGCGTCATGATGTCAGAGCGTCGCCTCGATAGCGCGGGCGGTCGCGAGAGGGTCGGCGGCGCGGCTGATCGGGCGGCCCACCACCAGCACGCTCGCGCCGTCGTCGCGTGCTTTCCGCGGAGTGACGACGCGCTTCTGGTCGCCGGTGTTGCCTTCGGGCAGGCGCAGGCCGGGGACGACGAAGAACCCGTCCTTCCACTGCTCGCGCACCGCCTTCACCTCGTGGCCCGAACAGACCACCCCGTCGAGCCCCGCATCGTGCGCCAGCGCGGCGAGGCGCATGACTTGATCGTGGGCGGTGCCTTCAACCCCCGTGCGCGCGAGGTCGCGGGCATCGAGACTGGTGAGCATGGTCACCGCGACCACCCGTGTGCCGTTGGCGGCGGCTGCCTTGGCGTCCTCCATCATCGAGCGCCCGCCGCTGGCGTGTACGGTGACGATCGCGGGCTCGAGTACATGGATCGCCTGCATTGCTCCGGCAACCGTGTTGGGAATATCGTGCAGTTTGAGGTCGAGAAAGATCGGCAGTCCGACGCGCGCGATCTCATGCACGCCGTGATGCCCATGCGCGCAGAAGAATTCGAGCCCCAGCTTGAACCCGCCGACATGCGCCTTGACCTTCTCGGCCAGCTCCTTGGCGGCGTCGAGTTGCGGCAGATCGAGCGCGAGGTAGACCGGGCTGGTCACGGACGTAGGTCGTCGTCGCGGATCGGTCTCGATGGGTCGGTCCGTTCCTCGGGCGCGAGCGGCTCGGGATATCCGATTGGGTCGGCGGGCAGCGACGTTTCAACGGGCGTGGCCAGGGGCGAGGCAGACGGAGCGACGGCCACGCTCCGCGCGGCCGCCTCAAGGCTGGAAATCCGGCGCTGGAGCCGCCACTTGGCGCCGCGATGGACCAGCCACATCGGCACCAGCCCGAGCAGGAACGAGACCACCACGATCGCCGGCAGACGGGTGTCCCAGACCATCCCGGGCCATATTCGCATCGCCAGCGTGATATCCCAATTGAGCACGGTCAGCGCGACGAACGCGACGAGCAACGCGACCCAGACGATGGTGCGGACAATCTGCATCTGTACTTCCCCGCTTGGCTTTGGTCTGGCTTAAGGCGGCCCGCCGGGAAAGGGAAGGGCGGGGCAATCGTGCGATCCTCCCCGTTTTTGCCAAAGGCGCAAATGGGGAGAGGGACCGCGGCGGCGAAGCCGTCGGGGTGGAGGGGTACCGGCGTAGCAAGCCCCTCCGTCAGCCGCCTGCGGCGCCTGCCACCTCCCGATTTGGCCCGGCGGGCAAAACGGAGAGGACCTAGTCGCCGAACACCCGAGCGAAGATCGTGTCGACCTGGGCGAAATGGTATTCGAGGTCGAATTTCTCCTCGAGCTCGCTCGCCGGAAGCGCCGCGGTCACCTCGGCGTCCGCTTTAAGTAAGTCGAGCAGCGATAGCGCGCCGTCGCTCTCCCACACCTTCATCGCGTTGCGCTGGACGATGGCGTAGGCATCCTCGCGGCTGACTCCCGCCTGGGTCAGCGCCAGCAAGACCCGCTGCGAGTGGACCAGCCCACCCATCCGGTCGAGGTTCTTCTGCATGCGCTCGGGGTAAACCAGCAGCTTGTCGATCACCCCGGTCAGCCGAGCGAGCGCGAAATCGAGAGTGATCGTCGCGTCGGGACCGATAAAGCGTTCGACCGAGGAATGGCTGATGTCGCGCTCGTGCCACAGCGCGACATTCTCCATCGCCGGGATCACCGCGGCGCGGACCATTCGCGCGAGGCCGGTGAGATTCTCGGTCAGCACCGGATTGCGCTTGTGCGGCATCGCGCTTGAGCCCTTCTGCCCGGGCGCAAAATACTCCTCGGCCTCGAGCACCTCGGTGCGCTGGAGGTGGCGAACTTCGATCGCGAGCCGTTCGATGCTGCTGGCGATCACGCCCAGCACGGCGAAGAACATCGCGTGCCGGTCGCGCGGAATAACCTGGGTGCTGATCGGCTCGACCTTCAAGCCAAGTTGCTCGGCAACATGCGCCTCGACCGCCGGATCGACGTTGGCGAACGTGCCCACCGCGCCGCTGATCGCGCACGTGGCGATTTCGGCCCGCGCCCCGACCAGCCGTTGGCGGCAGCGCGCGAATTCGGCGTGGGCCTGCGCCAGCTTGAGCCCGAAGGTCACCGGTTCGGCGTGGATGCCGTGGCTGCGGCCGATCGTGGGCGTGTACTTGTGCTCCTCGGCGCGGCGCTTGAGCGCGGCGAGCAGCTGGTCGAGGCCGTCGAGAAGCAAGTCGCTCGCCTGGGCAAGCTGGACGCTCAACGTGGTGTCGAGCACGTCGGAACTGGTCATGCCCTGATGCATGAAGCGCGCCTGCTCGCCGACCTGCTCGGACACCCAGGTGAGGAAGGCGATCACGTCGTGCCTGGTCACCGCCTCGATCGCGTCGATCGCCACGACGTCGATCTTGGGTTCGCTCTTCCACCAGTCCCACAGCGCCGTGGCGGCGCTTTCCGGCACCACGCCGAGCTCACCGAGCTTTTCGGTCGCATGCGCCTCGATCTCGAACCAGATGCGATAGCGCGCCTCGGGCTCCCAGATCGCGGTCATGGCAGGGCGGGCGTAGCGGGGGACCATCATCGACTCCGGTTGGGCGGGATCGGGGTGCGGCTAGGCGGGAGGGCCGTCCATGGCAAGCCGGGCGCCATGTCCGGCTCCGGTTTCACCCGCGCGGCGACGGCGTCCGCCACTTTGCCCGCGCCCAGCGCGGTGAAGTGGCTGCCGTCGCTGTATAGCAATCGTTCGCCCTCCAATATGGGGCAGCGGTCGTCGGCACAGATGGCCCCAGCGACGTGGACATAAGTCACCTGCGACTGGCGTTCGGCAAACAGCGCCAGCGTGCGGTTCATTCCGCCTCCCTCCGCGCGGGTCGCCGGGTAGGCGGACGGACACTCGGCATCCACATAACGCCGGCAGCGCACGAACCCGCGCGACAGGGCCGGCCCCGCCGCCCACGCGGTCGGGGAATTACCGATCAGCACCAACCGGGTTCTGCGGGGCAAGTCGCGCCGGACCTGCTCCAGCCCCTCCAGGAACGCGGCGGCCCCGATTCCTTGAGTCGTTGCTCCGATCGGGTTCCCGCTCCGGCGATCCCACAAGTCGCGCTCCCAGCGCTGCGCCCAAAATACGATCGGCGGACGCCGCTGCGCGATCAAGACGCGCAATTGGTCGATGTTGTCCTCGCACCCGCTCTCCGCTTCGAGCTGGCCGGCGTTGCTGGCTTGCGGCAGCGACAGACAGCCTGGGCCGGTTAGCATCGCCCCACGTCCGAACCGGTTGGACAGCGCGCGGTAGTACTGCTGCGCATGACTATCGCCATAGAGGACAAAGGCCAGCTCTCCGGTGGGCACAATGTCGTCGGGCAGCTCCGCACCGGCATATTCCGACCCCAGCGCGTCAGCCTCCGCCGCGGCGCGTGGCCGGACCTGCTCGAAATGGCCTGCCATGCCGGTAACCGCCAGAAGGACCAGCGCGCAAAGGCTCACAGCCAACAACCCACGCCTGTTCGCCAGCACGGCCCCGCTGTGCACCGGCCGCTCGATCAAGCGCCACGACAGCAGCGCCAGCCCGAGCGCCGCGACGACGGCGCCGGCGCGCCAGCCTGCAGGGGCCGGCTCGCGAAAGTGATACTGGACGAATACCAGCAGCGGCACGTGCCACAGGTAGAGGCTGTAAGACACCAGGCCGCCGACCACGAGCGGACGCCAGCTCAGGACGCGGGCGATCGCCGTGCCGGCGGTTCCCCAGCGCAGCACCAGCAGCGTGCCCGCCACCGGCAGCAGGATCACCGGACCCGGTACCGCACTTTCGGGGTGGGCGAACACGAATCCCAAGGCGATTGCCGCCACTCCCGGCAGCGCGAGCCAATGGGCCTTGCGAGGTGCGGGCAGGAGCGCAAGGCACCCGCCTGCGAGCAGCTCCCACAACCGGGTCGGCAGCAGATAGAACGCCCAGCTGGGGGCAACCGGCTGGAGGGCGAAGGCCGCGGCCAGCGACACGGCGCAGGCCACCGCCATAATCGCGCGCGCGCCTGTCCGTCCGCGCCGATACGCCAGCGCAAGCAGCACGGGATAGAGCAGGTAAAATTGCTCCTCGACCGAAAGGCTCCAGGTATGGAGCAGCGGCGCAAACCCCTCGGGCGACGAAAAGTACGACGCCTTTTGTGCGAACAGCATGTTCGACCCGAACAGCGCGCTTGCGGCGAGCGCTTGCGAGAAGCGCCGGAAATCTTCCGGCACCATCGTCCACCAGGCCGCTAGCGCCGTTGCTGCGAGTACCGGCAGCAGCGCCGGTACGATCCGCCGGACCCGGCGTTCGAAGAAATCGCCAAAGCGGATGCCGCCGGCCGCCGCCTGGCCTGCGAGAATGGAGGTGATCAAGTAGCCGCTGATCACGAAAAAGATATCGACGCCCAGGAAACCCCCGGCGAACCCCGGCGCGCCCGCGTGGAACAACACCACCGGCACCACCGCCACCGCGCGCAGGCCGTCGATCTCGGGACGGTAGGCGAGCGGGGTCGCGGAGGCGGCCCCGGCGCGCACCATCAGATCAGCCCCTTGGCCTTGAGACTCACGTGCCCCTGCCGGCCAACGATTACGTGATCGTGCACCACGATCCCCAGCAGCCGGCCGGCTTCGGCGATGCGGCGGGTGATCTCGATATCGGCGCGGCTGGGCTCGGGATTGCCGCTGGGGTGGTTGTGGACCAGGATCAGCGCGGTCGCACCCACATCGAGCGCCTTGCGCACGACCTCGCGCGGATGGATCGCGGCTTCGTCGATCGAGCCGTCGCCGACATGGTGGTCGACGATCAACCGGTTGCGCGTGTCGAGATAGAGCACCCGCACCCGCTCGACCGTAAGGTGCGCCATGTCGATCGTCAGGTAGTCGATCAATGCCTGCCACGATGCCAGCACGGGCTTGGCCTGGACTTCGCCGCGCGCCATCCGGCGGGCGGCCAGCGCCACCGCCTTGAGCGTGGCGACGCCGGTCTGGCCCAAGCCGGAGACCTGCTGCAAGGCCCCCGGTTCGGCGTTGAGGACGGCGTTGAGCGAGCCGAACCGTGCCAGCAGGTCTTTGGCCAGCGGCTTGGTGTCGCCACGCGGATTGGCGGCGAACAGCAGGTATTCGAGCACCTCGTAGTCGGCCAGCGCTTCGGCGCCGCCGGACAACAGCCGCCGCCGCAGCCGCGTGCGGTGACCAGCCGGCCCGCCCTCTGTAGCTTCAGCCTGCGGCAACCTTTCCCCCGTCAACGCGTTGACTCTCGACGCATTGCCTCTGGCTGGCTCTGCGCGCAAGTGGGGGTGGATGGCGGACGCCGACCACGACGTTTATGAAGCCGGTCTCGCTGGCGACGTGGAGCGCCGCCGCGTCTGGCCGCGAGTGGCGCTGGCGATCTTATTTGTCGTGCTCGCGTTGCTCGCCGCCGCCTGGTTTTCGCGCGAGCGGATCGCGGGCAACTTCATCGAGAACCAGCTCGAACTCTACGACATCCCCGCGACCTATACCATCAAGCGGATCGCGCCCGACCGGCAGGTCCTGACCAATATCATCGTCGGCGATCCGGCGGCGCCCGACATGATCGTCGAACGCGCCGAAGTCGCCATCCGGTACCGCCTGGGCACGCCTACGCTGGGCCGCATCACCCTGGTCCGTCCGCGGCTGATGGGCAGTTACCGCGCAGGGAAGCTAAGCTTTGGTACGCTCGACAAGGCGCTGTACCGCGATACGGGAGAGCCGCCGGGTCTGCCCCGGCTCGACTTGCGCCTGATCGACGGGCGCGCACTGGTTGAAAGCGACTTCGGCCCGGTGGGCGTCAAGGTCGATGGCGCCGGGCGGCTCGACAGCGGGTTTGCCGGCGTGCTCGCGGTCGCCGCCCCCACACTGAACGGCGGCGGGTGCGCGGCGCGGGGAGGCTCACTCTACGGCAGGGTGACCACCTCGGCCGGCAAGACGGCGTTCAAGGGACCTGCGCGGGTTGCGAGCCTCGCCTGTCCGCAAAGTGGACTGCGATTGGCGGACGGCGCTATCGCGCTCGACGCGGTACTCGACAAGGATTTCAAGGGGGTCGAGGGGGAAGGGCGCTTCGATTCCGGCGCGCTGTCCTTTGCCGGTACCCGCGCGAACGGTCTGAACGGGACCACGCGGGCGACCTGGCGCCGCGGCGATCTGACCGCGCGCTATTCTCTGGCCGCGCGTGGGCTGGCGCACCCGCAGGTTCAGGCAGCGGTGCTCACCGCCGAAGGAATGGTGCGCGGGCGCGATGGCTTCGGCTCGCTCGAACTGCAATCGGATATCGAAGGCAGCGGGCTCCGCGTGGGCGCTGCGCTCGACCGGGTGCTGGCGGACGCCGCTCGCTCGACCCAAGGGACGCTGGCCGCGCCGCTGTTGCAGCAGGCGCGCGCGGCGCTGGCGCGCGAAGGGCGCGCAAGCAGCCTGATCGCGCAGCTAACGGTGCGGCGGACCGGCACGGGCACCTCGGTCGTGATGCCGCAGGCTTCGCTGCGCGGCGGCAGCGGCAATACGCTGCTCGGTCTGTCCCAGGTGCAGGTGAGCACGGCGGGCGTGGGCGGACTGCGCGTCTCGGGCAACCTCGCCACCGGTGGTGCGGGACTGCCGCGCATCGTCGGGCGGATGGAGCGCGGGCCGGGCGGCGATGCGGTGCTGCGGATGCGAATGGCCGAATACCGCGCGGGAGCAAGCTCACTAGAAATCCCCGAACTTGTGCTCGCCCAGGCGCGGAACGGCACCGTGGGGTTTGCCGGACGCGCCCGGGCGAGCGGCGCGCTGCCCGGAGGCACCACCCGCAATCTCGTGCTCCCGCTCGACGGTAGCTGGTCGCAAAGAGGCGGGCTGGCGCTGTGGCGGCGGTGCACCACGCTCGGGTTCGACCGGCTCGCGGTGGCTTCGTTGACGTTGGAACGGCGCTCCCTGACGCTGTGTCCCTCGCGCGGGCAGCCTATCCTGCGCCAGGACGGGCGCGGGCTGCGGATCGCCGCCGGCGCCCCGTCGCTCGACCTCTCCGGGCGTCTCGCGGCAACGCCCATACGGCTGCGGACCGGCCCGGTTGGACTTGCCTATCCTGGCGCGCTGAGCGCCAGGGCGGTCGACGTTTCGCTCGGCCCGCCGGCGACCGCCAGCACGTTCCGCATCTCCAACCTGACCGCGACTTTCGGGCGCGAGATATCCGGCAGATTCACCGAAGCCGACGTGCGGCTGTTCCAGGTGCCGATGAACCTGCTCGATGCCTCGGGCAACTGGCGCTACGCCGGCGGAGTGCTGAGCCTGTCGGACGGCGACTTCCGCCTCGTCGACCGCGATGCGGTGCCCCGGTTCAATCCGCTCGTTGCCCAGGGCGGGGCGCTGACCCTGCGCGACAATGTGATCCGCGCCGAGGCCACCTTGCGCGAGCCGGCGACGCGGCGCGAGGTCAGCGAAGTGGCAATCGTCCACAATGTCGCCAACGGCATCGGCCACGCCAATCTCACGGTGCCGGGTCTGCTGTTCGACCGCCGGCTGCAGCCAGACGATCTCACCCTGCGCGCCAAGGGCGTGATCGCCAATGCCGCGGGCACTGTGCGGGGTACCGGGCGGATCGACTGGAATGCGCGCGGCGTTACCAGCCGCGGCAGCTTCAGCAGCGATGCCCTCGATTTCGCCGCAGCCTTCGGGCCGGTCAAGGGCGCGAGCGGGACAGTCGAGTTTACCGACCTCATCAAGCTCACCACCGCGCCCAACCAGCGCATCAGGATCGCCTCGGTCAATCCGGGGATCGAGGTGCTCGGCGGCGAGCTGGTGTTCAACCTTCGCGGCGGGCAGATCCTGACCGTCGACGGCGCGACCTGGCCGTTCATGGGCGGTACGCTGACTCTGCGCGGCACGACGCTCAACCTCGGCACCAGCGAGGAACGGCGTTATGTGTTCGAGATCGAAGGGCTCGAGGCGGCGCAGTTCGTCGAGCGGATGGAATTGCCCAACATCGCCGCCACCGGCATTTTCGACGGAGCGATACCGATCGTGTTCGACACTAGCGGCAACGGCCGGATCGAAGGCGGCTTGCTCATCGCGCGTGCGCCCGGCGGCAACGTGTCGTATGTCGGCGAACTCAACCGGCACGACCTCGGCACCATGGCCAACTTCGCGTTCGATGCGCTGCGGTCGCTCGACTACCGGCAGATGTCGATCGCGATGGACGGCAACCTGACCGGCGAGATCGTCACCCGCGTGCGCTTCGACGGGGTCAAGCAGGGCGCCACCGCCAAGCGCAACTTCATCACCAAGCGGTTCGAAAACCTGCCCATCCGCTTCAACGTCAACATCAAAGCGCCGTTCTATCAGCTGATTACGTCGGTGAAGGCGATGTCCGATCCGGCCTCGGTAAAGGACCCGCGCGAAGTCGGACTGCTCGATCGCGAAGGCCGCGTGCTGCAGCGGCAGGTCACGCCCCCGCCTCCGGTGATCAAGCCCGACGACCTTATTCCCGACCAACCGCCCGTTCAGACCTTGGAAAGCGAGAAAAAGCCATGATGCTGCTCGAATTGACCCGCGCCCAAAGGCTTGCGACACTGCCCGTCATGAACCGGGCCAACCGAGCGAACCGATGGGCAAGGGCGCTGCCGCTGGCGGTGCTGGGCCTGACCGCGATGGGCGGGTGCGTGAACGTCACCGCACCCGATAAACCGATCGTGATCGAGCTCAACGTCAACATCCGGCAGGAAGTGATCTACCGGCTCGCGGCCGACGCGGGCAACACGATCGACGAGAACGAGGATATTTTCTGATGAACAGGGTCTGGAAGTCCATTGCCGCCGCCGGCATCGCCGCCGGAATGCTGGTTTCGGCTCCGGCGTCCGCCCAGCGCGACCCGGCCTACGAAGCCGCGCGGTCCTCGGGGCAGGTGGGCGAAAAGATGGACGGCTATCTCGGGATCGTCGGGTCGCCGAACGTCAATCTTCAGCGGGTCGTGGCCGACATCAACATCAAGCGCCGGGCGCTCTACTCGCAGCGCGCCCAGGCGGCGTCTCCGTCGGTGACGCTCGAGGAGTACGCGCTGACCGCCGGTTGCCTGGCGATCGCCCGCACCGTTGCCGGCGAGAAGTACCAGGCGCCCGACGGCAGCTGGCAGACCCGGACCGGCGCGCCGCCGATGCGCGACAGCCGCTGCCCGGCTTGACACCCGCGTAATCGATAACGCCGAACGCCGGGTGCGACATCTTCGCGCCCGGCCTTGGTCGATCCGCTCCGGTTGACTCGCGCCAGCCCCCCACCTAAGGGCGGCGCGTCCGCGGCCGGCTCGCCTGCTGCGCTTCCCTTTGACCCCTGCGCGAGGCTAACGCTCTTCGTGGCGAACGAACCCGAAAACGCACCTCTTGGCCCGGTAATCGCCGAGGATCCGCAGCTCGATTCGCTCGAGCAGCGCATCGCCGCTGTGCGCCGTGCGGAGGACGCGCGGCTTGGCCTCGATCAGCCCGTGGTCGACGGCCGCAACCGGGCGATGCACATCGCCTCGACGATGGTCGGCTATCCGCTCGGCGGGATCATCATCGGCTGGGTGCTCGACGGTCTGTTCGACACGCGGCCGTGGATCATGCTCGGGCTGATGTTCCTCGCCTTCGCCGGCGCCTGCCTGCAGGTCGTGCGCACCAACCGGGCCGGCTGACCGCCGGCACGCTCAAGACAGGAATAGAGACGACGTGGCGGCCGAAGCGAAAATGGATCCGATGCACCAGTTCGCGATCTCTCCGATCGGGGGTGAGGAACTGATCGCGTCGCCGTTCCAGTTCACCAATTCCGCGCTGTGGATGATGATCGTGCTGGTCGCGATCATCGTGTTCATGTGGGGCGGCATGCGGCGCCAACTGGTGCCAGGCCGCTGGCAATCCGCGGTCGAGGGGCTGACGGGCTTCGTCGGCGACATCGCCAAGCAGGGCATCGGACCCGAAGGGCGCCGTTATCTGCCGTGGATCTTCACCGCGTTCGTGTTCATCCTGTTTTCCAACTGGATCGGCGCGATGCCGTTCGCGGTCGTGCCCGGCGCGCATCCGTTTACCGTGACGAGCCAGTTCACCGTGACCGGCGTGCTCAGCATCCTCAGCTTCGCGATCGTGCTGGGGGTCGGCTTCTGGAAGCACGGGCTGCATTTCTTCAGCCTGTTCGTGCCCAAGGGTGCGCCGCTGGCGGTGAAGATGTTCGTCGCCCCGATCGAATTCGTCAGCTTTCTGGTCCGCCCGTTCAGCCTGGGGCTGCGGCCGTTCGTGGCCATGTTCGCCGGGCACGTGCTGCTGGAAGTGTTCGGCAACTTCGTCGTCCAGGGGCTCAACGCGGGCAGCGCGTTCGGCGTCGTGATCTCGGCGCTGTGCTTCCTGTTCCTGATCTTCGTCAACGCGCTGGAACTGCTGGTCGGCGGCATCCAGGCCTATGTGTTCGCGCTTCTGACTGCGCTCTACATCAACGACGCGGTCAATCTTCACTAATCTATCAAACACTTTTCAAACGGAGTTAAGCAAATGGAACTCGCTTCTGCACAGGTTATCGGCGCCGGTCTCGCGGCGATTGGCGCGGGCGCCGCGGCTGCCGGCGTCGGCACCGTCTTCGGCAATTTCCTCCAGGGCGCGCTGCGCAATCCGGCCGCCGCGCCGGGTCAGACGACCGTGCTTTACATCGGCTTCGCCGCCGCGGAACTCCTGGGCCTGATGGCCTTCGCCGTGGCGATGATCATCCTTTACGCCCCCCCGGCCGCCTGAGCGAACCGGTTGATCCGGTCGAGATAAACGATGCCTCAGATCTCCCAACTTGCCCTGGTCTACCAGTCGCAGTGGTTCTGGCTGCTGCTGACGCTGCTTGTAATCTTCTTGGTCGTCGGCCGCGGCATCCTGCCCAAGGTCGAATCGACGATCGTCGCGCGCGACGCGCAGATTGCGGCCGACCTCGCCGAGGCAGAACGGCTCCGCGCCGAGGCTGACGCTGCCGAAGAAGGCTGGCGGGCGAAGATCAACGCGGTCCACGCCGAAGCCGCCGGACAGGCAGCCGAGGCAAAGGCGAAGGCGTCGAAGGATGCCGACAAGCGCATCGCCAGGGCCAACGCCGATCTCGCCAAGAAAACAGCCGAGGCCGAGGCCGAGCTCGATACCGCGCGGCGCACCGCGCTCGCGGAGATCGAGGGTGTCGCAAGCGAGGCGGCGCGCGCCATCGTCGCCAAGCTGACCGGCGCCACCGTGACCGACGCGGCCGCCCGCAAGGCCGTTGCAGGAGCCTTGAATCGTGGCTGATACCGCCGTGCTTGACCTGCTGACCGCCGCCACCGCCGCGCATGCGGGCGAGGAACACGCCGAGGCCGCCGCGTTCGGCATCTCGATGCTGAGCCCCGGGTTCTTCGTCGCGCTGGCGATGCTGGTTGTGTTCGCGATCGCGTTCAAAGCGGGTGCGCCGAGAATGATCGCCGGGATGCTCGACGCCAAGATCGCCGGCATTCGCCAGCAGCTCGACGAAGCCAAGGCGTTGCGCGCCGAGGCTGAGCGCCTGCGCGACGAATATGCCCGCAAGGCCGCCGATGCCGAGAAGGATATCGCGGCGATGCGCGCCTCCGCGGAGCGCAACGCCGCCGAAATCGTCGACAAGGCGAAGACCGACGCCGCAGCTCTGATCGCCCGCCACAAGGCCGCCAGCACCGAAAAGATCGCCGCGGCCGAGCGCGCTGCGATCGCGGAGCTGCGCGCCATCGCCGCCACCGCCGCCGCCTCCGCCGCTCGCGGGTTGATCGCCGACAAGCACGGCAAGGCCGCCGACCACAAGCTCGCCGACGAGATCATCGCCGGGATCTGACGCCCTCGGAACCTAAGCCAAGGGCCACGCGCTCTCCCGTCATCGACAGGAGAAAGCCGTGGCCCTTTCGGCAATCGCCCTCAACTGCACGTTGGTGAAGACCAGCGCGCGCAAAAGCTCGACCGATGCGATGATCGGCGTGCTGGGCGAAGCGTTCGCCCGCTGCGGCGTCGACCTCTCCGAAACGATCCGCATCGCCGACCACAACGTCGTGCCGGGCGTCCGCTCGGATGAAGGGCCGGGAGACGACTGGCCTGCGATCCGCGCGAAGGTACTTAGCGCCGACATCCTGATCCTCGGCACGCCGATCTGGATGGGACAGGCATCTTCGATCGCCAAACGGGTGCTCGAGCGGATGGACGCGTTCCTGTCCGAAACCGACGAGGCGGGCCGGATGCCGAGCTACGGCAAGGTCGCGGTCGCCGCGATCGTCGGCAACGAGGACGGCGCGCACTGGGCCAGCTCGCAGATCTTCCAGAGCCTCAACGACACGGGCTGGACGATCCCCGCGGTCGCCGCGTGCTATTGGGTCGGCGAGGCGATGAGCGATGTGAACTTCATCGATCTCCAACACCGGCCGCGCATGGTCAGCAAGACCGCCAAGATGGTGGCGAGCAATGCCGCCCATCTCGCGCGATTGCTCAAGGCATCGCCGTACCCGGGCTAAGGCTCGAAGGCGACCTTGCCGACCAGCGCCCCCGCCGACATCGCCTCGAGCCCCTCGCGCCAGCGGTCCAGCGCCAGGACGCGGTCGATCGTCGGGCGGATGGCTCCGTCGGCCGCGAGCCGGGCCACTTCGCCGGCGATCCGCGCGCCGCGCTCCGGGAACCGCCGCGCGTACTCGCCCGCGCGCACCCCGACGATCGAGAAGCCTTTGATGAGCGGGATGTTGACCGCGATCTGCGGGATGCGCCCGGTTACGAAGCCGACCACCAGAAGCTTGCCGCCGAACGCGACGCAGCGCGTGCTTTCGTCGAACACGTCCCCGCCCACGGGGTCGAATACGAGTTCGCACAGTGCGCCGCCGGTGATCGCCGCCACCTCATCGCGAAAGCGGCCGTGGTTGACGATCACCGCCTCGGGCGACACCGCGGCGCGGATGCGCTCCGTCTTGGCAGGATCATGCGTCGCGGCGATGACCCGTGCCCCGAGCGCCCGCGCCAGATCGCACGCGGCCAGCCCGACCCCGCCGCCGGCGCCGTGGACCAACACCCATTGGCCTGTCTGGAGGCCTCCAAGTTCGATCAGCGCGGTATGGGCGGTGGTGTAGGACGCGCCCAGTGCTGCTGCCTGGATGAAGTCGAGGCCCGCAGGAATCGGCCGCAATGACCGTGCCGGCGCATTGGCGATCTCGGCGAAGGCGCCGGTCTTGGCGCCGCCCATGACCCGGTCGCCTGCCGCGAAGCCGCTATCGGCTTCGGCTTCGAGCACCTCGCCCGCCAGCTCCATCCCGAGGACGAACGGGACCTCGGGCTTGAACTGGTATAAGCCGCGGGTCATCTCAGATCGAGCGGTTCGGATTGTCCGAACCAGACGACGTAGCGGGTATGATCGGCAAGGTCGTCCCCGCTCAGGCCATGCGTGAAGATCGTCAGCTCCTTGCGCGCCTCGGGCGCCCACAGCGCGAACCGCGCGAACTGCTCGGGCCCGAGCGAGAGCTGGACCGATCCGCGCGGGTGCGGTCCGATCGGCGCTGTATGGAAGTGCCCGACCGGACAGCCAAGCGCAGTCTGGGCGGCGCCAGCCAGCTCGCGCGCCTGATCGATTTGGACGGGGTCGAAGTAGATGTGCGCGTGAAAGCCGCGGACCGCCATGCTCAGAAGTTGTCCTTCGCCGCGCGCAGCCTGGCGAACGTCTCGTGCGGCTGGGTGCCGCCCCAACGGTTGCGCAGGTCTTCGCGGTCGGCGCGCAGGAACGGGTTGGTGAGCAGCTCGCGTTCCAGCTTGGTCGGCACGGTCGGCTCGCGCCGGGCGCGGCGATTGTCGATCTCAGCGGCATAAAGCTGCAGGTCGAGGTTGTCGGGATCGGCATGCAGCGCGAACCTGGCGTTGCTTTGCGTGTATTCGTGAGCGCAGTAGAGCATGGTCTGCGGCGGCAGCGCCCGGATCCGCTCGAGGCTGGCCCAGAACTGCCGCGGCTCGCCTTCGAACATCCGCCCGCAGCCGAGCGCGAACACGCTGTCGCCGACAAAGGCAATCCCGTCGTCTGGCAGGTGATAGGCGATATGCCCGTTGGTGTGCCCGCCGACGTCGATGACCAGCGCCTCGTGGGCCCCGACGGTGACGGTATCGCCGTGCTTGACCATGCGGTCGACTGGCGAGAGTCGCTCGACTTCGGCAGGGGCGACGATCGGGCATCCGGTGGCGGCTTTGATCGCCGCGTTGCCGCCGGCATGGTCGGGATGCCAGTGGGTGTTCCAGATCTGTGAGATCTGCCAGCCCTTGGCGGCCGCCTCGCGCAAGTAGGCGTCGGCATCGGGGGTATCGATGCACAGCGTTTCCTGGCTGTCCGGATCGTGGACCAGGAAGCCGTAGTTATCGCTGAGGCAGGCGAACTGATGGATTTCGAGCATTGGGTGAAGGTAAGCGCTCTGGCCCATGTAGGAAAGGCCCGCCTGCTCGGGCGAGCGGGCGGGCCTTTCGTTATGACTGCACAGGAGGTGGAAAGGTTACTCCGCTTTCTGCTTCAGCGCCGCTCCGAGGATATCGCCGAGCGAGGCCCCCGCGTCCGACGAACCGTACTGCTCGACCGCCTGCTTCTCTTCGGCGATCTGGCGTGCCTTGACCGAGAAGTTGGGCTTCTTCGAACGGTCGAACCCGGTGACCATCGAATCGAGCTTCTGGCCCACCTGGAAGCGGTCGGGCCGCTGTTCGTCGCGGTCGCGGCCGAGGTCGCTGCGCTTGATGAAGCCGGTCGCGCCGTCGTCGCCGACCTGCACTTCGAGCCCGCCGTCGCGCACTTCGAGCACGGTGACGGTGACCACATCGTTCTTCTTCAGGCCACCCGCGCCGCCGCTTGCGGAGGTCGCTCCACCAGCAGCGGGCGCGCCCTTTTCGAGCTGCTTCATGCCGAGGCTGATGCGCTCCTTCTCGACATCGACGTCGAGCACGACCGCTTTGACGTCTTCGCCCTTGCGGTGAAGCGCCAGCGCGTCCTCGCCCGAGATGCCCCAGGCGATGTCCGACATGTGGACCATGCCGTCGACATCGCCGGGCAGGCCGATGAACAGGCCGAACTCGGTGGCGTTCTTGACTTCGCCTTCGACGGTGGAGCCGACCGGGTGAGCGTCGGCGAACTCTTCCCACGGATTGCGGTGAGCCTGCTTGAGGCCCAGGCTGATGCGGCGCTTGTCGCTGTCGACTTCCAGCACCATCACTTCGACTTCCTGCGAGGTCGAGACGATCTTGCCGGGGTGGACGTTCTTCTTGGTCCAGCTCATTTCCGAAACGTGGACCAGGCCTTCGATGCCGGGCTCGATTTCGACGAATGCGCCGTATTCGGTGATGTTGGTCACCACGCCCGACATCTTCATGCCGACCGGATACTTGGCGGCGACGCCGTCCCACGGATCGCTTTCAAGCTGCTTCATGCCGAGGCTGATGCGCTGGGTATCGGGATTGATGCGGACGATCTGGACCTTCACCGTATCGCCGATGTTGATCACTTCGCTGGGGTGGTTGACCCGCTTGTAGCTCATGTCGGTGACGTGGAGCAGGCCGTCGATACCGCCCAGGTCGACGAACGCGCCGTAGTCGGTGATGTTCTTGACCACGCCATCCATGATCTGGCCTTCGGTCAGCTTGTCGATCAGTTCGCTGCGCTGTTCGGCGCGGGTTTCCTCGAGGACAGCACGGCGGCTGACGACGATGTTGCCGCGGCGGCGGTCCATCTTGAGGATCTGGAACGGCTGCGGCATGTCCATCAGCGGGCCGACGTCGCGCACTGGGCGGATATCGACCTGGCTGCCGGGGAGGAACGCCACGGCGCCGTCGAGGTCGACGGTGAAGCCGCCCTTGACCCGGCCGAAGATGCGGCCGTCGACGCGCTTGCCTTCGCCGAATTCGCTTTCGAGCTTGTCCCAGGCGGCTTCGCGGCGGGCGCGGTCGCGGCTGAGCATCGCTTCGCCGTCGGCGTTCTCGACGCGGTCGACGAACACTTCGACTTCGGAGCCGACGGTCAGGCCGTGCTCGCCTTCGCCGCCTTCGCCGCGGGCAAATTCCTTGAGCGCGACGCGCCCTTCGCTCTTCAGGCCGACGTCGATCACGGCCATGCCGTTTTCGATCGCGGTCACGGTGCCCTTGACGACGCGGCCTTCGAAGCCGTCTTCGCCGGCGCCGCCGAGCTGTTCGTTGAGCATCGCTTCGAAATCGGCGCGGGTCGGGTTGGCGGTTGAAGCCATGGTTTCAGAAATCCTGTTCACGTTTGCTACCGGCCGCCGGTTTACCGGGGTCTTTCTCCGCTTCTCGCACCATTGCGAGGCTGGCGGTGCAAGAGGGCCGCGTTCCTCGCGAGGCCGGATGCCGCCGCGAAGGTCCAGTCGAGCGAAGCTGTTCGGGACGGGCGCGCCCATACGCGCGAGGGGCCCGGGAGGCAAGCCCAAACGAGGCGCGAGGTGTTGGACTTGGCACACTTGGCACACTGTCCTGGAGAAGAAAC
>Ga0136633_1001146_pt1 | contig 19706 bp, 19 predicted proteins | sample AntDrymeUQ832206_2_FD_105494 | JGI IMG/M metagenome (GOLD analysis project Ga0136633, IMG submission 105494) | Polar desert sand microbial communities from Dry Valleys, Antarctica - metaG UQ83 (22.06) | ecosystem: Environmental > Terrestrial > Soil > Desert | place: Antarctica: Dry Valley...
CGAGCAGGACGTCACGCCCGGCGACTTCGGGCGGATCGCCGCGCAGACGGCCAAGCAGGTCATCCTGCAGCGCATCCGCGAGGCCGAGCGCGACATGATGTTCGAGGAGTACCGCGACCGCGTCGGCGAGCTCATCACGGGCATCGTCCAGCAGTCCGACAGCCGCTACACGCTCGTGCAGTTGCGCGAGCGCGTCGAGGCGCTGCTGCCGAAGTCCGAGCAGGTCGAAGGCGAGCGCTACGACCACTCCCAGCGCGTCAAGGCCGTCATCAAGGAGGTCTCGCCCTCCACGAAGGGTCCCTCGATCATCGTCTCGCGGCGCGACCCCGAGCTGATCAAGAAGCTCTTCGAGCTCGAGGTGCCCGAGATCGCCGACGGCCTCGTGGAGATCGCCAACGTCGCTCGCGAGCCGGGCTACCGCTCGAAGATCGCGGTCGTCTCGCACGCCGACGGCGTCGACCCCGTCGGCGCCTGCGTCGGCCCGCGCGGATCGCGCGTGCGGATGGTCGTCTCCGAGCTGCGCGGCGAGAAGATCGACATCATCCCCTACAACGACGAGCCCGCCCGCTTCGTCGCCAAGGCGCTGTCGCCCGCGCGCGTGCGAGAGGTGCTCGTCGACGACGACGGCAAGCAGGCGACGGTCATCGTGCCCGACGACCAGCTGTCGCTGGCGATCGGCCGCGAGGGCCAGAACGCCCGCCTCGCCGCCCGCCTGACCGGCTGGCGCATCGACATCAAGTCCGAGACGGAGTTCGCCGCCGAGGAGCAGGAGCAGGGCTACGAGGAGGAGGAGACCCAGGGTCGCTGCGCGGCGGTCATGTCGACCGGCCGGCGCTGTCCCAACGCCGCCCTCCCCAGCTCGCGCTACTGCGGCCTGGACTCCCACCAGGCGCTCGCAGACCAGCCGACGGACGAGATCACGCCTGAGGCCGAGGCCGAGGACCCCGGCGCGTCCGTCGTCGCCGACGCCGGCGCCGACGCAGCCACCGCCCCGGTCGAGGTGCCCGACGAGGACGCGCTCGACGTCGAGGCATCCTCATAGCCGTCGCCACGCGGCGCTGCGTGGGCTGTGGCGCGCAGGCGGCGAAGGCCGACCTGCGGCGCGTCGTCGTCTCCGATGGGTGTGTGCAGGCCGATCCCGCGCAGCGGCGACCCGGCCGCGGCGCCTACGTCTGCGACCGCGCCTGCGCCGAGGCGGCGCTCAAGCGCGGTGGCTTCGCCCGCTCGTTTCGGGCGGCAGTCCATATCGATCCTGACCTCGTAGACTCGATCTAGATGGCAAAAGTACGCGTTCACGAGCTGGCCAAGGCCCACGACATGTCCTCCAAGGACGTGCTCGACAAGCTGCGCGCGGCCGGTATCCAGGTCAAGGCCCCGGCCTCCGCGGTCGACATCGACCAGGCGACCGCCGCGATGGAGGGCCGCCCGCTGCCGACCAACGGCGCGGCGACCGAGGCGGTCAAGGCTCCCGAGCCGCCGCCCCCGCCTGCTCCGATCCGCCGCGGCCCGCCGCCGCCGCCGGCGATCTCCGACCGTCCGCCCGCAGCGGCCCGCCCGCGCCCAGGGGCCCCGGCCCCGCCTGCCGCTCCGGGCGCGCCCGCCGACCCGGCCGCAACCGATCCGGCCGCCGCCGCGCCCGCCGACGGCGCCGCCGGCGACGCCGCGAAGCAGCGTCCGACGCGCTCGTCGCTGTCGGGCGAGCGCGCCCCCGGCGCGCCCGGGCCCGGTGGCCGCCGCCGCGTCGTCATCGACTCGCAGGCCTCGCGCCGCACGCCCGGCCAGCAGTCACAGCCGCCCCGCCGCCAGCGCCGCGGCCGGCGTCGCCGCGGCACCTACGACGACACGGTCGCCCCGCTCGACGCGGCAGCCGCGACGCATACCGATCTCGTTCGTGTCAACTCCGGCTCGACCGTCAAGGACATCGCCGAGTCGATGGGCGTGCCCGTTCCCGAGATCATCAAGAAGCTGATGATGCTCGGGCAGATGGCGACGCTCACGCAGACGCTGTCTGACGACGCCGTCGGCGTGCTCGCCGAGGAGTTCGGCAAGGAGGTCGAGATCGTCCACGCCGCGGACGAGGTCGATACGGAGCCCGTCTACGAGGACGCCGAGGAGGACCTTGCCGCCCGCCCGCCCGTGATCACGATCATGGGTCACGTCGACCACGGCAAGACGTCGCTGCTGGACGCGATCCGCACGACCGAGGTCGTCGCCGGCGAGGCGGGCGGCATCACGCAGCACATCGGGGCCTACCAGGTCCATCACAACGACAAGCTCGTGACGTTCCTCGACACCCCTGGCCATGAGGCCTTCACCGCGATGCGCGCCCGCGGCGCCCGCGTGACGGACATCGCCGTGATCGTCGTCGCCGCCGACGACGGGGTGAAGCCGCAGACCGACGAGGCGATCGACCACGCCAAGGCAGCAGACGTGCCGATCGTCGTCGCGGTCAACAAGATCGACAAGGAGGGCGCGGACCCGGCCAGGGTGCGTCAGGAGATGACGACACGCGGGCTGCAGCCGTCGGAGTGGGGCGGAGAGACCGAGTTCGTGGATGTCAGCGCCAAGACCCAGGTCGGCCTGCAGGACCTGCTCGACACACTGCTCGTCGTCGCCGAGCTCGAGGAGCTCAAGGCCAACCCGACCGCGCCGGCCTCCGGCGTCGTCGTGGAGTCCAAGCTCGACCCGGGCCGCGGCCCGGTCGTCACGATCCTGATCCAGCGCGGCACGCTGCGCGTCGGCGACGCGCTCGTCGCGGGCGCCCACTGGGGCCGCGTGCGGGCGATGCACGACTTCACCGGCAAGCGCGTCAAGGAGGCCCATCCCGGCGATCCGGTCGAGGCGCTGGGCTTCGACGGCGTCCCGGAGGCCGGCGAGTACGTCCGTGCCGTCGAGAACGACCGCCGCGCGCGCCAGCTCGCACACGAGCGCGAGCAGCGCCTCAAGCAGGAGCAGCACGCGCGCCGCTCGGGCCGCAAGCGCTCGCTGGAGGACATCTTCAAGGACATCCAGGCGGGCGAGCTCAAGGAGCTCAACCTGCTCGTCAAGGCCGACGTCGCCGGCTCCGCCGAGGCGCTGCAGGACGAGATCGCCAAGCTGCCCCAGGACGAGGTCGCCGTCAACATCATCCGTAGTGGCGTCGGCGGCATCAACGAGTCCGACGTCATGCTCGCCGCAGCCTCCGAGGCGATCATCATCGGCTTCAACGTCCGGCCGGTCGGCGACGCGCGCGCCGCCGCCGAACGCGAGGGCGTCGACATCCGCAACTACTCGGTCATCTACAAGGTGCTCGACGAGTTGCGCGCGGCGATGGAGGGCATGCTCGAGCCCGAGGAGGTCGAGGACTCCGTCGGAAGCGTCGAGATCCGCCAGATCTTCCGCGCCTCGAAGATCGGCATCATCGCCGGCTCCTACGTCACCGACGGCAAGATCACACGCGGCGCCAAGACACGCCTCGTCCGCGACGGCACGATCGTCTACGACGGCGAGATCGCATCGCTGCGCCGCCTCTCCGACGATGTCCGCGAGGTGCTCGCGGGCTTCGAGTGCGGCATCGTGCTGCGCAACTTCCAGGACGTCAAGGAAGGCGACGTGCTCGAGGTTTACGAGACCCGCAAGGTCGACCGCGCGCTTGCGTAGCTCGGCTGTGGCCGACGCCTACGTCGCGCTGCTGGTCGTCCACCTGCACTTTCCGCAGGCCGGCTCGCTGAAGGCCAAGCGCAAGGATCTGGCGTCGATCAAGGCCCAACTGCAGGGGCGCATGGGCGTCGCCGTGGCCGAGGTCGACCATCAGGATCTGTGGCAGCGCGCGACGCTGGCGGGGGCGCTGACCAGTGGTTCGCTGCCGGTTCTGGAGCGCGCGGTGGACCGCGTAGAGGATTTTCTCACCGACCGGTTTCCGGAGGGCTGTCGCGTGGAGCGCACGCTGCGGTCCTTCGAGGAGATATCGGGTTAGGATGGCCAGCGATCGCATGCGTCGCGTCGACGAGGCCGTCAGGCAGGTCCTCTCCGACGCGGTCGCCCAAGACCTGCAGGACCCCAGGATCGGATTCGTCACGATGACGAGCGTCAAGACCAGCCCTGATCTCCGCCATGCCCGCGTCTATGTCAGCGTCCTCGGAGACGAGGCGCAGCGTGCCGCCACGCTGGCCGGACTCAGCTCCGCCCATGGCGCGCTGCAGCGCCGGCTCGCGCGGGACCTGCGGATGAAGCGCACGCCCACGCTGGAGTTCCTCTACGACGACACCACGGACCGCGCGATGCATCTCGAGCAGTTGATCAGGCGCGAGGTCGACGAGGCGTGAGCATCGCCAGGGTGAGCACCGAGATGCGAGACGAGGCATTGACCGCGCTGCGCGACGGCGAGCGCTTCGTGCTCGTCACGCACGAGAACCCCGACGGCGACGCGCTCGGGTCGCTCGTCGCGATGCAGGGGGTCCTGCAGGCCCTCGGCAAGGACACGCTGATGTACATCGCCGCCAACGAGTTTCCGCTGCCCTATGAGTACGCGTTCTTCGAGTTCGACGGCCTGATCTCGACGCCGCCAGACGACTTCGGGCAGCGCACGATCGTGTTTTTGGACTGCGGCAACTTCGACCGCAACGCCCTCGAGGTCGGCGACGTCCCGATCGTCAACATCGACCACCACCACGACAACACGCGCTTTGGCGCGATCAACCACGTCGTGGCGCAGGCGTCGTGCACCGCGGAGATCGTGTGGGATCTCATGCAGGGACTCGACGTGCCGCTGACCCAGCCGATCGCCGAGGCGCTGTACGTCGGCCTCGTGACCGACACGGGGCGCTTCATGTACGAGAACACCGGACCGCGCGCCCATGTCATGGCCGCCGACCTCATCGAGGCCGGTGTCGACGTCCACGAGATCTACCGCCGCCTGTACGAGGGCGTGCCCGAGCCCAAGCTCGCGCTGCTGACGCGCGCGCTGGCCGCCGTCGAGCGCTACGACGGCGGCCGCCTGACGCTCGCCCGCCTGACGCGCGACGACTTCGCGCAGACCGGCGCGAAGTCGTCCTTCACCGAGGGCATCATCGACCACCTGCGCTCCGTCGAGGGGGCGAAGGTCGCGGCGCTCGCGCGCGAGCTGTCGGGCGAGGATCGCCAGGGCTGCTGGAAGGTGTCGCTGCGTGCGACCGACGGCGAGGTCGACGTGTCGATCATCGCCCGCGCGCAGGGCGGCGGCGGCCATCGCCAGGCTGCCGGCTTCGCGACGCAGATGGACCCCGACGCGCTCGTCGCCTTCCTGCGAGGCGCCGTCGCGGCGCAGCTTCAGGCCTGACGGCGACCGGCGCCGGCCCAGCGGCACGCGGCGCAAACGCGCCGGCGACGCTCGTGGCGCTTCGCGCAACCTTCCCGCGAGCCTCGCGTTGGAGGATCATGAGCATCGCCACGCGCTACGGGCTGCCTGCGCTCTGCACGGTCCTCGCGGCAGCCTGCGCGGCCGCCCCCGCGGCGGCTGACACGGTCGTCGCCGAGCTCGCGCGCGACACGCCGATCGCCGCCTACGGCGGCGCCGTCGCGTGGTCGGCCTTCGATCCCGCGAGCGGGCGCTACGCGCTCGCCATCCGTCAGGGCGGGGAGGTCGCGCCGGCGCCGATCCCGACCGCCGCCGACGCGTTCGACGTCAGCCTCGGACCCGACGCGCGCGGTCGCGTCGTCGCGCTCTACACGCGCTGTCGCACGGCCTCCACGGCGATGGAGCCGGCGCGCGGCTGCGACGTCTACCGCTACGCGCTGCGCGAGCGGCGCGAGCACAGGCTGTCCGCCGTGTCCTCGCCTTCGCAGGACGAGAGATGGCCGGTGCAGTGGCGCGACCGCGTCGCGTTCGTGCGACGTGACCCGCGCTCAAGGCGCGGCACCCGCCGAATCTGCGACGTGCCCTACGTCAAGACGCTGTCCTCGCCGCGGCCCAGCCGCGGACTGGATCGCGGGCTGTGCTCCGGCACCGTCGGCATGGCGATTCGCGGAACGACGATCGTGCAGGTGACGAGCACGCGGGTGCGGCTGCTGTCGGCGCGCGGCGGCGTGGGGAGGCGGCTCGCCTATGCGGCCAGCGGCGAGGGCGGCTACAGCCCGTTCGTGTCGCCGAACCTGTCGTCCAGGGCGCTGTGGCTCACGCGCACCGGCGAGCGTGAGACCGGCCAGCCCCAGGACGACCTGCGCGGCTTCCTGCGCATCGACCTGCGGTCGGGGCTGCTGACCGCGGTGCGCGCGAACCTCAACCTCGCCGGACGCGTCGCGCGCGACGAGCGGGGCGCCTTCTGGTACGTCCAGGCACCTGAGCCGCCGCGCGACGACGACACCGGCGAGCCGCCGTTCTGCGTCTCGGACGTCGATCCGTGCCGGCTCGTGCGCGCGTCGCCGAGCCCGTTCTCCGCCCGGCGGCGCGTGCTGCCGGCGCGGCTGTCCGGTCCCGGCCCCGCGGGACGCAGCCACCTCAACCTGTTTGCTGCCGACCCGGTGCTGACGGGTCAGCTCACGCGCACGATCGTGCGCGGCAACGCGATCGTCGGCCGCCGGCCGCTGGCGAACGTACGGCTCGTGGCGCGGCTGCGAACGGGCTCGATCCTCGAGCCGGCACCCTTCACCGCGCCCGGCCCCACGACGACGACCGACGCGTCTGGTCGCTGGTCGTTCGCGCTGCCCCAGCCGCCGCCCGTCTCGGTGGCGTCCGTCGTCGCGCCGCGGCTGCGGATCGCCAGCAGGCTCGTCGAGATCGAGGCGAGGTCGCGGATCACGCTGAGCGCGAGTGGCAGGTCGCTGTCCGGAACGGTCGCGCCGGCGCAACCGGGGCGCAGCATCGACATCCAGCGCCATGACCGAGAGTGGGTGACCGTCGCGACGGTCGCGCTCGTCGCCGGAGGGACGGCGTTCTCGCTCGTCGCCGACCGGCCCGGCGACTACCGCGCGCAGCTCTACTCCACCCTCGCGGTGGGGCCGCTGTCCTACGGAGGGCAGAGCGACGAGGCGACGGTCGGGCCGTGACCCCTCGTCCAGGCGCGCCCTGTCCGAGAACGGGCTCGCCGATGCGCGCACGAGCCGTGGCGGCGCGCAACTTCCGGCGACGGCGTGAGTTGCAAGGTCATGCCCGCCACGGCAGCACGGCGATCGCCGCTTGTCTGCGCCACCGTCCTTGCGGCATTGCTCGCGCCGGCCGTCGCCCGCGCCGACAGCCTCGTGACCGAGCTTGCGCGCGACACGCCGATCTCAGCGTACGGCGGCGCGCTGGCGTGGTCGGCCTACGACGAGGCGTCGGGGCGCTACAGCCTCGTCATCCGCCGCGGCGCGACGACGGCCGCCGCGGCGGTCGCGACCGCGGGACGCGCGTTCGACGTCAGCCTCGGGCCGGATGTGCGCGGCCGCGTCGTGGCGCTCTACACGCGCTGTCGCACGGCGACTCGCGGTTGCGACGTCTACCGATACGACCTGCGCACACGCCGCGAGTCCCGCGTCCGGTCGGTTTCCTCGCGGGCCTTCGACGAGTCCTGGCCGGCGCAATGGCGCGATCGCGTCGTCGTCTCGCGGCGCATCCGCACGCACGTCGTGAGCCGCCTGGATCGTCGTCCCGATCCGAGCGGGCGCGGGCCGCTCGCGTGGTGTTCGACGCCGTACGTCAAGACGCTGTCTTCGCGGACGCTCGCCCACGGCGGCGAAGGCGAGGGGGGCTACAGCCCCTTCATCTCGCCCAACCTCTCGGTATCGGCGGTCTGGCTCACGCGTACCGGGGAACGCGATGGCGAGCCGCAGGGCTTTCTGCGGATCGACCTGCCTTCGGGGCGGATCACGGCGGTGCGCCCGAACCTCCCGGTCGCCGGCCGCCTCGCGCGCGACGAGCGCGGCATGTTCTGGTACGTCCAGGGTCCGGAGCCGGGCTTCGACGACCACCAGCAGCCGCCATTCTGCGTGTCGTCGCTGGATCCGTGCAGGCTCGTGCGGGCATCGGCGAGCCGTTCTCGACGAACACACGCACGCTGCTGCCGCGCCTGCGCCTGCTGGCGCCGAGCTTCCTGTATCCCACGGTCTTCGCCGACCGGCCGGTCGTGCTGTCCGGCGATGTGACGCGCGCCGTGGTCCGCGGCCGGGACCTTGTCAGTCGCCTGCCGGCGCCCGCGTCGACGCTCAGGCTGCTGACCAGTGCGGGCGCAGGCGCGGCCTCGTTCGTGCCCGCCGGCCCGTCGACGCGTCCCGACGCGGCCGGGCGCTGGTCGCTCGTGCTGCGTCAGCCGCCACCCGCGGGAAGCTTCGCGGTGGACGCCGTGGGGTCGCGGCTGCGAAGCCCGGTGCTGGTCGTCGAGTCGCTCTCGAGGATCGCGTTCGCCGCGAGTGGCCGCGCACTGACCGGATCTGTCACGCCCGCCCAGCCCGGGCGGATCGTCGACATCGAGCGACTGGCCGCCGACGCGCAGGGCAGGCTGCCGGACGGACGGCAGGTGTGCCGATTCCCGAACGGGATCTGTGACGCCGAGGCGTGGGTGACGGTCGCGCGGGCGCCGCTGGGCACCGCAGGGGCGGGGTTCTCGGCGACGGTCGAGTCGGCCGGCCGCTACCGCGCCCGCCTGCCCGACCGCGACGCGCAGGGAGGGCCGCGGGCGTACGGCGGCGTCAGTCAGGAGATCGACGTCGGCTGACGCCACCGACGGCGGCGCGCGCAACCTGCTGGCGGCGGGCGCGTTCTACGGACATGCCCGCCACGATCGCTCGTCACCTGTCCCTCGCTGCGCTCGCGGTCGTCGCCGCGCTGCTCGCGCCCGCTCCGGTTTCGGCCGACGAGTCCGTCGCCGAGCTCGCGCGCGACCCGCCGATTGCCGCCTACGGCGGCGCGCTCGCATGGTCGGACTACGACGCCGGCGCCGCGCGCTACCGGCTCGTGGTGCGCCAGGGCGACGCGACCGCGCCCGCGCGCACCGCGACCGCGCAGCGCGCGTTCGACGTCAGCCTCGGCCCCGACGCCAAGGGCCGCGTCGTGGCGCTCTACACGCGCTGTCGCACCGCCACGCGCGGCTGCGATGTCTACCGCTATGACCTGCGCACGCGGCGCGAGAGCAAGCTCGCCTCGGTCTCCTCGCCATCGCTGGACGAGGCCTGGCCTGCGCAGTGGCGCACCCGCATCACGTTCGCTCGCCGCGCCCGGACGCGCGTCATCAGCGGCTTCGACCACCGGCCCGATCCGCGCGGCCGCGGCCCGCTGCTGGCCTGCGACATCCCGTACGTCAAGACGATCACCTCGCGAGCGCCGAGCCGGCGCCTGGATCGCTCGCAGTGCGGAGCGGCGGTGGGCCTCGCGATCCGCGGCGAGACGATCGCCCACGTCAGCGACGTCAACCAGGGCGGCGCCGGCTCGCAGAGCCAGGTGCGCCTGCTCCGCACGAGCGGCGGCGCGGCGCGGATCCTCGCCCGCACCGCCGGCGGCGAGGGTGGCTACAGCCCGTTTGTCTCGCCGAACCTGTCCGCGTCGTCGGTCTGGCTGACGCGTACCGGCCAGCGCCAGCAGGTGCAGCAGGGCTTTGTGCGGATCGAGCTCAGCAGCCGGCGGATGACGACGATCGCCTCGAACGTCAACCTCGCGGGCCGCGTCGCGCGCGACGACCGTGGCGCGTTCTTCTACCTGCAAGGACCGGAGCCGCACTTCGACTACCACGGCGACCCGCCGTTCTGCCGCTCGACGCTCGAGCCCTGCCGGCTGGTCCGCGCGTCGGCGAGCCCGTTCTCGGCGACGCCGCGCACGCTGCTTCCGCGGCTGCGCATCAGCGGCGCACCGTCCGGGACGATCAATGCGTTCGCCGCCGACCCGCCGGTGCTGTCCGGCGACCTGACGAGCGCGGTCGTGCGCGGCGGCGAGGTCGTGCTGCGCCAGCCGGTGCCCGGCGTCGCGCTGAGCCTGCTGCGCGACCCGGAGCCCGGTCCCTTCGCAGCGACCGGCCTGACGACGACGACCGACCCCGCCGGCCGCTGGTCGTTCGCGCTGCGCCAGCCGCCGCCGCAGATCGTGCTCGCGGTGCTCGCGCCCACGTTGCGGATCGCAAGCTCGGCGGTTTCGGTCACGTCGTCGTCGAGGATCTCGCTGAGCGCGAGCGGCCGCGCGCTGACGGGCGCGGCCGCGCCGGCGCAGCCTGGCCGCAACGTCGAGATCCAGCGGCTGATCGCCGATGACCGCGGCCGGCTGCCAAACGGCCAGCAGGTCTGCTCGCTTCCGCCGAGCAGCCGCACGTGCTCCGACGAGGCGTGGGCGACGGTCGCGCAGACGCCGCTGGGCGCCGCCGGCACGAGCTTCGCCGCGACCGTCGCCGGGCCGGGCCTGTACCGCGCACGCCTCTCCTACGACATCGACGACCGCGGCCGCGCGCGGGCGTACGGCGGCGTCAGCCCTGACGTGCGCGTCGCCGCCTGAGCCGGCCGTGCCACTGCCGGCGCCGGGCGGCCGCCTCGCCGCCGGGCCCACGCCGTAGCCTGCAGCCCGTGAACGACGGAATCCTGCTCATCGACAAGCCCGCCGGCAAGACCTCGCACGACATCGTCGCCGCCGTACGGCGCGAGCACCGCGGACGGCGGGTCGGCCACGCAGGCACGCTCGATCCGTTCGCGACGGGGCTGCTGCTCGTCCTGGTCGGGCGCGCCACGCGCATCCAGCGCTACCTCATGGCGCTGCCCAAGAGCTATGAGACCGTCGCGCGGCTCGGTGCGACCTCGACCACCGGCGACCCCGAGGGCGAGATCGTCGAGACGGGCCGCGTCCCGCCCGATCCGGCCTCGCTGCCGACGGGCGAGCTGCTGCAGCGACCGCCGGCCTACAGCGCCGTGAAGGTCGACGGCAAGCGCGCCTACGAACGCGCGCGGGCGGGGGAGGACGTCGTGATCGCCGAGCGTCCGGTCACCGTGTACCGCTTCGAGCAGCTGTGGCGCGAGGAGGATCGCGCGGCGTTCGCGATCGAGTGCTCGGCCGGCACGTACGTGCGCACGCTGATCTCCGAGCTCGGCGACGCCTACTGCACGCAGTTGCGGCGCACGGCGATCGGGCCGTTCTCGATCGCCGACGCCGACCCGACGCGGATCATCCCGCTGGCCGAGGCGCTGAGCTTCATGCCCGTCGTGCGGCTGGAGGGCGAGGATGCCGCGCGCTCGGCCCATGGGATCGCGGTCGGCACGACGCAGGACGCGGGCGCGGGCGCGGTGCTGCTCGTCGACGCGGCGGGGCCGATCGCGGTCGCCGAGCCACGAAACGGCGCCTGGAAGCCCGTCGTAGGCTTTCGCGCGTGAAGATCACGCGCCTGTCCGACGTCCGGCCGCGCCCGCGGCGGGTCGCGGTCGGGACCTTCGACGGCGTCCACGCCGGCCACCGCGAGGTCATCGCCGGCGCCGACACCGTGCTGACGTTCGAGCCGCACCCGACGTCGGTCGTGCAGCCCGGCGCGGCGCCACGCCTGCTGACCGACCTGCGCCGCAAGGCCGAGCTGATCGCCGCGCTCGGCGTGCAGGAGCTCGTCGTGATCGGATTCGACCGCGAGTTCGCCGACCGCAGCGCGCAGCGCTTCGTCGACGAGATCCTCGTCGGCGCGCTCGGCGCGACGCATGTGGCCGTCGGCGAGAACTTCCGCTTCGGCAGCCGGGCCGGCGGCGACGCCGACATGCTGCGCGCCGACGCGCGCTTTGAGACGCGGATCGTCGAGCTGCTGGAGGTCGACGGCGAGATCGTCTCGTCGAGCCACATCCGCGGACTCGTGCTCGGCGGCGCGGTCGAGTACGCGGGGCGCCTGCTGGGCGCGCCGTTCACCGTCGCCGGCGAGGTCGCGCACGGCGACGAGCGCGGCCGCGAGCTCGGCTACCCGACCGCCAACCTCGTGCCCGACGCGGCGTACGTGACGCCCGGCCACGGCGTCTACGCGGCCCACGCGCGGACACTTGAGGCGGGCGCGGACGGGCCGGGCAACGCCGCGGCGGTCAGCATCGGCGTGCGCCCGACGTTCGTCACCGGCCGCGGCGAGCTGATCGAGGCCTACCTGCTGGACTTCGACGCAGACATCTACGGGCAGACGCTCGAGCTCGCATTTCGCAAGCGCCTGCGGGGCGAAAAGCGCTTCGATTCCGTCCACGCGCTGATCGACCAGATGGCGCTCGACGTGCAGGCCGCTCGGGCGATCTGCGCCTGACGTTGCTACCGTAGCGCGTCGCTATGGCATTGACACAGGAACGCAAGCAGGAGCTGGTCACCCAGTTCGGCGACAACGATCAGGACACCGGCAGCACCCGGGTTCAGGTTGCGCTGCTCACCGAACGGATCAACCAGCTCACCGAGCATCTGCGCTCGAACTCGAAGGACCACCACTCGCGCCGCGGTCTGCTGATGCTCGTCGGACGCCGCCGCAGGCTGCTGAACTACTTTCAGAAGCACGACCTCGGGGGCTACCGCGCGCTCATCAAGGAGCTGGGGCTGCGCCGGTGAGCATCATTGCTCCCGGCAGCGACGTTCCGGAGTTTGAACTCAAGGCCGAGCAGGGCGAGGCATTCACGAAGGACGACCTCGCCGGCAGGACGACCGTCCTGGTCTTCTATCCCGCCGCCTTCAGCTCGGTCTGCACGAATCAGTTTCAGATCTACGAAGAGGTGCTCGCGGACTTCGCCGCCGAGGGCGCGGCGCTCTACGGCGTCTCCTGCGACCAGAGCGACAGCCAGACCGCGTTTCGCGAGTCGCTCAACGTGACGATCCCGATGCTCTCGGACTTCGAGCCCAAGGGCGCTGCGACGAAGGCGTTCGGCTGCTGGTTCGCCCCGACCGGCGTCTCCAACCGCGCGCTGGTGATCGTCGGGCCCGACCAGGCCGTGCAGTGGTCGTGGATCGGCGAGCACCCGGGCATCCTGCCCGGCGCCAACCTGATCTTCGACGGGCTGGCCGGCGCCGCGGCGTAGGTCCCGAGCCGGTGGTGAACGACGTTCCGCCGCTCCCGCTACAGCAGCTCGGCGATGCGCTGGGCTCGGTAGTCGAAGATCGACTCGACGTCACGTCCCACGAACAGCCGCCGCGCGAGCTCGCCCGCGGCGCCGAAGGGTAGGGCGTAGCGCACGACGTCGCGCATCAGCGTCGCGTCCTCGCCGTCGGGCTCGAACGTGTGCGTGTGGTGCCACAGCGCGTAGGGCCCGCGCAGCTGCTCGTCGACGAAGCGGTGCGGCGGGTCCCACTCGCGGATCGCCGTCAGCCAGCCGACCGGGATGCGCCGCACGCGCAGGCGGTAGCGGATCAGTGCCCCCGGGCCCATCTCGATGGGGTCGGGTGTCAGCACGCGAAAGCTCAGCAGCGGGGGCGTGATCGACTCGAGGTTGCGCGCGTCGCCGAAGAAGGCGAACACCTCGTCGACCGGGCGTGACAGACGCTGCTCGCGGTGCAGGGTGTGCTCATGGAGGCTCATGGGGACGGTTACGCTCCGAACGCGATGGAGGATCTGCGCAGCGCACCGCCGCCGGCCCTGCGCGACGACGACCACGTCCGCGGGGATACCCGCGGCGAGCTCGTCGTGCTCTACGCCGACTTCACGTGCCCGCGATGCGCGCTCGCGCACGAGCGCCTGACGGCCGTCGACGCCCACGTCGTGTTCCGGCACATGGCGCTGCGGGCCAAGGACGAGCGCGCGCTGCCGGCCGCGTGCGCCGCCGAGGCGGCCGCCGCGCAGGGGTCCTTCTGGCCGTTCGCCGACGCGCTGTACGCCGACCACGGGCGCCTGGATGACCCGTACCTGTGGGAGCGCGCGCGCCGGCTGGGGCTCGACGTCGAGCGCTTCGAAGCCGAACGGCGCGGCCCTGTCGCGGCCGCTCGCGTGCAGCGCGACACGCGCGCGGCGCTTGCCGCGGGAGCCACGACGACGCCGATGCTGTTCGCCGCCGGGCTCGTCCGCCCGGGGGTCCCCGACGCGGCCTACCTGACAGGCCTGGGCTATCCTCCGCGGTGTTCGGATACAGAAGACAAGCTAGAAGCAGGCGGGCCGACCGACGGGCCCGCCCGAGTAAAGGACAATTTCATATGAGTACTGCCGAGACCCGTGTCTCCGTGGAGATCGCTGGATCAGAGATCTCGTTTGAGACCGGCAAGATGGCCAAGCAGGCCTCCGGCGCCGTCGTCGTCCGCCAGGGCGACACCGTGGTTCTGAGCACTGCAACCGCGGGCAACCTCCGCGATGTCGACTTCCTCCCGCTGACGGTGGATGTCGAGGAGCGCATGTACGCCGCGGGCAAGATCCCCGGCTCGTTCTTCAAGCGCGAGGGCCGCAGCGGCGAGAAGGGCACGCTGACCGCTCGCATGATCGATCGCCCTCTGCGCCCGCTGTTTCCCAAGGGCTGGCGTCGTGAGACGCAGCTCGTGTCGCTGACGCTGTCAGTCGATCACGTGCACCCGTACGACATCCTGGCGATGAACGGCGCGTCCGCCGCGCTGATGATCTCCGACATCCCCTTCCCGACGCCGGTGGGCGCCGTGCGCATCGGCAAGGTCGACGGCAACTTCGTCGTCAACCCGATCGAGGAGGATCTGCTGACGAACTCCGACCTCGATCTGATCGTGGCCGGCACCGACGAGGCGATCCTGATGGTCGAGGCGGGCTGCAACGAGATCCCCGAGGCCGAGATCCTCGACGCGCTCGACATCGCGCATTCGGAGATCAAGAAGCTCTGCGCGATGCAGTGGGATCTGCGCGAGAAGGCCGGCAAGGACAAGATGGAGATCGAGGTCCCGAAGGTCGACGAGGGGCTGCTCGCCGCGGTGCAGGAGTCCCATGGCTCGGCGCTCGACGAGGCCACGCAGATCTTCGACAAGCTCGATCGCCAGAACGAGTGCCAGCGCGTCATGGACGAGGCCGTCGCGGCCCACTCCGGCGCCCCGGAAGACGCGGAGCACGGCGACCGCAAGGCCGCCGCGCAGATGGCCGTCGACAAGCTCGAGAAGTCGATCATCCGCCAGCGCATCGCCGTTCACAAGAAGCGCCCGGACGGTCGCGCGGAGGACGAGATCCGTCCGATCTCGATCGACGCGGGACTGCTTCCGCGCGCTCACGGCTCGGCGCTGTTCACGCGCGGCCAGACGCAGGCGCTGTCGGTCGCGTCGCTCGGCACGCTGAAGGAGGAGATGCGCCTGGACACCCTCGGGCTGGAGACGCGCAAGTTCTACTTCCACCACTACAACTTCCCGCCGTTCTCGGTCGGGGAGGCCGGCTTCATGCGCGGTCCCAAGCGCCGTGACATCGGCCACGGGGCGCTCGCCGAGCGCGCGCTCGTCGCGGTCGTGCCGTCGATCGAGGACTTTCCGTACACGATTCGCGTCGTGTCGGACATCCTCGAATCGAATGGGTCCTCTTCGATGGCGTCGGTCTGCGGATCCTCGCTGTCGCTGATGGACGCGGGCGTGCCGCTGAAGCGGCCGGTCGCGGGCATCGCGATGGGTCTCATCAAGGAGGGCGACGAGTACGTCGTGCTGACCGACATCGCCGGCGTCGAGGATCACCTCGGCGACATGGACTTCAAGGTCGCCGGCACGTCGGACGGCATCACCGCCCTGCAGATGGACATCAAGATCACGGGCGTCACGTTCGACATCCTGCGCGACGCGCTGACGCAGGCGCTGAAGGCCCGGACGTTCATCCTCGAGGAGATGGCCAAGGTCATCGCCGAGCCGCGCTCCGAGCTCTCCGAGCACGCGCCGCGGATCCTGACCGTCCAGATCGACACGGACAAGATCGGCCTGCTGATCGGCAAGGGCGGCGAGACGATTCGCGGCCTGGCGGACGAGTTCGAGTCCCAGATCGACGTCAACGACGACGGCCAGGTGCTGATCTACTCGGCCAACGGCACGCTCGGCGAGGCACTCGCCGCGCGCATCGCGTCGATGACCAAGGAGGTCGAGGTCGGCGACGAGTTCCCCACGGCGAAGGTCGTCAAGACGACGACGTTCGGCGCCTTCGTGGAGCTCGCCAAGGGCACCGACGGCCTGCTGCACATCTCCAACGTGTCGCCCGGCCAGCGCGTCGACACCGTCGAGGACGTGCTCAACAAGGGCGACGAGATCCACGTCCGCGTGTTCGAGGTCGACCGCGAGCGCGGCCGCATCGGGCTGCGCCTGGCGCAGGACCCCGACGTCCTCGGCAAGTCCAAGGAGGAGCTCGTCACGGCCGGCGCCAGCGGCGGCGGCGGACGGCCTCCGCGCAGCGGCGGCGGCGGCGACCGCAACGGCGGCCCGCGCGGCGACCGTGGCGGCGACCGCGGACCGCGTCGCGGCTCCGGCCGCCCGCGCCACGGCGAGGGCTAGAGCCCTGCCGGACCACAGGCTGACGGTCCTGGACTCCGGGGTCCGGGTCGTGACGGAGGCCATGCCCACCGTCCGATCCGTGACCCTCGGGGTCTGGATCGCCACCGGCTCGGCGGCGGAGAGCGTCGCCGAGGCCGGGCTGTCGCACCTGGTCGAGCACATGCTCTTCCGGGGCAGCGACCGCTACGGCTCGCTGGAGATCGACCAGATCTTCGACACGATGGGCGCCGAGCTCAACGCGGGCACGGGCAAGGAGTCCACGTCGGTCTTTGCGCGCGTCGTCGACGACCACCTGCCGACGGCGTTCGATGTCATCTCGGACATGGTCTGGCACCCGCGCTTCGACGAGGAGGACCTCGCCAACGAGCGCGAGATCGTGCTCGAGGAGATCGCGATGTACGAGGACGACCCGCAGGACCAGGTCTTCGACGTGCTCGGCGAGGCGGTCTTCGGCGACCATCCGCTCGGTCGCCCGGTGATCGGGCGCGCGGAGGTCGTCGCCGCGGCGACGTCCGCCGGTCTCCGGGACTTTCACGGTTCGCACTACGTTCCCGGCGACATCGTCATCGCGGCCGCCGGCTCGCTGGAGCACGAGGCGGTCGTCGACCTGGCGCGCGGAATCGACGTTCCCGGCCGCACGCCGGCGCCACCGGTGCCGCCGCTGCCCGCGCAGCTCGATCCGCGGATCCGCTTTCTGCGCAAGGACACCGAGCAGTACCACGTGACGCTCGGCGCGCCCGGGCTCGCGCGCCACGACGAGCGGCGCTTTGCGCTGCGGGTGCTCGACAACATCCTCGGCGGCACGTCGTCGTCGCGCCTGTTTCAGGAGGTGCGCGAGAGCCGCGGCCTGGCGTACAACGTCTTCTCCTTCCAGTCGCTGTTCGCGCACACGGGGCAGATCGGCATCTACCTCGGCACGCGCCCGGACAACGTCGCGCCGGCGCTGCAGGTCGTCGCCGACGAGCTCGAGCGCCTGCGCCGCGACAACTTCAGCGCCGACGAGCTCGAGCGCTCCAAGCAGAACGTCAAGGGGCGGATGGTGCTGTCGCTGGAGTCCACGGCCGCGCGCATGAACCGTCTCGGGTCGGCCGTGCTCAATGACCTGCCGCTGCTGTCGCTCGACGAGGCCGTCGAGCGCATCGAGGCCGTGACGCTCGACGATCTCGCGGGCCTGACCGAGGTGCTGCTCGCGCCCGAGCGCCTCAGCGCCGCCGCCGTCGGCGCCGACGAGGACGTCTTTCGCAGCGCGCTCGAGCCGCTGATGCCGGCAGGCTCGCGGGTCACCGCGTGAGCACGCCGGCGGGGGTCCGGGTGCGGGTCGCGGTCGCGGGGGCGGCGGGACGCATGGGGCAGGCGGTCTGCGCCGCCGTCGAGGGCGCCGACGACCTCGAGCTGACAGGTCGCGCGGACCCGGCGCTCGGCACGTCGCTCGCCGACGTGCTCGGCGACGCCGACGTCGTCGTCGACTTCACCCGCCCCGACACGGCGCTGGCCAACGCGCTCGAGTGCGTGAAGGCCGGGGTGCACGTCGTCATCGGGACGACGGGCTTCGACGCCGATCCGCTGTTCGCGCTCGGCCGCGACGCGCCCGCCAACGTCTTTATCGCGCCGAACTTCGCGATCGGCGCCGTGCTGATGATGCGCTTCGCCGCCGAGGCCTCCCAGCACATGGAGAAGGCCGAGATCATCGAGCTGCACCACGACCGCAAGCTCGACAGGCCGTCGGGCACGGCCGCGCGCACCGCGCAGCTCATGCAGGGCGACGTGCCGATCCACTCCGTCCGCCTGCCGGGCCTCGTCGCCCACCAGGAGGTCATCCTCGGCGACGTCGGCCAGACGCTGACGATCCGCCACGACTCGCTCGAGCGCGAGTCGTTCATGCCGGGCGTGCTGCTTGCCGTGCGCAAGGTGTCCGACATCAGCCATTCGCCGCTGATCGGGCTCGAGCACCTGCTGTTCTGATCGTGTCCGAATCGGCGCCCGCAGGCGTCACCGTCGCCGTCACCGACCACGCCGCCGAGCGCTTTCGCCAGCGCGTCGGCTCGCGCCGCGGGGGTTTCGACGTCAAGCCGGAGATCGCGGGACGCGTGAGCGAGGCGTGGGGGGCAGGGCGCGTCAGCCCGGTGCCGCCGCCGGCCGCGAGCGAGACGGCCGCACGTACCCCCAAGGGCACGGGCGGGTCGGTCTGCATCCGCGACCTCGTCGACCGCAACGTGATCTTCGTCTGCCGCCACGACCGCGCCGCGCGCGAGCTGCTCGTGATCACGCTGTGGGAGGACGAGCGCTTCGGCAAGCCGCGCGTCGACCACCGCTTCACCGACACGCTGAAGGACGACGACGACGCGCTGGTGGACCCGGGAAAGCGGTGGCGGGAGCGACGCGACGGGGTGCGATAGCTCCGGCTTGATCTCTGCGCGCGGGTGCAGGACGATGCGCGCAATGCGAGGTCGTGCCTGTTTGGTGACGTGCGTGGTGGTCGTCCTCGTTGTGGGGTTTGCGCCCCCGGCAGGCGCCGCCGTCACCCGCTCGTGCGGGCTCATCAGCTTTACGCCGAACAGCGACGACGGGGCCTTCAGCATCCGTGCCCGCGGCGTCGGCTGCGTCACCGCGAGGCGCGTGGCGCGCGCGGTGCGGCCGCTGAAGATCGTCGATGGCCCGCGGCGCTATCGCTCCAACGGCTTTGTCTGCCGCGGCCGCCTCGACGACACGAGCCTGGCGATGGTCCGCTGGCGCTGCGCGCGCGGCGCCGCGGTCGTGACGTTCAACCGCTCCTGACGCCGGTCGTCAGGCGCCCAGACGGGCGCTGCCGCTGCACGCGCGGTGGGCGGCAGGTGGCATCGCATGTCGATTCGTCGGCGGGTGCTGGCGCGAGCCGGCTTCGTCAACGCGCACTACCGCCACCCCATGGCCCAACTCCTGGGCGACGGCACCCTGTCCTCGTCCGATGGCCTGCGCCTGCCGACGCGCGGAAAGTCGCTGACGGGCCGGGCGCTCTCGCGGTACTTCGTGCATGAGGGCCTGACGAGCTACACCCACGTCTCCGACCAGCACTCCACGTTCGGCACCCAGATCATCGTCTCCACCGACCGCGACGCCACGTTCACGCTCGATGAGATCCTCGGCAACACGACCGAGCTGCCGCTGCTCAAGCACACCACCGACAGCCACGGCCAGACCCTGGCGACGTTCGCGATGTTCGACCTCGTCGGCCGCAGGCTCTCCCCGCGGATCGCGAAGCTCACCGAGAAACAGCTCCACCGGCCCCGACCTGCGAGCCACTACAAGGCCTGGCCCTGGGCGGGCCCGCTGCTCAAACACCACGCCCAGATTGATTTGATGGACGCGCAGTGGGACGACCTGCTGCGGATCGGCGCCTCGCTCAAACAGGGCTATGTCTCCGCCGCGCTGC
>Ga0136633_1001147_pt1 | contig 19704 bp, 11 predicted proteins | sample AntDrymeUQ832206_2_FD_105494 | JGI IMG/M metagenome (GOLD analysis project Ga0136633, IMG submission 105494) | Polar desert sand microbial communities from Dry Valleys, Antarctica - metaG UQ83 (22.06) | ecosystem: Environmental > Terrestrial > Soil > Desert | place: Antarctica: Dry Valley...
ACAGCGAGATCGTCGAGGGCATGCGCAGCGCTGGGCTGCTGGAGATCGCCGGTCTCGACCCGCTTACCGTCACCGCATCGCAGACGGCCCTGCCGTTGACAGTCATAGCAGGGAAGGTAAACAAGTGATCGGTTCGGCGGTAACCGGGGCGCTCACGCGCCTCCGGGAGGCTGCGGACCAGGCCAGAGCCGGCTGGATCCCCACGCACTGGGAGCGGGTCGACGGCCCCGGCCGGGATGCCTACGGCATGGCCGCCATGAACGTCCTGCGCCCCCTCGGGGCGTTCGACCCGGTCCTCGAGCTCGAGCCCGCGAGCTGCCTGACCCTCGAGTGCGACCTGGATGTCCCGGCGGAGATCGCCGGCGTCAGCACGAAGGGCGACGAGCTCAGGCTGATGCTGTGGAACATCTTCCCCACCTCACTGTTCCACGTTGGCGATGACGGCGCAGTGCGGACGCTCTTGGCCGACGATGTCGCGCCTGCGGCCTGCGGCCCCGCCCTGGTCACGGTCGTGCCAGACCTGACTGGTCACGGGGACGGTCGGCTCCGGGTCGAGGTGCGGACCTTCCCGACGCAGGTCTACCGGCAGTGGAACTGGATGGGCTTCACCACCCCCGCGCTCGAGGCACGCTTCGAGGCGCTCGATGTGGCCTGGTCGCAGCTGTACCTGGCCGACGCCCTCGCCACGGGTCCGTGTGAGCGCAACGCCGTCGAGGAAGCTGCGGCTCTGGTCCCGGAGGTCTGTGTCACCCCTGACGGAGAGGGCCTGGAAGCCGCGCTCGGTGAAATGGCGATTGCGCTGGCACCGATCGCACCGCGGGTCGAGGCGCTCGGCGTCCACCTCATAGGGCACTCCCACATCGACATGAACTGGTTGTGGACCTGGTCCGACACCGTGGAGGTCGTCCGACGCGACATCCGCTCGGTGCTCGGGCTGATGGACGAGTTCCCGGAGATGCGCTTCACCCACAGCCAGCCTGCGACCTACGAGATCATGCGGGAGCACGAGCCGGAGCTGTTCGAGCGTGTGCGAGAGCACATCCTAACGGGCCGTTGGGAGCCGGCCACGATCCAGTGGGTCGAGGGCGACACGAACATGGCCGCCTCGGAGTCCACGGCGCGCCAGATGCTCGAGGCTGTCACCTACACACGCGAGCAGCTCGGGGCGGAGCCCACGGTGCTCCTAGCGCCCGACACGTTCGGTCACGCGGGCAACCTTCCCCAGATCGCCGTCTCGGCTGGTGCTCGTGTCTACTTCCACTGCCGAGCCAATCCAGGTTTCGCCACCGGCGAGATGTGGCCGGCGTACTGGTGGGAGGGCGACGACGGCACCCGCATCCTGGCCGTCACCACCCACGGGTACGCCGGGTTCATCACCGCGGGCGACCTCGCGCGGGCAGCTCTTGATCGGGGTCAGCGCAAGGGCCTCCCGTGTGCCGCCTACGTATACGGGGTCGGCGACCACGGCGGCGGGCCCACCCGCGAGAGCCTTGAGGCCCGTAGCCGATTTGCGGCGACCCCCGGCCTGCCCCGGGCGATCTGCTCCACGCTCGGCGCCTATGCAGCCGAGATCGTCGCATCGGGTGCGGTGCTGCCCGTGGCCCGGGGGGAGTCGGAGACGACCTTCGAGGGGTGTTACACCACCCATGCCGACACCAAGCGGTTCAACCGCGAGGGCGAGAACCTGCTCCAGACCGCGGACGCCCTCACCGCCATGGCCGGCGTTGAGCGTGGGGCCGAGCTGGACGAAGCGTGGCGGACGGTGCTCTTCCACCAGTTCCACGACATCTTCGACGGGTCGGCGATCGCCGAGGTGTACCGCGACCAGGCCGTCGATCACCGAAAGGTCGTCGCAGCGGCGGCGGCCGCCACGGATTCGGCACTGGACGTCCTCCACGGGGGCCTTCCCGCTGGAGCCGTCGCCGTGACGAACCCGCTGGGGTGGTCCCGCACGGAACCCGTTCTCGTCGAAGGCCTCACGATCGAAGGGGACATCGTCTTCGAGGACCTCGACGGTGCGGTGCTCCACGGCCAGCGAGATGCCAGCGGTCGCGGTGTGTGGTTCGTTCCCTCGCTGCCGGCCTTCTCCACGCGCTCCTGGCGCGCCAGGGACGCCCGGCCCGATGAGCCCGAGGCCGCGCTGACTCTCACAAAGGTCGGCCCCCACGGCGACCGCAGCTGGATGACCGTCCAGACCCCCTTCTTCACGGCGAAGGTCCGCGGCGAGTCGGGCATCATCACCTCCCTCGTCGACCGGCGCACCGGTCGGGACCTCGTCCACCGTGGGCTCGTCGACTTCCGCCCCGAGCTCGCGCTCGGCGTGTTCCAGCTCCTCGACGAGCGCCCCCACGACATGTCGTCGTGGGACCTCCGTGAGGTCCACTGCGAACGGTCGCTGCTCTCCGGCGCCGACGTCGAGGTCATCGAGGAAGGGCCGGTCCGCGTCGTGGTGAAGGTCGTCCACCGGGTGCGCTCCTCCACGATCACCGAGACGATCACGTTCCTCCGCGACCTGCCGCGCATCGACTTCGCGGTGTCGATCGACTGGCAGGAGCCTGGCAACCCCGACGTCGGCGTGCCCGACCTCAAGGTCGCCTTCACCGGGGACGTCCGTCGGCCCCAGGCATGGTTCGAGACCCCGTTCGGGGCCACCGAGCGCAGCGCGAACGGAGCGGAGGTCCCAGCCCTGCGCTGGGCTGCGGTTGCTGGTGACGACGGGGGCTTAGCGCTCCTCAACGACTGCAAGCACGGTCACGACGTGCTCGGCTCTCGCCTTCGCCTGACGCTCGTACGCACGGCCTACGACCCCGATGCCGCATCCGACATCGGCCGCCACGAGGTCGCGTTCAGCCTCGTTCCCCTGGTCGGCGACTGGCGGGATGGCGCGCTGGCCCAGCAAGCCGCGGGGTTCAACCAGCCGATGCTGACCCGGATCGTCCAGGGCGACAGAGTCGGGGAGCCCCCTCGGTGGCGCCCGGTCGTGGATGCCGGTCCGGTGGTCGTCTCAGCCCTCAAGCCGGCTCGTCGCGGCCGCGGTTGCGTCCTTCGCCTATACGAGAGCACCGGCCGGCCGGCGACCACGGTGCTCAGGGCCCTCGAAGCTGGGGCGGCGGTGTGGGAGGTCACCGTCCTCGAGGATCTCGTCGGCCGCCTCCCCGTCGAGGACGGGGACGTTCAGCTCGCCTTCCGCCCCTGGCAGGTGCGGACCCTCCTCATCGAGAACCCCGACACCCCGATCTGAGACATGCAGAACCTGACCTCACAGCAGCGGACACACTTCGACACCTTCGGGTACCTGGTCCTCCGGGGCGCGATTCGAGACGAGATCGACGTGGTCGCCGACGAGTTCGAGGCGACCTTCGCCGATCTCGGTGTGGCGCACGACGGGGCCCGCCGGTCGATCGTGGTGCCCTTCGTCGACCAGCGGCCCCGCCTGTCCGCGCTCCTCGAGCACGATGTCATCGCGGGCGCCCTCACCTCGATCCTCGGGCCGGACTTCAACTACCTGGGCAGTGACGGCAACCGCTACAGCGGCGACACCGCCTGGCACTCCGACGGCTTTCACCCCGTCGGCCTCTTCCTCAAGGTCGCGGTCTACCTCGACCCAGTGGACCGTGACTCCGGGGCGCTCCGGGTCATCCCGGCCAGCCACCACCAGGTGGACCTCCCGCAGCGCGAGGCCTACCGCAGCGATGAGCTGTGGGGCATCCCGATGGTGGATGTTCCGTGCGTCTCCCTCGACTCCGAGCCGGGCGACGTCGTCGTGTTCAACCACAACCTGATGCACGCATCGTTCGGTGGATCGACGTCCCGCCGGATGTTCACCCTGAACTGCTCGGCACGCGCCACGTCGCCCGAGGAGATCTCCGACCTCGAGACCTACATCGGCGGCCACGGTCAGTTCTGGCTGCACCGGGTGCACGCGAGGACGATGCGCGAGGACTCGCCGCCTGAGCGCATGGTCCACCTGGCTCAGCCGATGGAGCACGACGGCCACCTGGCCACGCTCGCGTCAGCCGCCAGGGCGGCGGGCGGGGAACCGCCGGTCTACGGCTGGGAGACGACGACCTGATCAGCGACGAAGCCAGAGGAGATCGCGGGCCCGATGGCGAACTCCTGGAAAGAACAGCGGTATGACGACCTGGAGGGGGAAGAGGATGTTGAGGGTTTCGCGCTCCACCAGCGGGGCGGCGCGGGCGCGCCGGCTGTGCTTCTGCCTCATCGGCATCGTCGCCCTCTTAGGCCTGAACGGGCTTGCTCCGGTGCCTGCGCGGGCCGAGCCCGGCGTGCTTACCGTTTCTGGCGGCACCGACCTTGGGCCGGTGACGAACCGGGCCTCGGGCTTCTTGAACACGGACGCACCCGACGGCACCCGCGCCCAGGCCCTCCGACCTCAGGCGTGGCGGATGGGCGGCGTCCAGCCGCAGTACAGCGACCTCTACAATCGGGCCAAGAGGCACGGCGCGAAGGTGATCTGGGTCATCGGCGACGACTGGATCAACCAGACGGGGAACCTCCAGCCCTGGCGCGACTGGCCGGCCTACGAGGCCTTCATCCGTCACAACGTCCGGCGCCATCTTGCAGAGTTCCCGGTCGACACGTGGGACCTTCACAACGAGCCCGAGAGCTTCGGGCCCTACGGGGGCAGCAGGCAGGACTACCTCGATCTCTACCTCCACGCCTACAAGGCGATAAAGGAGGTCGACCCGTCGGCCCGCGTCCAGGGCCCGTCCATCGTGCGGTTCCAGACCAAGCCCTATGTGGCATGCGACCCGAACGCGATCGTGGCCACCTACGAGTGCGACGCTCGGTACGCACCCCTCGCCGGCACCCCGATCGGGCCGCCGCGATCGGCGGCTTGGGTGGACCTGACCTCGTTCTTGGACTTCGCCGCCAAGCCCCATCCTGAGCTCGGCGGCAAGTCGATGGTGCTGGACCAGGTGACCTGGCACGAGCTCTGCATCGGTGACCCCGACTGCAACCCGCACATCATCGAGGACCACGCTCGTCAGATGCGAGAGATGATCGCAGCCCGCCCGAGCCTCGGCTCACCGGGCATTACGATCAACGAGTACACCGGACCCCAGGTCATGGACGTCCCGGGATGGGTGGCCGGCTACATCGCCGCCATCGACAACGTCGAGGTCGCGCAATCGGCCCGCGCGTGCTGGACGGAGCCGTCGGGCCTCGAGCAGTGCTTCAGCGACACGCTTGACGGCCTCATCGGCCCGGATGGCACTACGCCCCGTTCGGCCTACTGGGTCTACAAGGCCTATGCCGACATGGTCGGCACGCGCGTCGCCTCGGCTGTCCCGAGCCGCGCCTTCAGCTCCTACGCCACCCGGGACGACGCCAACCAGGAGCTGCGCCTGCTCCTCGGCCGCCACGAGAAGCCGTGCAGTGCGGCTCCGAGCGTGCGCTGCACGGCCCTCACGCCCCTCACCCAGCTGCCCACGACGCCGCTCACCGTAAAGGTGGACGTCCCGTGGGCGATCACCTCCGCGGCGGTCACCGTCCAGCGTCTGGCCCGTCCCGCGGTGAACCTCTCCTACAACCGGGCCGGCTTCCAGACGACGTCCCTGCTCACGCTCCCCGTCGTCAACGGGAGCGTGACAGTCCCGCTTGACGCCATCGCCGACGGGGACGCGTGGCACATCGTCGTGGGGGCGGGCGGCGGTCCCGCCGACCACACCGTTTCTCCGATGGCGCCGACGCACTGCCCCATCGGGGACTGTCTGGGTGGTGGCCATCAGGGCACCTGGAGCCCGACGAGCTCGATGTACTACGGCCGCACCCGGGCCCAGACGGTGTCCCTCGATGACGGCCGGGTACTCCTCACCGGCGGGACCTACAACTTCGGCAGCCGTCCGTTCACCAAGCTCTACGACCCGGCCACCGGCACCTGGACCACAGCGGCGAACCAGTCCGGCGCCTCCGGCTCGCCGCGCCAGCAGCACACGCTGACCGTGCTCGCCGACGGCACCGTGCTCAGCGCAGGGGGGACGAACAACGACAACGGCAGCGTCGTCAACCCGGCCGATCGCTTCGACCCGACCACGGGCCGGTGGCGCAAGACCGCGGCCCTGATCACGCCTCGCTATGACCACGCCGCAACCCGGCTACGGGACGGACGAGTGCTCGTGGTGGGCGGCTACCAGCTGGTCGTCGGTGGCGCGGTCACCACCGCGTCGGCGGAGATCTACGACCCGGCGGGCGGTGGCGGCGCAGGTACCTGGGTTCCAACTGGATCGATGCTCGCACCCCGATCAGGGGCCACCGCCACCATGCTGGACGATGGTCGGGTCCTCGTGACCGGCGGCAGCTCGGCCCCCGGGACCGCCCTGCCCAGCGCCGAGATCTTCGATCCGGCGTCCGGCACGTGGTCCTCCACAGGGTCGATGGCGGGCGCTCGGGCCTTCCACACAGCAACCCTGCTCCCCACGGGGAAGGTGCTCGCGGCCGGTGGTGGAGCGCCGTTCGGAAACGGGAGGGTGGGCCTCCAGGGCGGCGGTCAGATCGTCCAGCCCGACGTCCTTGTCACCGGGACCTCGGAGGTCTTCGACCCGGCGACCGGCGTCTGGTCGGCTGCTGGAGCCGTACCGGCCCGCAGTCGCCACACGGCCACTGCGCTGGCCGACGGGCGGGTGCTCCTGACCGGGGGCACGGGCCAGGACGGAAAGTACCTCGCCTCGTCTTACCTCTTCGATCCAATCGCCGGGAGGTGGGATCCAAGCGGGTCCATGGCCACCTCGCGCGCGTTCCACACGGCCAACCTCCTGCCCTCCGGGCGGGTGCTCGTGACCGGCGGCGACGATGCCTTCGCCGATTCGACCGATCGCTACGCCTTTCTTCACACCCTCAGCTCCGCCGAGCTCTGGAAGCCGAGCCGCGTCAGACGCTAAGGGGACAGGGGCCATCCGACCGGTGTAATATCGGGTCCCGTCTCACACTTAACAACACAATCCCGGGGGCCCCGATGACCGCACCAGGCTCGTTCACCGCCGCCGTCCTTCAGCGTCTGCGAGAGACGGCCGACCTCGTTCGGGCCGGCTGGCTCGCAGACTCCTGGAGGCGCGTCGAAGGTCCCGGCCGCGACTCGTACGAGATGACCCGCATCGAGACCGTGGGTCCACGGTCGGCCTTCGTCCCAGCGCTCGAGCTAGAGCGCTCGACGGCCATCACCCTCGCGGCAGACCTCCGCTTCCCTGAGAGCATCGGTGGTGTGCCGCTCGAGGGCGACGACCTCGAGCTGACGCTGTGGAGCCTGTTCCCGATCGACGTGCACCACGACGAACGCGAGCTGTTCACCGATTCTGGCCCGTCCGTGGCGGCGGGGCCTGCGCTGTTCAAGGTGCTGTCCGGGATCAACACGTCCGGTAGCAACGGGAAGCTGACGGTGCGGGTGCACGCCGCGGAGAGCTTCCCCTACTCGTCCTGGGTGTGGTTCGCCTTCACGACGCCAAGGCTCCGCGCCCGGTTCGAGCAGCTCGACATCGCCTGGGCGCAGCTCTACCTGGCCGATGTGCTCGCCGGCACGGCCGAGGAGCGCAAGGCGGTCGAGTCTGCGGCCCTGCTCGTCCCGGACGACCTGACCACCGCTGACGACCTGGGTCTCGACGAGTCCCTCCGCGCCATGGCGGAGGCGCTCGGATCGGTACGGCATCGAGTCCACGAGCTCGAGGTCCACGCCATCGGGCACTCCCACATCGACATGAACTGGTTGTGGACCTGGCCCGACACCCTCGAGGTGATCCGCCGGGACTTCCGCAGCGTCGTCTCGATGATGGACGACTACCCGGAGATGACCTTCACGCACAGCCAGGCCGCCACCTACGAAGTCATCAAGGACAACGAGCCTGAGCTGTTCGAACGGGTCCAGGAACACGTGCGGAGCGGCCGTTGGGAGCTCGCGACCGCGCAGTGGGTGGAGGGCGACACGAACATGGCGTCAGCGGAGGGCACGGCCCGCCAGCTCCTGGAGGGCGTCCGGTTCTCCGAACGTGAGCTGGGAGCGCGCCCTGTCGTCTTCTTCGCGCCCGATACGTTCGGCCACGCTGGGAACCTGCCTCAGGCCGCCGCATCGGCTGGGGTGCGCTACTACTACCACCACCGGGGCAACCCCGGCGTCGTCAACGACCGGCTGTGGCCCGCTTACTGGTGGGAGGGTGACGATGGCAGCCGCGTCCTGGCCCTCTCGACGCCTTCCTACAGTGGGCACATCACTGCAGGCGAGGTCGCCCGCGCCGCGGTGGAGATGGGTCACCGGCACGGGCACCAGCACGCGCTGCTCTTCTACGGCGTAGGGGACCACGGAGGTGGGCCGACGCGGGAGAGCCTCGACACGCTCGGACGGCTCCGGTCGACGCCGGGCCTGCCGACGGTCGCGTGCAGCACCGTCGCAGCCTTCGGGAGTCGGATCGTGGCGTCCGGTGCGCGCCTCCCGGTGCACAAAGGAGAGTCGCCGACGGTCTTCGAGGGCTGTTACACCACGCACGCCGACACGAAGCGATTCAACCGTGTGGGCGAGAGCATCCTCACCACCGCAGAGACTCTCGCCGCAATGGCTGGTCTCGACGCCGAAGAGGAGCTGTCGAAGGCGTGGAGATCAGTGTGCTTCCACCAGTTCCACGACATCCTCGACGGGTCGGCCATCCACGATGTCTACGAGGACCAGGCCCGCGACTTCGCGGAGATCGAGGCGGTGGCTGCGCGCGTCAGCGAAGAAGCCCTCGGCGTCCTCCGCCACGGCTCGGCGCCAGGCTCGGTGGCTGTGACGAACCCGCTGGCTTGGGATCGACAGGACGTAGTGACAGTCAGCGTGGGCTTGCCCCCCTCGGACGGGGCGGCGTGGATGCGCGCCGACGACGGACGCCTGGTGGCCGCCCAGCACACATCCGAGGGCATCTGCTTCGTCGCCGAGGTGCCGGCGTTCGCCACGACCACCTATGCGCTGACCGACGCACCAGGCACCGAGACCGGGGACCTGCGGGTCGGCGACCACGTCGGCGAGCTGTACTACGAAGTGGAGACCCCACACTTCCTCGCCCGTGTCAGGCGCGATTGCGGGGTGATCACATCCCTGCGGGACAAGCGCGTCAACCGAGACCTCGTGGCCTACGGGATGCCGAAGCTGGTGCCGACGGACGGGGCCCGACCCGAGCTGGCGCTCAACGTGCTCCAGCTCCTCGACGAGGGCGCTCACGGCATGTCCTCGTGGGATATGGCCGAGGTCCACACCGAGACGAGCCTGCTCCGGGGCGCGACCACCGAGGTGATTGAGTCAGGTCCGGTGCGCATCGTCCTTGAGGTGACGCGCACGATCCGATCGTCAACCATCCGCCAGCGCGTCACCTTCTACAGGGACCTCGCCAGGATCGACTTCACTACCGCCATCGACTGGGACGAGCCCGGTGGCCCGGAGATCGGGATCCCCAACCTGAAGGTCGCCTTCACCGGAAACCTCCGCCGGCCCGAGGCCTGGTTCGAGACGCCGTTCGGTGCCGTGCGTCGGGAGACCGACGGCCAGGAGGTCCCGGCCCTGCGCTGGGCGGCCCTCGGGGGCGAGGGATACGGCTTCGCCGTCCTCAACGACGCCAAGTACGGGCACGACGCTCTAGGCAGCCGCCTCCGGGTCAGCCTGGTCCGCACGGCGTACGACCCTGATCCGGCATCCGACCTCGGTGCGCACCAGATCTCTTACAGCCTGGTCCCGTTCGTCGGCGACTGGCGCTCGGCCGCCCTTGCGCAGCTCGGAGCTGGCTTCAACCAGCCCCTCCTGGCGACGAAGATCACGGATGCATCGCCCGACATCGAGCACGACCCTGGCTGGCGTCCGACCATCGTCGCCGACGGTTCGATCATCGTGTCGACGATGAAGACCGCCGGTCATGGCTCACGGCGCGTGATCCGGATGTATGAGGGAACCGGCCGACCTTCTGTGGCGCGGGTCGACGGGATTCCCGCGGGGGCGGCCGTCTGGGATGCCACCATCGTGGAGGACAGCGTCGAGGCGCTCGACGTGGTGGACGGCCGCGCCTCGGTCAGCTTCGCTCCGTGGCAGATCCGGACGCTGGTGATCGACCTGTCTTGAAGCGGACCGGCGGTGACCACGGCGATGGCAAGCGCTTTGGCGCTGATCATGTTGAGCTGGCCCCGGACCCGACGCGCCGCCATCACGGGAACGATTATGCAACGGTGCAGCAGGCCGAAGGCGTCAACGACCCGAGTCACGGCAGCGGCGCTCGGTTCGACCTCGAACCCGCCCGGGCTTGCTCCTGTTGCGGCAAGATTGGCGCATGGCGGCCAAGCACCTCCCGGTTGGATCGCCCACCTTCCTGTTCACCGACATCGAGGGATCGACCCAGCTCCTGCAAGAACTCGGGGATCGCTATCCCGGCGTGTTGCAGACGCACCACCGGCTCATGCGGGATGCAATCATCCGGGCCGGGGGTGTCGAGGTCGGGACGGAGGGCGACGCCTTCTTCGTCGCGTTCGAACGCGCCTCCGACGCGCTCGCTTGCGCGCTGGACGCGCAGGTCGTGCTGGGTTCGCACGACTGGCCGGACGAACGGGAGCTGCGGGTTCGAATGGGGATCCACAAGGGTGATGCGTTGGTCGTCGCTGGTGACTACATCGGGCTTGCCGTCCATGTCGCAGCACGCATCGCGTCTGCGGCCCACGGTGGCCAGGTCGTTCTGTCGCAAGTTGCCTGCAACGCCGCCGTAGACGGCCTGCCCCCAGGCGCCGCTCTCACCGCGCTGGGGCCGCACAGGTTGAAGGATCTGCGCGAACCGACCGAGCTGTTCCAGCTGTCTCAGGTCGGGCTCCGCGACGAGTTTCCTGCGTTACGAACCCTGAGCGTGCTGCCGAACAATCTGCCGACCCAACTGACCTCGTTCGTGGGTCGAGAGCACGAGCTCGCGCAGCTGGTCGAGCTGGTCGGGACGAACCGCATCGTCACGCTCACCGGTGCCGGTGGCGTGGGCAAGACCCGGTTGGCGCTTCAGGCTGCTGCCGAGCTGGTCGAGGGCTACCCCGACGGTGCGTGGTTCGTTGATCTCGCGCCGCTGCGCGACCCGGCGTTGGTCGCGTCGACCACGGCCGCGGCGGTCGGCATCGGTGAAGTGACCGGGCGAGCAGCTCTCGATGCGCTGGGCGATCACCTTCGGACGCGCAAGAGCGTTATCGTCCTCGACAACTGTGAGCACGTCGTCGGATCAGCCGCACAGGTGGTCGAAGACCTGGCGAAAGCTTGCCCCGAGCTTCGGCTGATCGCGACCAGCCGCGAGCCCCTTGGAATCGGTGGTGAAGCTGTATGGCGGGTGCCGTCGCTCTCGGTTCCCGTGGACGACGGGCTCGACTCCGCCGCGTTGAACGATTTCGAATCGGTTCGGCTGTTCGTCGAGCGTGCGACACTCGCAGACGCCCGGTTCGCGCTCGGACCTGACGACGCCGGGGCGCTGGCACAGATCTGTCGGCGTCTCGACGGAATCCCGTTGGCGATCGAGCTGGCCGCAGCCCGAACGGGAGCCTTGACCTGCCGGCAGATCGCCGACCGCCTCGACGACCGGTTCCGCCTCCTCACCGGCGGATCACGCACCGCCCTCCGTCGCCAACAGACACTCGAGGCTCTCGTCGACTGGAGCCATGACCTGCTGACCAACGACGAACGCGGGCTGTTCCGGCGCCTGGCGGTCTTCGCCGGTGGTTTCACGCTCGAGGCAGCGGAGGACGCCTGTTCCGGTGAGGAAGTCCCGGCGCGCGATGTGGTCATGGTGCTGACGCGTCTGGTCGAGAAATCACTCGTTGGGGCGCACAAGGCGGACCGGGTCGTTCGGTACCGTCTCCTCGAGACGATGCGCGAGTACGCGCACCACAAGCTCATCGACTCCGGTGAGGGATCCGTTGTACGTGATCGCCACCAGGCGTGGTGCCTAACTCTCGTCGACGTTCCCGCAGCAGATGCGTCCGGCAGTGATCATCAAGCGTGGCTCGACCGGGTCGAGGCGGATTACGACAACGTCCGCGCCGCGTTGGAGTGGGCCATCGGGGGATCGTACTCCGAGGAGGCGTTCCGGATGGCCGCTGCGCTCGGCGCTTACTGGGCGGAACGGGGATCCCGCACCGAGGGCAGGGAGTGGACCAAGCGTGCGCTCGCGCTCGACGACGCCCGCACCAAGGCGCGCGCACGAGCGCTCCTCGTGGGCGGGTCACTGCGGACGACGCAGTTCGACTATGTCGAGGCGCTGCCGCTCATCGAGGAGAGCGTCTCGATATTTCGTGGGCTCGACGACCGGCCCAAGCTCGCGGCATCCTTGCGAGTGCTCGGCCGAATCAAGACAAGCGAGTACGTGGCGGACTTTGCGCGGGGGATCGAGCACTTCGAGGAGAGTGTCAGGCTGTTCTCAGAACTGCACGACCACCGGGGAGCCGCTCAGGTCGAGGTGACGCTGGCGAACGTTCAACTGCACCATGGCGATGTCGCCGAGGCCATGCGGCTCCTCGACTCGGCGATCGTAACCTTCCGCCGAACCAACGAGACCACGGCGATCACCGACGCGCTGCGGATACTCGCCGAGCTGGCGTCAGACTGCGGCGATCGCGACCGCGCGCGAGGGCTGCTGGAGGAGGCGGTCGCCCACGCAACAGATGCAGGGGCCGTGAACGCGGCGGCGGCTAAATGCGATCTCATTGGCGCTCTCGTCCTCGACCAACAGACACGTCGAGCTGGACAGATGTGGGACGAGATCGCGGCGACCGCCGACGGCCTTGACGACTCGTGGGACCGCGCGTACCTGCTCCATCACTTGGGTGTATGCGGAAGACGGCTTGATCCAGTCGCGGCCGAGGCGACGACGCAACGCAGCCTGGCGATTTTGCGCGAGGCGGGACACGGGCCCGGGATCGCCGCGAACCTCGAGATTCTCGGCCACCACGCCATCGCCGATCGACGCTTCGATGACGCCGTCGGCTACCTGGACGAGAGCCTCGCCATCGAGCTCGACCTCCGGAGCGACGTCGACGCGGGCCAGCTCTACCTGACACTCGCGGCGATCGCGGATCACCGAGGCGACGGCGCGACCTTCGAGCGCTTCGCGGGGAACGCGCTCATCCACTTCACGAACGGCTCGTACAAGAGCTACATCGCGTCGTGCTTCGACGCTCTCGCGTACGCGGCGACCGCGCGGAACGACCACACTCGCGCCGCGATCCTGCTTGGCGCGTCGGATGGGACCAGGCAACGAACCGGCTCGGTTCGCAGCGTCAAAACAGACGTGTTCTACGAGTCGCCGATTCTTCGCACCGACGTAGACCTATACCGGGATGCGACCGCCATGGCTCGCGCGGCCGTCGGCCAAGCCATGTTCGAGCGCGAGTACGAGTATGGGTGCGGCCTGAGCCTCGACGAGGCGACGACCCTCGCGTCACAAGGAGGGCAAGCAGCCTAGGGGTAGCCGGGTACCGTCGAACAGCCGTAGGTCAGCCCTGGCGGTCGGGATGATCGGGGCGGTGGTGCTCGACCACCGCAGCGTTGGCCGGTCCAGCGGGGCGGACCGCGACCTCGTCAGCGACGAGCACCTGATTTGCGCTTCGGCCCTGCGCGCCGAGCGAACGCTCAGAGCATCCTCTGGCAGACCGGTCCGGCGGGTGAGGCGAAGCACGTGAAGCTGACCAGGACTGCCTCGCCCGTGCCTGTCGTGGGCCGGTCGATGGCGGTGATCGTCGTCGATGCGTGCGAGCCGACGAGGCCCACCTCGACGGACGAGAACCCGTTGCTGTTCAACTCGCCGCCCCCTTCCCCCTCGCCGTAGCTGTAGACGGCGCTGAAGCGGATGTCTCGCCCTGCGGGTGGGGTGACCTGCGTCCGGCGGGCCTGCACCGCAGGCACATGGCCGAAGAGCGTCGTCACAAGGTCCCAGCCGGTCCCGACGTAGAGGCTGACGGGGGTCGCGTCAGTGGCGCTGCCCATCATGGCCGGCGGCCGGGTGAAGGAGCCGGCCGGGCCGGGGGGACCCTGGGGCCCCGACGCACCGTCGATGCCGTCTCGGCCTGCGGGTCCCGGGCCCCCGTCCACGCCGTCGCGCCCGTCGATGCCGTCTCGGCCCGCCGGCCCAGGTGCACCGTCGACCCCAGCCCGTCCCGGGGCGCCCGCAGCGCCCTCGCGGTTCCAGGTGAGCGTCCGCTCGCCGGACTTGCACGTCGTGCCGTCGGCCGGCAGCCGGAACGAGCCCTCTTTCGCGCAGGCGGTGATGATCGCCGGCGTCGCGGGGCCGGTCGAGGCGGCCCACGCGGCCGACCCTGCGGTAGCGACGGCCATGGCGCTCGCAGAGCAGATCGCGAGGCGCGAGGCGCGGCGGCGGGTCGCTGAGAGGGCGGCAGAGGGAGTGGCGGGGAGCAGCAGCATGGAGGAACCTTGTACCGCACGCCCCGGCTGCGGCATCCGTAATCTGCGACAAGTGCGTTCCGGGTGAAGTGACCACCGGGCGCGGACGCCCCCGCCCGGGCCATCATGTGAGCGTGCTCGTTGGCCGGGCGGCAGAGGCCGACCTCCTGACCCGCCTCCTAGCGGAGGACCGCCCGGTGGTGGTGACCGGCGAGGCCGGCATCGGCAAGACGACCCTCGTACGGGGCGCGGTCGCGGCCGACGGCCGGGCCATGCTGGCCGGTGGGTGTTTCGCCACGCTGGCGCACCTCCCCGGCTTCGCGCTCACCCAGGCGCTCGGGGCCCAGCTCCGGTCCGACGATGCCCTCGACGCCGTCGTCCTCCTCGAGGCCGCCGCGGGCCCCGACATACTCCTCCTCGAGGACCTGCACTGGGCCGATCCCCTCACCTTGGAGGTGGCGGCACGCGCCGGGGAACGGCTCGCCGTGGTGGTCACGGTCCGCACCGGCTCGGCGGCCGGCGACGCCGCCCTCGAGCGGCTCACCGCCGCCGGCTTCGAGCGCCTGCACCTGGGCCCGCTGACGCCGGAGGCCAGCGCGGATGTGGTCCGCCGCGGCAGGAGCGCGCTCCGGGGCGGCGCGCTCGAGCGGGTGCTGGCCGCAGCGGGGGGTAACCCGCTGCTCCTCGAGCAGCTGGCGGCCGACCCCGAAGCCGGCGCGGCCACGCTACGCCGGTCGATCACTCACCGCCTGCTCAGCCTCGGGTCGGCTGCGGCCGACGACCTCGCGCTGGTGTGCCTGGCGGGCCGGCCGCTGCCCGAGGCGGCGGTGCCCACGGCCGCCGAGCTGGCCGGTGCCGACCTGGCGGCGATCCTCCAGGATGGAGGCGGCCAGCGGCTGGTCGAGCCGCGCCACGGTCTGGTGCAGGACGCCGTCACCGAAGACCTCGACGTGGGCCGTCGGCGCGCGCTGCACCTGCGCCTCTCGGCGATGGACGGCGACGAGCGCTGGAAGGCCACCCACCTGCTCGGCGCAGGCCGACCGGCTGAGGCGCGGCCCTTCGCCCAGCGTGCCGCCAACGCTGCGAGCCTGGCCGGTGAGCGGGCCCACTGGCTCGCCGTCGCGGCCGGCTGTGCGGATGGCGACGACGCAGAGCGCCTCCTGCTCGAGGCAGCGCTCGCACTCGGCGCGGTCGATCCGGCGCGGGCCGAGGCCATGCTCGACGAGCTGCGACCGACCGATCCCGAGCGGGCCGGCCAGGTCGCGGCGCAGCTGGCCGTTGCCGCGCTCCGGCGGACAGGACGGCTGGCCGAGGGCCTGGCCGCGCTCGACCTCGCCGCCGACCAGCTCCGGGGGACTGGCGGGACCGCCGAGGTGCGGGTGCTGGCCGACGCAGCGTCGGTCGCCGCCCTGCTCGATCCGGCGAACGGGCTGCGGCGCGCCGAGCGAGCGCTCAAGGTTGCGTGCCACGCTGGCCTGCGCTCGCAGCACGCTTCGCTAGCCGTCGGGCAGGCCCGATGGTTGGCGGAATCGGAGGGCTGGGAGGAGGCGCTCCGAGACGCGGCGACGTGGGCCGCCGAGGCGGGGGACCTGCCACTGCACCTGCGGGCGGTCGACTCGCTCGTGTCAGCGCTCTGCCACGGAGGGCGAATCGGCGACGCGATCACGGCTGGCGAACCCGCCATCGTCGCGGCCGAGCAGCACGGGCTCCGGAGCCAGGCTGTCAACCTCCGAGCATCGTTCGTGGCTATCCAGGTCCAGCAAGGGCGCTATGACGCGGCCACGCTGGAGGGCACGGCGCTGCTCGAGGAGGTCGTGGACGACCGCACCGCGCAGGCGCTGCGCGACGACGTCGGTCAGGCGCTCGCGGTGCAGGGGCGCACGAGGGAGGCGCTGGCGCTGCTGGTCCCCTTGCCGCGCGGCGACCTGCTTGCCACGAACCGCGCGCTGAACCGGGCCAGCACGCACTGGCACGCCGGAGACCTCGCGAGCGCGTCCCTCGCGCTTGAGGAGGCCGCAGCGCTGAGCGACCCCGACGTGCCAATCACCAGCGTCGACCCCCTGGTCGTCGCCATCGTGGACGTCTCCCTGGGACGGGCCCCGGCGGCCTGGAACGCCACCGGGTTGTGGGACCTCCCCGGTGCTCAGGCCGAGGCCGAGGCCCTCCGGCTGTTCGTGGAGGACCCAGGCGCCGCGGTGGAGGGCCTGCTCTTCGCGGCGGACCTCTGGCTGGGCCGGCTGCACGAAGCCCACCTCCGTTGCCTCTGGTGGGCGGGGGAGGCCGCCCGCCTGGCCCGGCGCGCCGACGCCATCGACCTGCTCCAGGCGGCGGGAGGGGCCGCGACGGCGTGCGGCGCGACGGCCTTCTCCCACCGCGTGCGGGAGTCGTTGCGCCGGGCCGGGGTCAGCCAAGCCGCGCCCCGGCCGGCTGGCTCGCTCCTGTCCCGGCGGGAGGCCGAGGTGATCGAGCTGGTCCGAGGCGGCGCGTCGAACCTGGAGATCGCCCGCCACTTGCGGGTGTCGCGGCGGACGGTCGATACGCAGGTGTCCTCGGCGATCCGCAAGCTCGGGGCGACCAATCGCGTCGACGCAGCGAGTCGGGCAGCGGTGCCCTGATCGCCCGCCGACCCTCAGCCCGGGCATTATGCGTCCGTGCCCGACCTGCCGCAGCTCAGCGCGCCGTGACGACCTTGGTGCTGGTCGAGCGGGTCGCCCCCGGGCCGTTCCTGCTCGCTGCGGCCGAGCTCGGCCGAGAGGTCGTGCGGGGATTTCGGGGCGCGCCGCCGGGAGCCCTGTGCGCCGGGCGGGTCACGAACCTCGCCGACGCCGCCGACGTGGTGCTGGCGGTGGCTGGCGGTGCCGGCGTGGTCGTCGAGGTGGACGAGGCCTCCGCCCTGGGCGCCGCTGGGCCGGCGGGGATCCTGGCCGAGCAGCTGGCAGACGACCTCCGCCGCTTCGGGCCGGTGCGCCGGGTGCTGGGAGGGTCCGGACTAGATGTCGAGGCGCTCGCACTGCTGGACCTCCTGCGGGCCGGCCGCACCGTTGGCGCCGCCGCCGCGGCACTGCACCTCTCCCGACGCAGCGCCGAGCGCCGGCTCGCCTCGGCGCGCGACTGGCTCGGCGTGGCCACGAACACCGAGGCGGTCCTTGTGACGGCCCAGTACCTGTCCTAGCCACTGCCCGCTCTACGGAGGGTGGGAGAGACCGGACGTGGATTGGCCTGCGGCTCGTCGCCGCCCTCGAGGCTACGCTTGTGGCGGATCACACCGGGAGAGGTGCGAGAGCGGCCGAATCGGCCTCACTGCTAATGAGGTGACCTTCACGGGTCCGAGGGTTCAAATCCCTCCCTCTCCGCCGCCACCCAGGCCAGCCAACCAAGAGAAGGCGCCCGGCGCGTCTAGGCGCGGGCGGTGGCGGCGAGAGCGTGGGTGGCCGCGTCGAGGGCGCCGAGAACGGGATCGTCGTCCGGGAGCACGCCTGCCGCGTCGATGGCGTCGTTCAGCAGGCCCAGGGCCGTGAACAGCTCGTCGAGGGCCTGAAGGCGGCGGCAGTCGGCGAGCATTCGCTCAGCGCGGAGCAGGGAGCCGAGGGCGTCTTCGAGCAGAAGGGCGCGGAGGGTGTCCGGCCTCTCGGCCACCACGGCGCACGAGCACGCAGCCACGGCGTCGAGCACGTCGGCGCTCGCGTGGTGGATCCGGTGGGGCATGCGTAGGTGTTCGTCACCAGCGAGGATGACTCCTCCCTGAACGAAAGGATCAGAGCGTGTCGACCACGCGGAACGCCTCGGCCAAACGGTCGCCGGGCAGGCCGCAGGCGACGGCCACCATCGAGCCCCAGCCCCGCATGCGCCCGTCCAGGTCGTCCATACCCGATGTCTGGCTGGCGTGGGCCCGGAGGGCGGCCACCTTCTTGTCGATCGACTCCGTGACCCCACTGAATCTACGGGCTGCGCCGGGGCTGTGCCGACGGGTCAGCCGAGGGCGGTGACGGTGTTGGTGGCGGTGAGGAGAAGCATGGCCAGAGCACCCAGGACCGTGGCGACGACCACAAGGAGAACCATGGCCTCGCGGGCGGTCAGGCGACCCGGGCGGGTGTTGCTGTCGGTCTGGGCCACGGAGGAGACGATGGCAGCCACGAGTCTCCTCTCGGCGTCGGCCGAGCGTCCCTGAGGTTAAGGGTGGAGAAATCCTCGGAGACGGGCTCTACGCCGTGACGATGCTCTCGAGGGTGAGCTCGGGCTTGTCCGTGAGCAGGCGGTCGAGGCGGTAGACGCTCTCGAACAGGGCCAGGATCACACCGTCGCTTCTGGTGAGGACGCGCACGCCGGACAGCCGCTTGAGCTCGGCCACCGAGGCTTCGTCGGTGCGTCGGGCAGCCTGGTGCGCGGTGCGCTCCAGGATGGCGGGGGCTCCGAACTCATTGGCCAGGCGGTGGCTGAAGACCTCGAACTGCATGGGGCCTACCGCGGCGAGGACGGGCGCGGTATCGCCGAGCTCGGGGTCCCGGAGGACCTGGATCACACCCTCCTCATCGAGCTGCGCGAGCCCGCGCCGGAACTGCTTGAAGCGGCCCGTGTCAGCGGGTCGAGCCACGGCGAACACCTCCGGCGCGAAGGTGGGGATGGGCGGATAGCGGGTGGCAGGCCCCTCGTGGAGTGAGTCGCCTATACGCAGCTCGGAGGCGTTCACCAGGCCGACGACGTCACCTGGGAAGGCTTCGTCGATCGTGTCGCGCTCGGCTCCGAGCACCGAAGATGCGTACTTGGTGGCGAAGGGCTTGGCCGTGGCTTCGCGGGTCACGACCATGCCCCGCTCGAAGCGCCCCGAGCAGATGCGGATGAAGGCGATGCGGTCCCTGTGGGCCGGGTTCATGTTGGCCTGGACCTTGAAGACGAAGCCGCTGAACGGCTCGTCCAGGGCGTGTGCCTGGCCGTCCACGTCCACCCGGGGCGAGGGAGCGGGGGCGAGGTCGACTACGGCGTCGAGCAGCAGCCGCACCCCGAAGTTGGTGATCGCAGAACCCACGAACGTGGGCGTCGACTCGCCTGCGAGGAACGACTTGAGGTCCACGTCGGCGCCCACGGCGTCGAGCAGGCCGCACCCGTCCATGGCGTCGGTCCACGCCGTGCCCTCCTCCGACGCAGCCTGCTCAGCGGGGATGATCGTCTCAGCGCCGGCGGTGGCCCCGCGGGCCGTGCGCGTGAAGCGGTGGAACTCGTTCGTGCGCCGGTCGATGACGCCGCGGAAGTCGCCGCCGTAGCCGACGGGCCAGGTGGCCGGTGTTGGCCTGAGCCCGATCTGCTCCTCGATCTCGTCCAGCAGC
>Ga0136633_1001148_pt1 | contig 19703 bp, 24 predicted proteins | sample AntDrymeUQ832206_2_FD_105494 | JGI IMG/M metagenome (GOLD analysis project Ga0136633, IMG submission 105494) | Polar desert sand microbial communities from Dry Valleys, Antarctica - metaG UQ83 (22.06) | ecosystem: Environmental > Terrestrial > Soil > Desert | place: Antarctica: Dry Valley...
CCGGTAGGTTACAGGACGCGTGTTGTTCGACACAAGAGAGAACGGTGAATCACTTGTCGATCGACCCGCCGCAGCAGCCGGTCGGGACCGGCGACGCGAAGAGGCGGGGCGATCAGTCCGCGCCCTATCATGCAGTAGTGGCTATAACGCTGACGCAGCTGACCAGCTTCCTCGCTGTGGTTCGCGGAGGCTCGATCACCGCCGCTGCCGACGAGCTGGTGGTCACGCAGCCCTCCGTGTCGGCTGCGCTCGCCGCCTTGAACCGTGAAGTGGGCGTCGCGCTGTTCGTCCGGCAGGGCCGCGGCGTCAGGTTGAGTCCCGCGGGAGAGGCGTTTGTCCCGTACGCGACCGACGTGCTCGGTCTGCTCGAGGGGGGCCGGGCCGCCGCGCACGAGGCCGCAGCCGGGGCGACGCGGAGGCTGCGGCTGACCGCGGTCACGACGGCGGCCGAGTCGTTCGTCCCTCCGCTGATGCAGGCGTTCTCGCGCGAGTACCCCGGGGTGGAGCTCGTGCTCGACGTGGGAAATCGCGGGGCGGTCCTAGACGCCGTCCTCAGCCATCGGGCGGACGTGGCCATCGCCGGCAAACCGCCGACCGACGTCAGGGTCGAGGCCGTGGCGCTCACGGACAACGAGTTCGTGCTCGTCACGGCCGTCGACGACGAGCTGGCCGGCTCTGAGCTCGTGGACGCGGCCGACCTCGGTGATCGCACCTGGCTCCTGCGCGAGGCGGGATCTGGCACCCGCGCGCTCAACGAGCGCTACCTCGCGGCCGCCGGGCTGACCCCACGTACGTTGACGCTCGGATCCAACGGCGCGATCAAGCAGGCGGCCCGGGCCGGGCTCGGCGTGTCGTTGGTCTCGCGCGCGGCGGTGGAGGTCGAGTTGGCCACGGGGCTGATCGCCTCGATCGCGCTTGCCCGCCCGCCCGCGGAGCGCCGGTGGTGGGCTCTGCGCTCGGCGGTCGGGCCGGTACGCCCCGCCGTGGCCGACTTCATGGCCTTCGCGGCGACGGTCGGCAGCGTCCCCGAATTCGACTGATCAGGCGGCCGCGGGCTCGCCGAGCCGCGACTCGACGTGAACCACCGGCAGGCCCAGCGCCCGCGTCTTGCTGACCAGGTCGAGGTGCAGCCATCGAGACAGGCGTCGCGGAAGCGTCGAGATGAGGATCTCCTCGGCGGGGCGGCGAAAGAGCGCGTCCTGGATGGCGGCAAGCGGATCGGCGTCGCCCACGTGGCCGTCCACCGGGCCTCCGGCCGCCTCTGACAGCAGGGGAAGCGCGGCTTGCAGGTTGAGCTCTGCCTCCTCGCGGCCGCTGACCTCCGGGTCGACGACGCGGTGTAGCCCCTTCGGAGTGGAAGGCACCACGAGGTAGAAGCGGCAAGGCCCCTTCTGTACGCGCGCGCGGATCGCGTCCAGCAGGGCCGGAGTGGCGGCGGTACGGTTCGCGACGACTAGGACCTCGACGGGCGGCGGCACGTCCAGCCTCCTCAATTAGTGACAATCAGCACAATCTACGCCCAGGCGCCGGCGTCGTCCATCGATCTTTCGCGCGGGACCATCGATCGACGGCTTCCTCAGCTGGCCCCGGGTAGGTCGCAGGATGCTCCGTCCTGCGTCCAGCAGCGCACGATGTCGCGCATCGAGAGGATCCCCACCACGTCGGACCCGTCCAGGACGATCACGTGCCGAAAGCCACCGCGGGTCATCTCGATCGCGGCTCGCTCGAGCTCCCAGTCGGCGGCTGCGTACACCAGGCCGGACGACAGGTGGTCGCGCACCAGCTCGACGTCGAGGTCCTCGCCCCGGCCCGCCGCACGGAGCAGGTCACGCTCGGTGATGATTCCCGGGCCCTGCTGCTCGCCGTCGATGACCACGGCAGCACCCACGCTGCGCTCGCACATCCGGCGGGCGGCGTCGCGGAGGGTGTGCGCCGGCCCGACGGTGACGACAATCTCGTTCATGCCGTCACGGACGAACATGCGCCGGCGCCTCCCGTCCGCGTCTGGGGACTAGGCCGACGCCGATGCGGCGGGAACGTCTGCGTTCTCGCCCGAGTCGACTCGCGAGCCGGAGCTGCCGAGCGCGACCGCGGCGCGGGCCATCACGAGGTGGTAGAGGATCAGCACCTGCACGATCGCCAGGGATTCCGACCGGTGCAAGTCGGTTCCCACCGTGAACTCGCCGAGGCGCTCCGTGCGCAGGTGGCTGGCGAAGTGCATCCGGTCCCAGATCGCCTCCTCGATGGCCGACCCCTTCTCCGGATCGATGCTGCCGGGGACGAACACGCACTGGTCGGTGCCCTTGGTCTCGAGGCCGAGGCTGCCCTCGCCCTCGGTGAACGGCGTGAGGTCGGGATGCTCGAGGCCTTCGCGCATGATGACCTTGGCATCGAGGTGGTCGGGGTCGCCGTGCTCGCCGGGCTGAAAGCAGACCACGAGGTCGGCGCGGCGCTCCTGGGGGCGGATGAACTCCGCCGAGTCCGGCTCACGCCGGTCGAGCTCCTCGAGCACCTGATCGGTGGTGTAGCCGCGCCGTGAGCAGTCGCGCGACACCTTCCACTTGCGGCGCAGGTCCTCGGGCGGCGCGAGGTAGACCCGCACGTCGTAGGAGTCGCGCAGCTTCTCGGTGTGGTAGCCGAGCAGTCCCTCGATCAGCGTGAAGCGCTTGGGCTGCACGTAGACCGGGGGGCCGAACGTGCCGTCCTTGTGCTGGTAGACGGGTTTGAGGATCGCTCGGCCGGCCTTCAGCTCGGCGAAGTGCGACTCCATGATGTCGACGTAGTTGCACTCGGGATTGAGCGGGGTGATCGCCCGCTCGGCGCGCTGACGCCGGTCATAGCGGTGATAGTCGTCTGCGGCGACGTGAGTGACGTGCTCCTCGCCCAGAAGGCGCACGAGGCCGCGCGAGATCGTGGTCTTGCCTGCAGCGGAGTCGCCGACCACGCCAAGGATGACCGGGCGCGGGGCGTCGGTGGTGTCTTTCTCTTCGGTCAACTTTCATTCCCCGGTGCGGTCGAGCCGCGGTCGGTGAGATCGCCATCATCGTCGTCGTCGTCGAAGACGGAGCTGGCGCGGATGTCCTCGGCCTCGATCGTGACCAGTTCGGCGCGCGTCAACTCGGCGCGTCGGTCGTAAAGGCGGCTCGCTTGGCGCATCCGCGAGCGATCGATTGCGTTGCGGATGCTGCGTCCGTGGGCGAAGCGGGGAAGCTGCACGCGACGCTCGACGTACTCGTTGAACGCGGCTTCGGCCTCGGGTGAGAGCTCGTAGTTCTGCTGGTCGAGCATCATCTTGGCGATCGCCATCAGCTCCTCGACCTCGAAGTCGGGAAAGTGGATGTGGTGCGCGACGCGCGAGCCCATGCCCGGGTTGGAGCGAAAGAACGTCTCCATCCGATCGCGGTAACCCGCGAGGACGACGACGAGGTTCTCGCGCTCGGATTCCATGACCTGCAGCAGGATCTCGATCGCCTCCTGGCCGTAGTCGCGCTCGTTCTCGGGCCGGTAGAGGTAGTACACCTCGTCGATGAACAGCACCCCACCGCGGGCGCGCTTGAGCACCTCGCGGGTCTTGGGCGCGGTGTGGCCGACGTACTGGCCGACGAGGTCGTCACGGGTCACCGAGACGACCTTGGGCTTGTCGATGTAGCCCAGCCGGTGAAGGATCTCGGAGATGCGAAGAGCCACCGTGGTCTTGCCGGTGCCCGGGTTCCCGGTGAAGCTCATGTGCAAGGAGGGTCGCGAGGACTCGAGCCCCTCCTTGCGGCGCATGCGGTCGATGACCAGCAGCGCCGCGATCTCCTTGATCCGCTGCTTGACCGGGACCAGCGCCACGAGCTCCCGGTCGAGCTGTGCGAGTACTTCGTCGATGCCCGCGTCGACCGCGTCGTTCTCCGGGTCGATCGGCTCCGTCGGCGCCTCGGCCTCGACGACCTTGGTCATCCGGCGGAGCCGTCCCCGCCGTCGGCACTCGCGCCGTTGGACGTCGTCGCCGACCCGCCGACGCCGTAGCGGCGCCCGACCGGCTGCTCGACGGCATAGGCGTGAATCGTGTAGCGGATCTGGCGGTCGCCGTGCTCCTGGCGGTCGAGCCGGAAGCCCGGCTCGTCGTCGGGGCGGTTGACGATGAACGAGAGTGCCGTGGTCTGGCGGCCGAGCGAGCGGTCGTAGGCGACGACCTTCGCGTACTGCTGCGGGAAGGCCTCGCGCACCGCGCGGACCTCGCGCAACACCACCTCGCTCTCATCCTCGGGAAGGTCGAACATGGGCTGGCCCCACATCTCCCACAGCGAGTTGCGCGGGTGCGGGTCGTCGGTGCGCTCGATCATGATCGCCCACCCGTTTCGCAGCGAATAGCGCAATTGCGCGTCGATCTGCTCATCGGTGAGGTCAGGAAGATACGAGAAGGTTCCCTGGGTGATACGCATGTCGTGTTCTCCTAGCTCGCCGTGGGGGTTTCGGTAACGTCGGGCGTGTCGGTGGACGTGAACTCGAACGTGATGTCCTTCCAGACCTCGAGCGCCGCGTCGAGCTCGGGGCAGCCCTTGGCCGCCTTGACGAGGATGTCGGGACCCTCGCTGTAGTAGTCCTGTCCCTCGTTGCGCGCCTGGATGATCGCCTCGACGGCGACGCGGTTGGCGGTGGCGCCGGCCGCGATGCCCATCGGGTGGCCGATCGTGCCGCCGCCGAACTGCAGGACGACGTCCTCGCCGAGGTAGTGCAGCAGCTGGTGCATCTGGCCGGCGTGGATGCCGCCCGAGGCGACCGGCATGACGGCGGGCAGCGAGGCCCAGTCCTGGTCGAAGTAGATCCCCTGCTGGGGGTTGATCGTGTTGTAGCGCTGGCGCAGCACGTCGTAGTAGCCCATGACCATGTTCGGGTCGCCCTCGAGCTTGCCGACGACCGTCCCGGCGTGGATGTGGTCGACGCCGAGCAGCCGGCACCACTTGGCGATCACGCGGAAGGAGACGCCGTGCGTCTTCTGGCGCGTGTACGTGCCGTGCCCGGCACGGTGGAGGTGCAGGATGAGGCCGTTGGCCCGGGCCCACTTCGACATCGACGACATCGCCGTGTAGCCGACGGTCAGGTCCATCATGATGATGATCGAGCCGATCTCCTTGGCGAACTCGGCGCGCTCGTACATGTCCTCCATCGTGGCCGCGGTGACGTTCAGGTAGTGGCCCTTGACCTCGCCGGTCGCGGCGGCCGCGCGGTTGACGGCCTCCATCGAGTGCAGGTAGCGGTCGCGCCAGCGCATGAACGGCTGCGAGTTGATGTTCTCGTCGTCCTTGGTGAAGTCCAGTCCGCCGCGCAGAGCCTCGTAGACGACCCGCCCGTAGTTCTTCGCGGAGAGGCCCAGCTTCGGCTTCGTCGTCGCGCCGATCAGCGGGCGCCCGAACTTGTCGAGGTACTCGCGCTCCATGACGATGCCGTGCGGCGGCCCGGGGAACGTCTTGACGTAGGCCGTCGGGATCCGCATGTCCTCCAGGCGCAGCGCCTTGAGGGCCTTGAAGCCGAAGACGTTGCCGATGATCGACGAGGTCAGGTTGGCGATCGATCCCTCTTCGAAGAGGTCGATGTCGTAGGCGATCAGCGCGATGTACTGGCCCGGGGTGCCCGGCACCTCGTCGACCTTGTACGCCTTGGCCTGGTAGTGCTCGTGCGGGGTGAGGCGGTCGGTCCAGACCACCGTCCACGTCGCCGTCGAGGACTCACCGGCGACCGCCGCCGCCGCCTCGATCGCGTCGACGCCCTCCTGCGGCGTGATGCGAAACGCGCAGAGGACGTCGGTGGATTTGGGTTCGTAGTCGGAATCCCAGTACCCCATCTCGGCGTACGGTGTGACACCGGACGCCCATCGGTCCTTCTTAGCGGGTGTTGTGTCGGCCATGTTGAGAACCTACACCCGCCAACACATCGGGTTCAAGCAGAATGCTCTGTTGTACCGATAGTAGAAAGGCTTTGTGTCGCCGGTCCAACCGGTGCGACCTCCACCACGCCCTCGCCGGCGCTCGTCACCTCGGGAACGATCGAGAAGACCGACTCGCGCGCGCAATCCTCCACGTCGGCGCCCAGGTCGACGGCGTACAGGTTGCGTGCCGCCTGGCTGGCCTCGAGCGCGGCCAGAGGACTGGTGAAGCGCGCGGCCACGCACTGCGCCATGACCGTACCGTCCGTGCGGTCCCCCTTTAGGAGCTCGGCGATCCGCCCGGCGACGTAGCTGTCGTCGAGGCCCGGGCGCCCGTCGGTGCCGGCGCAGACGAGCTGGACGTCGGCGCCACCGACGGCCGCGACGACCGCGTGCAGGTTCGACAGGGCCGCGATCAGCACCCGGTCGGCCGCCTGGGCGGCCGCGACGAGCGTCGGGGCGCCGTTGGTCGTGGCGAGCACCACCTCGCGTGCGCGAGGCTGCACGAAGCCCGAGGGGGAGTTGCCGAGGTCGAAGCCCGGCGGAGGCAGGCAGTCGCGCTCGCCGGCCAGAACGCGATCCGGGCCGCGCAGCCCCTCGGCCCGCTCGATCGAATCGCAGCACAGGACGCGCTCGTAGCCCCCGGCGAGCGCCTGGATGACCGAGGAGGTCGCCCGCAGCACGTCGATGACGACGGCCACCTGCGCGGAACGGATCTCCGCGCGGGTGAACGCGACGTCGATCACGAGCTGGGAACTGCCAGCGCGTACCGCGCGGCCATCTCCTCGAGGGGAACCGCGACGTAGTCGCCGGCGTGCCCGGCCGAGCCGAACTGTGTCAGCCGCTCGGCGACGACCTCGCGCATGCCCTGACGCGTCGCCTTGAGGAAGTGGCGCGGGTCGAACTCGTCCGGCGCGTCGCGGAGCGCCTCGCGGGCGGAGGCCGTCATCGCGAGGCGGCCGTCGGTATCCACGTTGATCTTGCGCACGCCGTGGCGGATCCCCTGCTGGATCTCCTCGACGGGGACGCCGAAGGCGGCCTTGAGCGAGCCGCCCGCGGCGTTGATGCGATCGATCAGCGACTCGGGCACGCTCGACGAGCCGTGCATGACGAGGTGGGTGTTGGGCAGGCGGCGATGGATCTCCTCGATCAGGTTCATCGCCAGCACGCCGCGGTCGGGCTTCTTGTCGAACTTGTACGCGCCGTGGCTGGTGCCGATCGCGACCGCCAGGGCGTCGACCCCGGTACGGGCCACGAAGTCCTCGGCCTGTTCGGGATCGGTCAGGTGCACCTCGCCCGAGCCGACACCATCCTCGATGCCTCCCAGGGTTCCGAGCTCACCTTCGACGCTGACCCCACGCTCGTGGGCGTAATCGACCACCTCGCGCGTGACGGCGATGTTCTCCTCGTAGGTCGTGACGGTCTTGGCGTCCTCGCCCAGGGAGCCGTCCATCATGACGCTCGTGAAGCCGAGCTCGATCGCGCTGATGCAGGTCTCGGGGCTGTTGCCGTGATCCTGATGCAGAACGACCGGAATGTCCGGCCAGGTCTCCGTGGCCGCGATCATCATCGCGTACAAGAAGCGATCGCCCGCGTAGGAGCGCGCCCCGCGCGAGGCCTGGACGATCACGGGCGAGGAGGTCTCCTCCGCAGCCTCCATGATGCCCTGAAGCTGTTCCATGTTGTTGACGTTGAAGGCGCCGACGCCGTAGCCGCCGGCGGCGGCCTCGTCGAGCAGCTGGCGCAGGGAGACAAGGGACATGTCAAACCTCCTGGGGCCCGGGAGTGGGAACAAAGGCGACCGCGCGCCGGGCCTCACCGGCGGTCACCAGAAGCGTGTGGATGCGAATGCCGTCGATCTCGATCTCGGGCGGCGGGATCAGCGTCCCGCCCGTCACCCCGGCCGCCGCGAACAGCGCGGGGCCCGTGACGAGGTCATCCAGGGTCAGGACGCGGTCGACGTCGATGCCCGCCTCGGCGACCGCGCGCGCCTCGTCCTCGCGCTGCGGGGCCATCCGCGCCTGCATCCCGCCGCCGAGCGAGCGGACCGCGCAAGCCGTCATGACCCCCTCGGGGGTGCCGCCGATTCCCATCAGCACGTCGGCGTCGCCGTCTGAAAGGACCGCGGCGAGCGCACCCGCGACGTCCCCGGCCGTGGGGGTGCTGACCCTTGCGCCCAGGGCGCGCAGATCGCGTACGAGATCGTTGTGGCGCGGCTTGTCGAGGACGACGACGCGCAGCTCGGACAGCGAGATTCCCAGGGCCCGCGCGATGCGCCGGGCGTTCTCGAGCGGGCCCGCCTCCAGGTCGAGGGCATCGCGCGCCGCGGGGCCGACCACGAGTTTGTCCATGTAGTACGCCGGGCCGGGTGAGAGGAGCGCGCCCGCGCCCGCCACGCCGATCGTGGTCAGCGCTCCCGGGAGGCCAGCGGCACACAGCGAGGTGCATTCGAGCGGGTCGACGGCGATGTCGTAGGCCGGGCCCGTGCGGCCGAGCTGCTCGCCGGGCGCGAGCATGGGCGCTTCGTCCTTGGCGCCCTCGCCCGTGACGACGGTGCCGACGGGCTCCTTCTCGACCAGCACGTCGCGCATCGCGGTCGTCGCCGCCTCGTCGGCCGCGATGCCGTCTCCCCGCCCGGCCCAGGCCGCGGCGGCGGCGGCCGCCGATTGCACGGCGCTGACGGCGACGGGTTCGAGGAGCTGCAGGAGCTCCGCGCTCTCCTCGGGAGTGGCTGCGGCATGTCCGGGCCGACCAAGCTGTGACTTGCCCATGGACCCACCGTAGTCGCTCCGGCCGAGCCGTGCCATCGTTTCCCCGCGCGAACACCTAGCCCTGCGCGGTACACGCCGCCGCGCGGGGCCTGTCGCAACGTGTCAGCCGCGCCGCCACGCGCCGCCGCGGTTCAGACGGCGCGTCCCTGCTCGAGCGAGTCGGCCAGCCTCTCTATCGCGCGCAGCCCCGGCGAGTCGGATACGTGGTCGATGAGCGCCACCCCGCGGCGCTCGCTGACGCGAACGGCGTCGTCGACGGGAACGGCGGCCAGGACGGGCAGCCCGAGGAAGGCGCTGACCCGCTGCGCGTCGTCGGGCTCACGCACCTTGCTCACCACGAGCGAGAAGGCAACCTCGGGGCGTGCCTCCGCGGTGATCCGGTGCACGCGGCGGGCGGTCATCATCCCCTGAAACGTCGGTTCGACGACCAGCAGGAGGTGCCGGGCGTACGGTGCCCAGTCGAAAGCGGGCTGCCGCGGACCGGCCGACAGGTCGCCCAGAAGGACCCAGTCGTCGAACGTACGGGCGCGGTCGAGCCCGTGGATCGTCATGTGGAAGGCCTGGGTGGCGCTCGTCACCGGCGCCTGCCCCTCCTTGGTGGTCTTGCCGATCTGCAGCAGGAGCACGCCGTCGGGCGCCGGGGTCGCGAAGCGTTGAACCGCGCGAACGGGTCCGACTCCCGGCGCGAAGCGCCAGCGCTTGTCCGGTCCGCGCTCGGCGGCGGCCAGCAGGGGAGGCACGTCAGGCGCGCGGACGCCAAGGCTGAACGCCAGTCCCGGCACCGTGTCGGAGTCGAGCGCGAGGACCCGGTGGCCGCGGCGGGCCAGCACGCGCGCAAGCGTTCCGGCGATCACCGACTTTCCCGAGCCGCCCTTCCCGGCGACGGCCAGGCGCACCCGGTCGTCGCGTCAGCTCGGCTCGGGCGCCGGTTCGAGCTGCGGCTCGAGCGCGACGAACTCCGAGAAGCGGCTGAGGAACACGTCGAGGATGCCCCGGGTGGTCCTGAGCTCAAGTGCAGCGGCGTGCAGTGCTTCCATTCCCGGACGCGTCAGCGTGTAGGTCCGGCGGTCCGGACCGCTACCCGACGGCTCCCAGGCCGAGTGCACGAGATCTTCGCCCTCGAGCGCCCGCAGAGCGCGGTAGAGGCGCCCGGGATCTTCGCGACCGAAGCCGAAGTGCCGCAGACGCTCGAGCAGGTCGTACCCGTGTGCGGGCTGCTCACGCAGCAGCAGGAGCAGGCACGGCCGCAGGAAGTTCTTGGGCAGTGCCGCCGGGGGGGGCGCGTCAGACGGAGCTGACATGCTTCTTGTTGTGCAGGCAGTCGGCCGCGGCTTCCGGCGAATCGTGGCACCAGCAGTCCTCGTCGCACTCGCCGTGCGTCGGCTTGGTGAGGTCGGCCATCTCGTCGGCGAAGGTGCGTTTGCCGTCGTTGAGCCCCTTGGGGCTCAGTGTGAAGGACGTTCCGTCGGTCTCGAGCAGGTCGTCGGCGACGAACCGCTCGAGGAAGGGCTGAACCGTGGAGCGGTTCATCGCCATGAAGCGGGCAAGCTCGTCTGCGGTCGGCCGCTCGGAGATTCCCTCCGAGCGCATCCAGTACATGGCCTGCAGCACCTCGTCGCGTACGCGAAGAACCTCAAGCTCGTCCATTACCATTCCTTGCGGATCCATTTCCTGCCCACCTCCTGGCGATCTCTGCGATTGCGTGCATGGCCGGGGCTTCCGGACGGACGTCCAGCGGCGCGACGCCGGCCCGCTCGGCCTCGCCGAACAGCTCGTCGAAGGGCACGCTGCCCCCGAGCTCGAGCTGGTGCTTGTCGGCGAAGGCCTGGACGGCTTCCAGGTCGCGCTCGTCGCGGATCTTGTTCGCGATCAGCGCCACGTTCTCGAGCCCGAGGTCCTGGGCGAGCACCGCCATGCGGCGCCCGGTCTCCAGCGACTTGAAGTACGGCTCCACCACGGCGAGCATCGTGTCGGCGTAGAGGGCCGTTCCGCGCGAGAGGTGCTCGGGGGAGGCCTCCGTGTCGAGCAGGCAGACGTCCTTCTCGTCGCCCGAGGCGGCGTCGATGATCGTGCGGACCGTGGCGTGCATGTGACAGAGGCAGCCGGTGTTCGCGTGCTGGGGGTGGGCCATGACCAACAGCTCGACGCCGTCGGGGCCGGTGACCGAATGCGACGCCTTGATCTCTGCGAGCGTCTGCGTGAGCTCGGCACCGTCGGGTGTCCGCCGCAGCAGCGTGTTGGGCAGCGTGGGCATCTCACTCATGCGCTGGGCCGGGATCCCGAGGGTCAGCGCGAGGTTCGGATTGGAGTCCCCGTCGATCGCGAGAACGCGGTGCCCGTCGCGCGCGAGCAGGCGTGCCATGGTCCCGGAGATCGAGGTCTTGCCGGATCCGCCCTTACCGGCGATTGCGAGCTTCATGAGATCAACTCTACAGCTTCAGCTGTAGACGTTCGGTGGCGCCGACGGTTGCTCGTCGGCGTCGCCGAGGCGCTGCTCGAGACGCTGCACGCCGCCTTCAAGCGCAGCCGAACCGGCTGCGATGTCGTCGGCGAGGGTCGCGACCACGGCATCGAGCCCGTCCGTCTGGTCGGCGGTCTCCTGAACGGCGCCGAGGATGACGATGAGCTTCATGTACGTCTTTCGGAGTTCGACGACGATGACGATGAGGAACAGCGCGATGACGAGGATCGCGATCGCGGTCGCCATCAGGAAGACGACGTGATGGGCCTTCATTGAGTTTCTCCCTAACCGATCCGGTCGAGTGCCGCGACATAGGCGATCAAGCCGCCGTTTACCTGCTTGACGAGCGCCTGGGTCTCCGCGAGCTGCGACGTGGACTCCAGGTGGGGGCCGAAGAGGCCGCCGTGGTCGGCGATGTCGTCGGCGTAGGCGCGGATCTCCCGGATGGGCTGAAGAACCTGAATCAGGATCACGACCACGACGGGGAGGACCACGAAGATGAAGAGGATGTCGGCGATCCACCAGAGCATCAGGCACGACCTCTCGTTCGAGCGAACTTGTCGGCGAGCCGGACGACGCCCGGCGCAACCTCGGCGATGTCCTTCAGCGCGGCATTGACCTGGCCGATGTTCGACCCGGTCGCCCGAAGCTGGCGCTCTACCGCGCGCGCGCCCCAGGCGACTTCGGCCAGGGTTCGGACGATGTTCCTCAGCAATTGCGCCACCAGGATCAGGTAGGTGGCCAGAATGACCACCAGCGCGACGACCTCGACCACGGTGATGACCGTGAGCAGTCCCTCGCTCATGACGCCACCCGCGCGTCGGTGGCCTCGGCCAGCAACTTCTCGTGGCGCAGCAGCTCCTCGCGCAGGGCGCGCAGCACCGATGCCGTGCCGGCGAACTGGTACAGGCCGGTGGTGTTGATCGCGGTGCGCTTGGTCACCGTCCAGAGGTAGGTGACCCCGTTGTCGATGTTGCGGACGAGGCCCCGCAGCAGCGAGAGCAGGATGATCACGACGACGATCACCACGAGGCCGATCCCCAGGATGATCATCCACATGACGCGTTCATCGGGCGTGGTGAGCACTGGGCTCCCCTCCTTCCAGGGCCATGCGGGCCCTCTCGGCGTTGCGCCAGATCTTCGTGGCCGAGGCGTTGACCTCCTGGACGCGCCACACGGGCAGCGTGTTGGAGCGCGCCTCGTCCATCAGTTGAATTCCCTCTTGCGCCTGGTCGGAGATTCGCGCGGCGTACGTGAGGATCATCGCGACCAGCACCACCACGATTGCGACAACCGTGAAGCCGATCACCATCCCCACCCACCAGCCTGTCAACCCTGCTGCTAAAGCCACGTCATGTCTCCTGTGCTAGAGAGCGTTGCTAGGGGGAACGTACCACAACGCTGTGTGTGTGACACACGTATCGGCGGGCGCCCCGGGAGGGGGGTGGCGCCCCGCCGAAGAAAGCCGTTTCGTGCAGGTATTTCGGGCGTTTTACGCGGCATTGGGGCTGGTCCTGCGGTGGGGTCGCTGCGCGTCGACGCCGGCGATCAGGCTGGCCATCCCGGCGATCGCCCGCGGGTCGTGCCCGGGCACGAACTCGTCGATGTACGGCATCGCCGCCTGCATCCCGATCGCGAGCGGCTGCTCGTTGAGGGCCACGGGTCGTGGGTTGACCCAGATGAGCCTTCTCGCCTGCAACTGCAGCCGCTTGACCTCGCTGGCGAGAACCTGGGGATCGCCGCGGTCCCAGCCGTCGCTGACGACGAGCACGATGGCGCCGCGGGCGAACCCGCGGCGGGCGTAGCTTCGATTGAACTCGCCGATGGCGCCGCCGATCCGCGTGCCGCCCGACCAGTCCGGGATCGCGGCGCGCGCGCCCTCCAGCGCCCGCTCGAAGTCGTGACCGTCAAGCGACTTCGTCAGCCGCGTCAGCCGCGTCGCAAACACGAACGCCTCGGCCTTGCGCGCCGCGCCCACCGCGACCTTCAGCGAGGCCAGCAGCACCCGGGAGTAGCGTTCCATCGAGCCGGAGACGTCGCACAGGAAGAGCAGGCGCCGCGGCACCGGACGCGGCCCGGTGTACCCGAGGCGGAAGGCCTCGCCGTCGGTGGTCATCGACTTGCGCACGGTTCCGCGGACGTCGAAGCGGTGGCCGCGCGGCGACGGCCGCTGGCGGCGTGAGCTGCGCTCCGGGGCCGCCTTCTTGATCTCATCGGCGAGCTGACGCAGCGCGGCGAGCTCCTCACGCTCATAGGCCATGTCGTTGCGGTCCGAGAGCTCTTCGGTGGCGCTCCAGGCGACCATCACGCCGACCTGCTGGTCGCTCGTCGCGTCCTCGCCCTCGGCGTTGGGGATGTCACGGTCGGAGCGGTGGCTCTCCCCGTCGACTGCCACCTTCTCCTTGCCCTTGCCCCCGAGCTGCGGCATGGCCTCACCGCCGTGGTGGGAGGCGGCCTCCATGCGGGCGTCGCTCTCGCCGTGCTCGGCGCCGCGCGTCCCGACGATCAGTGGGCGGCCGTCCCAGAACCGCTCGAAGATCAGCTTGTAGGTGTCGATCTGGTCGGGACCCTGCACGAACGCGCAGTGGCCGGCCCAGAACAGCCCGTCGATCGAGCGCACGTCGATCTCGCTCAGAGCACGCAGGAAGACGTTCTCGCTGTCCACGCTCGTGCACAGTCCCTGGGTACGCAGCGCACGCGCGAAGTCGACCGCGGCGCGGACGATCGCCTCGTCGGTCGGCCAGGTCGTGGAGACCGGAGCGTTCATCAGCCCGGGGGTTCCTGCGCCCGCGCGACGAGGCCACCGATGTCCTGCTTGCGGATCCGGTCGAGGTCGTCGCGCTCCTTGAGCAGCACGCCGAGCGTCCGGTCGACGGTCACGGGATCGAGCTCGTCGCGCCCGAGGGCGTGTACGCCCTCGAGCCAATCGAGCGTCTCGCCCACCCCCGGCGCGCGGTACAGGTCGAGCCAGCGCAGATCCTGCACGAAGGTGCAGACCTGGCGGGCGAGGTCCCGGCCGATGTGGGGGAGCCGAGCGCTGACGATCGCGAGCTCGCGCTCGAAGTCGGGGTGCTCGATCCAGTGGTACAGGCAGCGGCGCTTGAGCGCCTCGTGCAGGTCCCGGGTGCGGTTGGAGGTGATGATCACCACGGGCGGCTGCTCGGCCTTGTAGACCCCGACCTCCGGGATCGTCACCTGGAACTCCGAAAGGAACTCGAGCAGGAACGCCTCGAACTCGTCGTCGGCGCGGTCGAGCTCGTCGATGAGCAGGACCGCGTTGGGCCGCGAGAGCGCCTCGAGCAGCGGCCTGCGAAGCAGGAACTCCTCGGAATACAGCTGGGTCGAACCACCGGCCCGCAGCTGCAGCAGCTGACGGGGATAGTCCCAGTCGTAGAGCGCGTGGTGGACGTCGATGCCCTCGTAGCACTGCAAGCGGATCAGCGGAGCCCCCGAGACGGCGGCCAGCGCCTTGGCCAGCTCGGTCTTACCGACCCCGGGCTCGCCCTCCAGCAGCAGCGGCCGTCGCAGCTTGAGCGCGAGAAAGACGACGGTACCGAGCCCGTCGTCGACGAGATAGCGCTCGTTGGAGAGCGCTCCCTGCAGCTCTGCGATGGAGTCATAGCCAAGCATTGACGGTCTCCTCTACCTTCTTGACGGCGTACGGGAGGGCGCGCGCCACCACGGGTGAGAGGCCTTGGCACATCTCCTCGATGTCTTGCGGCTGGCAGCCGATGATCCTGACGCGGTCGGGCAGGAAGCCCATCGTCTTGGCCATCGACAGCACGCGGTCGGGGTTGGCGAGATGGACGTCGGGAACGTGGACGCCCTCGCCGACATCCGGCTCGAGGACGAAGACGGTTCCCGGCGCGGCGCCGCGGTCGCAGGCGTCGATCAGGACGAGCGCATCACACCCGGCCATCAGCTCCTGGAGCAGAGCGACCCCTCCCGTCCCGGTCTCGACGACCTCGACTCCTTCGGGGAGGTCACCGAGCAGCTCGGTTACCGCAGGCCCGAAGCCGTCGTCGCCGCGCAGGACGTTGCCCACCCCGGCGACCAAGATGCGCTTGAGGCGGACCTGCGATTCGTGTTCCAGCGCCCTGGCGCTCACGCCACGTTCGCCGCGACCCGCAGGACGCCGTCGGAGACGGCGATGGGCACCACGGCGAGCCCCGGCTTGTCGATCTCGTTGTCGGCGCGCTGGCCCGAACGGGCGTCGTAGGCGCAGTTGTGCCAGGGGCAGACGAGCACCGACCCGGTGAGGCGGCCGCCGTCCAGGGGATTGCGGCCGTCGGTGGGGCAGACGTTGCGGAAGGCGTAGGGCTCGCCTTCGACGTTGAGCACGAGGATCTCGCTGCCCTCGACCTGGGCCACCGTCATCTGCCCGGGCTCCAGGTCTGCGAGCAGGCCGACGTCGGCGAACACGGGGCGCTTGAGCTGAGCGATCTGCAGAAGCTCGGGGGAGCCGGAGCCGGAGGCTGCTTCCGTGTTCGCCCGCGGGTCGATCTGCAGCACGGGCAGCGCGTTGGCGAGGACCTGCTCCTCCGCGGGCTCGGGAGCCTCGGCGACGAGCTCCTCAAACCACACAAGCCGCTCGCGCAGCTTGGTCTCGACGCCGCGCTGCAGCGTCATCGCCGAAGCGGCGCAGCCGTCGCAGGAGCCCTGCATGCGGACGTAGACGGTGCCGCCCTCCACCCTGAGCAGCTCGAGCCCGCCGCCGTGGGACTCCATGTAAGGGCGGATCTCGTCGAGTGCCTCTTCGGCCTGGGCGTGCTCGTCGAGCGCTACGAACCCGTACATCGCCAGGACGGCCGCGGCGGTGGGATCCTCCTTGTCCCCGGCGAGCAGCCGCTCGATCGCCGGCCGGTGGATCGCGTCCATGTACTCGAGCAGCAGGAGGGCACGCTCGTCGCCGTCGCGCTCGAGCGTGTCGACGAGTAGGTCGAGCTCGGCTACAGCTTGGTCAAAGTCCATATCGTCTCCGTGATCTCTTCCAGCTTGGCGTCCACCTCGGGGCTGAAGCCTTCGCCCCAAGTTTCGTCGGCGGGCTGGATCTCGATGACCCACACGTCTTCGGGCAACGCCTTGAACGCTTCCGCGACGATGATCAGGTTATCGAGCGAGATGGAACCCGTGACCGAATCGGCCACGCGCTCGTTGATCTCATCGGCGGGGGGGAGGACATGGTCGTACTTGTAGGCGGTGACGGTGCCGGGTTCCCGGCTGCGGTCGACCGCTCCCACGAACACGATGCGGTCGTAGTCGGGGCGTTCGTCGAGGTTCTGGGTGAACCCGACCGGGTGGTAGCCCAGATCCTCGAACTCGATCCCGTTGTGTGCCTGCGGGGCGAGGGTATCGGTGATGTGCACCCCGACTGCGTTGTCGCGCAGAAACCGATACCCCACCCCGCAGACGAGCACGCGCACGAGGGCGCTCGCTCAGGCCGCCCGCCGCGGGGAGCTAGTGCTCATGGTCCCCCACGGCGCCGCAGGCGCAGCTGACGATCTCGCGCGAGACCGTCCGCCCGTCCATGTGCATGTGCGTGGTGCACGGCATGCAGGGGTCGAAGCTGCGGATGGCACGGAGCACGTCGATGCCCTTGAAGTCCTCGGGCTTCTCGTAGTTCTCCAGCAGCGGCGTGGCGAGCACGGCCTCCTCGTAGGGCCCGGGCTTACCGAACGGGTCCTTGGGCGAGGCCATCCACGTCGACGGCGTCAGGATCTGGTAGTTCTGCAGGACGCCCTTGTCCATCTCCAGGTGATGGGTCAGGTAGCCGCGGCCGGCGCCCCACAGGCCGACGCCGATGCGGTGGTCCGTCGGCATCTTGTAGGGAGTCGACAGCTTCGCGTCGGGGCCACCCTTGCGCAGCAGTTCGTAGGCGAGCTGCAGGTTGTCGTAGGCGATCGCGGCCGTGTAGAGGATGCAGTACGCACGGGCGCGGTTGCGCTCGAATGCTCCCCAGGTCTCCGGGATCTTCCACTCGATCTCGGTGTTGGGCAGCTCGGCCTTCGGCAGGTGGATCTTCATGCTGTGGCCGGTGGACTCGAGGTACGGAGAGTCGCGGAAGTCCTTTCCGCCGGTCTGCGCCGCGGCGTAGATCCGCGAGTAGGCGCCGGTCTCCATCGCCATCCGGTCCCACCGCGGGGCCGTCGACCAGGAGTACTTCTCCTTCCAGGACGTGGCCTGCGGCTTGGGGATCGTCTCCTTGTTCCACGGGTGCCACGGTGAGAGCGGGTTGCCCGCGGGGTCCGTCTTGTGCTTGTAGTACTCGTTGTTCGTGCCGTTGCCCGTCCACTCCTCGTAGAACGCGTGCTCCACGAACTCCTCGACGCCCGCGTTGAGCATCTGCAGGCTCGTGGTCACGAGCTCGCCGTCGACGATCACCCCGGGAGGAGCCCAGCGCCGGCGGCCCCATTCGTCGCAGTTCTCGTACGTGGCGTCGTAGGCGTACGGATCGTCCCACTGGCCGGGCTCGATCATGCTGGCCGGCCGCGTGCCGATGTCGCGGTACTTCGGGTTGACCTCGTAGAAGAACTCGGAGATGTCGTCCCAGATCGCCGCGGTCTTGCGGCCGTAGTCGAAGTACTTGACGACCCGCAGCATGATCTCGTTGAGGTCGGAGACGTCGATGTGCGAGCTGACGCCGCCGGGGATGACCGTCTCCGGGTGGGGGTACTTGCCGCCGATGAGGACGTAGGCCTCACGCGCGAGACGCGTGTAGTAGAGGCCCTCGAGGTAGAGCTTGCCGGTCAGGGGCGTCAGGTCGGTCATGAGATCTGACATCAACGCGTAACCGTGCGTCGCGGCGCCGCGCGTCTTGGTGTTGCGGGCGCGCTCCCAGATCTCGGGGTTGGTCTCTCGCACCGCGGCTTCTGAGAAGTCCGGGCCGGCGAGCAGCGACAGGTGGATCGGGTGGTCGTAGAGGTACTCGACCGAGAGCAGGAGGTTGCGCGCCACGATGCCCATCGGCGGCGGCTTGACGCCGAACGCCATCTCGCAGGCCAGCGCCGAGGCGGTCGCGTGAACACCGCCGCACACGCCGCAGGCGCGGCTGGAGATGAAGATCGCGTCGCGGGGGTCGCGGCCCTGCAGGATGATCTCGTAGCCGCGGAAGAGCGTCGCCATCGACGCGGTCTCCAGCACGTTGCGGTTCTCGAGGTCTACGACGGTGTGGAACGCGAGCGCGCCCGCGACCCGGGTCACCGGGTCGAAGTCGACCCGGCGGACCTCGGAGTTGCGGGCGAACAGCTCCCGCATCTTCTCCGGGTCATCCTCGATCGGCGTCGGCAGAGGGGTCTCGGTGTACGAGTACGGATTCGCGACCCCCGGCTTGAGCGTCGCGTTGCCCTGCGCGTCGAATTCGATGGGCAGGTTCTTAAAGCACATGTCAGACTTTCTCCCGCTTCGTGGATCGCTTGCCCCGGACGCCGTCGGCGCCGCCTGGACTCAAGATGTTCATGCTCTGCGGCACCGGCTGCTTCTTGTTGCGCTTGCCGTAGTCGACCGAACCGCGGTACTGCAGCTTCTTGTAGAAGAACGCGTTGGCCTTGCCGACGGCGCCCGCACCACCCTTACCCTCAGACCAGCCCGAGGGCACCTCGCCGGCCTTGTCCCAGAGCGTCTCAGAGTTGCCGCTCTTCATCGACATACGCCGCAGCCGCCGGATCGCTCCACCGGTGACCCGGGAGACCCCGCCCGAGAGGGCAGAGCCGGGAGGCGCCTTGTAGAACGGGCTGAACTTGTCGGGGAAGCCCGGCATCGTGCAACCGATGCAGGCGCCGCCGGCGACCATGCAGCCGCCCATGCCGTTGATCGCGCCGCGCTCGACGATGTTGCACTGCACCACCGGGCCCCAGCAGCCGATCTCCACGAGGCACTCATTGTCGCCCTCGTGCTCGGCGAAGACACCCTCCTCGTAGTAGCCCGCTTTCGGGCAGTGCCGGTGCACCGTCTCCTCGAACAGCCACGCCGGCCGACCGAGCTCGTCGAACTTGGGGACGGGAGCGAGGTTCTGCAGGAAGAGCAGGACGGCCATGACGGTCTCGGTGAAGTTGTCGCCGACGGGCGAGCAGCCCGGCACGTTGACCACGGGCACTCCGAGGGCCGAGCGGTAGTCCTTGCCGAGGAAGTCCGTCAGGCTCATCGAGCCGGTGATGTTGCCCGCGGCCGCCGGGATGCCGCCCCAGGTGGCGCAGGTGCCGATGGCCACGTAGGCCGCGGCACCGGGCGCGAGCTTCCACAGCCAGTCGGTCACGCGGTTGGGCTGGTCGCCCTCCGACTGCGGGTCGAAGCCGCCGCCGCCCATCGCGGAGAAGTAGCCGTACTCGTCCGGAAACGCCTGGTCGTCGGGCACCGAGCCCTCGAGCACCACGACGTAGGGGGCGCCCAGCGTGCCCTCGACGGCCCGACGGAACGGCGCGATGAACTCCGTGCCCGCGCCGGGGGAGAGGACGGGGTGATGCAGGACGACCTTCGGCAGGTTCGGGATCCGCCCGAGCAGCAGGTCCTCGACCGAGGGGTTGGTGGCGCCGGTGGCGGCGATCGAGCAGCCGTCGCAGCTCATGCC
>Ga0136633_1001149_pt1 | contig 19699 bp, 17 predicted proteins | sample AntDrymeUQ832206_2_FD_105494 | JGI IMG/M metagenome (GOLD analysis project Ga0136633, IMG submission 105494) | Polar desert sand microbial communities from Dry Valleys, Antarctica - metaG UQ83 (22.06) | ecosystem: Environmental > Terrestrial > Soil > Desert | place: Antarctica: Dry Valley...
CGCGCAGCGACGCGCCCGGCGGGGCGGGGGGCTCTCTAGCGGGCGAGGGCGGGTCGACCGGCGTCGCCACTGCGGCTGCCGCACACGACCGCCGGCTCGGGCAGCCTGACGATGTCCATGCGAGCCGCCAGCAGATCACGTTCGCGCCGGCGGGGCTGATCGACGGGCTCGCCCGAGCAGGCGGCCAGCGCGTCGAGGGCGTCCAGCGCGAGCACCAGCTCGAAGTGCTCCGTACGGCTGCGTGCCTCCCGTGCGCACGTCTCGAGCGCCGCGGTCGCTGCCGAAACCTGGCCCAGCTGGGCGAGGGCGTAGCCGCGAACGCGCTCGAGGATCGGCACGGAGCGCGCCGCCGCCTCTCCTCGGCCGAGCAGCCGCTCGGTGACGGTGAGCGCCTCCGACGCGCGCCCTGCCGTGGCGTGGCCCTCGGCGATCAGCGCCTCGGTGAGCACCTCCTCCGGCTCGAGGTGCAGATCTCGGATCTGCGCGAGCGCGTCGCCCAGTAGGCGCATGGCCTCCTCGTCGCGGCCGTCGCGCGCGGCGGCCCGGCCGAGCTGGCGGAACGCCAGGGCCAAGAACAGCTCACAACCCCCCGCGCGCCAGACGGGCAGGGCGCTACGCAGGATCGTCTCGGCTTCGCCCGGCCGGCCCTGATCGGAGCGCAACTCGGCGATGTTGAGGTTGCCCAGCTCCACGTTGAGCTCGTCGCCCGCCCGCCGGCTGGCATCGGCCGCCGCGGTGTAGAGGTCGACCGCCTCCGACCAGCGACCCTGGAAGTACGCGCTGACCCCGAGGTTGTTGAGCACGACAGCCTCCCCGGCCACGTCACCCAGACGGCGGCGGATCCGCAGCGCCCGCTGCGAGTGCGTGGCCTCCGCGATGCGGCCGGACTCCTGCAGCGCCCAGTCCAGGACGCTGCAAGCGGCGGCGAGCGCCGAGGGCTCCTGGGCCGCCTGAGCCTCCTCGATCGCCTGCTCGCAGAGGCGCATTGCGGCGCGCGGCCGCCCCTGGCGCTGCTTGATCGCGGCGTGCTGGCTGAGCAGGTGGGCACGCGATCTGCGGATTGCTCGGTCCTGCGCCTCGGACGCGTCGAGCAGGCGCAGTCCGCGGCGCACCCATCGGCTCGCGAGGTCCGGCCGGCCGGCCTCGTAGGCCAGCCGCGCATGCCGGTACAGCAGCCGCCCCTGCTCGGCGGGCGCGTCGGCCAGTAGGCGGCGGGCCATGGAGTAGGCGTGGGCCGCCTGCCGTGTCTGCCCGGTTCGCTCGTAGGCCCCGCCGAGGGCCTCCCAGGTCTCGGCCACCTTGCGGGGGGGCGCCGACGTGCCCGTCGCGGCGTCCAGGGCGCGCTGGTAGAGCACGACGGCCTCCCCGCAGGCTGCCTGCTCCATCGCCCGGGCGGCCGCGGCGTGGGCGTAGCGCCAGGTGCGGGCGGCATCCCCGGCACGCGAGAAGTGCAGCGACAGCATGCCCGCTTCCTCCTCGGCCGTGTCGCCGAGCCGGTGCTCGAGGTGGGCGCCCGCCATGGCGTGCAGCCGGCGGCGGGTCTGGAACGCGAGACCGGCGTAGGCGGCCTCCCGCACCGCGGCGCGCTCGAACCACAGACGCCCGTCGCGGCGGTCGATGAGGCCGGTGAGCCGGGTCCAGGTGGCCCGTTCGGGAGGGCGGCCGTCGAGCACCGCCGCCAGCAGCTGCTCGTCAAAGCCGTCTCCGAGCACCGACGCGCGTCGCACGAGCTGCCGGTCCCCCGGGGCAAGCCGGTCGACCACCGCCAGGGCGGCCGCCTCGACGCCCTCGGGCAGCCCCTCGCCATCGGCGCCCGCCGCCAGCAGGTCGGCCAGGAACTGCGGGTTGCCGCCCGACCGCTGCGCGGCGAGCCGGACCAGGTGGGGGAGCAGGGGCGCGCGCTCGGTCAGCGCCATCGCCAACTTGACGGTGTCCTCAGGGTTCAAGGGCTCCAGCCGCACCTGCCGGACACGGGCGGGCGGTGCGTCGATGGCGCTGCCGCGCCGGCTGGTGAGGAGGAACAGGCAGGGCACGTCCTGAAGCCCCGCGACGGCAGCACCGAGCAGCTCGGCCGAAGCTTCGTCGAGATGCTGACACTCCTCCAACGCGACGATCGTCGGCTCGGACAGCCGGCGGGCGACGAAGCGCAGGACCACCTCGTGGAGCCGGGGGCGCACGAACGCCGGCGCCAGCTCCTCGACCTCGAGGCTCGCAGGCGCGTCGGCGCCGAACGGCACCGCGATGAGCGCGAGCCACGGGATGAGGTCGGGGTGCTCGCTGGCCACGAGCCTCCGCAGGCGGTCGAGGACCTCGTTGGCCGGCGCGGTGTCGGGCAGTCCGATGAGTGACAACAGCACGGGGCGCCACGCCGCGTAGGGCTCGGATACCCGGTAGGCCTCGCACCGTGCACGCAGGACCTGCGCGTCGCCACGCCGGTCGAGGAGCTCCTGGGCCAGGCGGCTCTTGCCGATGCCCGGCTCGCCCACGATCTCGACCAGGCGCGGTGCGCCGGCCTTCGCCTCGGCCAGCGCCTCCTCGGCGTCCGTCAGCTCGTCGGCACGACCCACCAGCGCCGCGCGGTACGGGGCGTGCTCCACGGTCGACGCCACGGGCGGCCCCACCGACATCGCGAGCATGGGCTCCCGCTTGCCCTTCAGCGTCAGCGGCGGCAGCGCCAGCGTGGCGAAGCTGGTAGGAGAGCGTTCGAGGACCGGGCCGCTGGCGTAGATCTCACCCTCCGGTGCGGCCGCCATCAAACGCGCCGCGACGTTGACCGCGTCGCCCATCACCGTGTAGGTGCGGCGGAAGGGCGGCCCCACGTCCCCGGCGAAGACGGAGCCGCGATGCACTCCGGCGCGCAGCTGCAGCCGCGACTGGGCGTCCAGCACGCGGCGCAGGGCGAGCAAGACGCGCTCCTCGTCATCGCCGACCACGCGCGGCGCACCGCCGGTCAAGATGATCTTGCCTCCGTCGGCATCGACGTCGGAGCCGAGGAAGCAGACGCCGTGATCGTCGGCGGCGGCCTGGACGAGCGCAAGCAGGTCGCCGAGTGCGGCGGCGGCCGCCGCCGGGCCCTCCTCGGCGACGAGAGCGTCAGTGCCGCCAAAGCGCAGGAACGCGACGGTGACCGGGCGGTGCTCGGGCGGCTGGCCGCCGGCGAGCACGTGGTCGCGGACGGCCGTCGACAGGCAGGCGACGAGCTGGTCCTCGGCGGGCTCGATCGCCGGCTCGACCGGCGCATGGTCGGTTCCGGGCGGGAGGCGGGCGAGCAGCCGGCCCGGCCCGCGGGGCGCACCGAGGTAGGCGGCCGGCAGCAGAGCTGCCGTGCTCGGGCTGACGAGGATCTCGCCGGCGCTCGCCGACTGCTCCATCCGGACCGCCGCGGAGGCGGCGGGGCCGGTGACGACGAGCTCGCGGTGCGAGCCCCCGACCAGGAAGAGGTCGACCACCCCGCTGTGTACGCCGACCGACATCCTCAGGCGGGTCCGGCCGGCCGGCGTCTCGATGCGACCGACCTCGCGCAGCGCACGGCGCATCCCGCTCGCCGAGCGGCAGGCGCGCGCGGCGTGCTCCTCGTCCTCGAAGAGCAGCAGCAGCGCATCCCCGCCGAACTTCAGGAGACTGCCCCCGTTGGCGTACGCCACGCCGAGCAGCGTCGAGAAGCAATCGCCGATGGCCTCGGCCAGGTGCTCGGCACCCTCCCGGCCGCGTCGGGCGAGGTGCTCTGAGAGCCGGGTAAAGCCTGAGACGTCGGCGAAGACGAGCGTCCCGTCGACCGGTGCGACCCCGTTCTGCGCGTCGAGGAGATGACGCCCGATGACGCGAGGAAGGTACGGGTGTACCGCGCCGTGGCTCGACAGCGCGCTCCCGGCCTTCGACATCCCCCCGGCCATACTGCCGGATTCTAGACGGTGCTCGGCTCCGCGAACAGGGCAGAGTTTCGACGTTCCACGTGCGTCATGTGGCAGTGACCGGCTTACGGTCGCCCCATGGCCCATCTACCGCGCTCCCAGCTCGTCGCCTACACGGTGATAGCGGTGGCAGTGCTGGTGCTCGGCGGTCGCTGGATGGCGCGGGGGCAGGGCGAGCCCGCGGCGCCGTCGGGCGTGCCCAGGGTGGAGGTAGGAGCGGGCGAGGCGGGCGTCGAGGGAAGCCGGGGAGCGGCCTCTGATGGAGAGGATCCTGCGGTGGAGGAGCCCTCGAGGGCGGCCATCGTCCACGTCGCCGGCGCCGTCCGCAGGCCTGGCGTCTATCGGTTAGGCGTCTCCGCGCGCGTGCGTGACGCAGTGCGCCGGGCGGGCGGGCCGACCAGTCGCGCCGACGTCAACGTCATCAACCTCGCGGCGCTCGTCCAGGACGGGGTCCAGGTCGTGGTGCCTCGGCGCGCGGCGCCGGGCGCTCCGGTAGCGGCCGTCGGGCCGGGTGGGGCGGCCGCCGAGGCTCCCTCCGCGCCTGTGAACCTCAACTCGGCGACGACCGAGGAGCTACAGACGCTCGACGGGGTGGGGCCCGCGACGGCGGCTGACATCCTCGAGTACCGCACGCAACAGGGCGGCTTCCGCAGCATCGAGGATCTCGATCAGGTGCCGGGCATTGGCCCCAAGACGATGGAGGCACTGCGCGACAGGGTCACGGTATGACACCCCGGCGGTGGGTCGCCGCCGCCATCGCCCACCCGCGCCACCTCGTCCTCGCCGCTGGCGTCGCCGGGCTGCTGCTCGGGCCGCGGATCCCGCAGGTCGCTTGGTGGACCGCGGTAGCGCTCCTTATGGTCGCGACAGCGGGCGCCGTGAGCGCGGGCTTGGCGGGCGCGCGGGTCGCGATTCCGGTGGCCCTCGCCGCAGCCGCGCTACCGCTCGCGTCCTGGGTGGCGCAGGAGCGACTGGCGGCGCTCGATCGCAGCGCCCTGGGCCCGTGGATCGGACACGCCGCCGACGTGACGGGGGTGATCCTGCAGCCGCCCCGCTCCCGGTCTTACGGCCGGACCGTGGCGCTCGTCGCCGTACGGGCGGGTCCGGGGACCGGGGAGCGCGTGATGGTGGCCGTCAAGGGGCCGCTTCGGGCAAAGGTGGGCGAGGAGATCCGGGTGCGCGGCGGCTGGCGCGCCCTTCCGGACTTCGAGCAGGCCGTGCGCCGCGCCGGCGCCCACGCGCTGCTGGCCGCTGACGCGGTGACTCCGACGGGCAGGCGCCGCGGCGGCCTGCTCGGCGCCGTCGACGGCGTCCGGGTCCGGGCGGAGCGGGCGCTGGCGCAGGGGCTCCCGCCCCCGCTGGCCGGGCTCGCTCGGGGCATGGTCCTCGGCCAGGACGGCGGGCTGAGCGAGGAGATGACCGACGACTTTCGGGCCAGTGGGCTTGCTCATTTGGTGGCGGCCAGCGGCGCCAACGTCGCGTTGCTTGCCGCGCTCGCTCTTGCCCTGGGGGCGGCGCTCGGTGTTCCGCGCACGCCTCGGCTGGTGGCTGCCCTCGTGGTGGTCGCCGCCTACGTGCCGCTCGCCGGCGGCGGTCCCTCGATCCAGCGAGCGGGGATCATGGGTGTGGCCACGCTGGTGGCCGTCCTCGCCTCCCAGCCGGCGTCGCGCTGGTATGCGCTGCTGCTGGCCGCGGGACTGACCCTTGGCCTCAACCCGCGGGCGGTGGAGGATCCGGGCTGGCAGCTCAGCTTCACGGCCGTGCTCGCCCTGCTGGCGCTGGCCCCGCCGCTGCGCGACGCTCTCGAGCGGAGGATGCCGCGGGTGGCGGCCGAGGCGCTGGCGGTCTGTCTCGTCGCGTCGGTCGCCACAACCCCGCTCATCGCGCTGCACTTCGGGCGACTGTCGTGGGTCACGATCCCCGCCAATCTGCTGGCCGTCCCGGCCGTCGCGCCGGTGATGTGGCTCGGGACCGCCGCTGGCGCGTTGGGCCAGCTGTCGCCGGCGCTGGCGGCGCCCGTGACGGCCGTCGCCGCCTGGCCATTGGCCTTCGTCGCCTGGGTGGCCGAGACGGCCGCCAACCTGCCCGGAGCGAACGCGGAAGCCGACATCGGAGCGCCGGTGGCGGCTGCGTGGGCGGCTGCGCTCGTGGCGTTGGCCATCCCGCGGACGCGAGCCCGGCTGGCGAAGCTCAGTCGTCCCGTTTGGACAGGCCTCGCGCGCCGCAGGCTTCTGGCGCCGGCGTTCGCTGCGGCGCTGGCGTCCGCCGCCGTTCTCGCAGGGCCGTCCTCGCCCGCCGCGCCGCCTCCGGGCCTGTCGGTCTCAGCCCTGGACGTCGGGCAGGGCGACGCCACGCTGATCCGGCACGGGCCGCACGCCGTGCTCGTCGATGCCGGGCCTCCGGACGGCCCGATCCTCGATCGCCTCGATGAGCTGGGGGTCCGCCGGCTCGACGTGCTCGTGGTCACGCACGCGCAGGCCGATCACGACGGAGGCGCCGCAGCGGTGCTGTCCGAGCTCGGGGTCGGGATGGTTCTCGACGGACGCGACGGGATCCGCACGCCTGACGGAGATCGGTTTGCCGAGGTGGCCGCTGCTCGCCATGTCCGGATGGTCCCTGCCGCGGCCGGACAGCGCATCCGGGCCGGCCCGATCCGGCTCGACATCCTCTGGCCGCGGCCCGAACCGGCCCGTGATCACGCAGGAGAGGACCCCAATCAACGCGCCGTTGTCGCCGAGGTCCGCGACGGCGCGTTCTCGATGCTCATGCCCGCCGACGCCGAGTCCGAGGTCCTGCGAGCGCTGCCGCTCGGGCCGGTCGACGTTCTGAAGGTCTCCCACCACGGCAGCGCCGATCCCGGGTTACCGGACGTGTTGGCCCGGCTGCGTCCGCAGGTCGCCCTGATCGAGGTCGGCGAGCACAACACCTATGGGCATCCGGCGCCGGACACTCTCGCCGCGCTCGAGGCCGTGCCCCGGGTCTACCGGACCGACCGCGACGGCACGGTGACCATCCAGCCGCCGACCTAGAGTGGGGTTCGGTGCCCACCTTCAAGACCGCGTATCTGATCCACGGCGACGACCACGGCCGGATCGGCGAGCGCCGGCGCCGCCTGCGCGAGCTGGCCGAGAGCGAGAGCGGAGTCAACGGCGTGGAGGTCTTCGAGGGCGAGGCCGCTGCTCCCGAGACCGTGGCCAACGCGCTCTGCGCGATGACCTTCGCCATCGGCCGGCGGTTCGTGATCGTCGAGGGCGTTGAGCGCTGGAAGGACAGCGAGGTGACCGAAACGGTCGTGCCGGCCATGGCCGCGATGGGCGAGGACACGACGGTGGCGTTCTTCGCCCGCGAGGACGGCCGGATGAAGGTGCCGGCGAAGCTCGCCGAGGCGGTCAAAAAGGCCGGCGGCGACGTCGCCGCCGAGATCGCCCTGAAGGCCAAGGACCTGCCGCGCTGGCTGATGGGCGAGGCCAGGAAGCTGGGCGTCGAGCTCGACGGCGCGGCCGCCCAAGCCTTGGTCGCCCACGTCGGCGAGCGTCAGCAGCGCCTGCTGCGCGAGATCGAGACGCTCGCCCTCGAGCACGGCGCCGGTGCGCGCCTGGGCGTCGCGGAGGTCGAGGAGGTCGCCGCGGACTCGGCCGAGAGGCAGGTGTGGGGATTCGTCGACGCGCTCGTCGCCCGCGACACCGCCACGTCCACGCGGCGCTTTCTCGAGCTGCGCGCCCAGGGGGAGGCGCTGCCCCGGCTCATACCGGCGATGGCCCGGCGGCTGCGCGAGGTGCTGTCGATCGCCGCGCGTCTGCACGAGGGTGAGAGCCCGGCGCAGGTCAAGGCGACCACGAAGGGCGCCCCGTGGGCGATCGACCGGCGCATCAAGGAGGCGCGCAACGCCGACCCCGACGTGCTGCGGACGGCGCTCGTAGCCTTGGCCGACCTCGAGCTCGACTCGCGCGGCGGCTCTGAGCTGGCGGAGGACACGAGCGCCCTTCGGGCGATCGTGGCGATGACCGCGTAGGCGTCGATGGGCCGCTACGCGGCGGTTTGGCCGGCCCGCAGGCGGTCAGCCCGGGCCTTCTTGCGCGCGCCGTTGTTACGGTGGATCGCGCCGACCTTCACAGCCTTGTCGATCGTCTTGACGAGCACCTTGTGCTCGGTCGCGAGCTTCTCCTCGTCGCCCTCGCCCTGTGCGGCCTCGAGGCGGCGGAAGTAGGTCTTGATCGTCGACGTGTAGCGCTTGTTCTCGAGCCGCTCGCGCTCGGAACGGAGGATGCGCTTCTTCTGTGAATGGATGTTGGCCATAAAGCGTCGCGAAGTGTAGCGCCGCCGGTGTTGCGCCTAGAGTCCAGCCACGGTGTCGGCGTCAGGTTCCAGCGAGCCACGCCCCGCCGCTCGGGGGGTCGCCCGCAACACGGTGATCTTCTCGATCGCGACGGGCTTCAGCCGTATCGCCGGGCTCGTCCGCGAGATCGTCGCGTCGAGCTATTTCGCCACCAGCGGCGCGTTCTCGGCGTTCACGATCGCCTTCCAGGTTCCGAACCTCGTGCGCAGCCTGTTCGCCGACGCGGCACTCAGCGCGGCGTTCGTGCCGGTCTTCACCGAGCTGATCGAGAAGGGCAACAAGCGCGATGCGGTCAGGCTCGCCTCGACGCTGTTCTTCCTGATCGTCGCCGTGCTGTCGCTGATCTGCCTGGTGTTCATCGCCGGAGCGCATCTGATCATGCCGCTGTTCACCGGCGACGAGTTCTCCGCGTCGCTCGACGACCTGACCGCCGGCCTTGCCCAGGTCATGTTCCCGATCGTCGTGCTGCTGGGCGTCAACGGGCTGCTCGTCGGGATCCTCAACGCCTACGACCACTTCTCGATTCCGGCCATCTCGCCGCTGGTCTGGAACGTCGTGATCCTGGTGTTCCTGATCGGCGCGCGGCCGTTCTTTGACGGCGACGGCGAGCTCTACGCCTACGCGATCGGGATCCTGGCCGGCACCGTCGTCCAGCTGGCGATGGCGTTGCCGGTCCTGCGCCGGCTCGGCTTCGCCCTCGAGCTGTCCTTCGACTGGCGCGACGAGCGCGTCAAGCAGGTGCTGCGACTGATGCTGCCGGTGACCATCGGCCTGGGCATCATCAACTTCAGCCTGCTGATCAACTCGACTCTGGGAACCCTGATCTCCGAGCAGGCGCCGCGCGCGATCGACGCTGCGTTTCGCATCTACATGCTGCCCCAGGGGATCTTCAGCGTCGCGATCGCCACGGTGCTGTTCCCCGCGCTGAGCCGGTTTGCCGCCCGCCAGGACCTCACGGGCCTGCGTGAGCGCCTTGGCCAGGGCCTGCGGCTGGTCTCGCTGCTGCTGATCCCCGCCGCGGCCGCGACCCTCGCTCTGTCCACCCCGATCACGCGCCTGATCTACGAGCACGGCGAGTTCGGCCCCGGGTCCACCGAGCTGGTCTCCGAGGCCCTGTTCTGGTTCTCGTTCAGCCTGCCGTTCAACGGTCTGAACCTGCTGTTGACACGGACTTTCTTCTCGCTGCAGAAACCCTGGCTGCCTACCGCGATCTCCGTCGCTGGCTTGGCGGCGAACCTGGTCGTCAGCCTGGCTCTCTACCGGCCGTTCGGCATCGCGGGCATCGTGGTGGGCACCGCCGCGTCGAGCGCAGCGACGACTGTGCTGCTGGCCCGCCTGGCCCGCCGCGAGCTCGATGGGCTGGAAGGTCGGGAGACCATCGCCGCGGCGATCGCGACGCTGTCGGCCGCAGCGGTGCTCGGGGCGATCACCTGGCTCGTGTGGGCGGCGCTCGACGCGGTCTTCGGGCGGTCGCTGGTCGGCCAGATGATCGCGGTCGGTGGCGGGCTGACGGTGGGCGCGCTGGCCTACGCCCGCGCCGTCCTGTGGTTGCAGATCACCGAGGCGCAGCAGGTCGTGCGGCTAGTCGCCCGGCGCGTGCCGGCGCTGGGCGGGCTTCTCGGCCTCCGGGCCTAGCCTGATCGGTTCGCATGGCCGACCAGTCCCTCATCCGCAATTTCTCGATCATCGCCCACATCGACCACGGCAAGTCGACGCTGGCCGACCGCATTCTGGAGATGACCCATACGGTCGAGTCGCGCGACATGCGCGCGCAGGTGCTCGATTCCATGGACCTCGAGCGCGAGCGCGGCATCACGATCAAGGCCGCCGCCGTCAGGGTGCTGTTCGAGTCGCGGGACGGCAACACCTACCAGTTGCAGCTCATCGACACACCCGGGCACGTCGACTTCACCTACGAGGTCAGCCGTTCGCTGGCCGCGTGCGAGGGCGCGCTGCTGGTGGTCGATGCGTCCCAGGGCGTCGAGGCCCAGACGCTGGCCAACACCTACCTGGCGGTCGACGGCGGCCTCGAGCTGATCCCGTGCCTGAACAAGATCGACCTACCGGGCGCCGAGCCCGAGCGCGTGGGGGAGGAGGTCGCCGAGCTCCTCGGCGAGGACGCCGACGCGATCCTGCGCATCTCGGGCAAGACCGGCGCCGGCGTCACCGAGGTCCTCGAGCAGCTCGTCGAGCGCGTGCCGCCGCCCTCCGGCGAGCCGGACGCGCCGCCCCGGGCGCTGATCTTCGATTCGGAGTTCGACCAGTACCGCGGGGTCATCGCCTACATCCGCGTGGTCGACGGGGTCTTCAAGAAGGGCGAGGCGATCACCGCGATGGCCGCCGGCACGCAGGCCGACATCGACGACATCGGCTTCTTCTCGCCGAGCATGGTCAACGCCGAGCGGCTGAGCGCCGGCGAGGTCGGCTTCCTCATCACGGGCATCAAGGACGTCACGCAGCTGCGCGTCGGCGACACGCTGACCACGCGGACGAATCCGGCCGCCGAGGCGCTGCCGGGCTACCAGGACGTCAAGCCGATGGTCTTCTGCGGCCTGTTCCCGATGGACGGTGAGGACTACCCGGACTTCCGCGACGCGCTGGAGAAGCTGACCCTCAACGACGCGGCGCTGAGCTGGGAGCCCGAGACCTCAGACGCGCTGGGCTTCGGCTTTCGCTGCGGGTTCCTGGGCCTGCTGCACATGGACATCGTCCGCGAGCGGCTCGAGCGCGAGTACGACCTCGAGCTGATGGCCACCATGCCGTCGGTGTCGTTCGAGGTGACGATGACCGACGGCGCCGAGCTCGAGGTCCACAACCCGTCGGACATGCCCGACCCGGCCCGGATCGCCGAGATCCGCGAGCCGATGATCAAGGCCTCGATCCTCACACCGACCGAGTACATCGGCCAGATCATGGAGCTCGCCCAGGAGCGCCGCGGCGTCCACGCGGGCATGCACTACCTCGGCCCCGAACGCGTCCAGGTCGAGTACGAGCTGCCGCTGGCCGAGATCGTCCTGGACTTCTTCGACCAGCTGAAGTCGCGAACCCGCGGCTACGCGTCGTTCGACTACGAGATCAGCGGCATGAAGGCGTCGCAGATGTCCAAGCTCGACGTGCTGCTGGGCGGTGACCCGGTCGACGCGCTGTCGATGGTCGTCCACAAGGACAAGGCTTACGAGGTCGGCCGCGGACTTGTCGAGAAGCTGCGCAAGAAGATCCCGCGCCAGCAGTACGACGTGCCGATCCAGGCGGCGATCGGCTCGCACATCATCGCCCGGGAGACCGTCAAGGCCTTCCGCAAGGACGTCACGGCCAAGTGCTACGGCGGTGACATCTCCCGCAAGCGCAAGCTGCTCGAGCGCCAGAAGGAGGGCAAGAAGCGGATGAAGCAGGTCGGCCGCGTCGAGGTCCCGCAGGAAGCCTTTCTGGCCGTGCTCGAGCTCGGCGACGAGAGCAAGTAGCCCGTCGGCGGCAACGCGAACACGACGTTCCCGTCGGATAGCGACGGAAACGTCGAGCTCACTCGGCGGGCAGCAGGGCCCGCAGCAGCACCGCCGGGTCCGACGGGTCGTCGGCGTCGGTGACCATGAGCAGCTCCCGGCCGTCGCTCCAGATCCCCTCGACCTTCCAGTGGCCTTCGAGGCGCCACGGCTCGTGCCCGTGGAAGCCGATCGCCGAGCCCGCCACCGTGCCGTCGTCGTAAGCGTTCTCGCTTGCCTCCGCGGCATAGCTGGCGAGAAGGCGCCCGTCGGGCAGCCGAGCGAGGTCGGTCATGCCCAGCGGGACGCCGTCGAGGGCCCCGGCGGCCACGGGCTCGACGTCCTCGACGACCATTCCGGGCCACGACACCTTCACCAGAGCGCCGGCGGCGCCCGCTGCGCCGCGCTGGGCCAGCAGCAGCCGGCCCGCATGCCACTCGGCCCCCTCGAGGTTCAGCGGCCCATCGATCTCGCGGGCGATCGTGTCGTGAAGCCGGTGCAGGTCGAGCTCGCGGACGTCCTCGCCGTCGAGTGATACGACGAATCCACGGTGGCGCCGGTCACCCGAGCCTGACCCGAGCACGACGAGCCCGCCGCTGGGCAGCGTCGCCAGCGCCTCCAGGTCGGGCTTGGCCGCCTTGCGCGCCTGCTGTTCGGCGGGAAGCTTCTCGACGGCCAGCGGCAAACACTTCCCGGGCGCGACGGACGCGGCATCGAACACCGCCAGGGAGAGCTCGTCGTCGGCGGCGACGTAGAGCTTGCCCCGCGCACGCGCCAGTCCGCTGGCCGCGGCGACGTAACCGCCGTCCTCCAGGCGCAGGTGGCGGACGACGCGGCTGCGGAGGATCTCCACGGACGAGTCCTACCCGAACCCAGGTTTCGGCGCCTCCCCTCGAGCAGGACGGGGTCAGCCGCCCCTAGCCTCGGCGGAATGCGGATCCTCTTCGTCTGCTCCGGGAACATCTGCCGCTCGCCCACGGCGGAGGGCGTGATGCGCCATCTGCTGCGCGAGCGCGGGATGGACGGCGAGGTCGAGGTGGCCAGCGCCGGAATCGGGGACTGGCACGTCGGCGCTCCGGCCGATGCCCGGTCGGCCGAGGCGGCCCGGCGGCGGGGCATTTCGCTCGACGGCGCCGCGCAGCAGGTCCACGCTGCGGACTTCGACGACTATGACCTGCTGGTCGCCATGGATCGCGGCCACCTGCGGGACCTGCTCGCCATGGCCGGCGAGCACCGGGGCAAGGTCCGGCTGCTGATCGGCGACGCCGACGTGCCCGACCCGTACTACGGCGGCGATGACGGGTTCGACGACGTGCTCGACCTCATCACCGATGGCTGCGAGCGGCTGGCTGACGAGGTGGCGCCTCTCAAGTGAGGCGGTTCGTCAAGTCGCGTCCGGCGCCGCTGACCGGCGAGTATGCGACGGAGGCCGCGGGACTGCGGTGGCTGGGCGAGGCCGGCGTCGCGGTGCCCGAGGTGATCGAGGCCAGCCACGAGCGGCTCGTGCTCGAATGGCTCGAGCCTGGGCCGACCGATCCGGAAGAGCTGGGGCGGACCGTGGCGCGTCTTCACCTGGCTGGAGCGCCCGCCTTCGGCGCGCTCCCGCCGGGCGCCCCCGGGCCGTTTCGCATCGCTGCCGCGGAGTTCCCGGCCGGCGAGTCGGTGGACTGGCCGAGCTTCTACGCCGAGCGCCGGCTGCTGCCGCTGGCCGGCGGGAGCCGCGCCGTCGAGGCGGTGTGCGCGCGGATCGACGACCTCGCCGGCCCGGCCGAGCCCCCGGCGCGATTGCACGGCGACCTGTGGGGCGGCAACGTCCACGGCGCGTACCTGATCGATCCCGCTGCGTACGGAGGTCACCGGGAGGTCGACCTGGCGATGCTGCGCCTGTTCGGATGGCCGGGCGACCGGTTCCTGGCCGCTTACGAGGAGGTGGCGCCGCTGGCGGAGGGCCACGCTGATCGCGTCGAGCTCTACCAGTTGCTCCCGCTGCTCGTCCACGCTGCGTTGTTCGGCGGCGGCTACGCGGCCGCGGCCGAGCGTGCGGCGCGTAGGTACGCGGGGTAGGCTCGCATCGCGATGGAGCTCGGGCTCGAGGACAAGGTGTGCGTGGTCACCGGGGCGAGCCGCGGCATCGGCCTCGCGACCGCTCGCCGGCTGTGCGAGGAGGGCGCCCGCGTGCTGTTCGTGGCCCGCGACGCCAATGCGCTGCGGGAGGCGGCCGACGGCTGCGGCGGGGAGTTCCTGGCCATCGACGTGACCGACCCGAGCGCCGCCGAGCAGATCGTCGCCACCTGCGCCGAGCAGATGGGCGGCGTCGACGTGCTGGTCAACAACGCGGGAGCGTCACGCTCCGTCGCCCTCGACGATCTGACCGAGGCGGAGTTCGACGAGCAGTGGCGGCTGCACGTCCTGGCGCCGTTCCGGCTGATGCAGCTCGCCGCGCCGCGGATGGCCGGGCGCGATGGTGGCCGGATCGTCAACGTCTCGTCGTCGTCGGGCAAGCGTCCCGGGCAGCGCAACGTCGCCTACTCGGTGACCAAGGCCGCGCAGCTGTCGCTCTCGCGAGCATTCGCGGACCGGTGGGCTGCCGAGAACGTGCTCGTCAACGCGGTCGCTCCGGGGCCGGTCAGCACCGAGCTGTGGACCGGGCCGGGTGGGCTGGGCGAGCAGATCGCGGGCGAGGGCAACGCGCAGGAAGCGATCGACGCGGCCGCGGCCAAGATCCCGCTCGGTCGCTTCGCCGAGCCGCAGGAGATCGCCGACGTCATCGCCTTCCTGTGCTCGGCGCGGGCGAGCACCGTGACCGGCGCGGCCTGGTCGGCCGACGGCGGCGCGGTCCCGGTCATCATCTGACCCGCCAAGAGCTCGTCGAGGAGTAGCTTTATCACCACGCCACGGACAACGGCCGCGGCACGGCGGACCGAGCTCGAAGGCATGGGGCTGGCCTTCGTCGGCGTCGCCCTCTTCTCGTTCTCCCTGCCCGCCACGCGTCTCGCGGTGGCCGACCTCGACCCGTTCTTCGTGTCTGCCGGCCGTGCCGCGGTCGCCGCCGTGCTCGCGGTGGTGGTTCTGCGCGTCCTGCGGGCGCCGCGGCCGACCAGCGCGCAGTGGCGCTCGCTGGCCATTGTGGCGGTCGGTGTGGTGATCGGCTTCCCGCTGTTCACGGCGCTGGCGTTGCGTGACGTCGACTCTTCGCACGGCGCCGTGGTCATCGCGCTGCTGCCGGCGTGGACGGCGGTGTTCGCGGTGCTGCGCGCCGGCGAGCATCCCTCGCGCGGCTTCTGGCTCGCGGCGGGCGGCGGACTCGTCGCCGTGCTGGCCTTCGTGCTTTCGCAGGGCGTCGGAGCGATCGGCATCGCCGACCTCGAGCTGCTCAGCGCCACGGTGATCTGCTCGCTGGCCTATGCCGAGGGCGGGGCCCTGTCGCGCACGCTGGGCGGCCCGCAGACGATCTGCTGGGCGCTGATCCTCTCGGCGCCGCTGACCATCGCGGTCACGCTGCTCACGCTGCCCTCGGGCGGGGTCGGGTCCGACGCCTGGCTGGGGTTCGCCTACGTCTCGGTGTTCTCGATGTTCCTCGGCTTTTTCGCCTGGTACGCAGGCCTGGCGAGGGGCGGTGTCGCCAAAGCCGGGCAGGTCCAGCTGCTGCAGACGCCGCTCACGCTCGTGCTGGCCGCGCTGGTGCTCGGCGAGCACATCCCGCCGCTGGCCATCGTCTGCACGCTGGCGGTACTGGCGAGCGTCGTGGGCACGCAGCGGGCTCGGGTGGTCCGTCGCCCATAGCCGGCCAGAGGCCAGGCGACCAGATCAGAGGGCCGTCCGGATGACGGCACGGGCATACTCCCGGCGAATGAAGACCGATGCCGTAGGCAAGACCTGGGGGCCCACCGTCTACGCGGTTGGCCGCGAGAAGATCAAGGAGTACGCGCTGGCCGTCGGCGAGACGAACCCCGTGCACCTCGACCACGAGGCCGCGCGCGCCGCGGGGCACGCCGATGTCGTCGCCCCGCCGATGTTCGCCGTCGTCTACAGCGCGCCGGCGATGGGGCCAGTGATCTTCGATCCCGACGTCGCCATGAACTTCGCGATGATGGTCCACGGCGGCCAGGAGTTCGCCTGGGGACCGCTGATCGTGGCCGGCGACGAGATCTCGTCCACGGTGGAGTGCAAGTCGATCGAGGCGCGCGACGGGCGCGGCTACTACATCTTCGAATCGGTCGCGGTCAACCAGGACGGCGTGACCGTGTGTACCGGGACATGGACCAACATCGTGCGAGGCGTCGAATGAACAGCCCGCGGCCACTCAGTGCTGGCGAGAGCATCCCTGAGCTGCGAGTGACCCCCGACCGGTTTTTGACCGTTCGCTACGCGGGGGCCAGCGGGGACTACAACCCGATCCACATCGACGAGGAGTTCGCCAAGTCCGTTGGCCTGCCCGGGCGCATCCTGCACGGGCTCTACTCGATGGCGCAGGTGGCGCGGGCGGCAACCGATGCGGGCGGCGGGCCGGAGTCGCTGCGGCGGTTGAGCGTGCAGTTCCGGGGCATGGGCGTGCCCGAGCAGGAGATCCTCGTGACGGGCGCCGTCCGCGAGACCGGTGACACGACGCTCGTTGACCTCGAAGCGGCTCAGGGCGAGAACCGCATCATCCGCAACGCCGAGGCGGAGATCGCCCCCTGAGCCGAGCCTAGACTCGCTGGGGTGCTGACCGAGCGACAGGAGCTGATCCTCCGCAAGGTGGTGGTGGCCTACCAGGCCGCCGAGCAGCCCGTGGCCTCGAAGACGATCGCGGCCGATCCCGACGTCGAGGCGAGCGCCGCGACGATCCGCGCTGAGCTCGCCCAGCTCGAGGAGCAGGGCTTGCTCACCCATCCGCACACGTCCGCCGGCCGGGTGCCTACCGACTCGGGGTTCCGCTACTTCGTCGATCGCCTGCTGCCGGCGGCGCCGCGCGAGCGCAAGCTCGGCCTCGAGCTGGTGCGCCGCGAGGTCGACGAGGCGATGCGCGTGACCAGCGAGACGCTCTCGCAGGTCACGAACCTGATGGCGATCGTCTCGGCCCCGCCGGTCGAGACCGCGACGATCCGCCACGTCGAGGTCCTGCTGCTCCAGCCGCAGGTGCTGATGGTTGTCGTGATCACGTCGACCGGCGGTGTGACCAAGCGCGTGTTCACCTTCGACCGCCCGATCGACTCCGGCCTGGTGGCCTGGGCGGGCGCCTATCTCAATGAGCGCCTCGAGGGCATCGGGCTGGGAGCGCGGTCGCTGCACGGGCGTCTGCGCGACGAAGGTCTCGGAGCGAGCGAGGGAGCGTTCGTCGCCCAGCTCGCCCCGGCCTTCACCGATCTCGCCGCGGGCGCCGAGGAGTCGCTCTACATCGAGGGCAGCGCCCGTCTGCTGTCCGAGCATCGGTTCCAGGACCTCTCGCAGCTCAATGCCCTCATGGAGATGCTCGAGCGGCGGGTCGCGCTGCTGGGCTTCGTGCGCGAGGCGCTCGGCCGGCGTGAGACCGTGGTGCGGATCGGCGCCGAGAACGAGGCGCCGGCGATGCAATCGCTGTCGCTCGTCGCAGCCGCTTACGGGCTTCCCGGTGGTCGCAACCTGGGGGCCGTCTCGGTCATCGGCCCGGTGGCGATGGACTACGGCACGGCGATCGGAGCGGTCCAGGAGGCGTCGCGTGAGCTGAGCCGGTTCGTCGAGGAGATCTATGGCTAGCACCACGCCCCGCGATCCCTACGACGTGCTCGGCGTCCCGCGCGACGCCGACGAGAACGCGGTCAAGAAGGCCTTCCGGCGGCTGGCCCGCGAGCTGCACCCCGACGTCAACCCCGACGACCCAGAGGCCGAGGCGAAGTTCAAGGAGTGCGCGGAGGCCTACGAGATCCTCTCGGACGCCGAACGGCGCGCGACCTATGACCGCTACGGCCACGAGGGCCTTCGCTCGGGCGGGTGGTCGCCCAGCGCGCAGGGCTTCGGCTCGCTCAGCGACCTGTTCGACGCCTTCTTCGGGGGCGGCGGCGGCGGGCGTGGTGGGCCACGCCAGGGCGGTGACGTCGCCGTGGCGGTCGACATCGATCTCGCGCAGGCGGCCGAGGGCGCCTCGCTCGAGGTGGAGTTCGACGCGGTCGATGTCTGCGAGCACTGCCGCGGCAACGGCGCCGAGCCCGGCACGCCGATCACCACCTGCGAGCGCTGCGGCGGCCAGGGCGTCCTGCAGGCGGTCAGCCGCACGCCGTTCGGGCAGGTCGCGCGTCACGTCGCCTGCGACGAGTGCGGGGGCGAGGGCAAGATCCCCGAAACGCCGTGCGTGAAGTGCCGCGGCCAGGGCAGGAAGGTGACTCCGCGAACGCTCACGGTCGACGTGCCCGCCGGGATCGCCGAGGGGCAGCGCATCCGGTTGGCCGGCCGCGGCCACGCCGGCGACCCCGGTTCGCCGGCCGGTGATCTCTACGTCCTCGTGCGCGTGGCCGCGGACGATCGCTTCATCCGCGACGGCGAGGACCTCATCACGGTTCTCGACGTCCCGGCCCCGCTCGCCGCCCTCGGCGCCAAGCTCGAGGTCTCCGCGCTGAGCGGCCCGCAGCCCGTCGAGGTTCCGGCGGGCACCCAGCCCGGCGCGGTCATCCTGCTGCGCGGACACGGCATGCCGGTGCTGCGCCGGCCGGGGCGCAACGGCGACCTGAAGGTGGTGGTCAACGTCGTGATTCCGCGAAAGCTGTCCAAGCAGCAGCGCGCGCTGCTCGAGCAGCTCGCCGAGTCGATCACCGACAAGAACCTCGAGCAGGACGAGAGCATCGGGGCCAAGCTCCGCCGGCTGCTGCACGGCTGATGCTCCGCCTCGCCGTGCGGGTGCGCCGCGAGCACGCCGACATCGCGCTAGCCGAGCTGCTCGATCTCGCGCCGGGCGGGGTGGAGGAGGTCGACTGCGGCGACGTGGTCGAGTACGCGATCTACGGCGCGCCGGGCGAGATCCCGGTGCTGCCCGATCTCCAGGCCGCGGCCGGCGAGGCCCTCGTCGACGTCTCGACGAGCGAGGTCGCTGACGACTGGGACGTACGCTGGAAGGACTTCCACCGTCCGGTCGACATCGCGGGCGGCCGCCTTCACCTGCGCGCGCCGTGGCACAAGGCGCGTATTAAGGGGTCAGACCCCCTTGAGGGTTTGGTTGAGGGTTTGGAGGTCGTCATCGATCCCGGCCAAGCCTTCGGGACCGGCGCGCACCCCACGACCAGGCTGTGCCTCGAGGCGCTGTGCGCCCTCGAGCCCGGTGGCTCGCTGGTGGATGTGGGCTGTGGCTCCGGCGTGCTCGCCATCGCGGCCGCGAAGCTCGGCTGGTCGCCCGTCCTCGGGCTCGACCATGAGCGCGAGAGCGTCGCAGCGGCCGAGGACAACGCGCGAGCCAACGACGTCAACCTCGCGGTGCGCCGGTTCGACCTGCGCGACGAGCCTGTCCCGGCTGCGTCCGCGCTGACGGCCAACCTGCTGCGCCCCCTGCTGCTGGCGATGCGGCTCGAGGCCCCGCCTGAGATCTTGGTGGCCAGCGGTCTGCTCGCCCACGAGGGCGACGAGGTCGCCGCAGCAATGGCCGCGCACGGTCTGCGCGAGGAGCGCCGGCTTGAGGACGCGGGCTGGATCGCCCTCGTCCTGCATCGAGCTTGACGCCCCCCTCAGTTGCCGCGTAGACCCCCTCAGTAGGCCGCGTAGCTGTAGTAGTCGGCGTGGCGGAGGGTTCGCCAGGTCTGCCAGCTGCTGAGCGCCGCGAAGACGAATGCTCCGGCGACCATGCCGAACACCGCGGTCCAGTGGCTGTAGTACGAGGTGGCGGTGACGCCCACCGCGATACTGACCAGCACCCCGGGCCCGATTGAGGCGACCGCTCGCCACGGGCGGTTCAGGGTCATGACGAAGACGCTGTTGGCGATGCCCAGGGCCAACAGCGCATAGCCCAGGACCCCGAGCCCGAAGACGTAGCG
>Ga0136633_1001150_pt1 | contig 19698 bp, 16 predicted proteins | sample AntDrymeUQ832206_2_FD_105494 | JGI IMG/M metagenome (GOLD analysis project Ga0136633, IMG submission 105494) | Polar desert sand microbial communities from Dry Valleys, Antarctica - metaG UQ83 (22.06) | ecosystem: Environmental > Terrestrial > Soil > Desert | place: Antarctica: Dry Valley...
GCTACTCCCCGCTGAACCGCGGCGGCCGCTTCTCCACGAACGCCCGCAGGCCCTCGGCGTGGTCGGCCGTCCTGCCGGCGATCCCCTGGAGGAAGGCCTCATACTCGAGGCTCGACTCGAGGTCCGACTCGAGCGAGCGATTGAGCGCCCGCTTCGTCAGGCCGATCGCGCGCGGGGCACCGGCGGCGAGGCGACCGGCGAGCTCACGAGCCGCGTCGAGCAGCCTCTCCGCGGGCACGACCGCGTTCACGAGCCCGAGCCGCTCGGCGTCCACCGCGGACAGCGGTTCGTTCAGGAGCGCCAGCTCGAATGCCCGCGCCAGCCCGACGAGCCGTGGCAGGAACCACGTCGCGCCACTGTCGGGGACGAGCCCGACGCGCCCGAAGGCGAGGACGAAGCTCGCTCCCTCGGCCGCGATCCGCAGGTCGCACGCAAATGCGAGCGACGCGCCGGCCCCGGCGGCGACCCCGTTGATCGCGCCGACGATCGGCTTCTCGAGGCGCCGCATCGCGAGGATGAGGGGGTTGTACCGCTCGCGGACCTCGACCGCGAGGGGCGCCGCGTCCGGCTCGAGTCTCTCCCGGAGGTCCTGACCAGCGCAGAACGCGCGCCCCGCGCCGGTGAGGATCACGGCCCGCACCCCGCGGTCCCGACCGGCCTCGCGGAACGCGGCGAGCACTTCTCCCTTGAGCGGGACGGTCAGCGAGTTGAGCGCGTCCGGACGGTCGAGGACGATCGTCGCGACCGCGTCCGCGACCTCGTACCGAAGCGCCCCGAACGTGGGCGGCTGGCGGCCGGCCACCGCCTCAGCTCGCGGCGGGAGCGCTGAAATCGACGAGCCGGCCATCGACCAGCTCGAACACCCGGCGGTCGATTGGCTCATCGGCTCCGCCGGAGTGCTCGAGGACGAAGTCGGCGAACAGCGCGGCGAATTCCTCGTCCCCGGGCCGGAGCGTGCCGGCGATGAGGAGATGGCGTTCGGGGAGGCCGACGAGCACACGCCCGGTCGCGCCAAGCTCGCGGGTCAGGTGCTCGCGGATCTCCGGCAGGAGGATCCGCGCCGCATCCCAGCCCTCGCCCGAGTCCGACGACAGGAGCCGTCGGTCGCCGGACACCTCGTCGGTCCAGGGCGCCATCGCGGACCACGCGGCGAGGTTGCGCATCGCGGCATCCTGGATCGCGGACGGCGCGATCCCCCATGCGAGCAGGTGATCGCCGTTCACGATGACGTCAAACGATCCGGCGTGGAGCGAGTAGACGACCGGCAGCCCGCACGGACCCTCATCGACGAGCGGCTGGGCGTGCGACTTCGTGCCCTGTTCCGCGAGGACCTCGGGGTTGATCTCGTCGATCCGCAGGCCGTGGGTCCCGACCGGCCGGAACGTCGGGAACAGGAGCGCCTCCGCGTGGCCCCAGTCGTGCTCGGGTGCCTCGGTCGGGGATGTGCCGGAGTGCTCCCGCGGTGGGACGTGACCACTGACCGGGGCGCCTTCGTCGATGGGGGCCCGGTAGTCCGGCGGCGCATCGCGGATCAAGGGCGTCGGCTCATCGCCAAAATCGCGCGCCGGATCGCGGCCGACGTCCCTGCCGCCCTCTTGGTCCCGTTCCATCGCGTCCTCCTGTGCTCGACCCGGTCCGCCGCTCAGCGGCCGGACCAGGTCGGTGGCCGCTTCTCGCTGAAGGCGGCCATGCCCTCCTGCTGATCGTCCGTCGCGAACAGGAGAAAGAAGTTCCTTCGTTCGAACTCGAGACCGGCCTCGAGCGACAGCTCCTGCGCCCGGTTGACGGCCTCCTTGGCAGCCACGACCGCGACCGGCGGCAGGGCCGCGATCCGGCCAGCGAGCGCGAGCGCCGCCTCGAGCGTCGCCTCGGCCGGCACGACGCGGGTGACGAGACCGCGGGCCTCCGCCTCGCGCGCCCCGATGTTGTCGCCGGTGAGGACCAGCTCCATCGCCTTCGCCTTGCCGATCGCCCGGGTCAGCCGCTGCGTACCGCCCGCGCCGGGCATGACCCCGAGGCGGATCTCCGGCTGCCCGAATTGCGCGTCCTCCGCGGCCACGATCATGTCGCACGCCATCGCCAGCTCGCAGCCACCGCCCAGCGCGGCGCCGCGGACCGCGGCGACGATCGGCTTGCGGATCCGCTTGATCCGCTCCCAACGATGGAATTCGTCGTCGACCGTCAGGCTCGTCGGCGTCTGACGGGCGAGCTCCTTGATGTCGGCGCCCGCCGCGAACGCGCGCTCGCCCGCGCCGGTCAGCACGATGCAGCGGCACGCGGGGTCGCGGTCGAGCCGCTCGAGCGCGTCGGTCAGCTCGGCGAGCAACGCGAAGTTCAGCGCGTTGAGCGCGTCCTGGCGGTCGAAGGTGACGAGCGCGACGTGCTCGATCGGGAACGCGACGTGGACGTAGCGCGGCGCGGGATCCTGGGATCCCGCCGTCGTCGGCGCGCTGTCGGTCACTCGGCTCCTCCGTGAGTGTCGGGTGACAGTATCCATGCTGGGCGGCGTCCCGGGCACCTTAACCGCTACGAGCCGATCTCCGGCACGACGTCCGGGGCGTCCTCGAGGACGAGCAAGGTCGACAGGCCCGGTGCGATCTCGCGGAGATTGCGTCCCGCTGCCCGCATGGCGTCGGATCGAAGGCCCTCGTCCAGCGCGGCCCGGTCGTCGAACTCCATCGCGGTCATGAGCACGAGATCCGTCTCGCCACCGAGCGCCTCGACGACGCGCTGGGCGTGGATCCGGCGCAGGCCGGGGGTCCCGGCGACGAGCGGCAGGTGCTCGTCCGTGTAGCGCCGCTCGAACTCGTCGAGCGCCTCGGCGCCCCCGTCGGGCCGGCGGTAGAGGGCAAGGAGCGTCGTCATCGGGTACCTCCTGGAGTGAGTCTCATGCGGGATCGTCGAACCGCCGGGCAACGCCGGCCGCGCGGCGCTTCGCCGCGCCCTCGGTCGAACGGTAGAAGCCGGCAAGGGCCTCGTTGAACAGCCCCGGCCGCCGGACCATCACTTCGTGCCCGCAGTCTGGCGCGACGAACAGCCGGCCGTCCGGGAGCTGGCGCTGGAGACCCCACGCATGGTCGACCGGCACGAACGGATCGCGGTCGCCGCACGCGACGAGCGCCGGCACCTCGATCCGCCGCAGCTCGCGCGGCGTCAGGAGTGGCTGGGCACGAACGTCCGCGGCAATCGCCGGCAGCAGGCACCGCCAGCCGCCCGGCCCGTCGCCCGGGCCGTGGCGAGCGTCGAGCTCCGCGGCCCACGTCGGGTCGTCGCGGTCGATCCGGACCGGGTCCATGAGCCGCGTCGCGACACTCGCCCGTGGTTCCCGCTGGGTGGTGATCCCAACGACCACGAGCGTCCGCAGGCGTTCCGGGTGCCGGGTCGCGAACTGGAGCGCGGTCATCGCGCCCATCGAGAAGCCGATGAGGTGGAACGTCGACAGCCCGAGCGCGTCGACGAATGCGAGCAGGTCATCGACGAGCCAGTCGTAGCGGAACCCCGCGGCCGCGTCCCAGCGAGTCGAGCCGTGGCCGCGGGCATCCGGGACGTGGACGAGGAAGGCGCGCGACAGGATCGGGATCTGGGCCGCGAAGTCCTCGCGCCCGGACGACGTCGCGCCGTGGAGCATGACGAGCGGCGGGCCGGCGCCATGCACCTCGTAGCCGATGTCGAGTCCGTTCGCCCGGGCGGTGGGCATTTGCGATCCCCGCCTAGATGTGGTTCCCAGACAGGTTAGAGCCGTGACGCCTCGGGATCTGCGCGGGGCTGGACACCATCGGGCGCAGACGGCACGCTGCGCAAACCATGAAATGCCCGAACTGCGGCTCGGCGGTCCAACCCGACCAGCGGTTCTGCGCCTCGTGCGGCACGCGGCTCGATCGTGGCTGCTCGAATTGCGGCGCGGCGCTGCCCGAGGGGGCCCGGTTCTGCCCGGCGTGCGGGAGCGTGGTGGACGAGGCGCAGGTTGCCCGGCCCGTGCCAACGTCAACGTCGGCGACGAACGGGCCGTCCGTCGAACGGCGCTTCGTCTCTGTGCTTTTCGTCGACCTCGTCGGCTTCACCGAGCTGGCGGCACGGCTCGATCCCGAGGAGGTCCGCGAGTTCCAGGCAGCCTATTTCGGTCGGGCGCGCGAGATCGTGGAGCGGTATGGCGGCACGGTCGAGAAGTTCATCGGCGACGCGGTGATGGCAGTCTGGGGTGCGCCGGTCTCGAACGAGGACGACGCGGAGAGGGCGGTCCGCGCCGGCCTGGATCTGATCGCCGCGGTTCCGCAGCTCCAGGCGGCTGCGCCGCTCGAGGCCCGGGCTGGGGTTGCCAGTGGCGAGGCGGCGGTCACGATCGGCGCCGACGGCCAGGGCATGGTCTCTGGCGACACCGTCAACCTCGCCGCCCGAATCCAGGCCGCCGCAAAGCCCGGCGCGACATTGACCGATGAGGCGACTCACCGAGCCGCCGAGGCCTCGATCGTCTACGAGTCGGCCGGCACGCAGCAGCTGAAGGGCTTCGCCGAGCCGGTCCAGCTGTGGCGCGCCGATCGCGTCGTCTCCGGCCGCGGCGGCTCCGGCCGGACCGGCGAGCTCGAGGCCCCGTTCGTCGGGCGCACCGCGGAGATCACGCTCCTGAAGGACTTGTTCCACTCCACGGCCCGCGAGCGCCGGCTCCGAGTCGTCTCGATCACGGGCCAGGCGGGGATCGGCAAGAGCCGCCTTGCCTGGGAGTTCGAGAAGTACATCGACGGGATCACCGGCGACGTCTACTGGCACCAGGGGCGCTCGCCGGCCTACGGCGAGGCGATCACCTTCTGGGCGCTCGGCGAGATGGTCCGCCGAAGGGCCGGCATCGCCGAGGGCGAGGACGACGCCGCCACGGCCCGGAAGGTTCGCGAGATGCTCGCTGTCTTCGTCACCGACGATCGCGAGCGGGCCCGGATCGAGCCGGCCGTCCGAGCACTCCTGGGGCTCGAGGGTGAGACCCCAACCGAGCGCGGCGAGCTGTTCGGGGCGTGGCGAACACTGTTCGAGCGAATCGGGGCCAAGGGCCCCGTCGTGCTCGTCTTCGAGGACCTGCAATGGTCCGATGGCGGCCTCATCGACTTCATCGGCCACCTGCTCGAGTGGTCGCGCCAGCAACCGATCTTCATCGTGACGCTGGCCCGCCCGGAGCTCCTCGAGCGCTTCCCGACGTGGGGAGCAGGACAGCGGAACTTCACGAGCATGCACCTCGAGCCGCTCCCGGACGAGGACATGCGAGCGCTGTTGGGTGGCCTCGCGCCTGGACTCCCGGCGCGAACCGTTCGGGCGATCCTCGCCCGCGCCGAGGGCGTGCCGCTCTATGCGGTCGAGACCGTCCGCATGCTGGTGTCCGACGGGCTGCTCGTGCGAGAGGGCGACGAGTACAGACCCGAAGGATCGCTCGAGAAGGTCTCGATTCCGGCCAGCCTCCACGCGCTCGTCGCCGCCCGCCTCGACGGCCTCGCGCCTGCCGATCGAACGATCCTGCAGCAGGCGGCAGTCCTCGGCTCCAGCTTCTCCATGGCGGGGCTGGCAGCGATCTCCGGTAAGTCGGAGGAGGGACTGGCCGGGGTACTCGGCCGGCTGTCGGACCGCGAGATCGTGCGGCTGGAGACCGACGCCCTGTCCCCCGAGCGCGGCCAATACCAGTTCGTCCAGAGCGTGATCCGGGAGGTCGCCTACCAGACGCTGACGAAGAAGGACCGCCGGGCACGTCATCTCGCCGCGGCCAGGTACTTCGAGTCACTCGGTGACGAAGAGCTGGCGAGCGCCCTGGCCTCCCATTACCTGGACGCCTGGCGATGGTCCGGGGAGGGCCCGGAGGCCGATGCGCTGGCCGCCCAGGCGCGGGTCGCCTTGCGAGGCGCGGCCGATCGCGCCGGCACGCTCCACTCGTACGAGCAGCAGTCGACCTTCCTCAAGCTCGCCCTGGAGGTCGCCGCCGACGATCGCGAGCGGGCTGTCCTGCTCGAGAACGCCGGCGCAGCCGCTTGCGCTGCCGCCCGGATCGACGAGGGCCTGGAGCTGCTCGAGCGGGCGATCGAGACCCATCGCCGCCTCGGCGACGTCATCGGCGAGGCACGAGCGATCGAGCGCCTCGGCGGCCAGCTGATCCAGAACGGCCGCCTCGATGAGGCGATCGCCTGGCTCGAGCCGGCGGCCGAGAAGGTCCGCGGCGTCGAAGGTGCGGGGCAGGTTCCCGTCATGCTCGACGGGCAGCTTGCGCGGGCGCACTACCTCCGGGGTGAGCATGAGTTGGCGATGGAGCTTGCCGACAGCGTGATCGCCGAAGCGGAACGCCTCGACATCATTTCGGTCATCGTCGACGCCCTGGTCACGAAGGGTTCGGCCGTTGGATCGCACCGGCCTCGCGAGAGTTGGGCAATCCTCTACGGGGCGATACAGCTGGCCGATCGGTATGGGCTCTACCGAGCCGGGCAGCGGGCGCGCAACAATCTCGCGGTCATGATCGAATCGGACGATCCAGCCACGTCGTTCGCGCTACTGCAAGAGGCGGCCGCCAACGGCCGCCGGCTCGGTTTGCGCGACGACGTCCTCTGGTTCACGACCACTATCGTTTTCAGGCTCCTGGAGCGCGGCCGCACGGATGAAGCGAAGGCGCTCCTTGCGGAGTACCCGGTCGAGGACACACCGGAAATCATCGCGTTCTTCCTGCTGGGCTCGATCACGTGGTTGGCCGTGCTCGAGGGTCGGTTTGCCGAGATCGCGGCCCTGAACGCTGAGACCGACCGGATCGCCGCGACGCTGTCGAACCCCGAGTACGCGGGCACCCGGTTCTTTGACCGCGCACTCGCCGCCGAGGTTCAGCGCGACTATGCCGCTGCGGCCGAGTACCTCCTCGCGGCGATCGCCGCCAGCCCCACCTTCGGAGCTCCCGCAGAGTCGTGGCACGGGCGGATGCTCGCTCGGGACGGCCGCCTCGCCGAGGCCCGTGGGGCGCTCGAGACCATGCGCCAGACATCGGAACGGGGAAAGCGGGTCGACATGGAGCGGACTTACCTGGCCGCAGTCCTTGCTGCGGCGGAGGGGAGCCCGGAGGCGCCGGCGCTATTCGGCGAGGTGATCAATCGGGCGCGCGCGATGGAGCTGGAGCAAACGGTGCTGTTCGCCGCGTACGACTTCGCGTCGATGGTCGGCCTGCAGGATCCAGCAGCGCGGGCCGCCGCCGAAGATGCGCTGGAAACGGCCCGCCGCAACGGATGGAAGGGCATCCTCGGCTTGCTCGAGCCGCTGTTCGCGCAGGAAGCCGAGGTCCCTGCGTCCACCGCCGCATTGGAGACGCCCGGCGACGTCATTCGCGCAGGTGGCAATCTCACCTAGCCGTCGTGCTTGCCTTCGACCGTGGCCGTCGTCGCGCGCTCGATGCGGAGGTAGCGCCGCCGGTAGTAGAGCAGCGGGTCCGCACTGGCATCCCCGCTCACGAGCGCGTCAACCCGGCCGATGAACAGGTCATGGTCGCCCGCCGAGAACGTCTCGACCACCGTGCACTCGAGCGACGCGATCGCACTGTCGATCAACGGCAGCCCGGTCTCGCCCGGGTGCCAGGCCGCGCCGCAGAACTCGTCACGCCCCGGCGTCACCTCCGCGCCTGCGAAGCAGTCGGACAGCGCCTGCTGGGACTCCGCGAGGACGTTGACCGCGAACCGGCCGGCGGCCCTAACCGTCGGCGTGATGAATCGGCGCCGATCGAGAGCCACCATCACGAGGGGCGGCTCGAGGGACACGGAGCTCAGCGCGTTGACCGTGATGCCCTGCGGCTGATCGCCACGGAGGGCCGTCACGACGGTCACGCCGGTCACGAAATGGCCCATCACCGTGCGGAACGTGTCGGGCGTCGGGTTCATCGGCGGCAGTCTACGGGAGACGTCGCGATACGCCCGGCTGATACCTTCTTCCGCGGGACGGGAGGAGATCGATGAGATCGACCGAGCGCGCCGCACTCCTGATCGTGGCCCTTGCCATGGCCATTGGGGCGGCCGCGTGCGGCGTCGCGCCAGGTCCGACCACGACCGTGCCGCCGGCGACACCGTCACCGACCCCTGCGGCCGCACGCTCGCTTGCCCCGACTCCGGTGCCGACGCCGACCCCGCCGCCCGCGGGTCTCGCCGACTGGCAGCAGTTACCGGCCCAGGACAGCCTGCGCGGCGCGGAATTCAACTCTGTCGCCTGGGTGGGCGACCGTTTCCTCGGCCTGGGCTGCGTGGCGAACCAGGAGGGCTGCATCCAGCCGGCCATCTGGGAGTCCCGCGACGGGCTGGAGTGGCAGAGCGCCGGGCCTGTCTTCCTGCCGCCTGACTCCACGTCGGGAACGGTCATTGCCGCAGCTGCCTCGCGGATCGGGACGGTGGCCGCAGGCAGCGTCAGGCAAGGCGACAAGATCCAGGCGTCGATCTGGCTTCGCGGCGCGGACGGATGGGTCCAGATCACGCCGCAGTCGGGGTCCGATGCCACGGTCATCGCGCTGCTGGCGGCCGACGCCCGCATCATCGCCGTCGGGAGTGGGGCGTTCACGCACTTCAGCGGCTTCCGGGCGTGGTGGTCGGCGGACGGCACGACGTGGGCGGCGGCTCCAGCGGTCGCCGATCGTTCGGGCGGCTACCCGACCGAAATTCTCCCGGTCGACGGCGCCCTGCTCGCGTGGGGCACCTCGTGCGGGGACGTCTGTCCGGTGCTGCCGTCCTCCTGGTGGCAGAGCCCCGACGGAACGGTTTGGCAGCCGGTCGGTCCGCCACGCGGCCTCGAGGATGCGAACGTCACCGCGATCGGGTTGACGGATCGCGGGTTCGTCGCGTTCGGCACCACCGGAAGCGGCGAGCAGCCCGTCGAGCCCGCCGCGTGGGTCGCGGACGAGACTGCGGCGGTCTGGCAGGCCGTCGAGCCGCCGGCGCAACCGGATGCCACCACGATCAGCGATCACATCCGTGTCGGCCACGGCTCGGTTGTCGCCGGCACCGGACCGCCCGGACCCGGCCGGGAGCAGCCGACGGGCGTCGTTTGGCTGCGCGGCCCGGGGGATTCGGCGTGGCGCCCGCCCGTGACGATCCCGGACGTCGCGGTCACCACCCTGCTCCAGCATCCGGAGGAGCTCAATCGGGCCATCGTGATCGGCGAGACGTTCGACGGCCTGCAGGGACGCCTCGTCATCTGGACGGGCACGGTCGAGTGGGCACCGTGATCAGGGCACAGGCTCGCGGCCTACAATCGGTCCGTGACCGCCACAGATCCAGGCAAGGGGACGCGGGTCGAGCGGGATTCGATGGGCGAGATGGAAGTCCCGGCGGACGCGCTGTACGGCGCCTCCACGCAGCGCGCCGCGTTGAACTTCCCGATCTCCGGTCAGCGCTTTCCGCGCCGGTTCCTGCGCGCCCTCGGGCTGATCAAGCGGGCAGCGGCGGAAGCCAACAACAAGCTCGACCTGCTCGATCCGAAGATCGCCGCGGCGATCTCGGCGGCCGCCCAGGAAGTCGCCGACGGGGCACATGACGCGCAGTTCCCGATCGACGTCTACCAGACTGGCTCCGGCACGTCGACGAACACGAATGCCAACGAGGTCATCGCCAGGGTCGCGGCCGCGCGTCTCGGCAAGGACGCGAAGGTCCACCCGAACGACGACGTCAACCGCTGCCAATCATCGAACGACACGATCCCCACCGCGATGCAGCTCGCCGGCGCGCTCGCGATCGAGGAGGAGCTGCTGCCGGCTCTCGAGCGGCTGCGCGCGGCGCTCGACGCGAAGGCCAGGGAGCTGTGGCCGGTCGTGAAGACCGGCCGGACCCATCTCCAGGACGCGACACCAATTCGACTGGGCCAGGAGTTCCGCGGCTACGCCGGGCAGGTCGAGGAGTCGATCCGGCGCGTCCAGACCGCCCGTGACGAGCTGCTGTCGGTGCCGCTCGGCGGGACCGCCGTCGGGACGGGGATCAACGCCCACCCTGACTACGCGGCCGCGGCCTGCGCTCGACTCGCGGAGCTGATAGGCCTGCCCGTGCGCGAGACGGCCAACCACTTCCACGCCCAGGCCTCGCTCGACGCGGTCGTCGCGGCCCACGGCGCGCTCCGCACGACCGCTCTGGCGCTGTGGAAGATCGGCAACGACATCCGCCTCATGGGGATGGGCCCGCGGGCCGGGATCGGCGAGCTCGCGATCCCCGAGACGCAGCCCGGGTCGAGCATCATGCCCGGCAAGGTGAACCCGGTGATCATCGAGAGCCTGACGATGGTCGTCGCCCGGGTCGTCGGCAACGACGCGACGATCGGGTTCGCCCAGACCGGCTCGCTGCTCGAGCTGAACGTGATGATGCCGGTCGCCGCGGTGGCTCTCACGGAGTCCGCCGAGCTGCTGGGCGCGGCCGCCGGGAACTTCGCCGCCCGGACCGTCGAGGGCATCACCGCCACCGAACGAGGGCCGCAGCTCGTCGAGCAGGGGCTGATGCTGGCGACCGCGCTGGCGCCCTTGATCGGTTACGACGAAGCGGCGAGTCTGGCGAAGGACGCCCTGCGGACCGGGCGCACCATCCGCGAGCTCGCGACCGAGCGCGGGATCGCCCCCGACCGTCTCGACGAGATCCTCGATCCCGCCCGGATGACCGAGCCGGGTCTCGACGGCGGACCGGGCGGCGGGTGACGCGGCCCAGCGCTGTCGGCGGCGCCCCCAGACCGACTCTTCTTATGATTGCGGCTAACCGCAACAACCTCCTGGCTTGGGCGATTGGGCTGGTCCGTGCTCCGACCGCTACCCGTCCCGGTCCACCCCTCGGCCGCTACAATCCGCCGCGATGACCTCCACGCGACTCTGGGATCGCGCCGCTCTCCTGCCCGTTGCCGCGGACGGCCTTCGCCTGCCCGAGATCGTCGCTCTCTCGCCGGAGCTCCCGAGCCTCGCCGAGCTCTTCACGTTCATGCGCGATGCGGAGCTCCGGTTCGCCACGCTCCGGATGCGGATCGAGGAACGGACGTTTGGCACGCAGGGCGAGCACCTCGTCGCGATGGACATCCTGCTGCGCCACCCCGGCCACGCCCGGGTCACGACGACCGAGCCCGACCGCGGGACGGCCGGCAACTACGAGACCTGGATCTCCGACGGGATCACAGTCCGAACGTACTCAGCGCCCCACCGCCTGGGCACCAACCGCCCCGTCCGATCGGCCGTCCGCGGCCTCAACGATTCGGACTTCCCGGGCTTCTCGCGTGTCTACGAGCCGCTGACGTCACTTCCGATGGAGACGCTGCCCGAGACGTTCGTCCATCCGGCGGGCTACTGCCAGAACGTCCTCGCCACCGGCAAGGCGTGGATCTCCGGCACGCAGGTCGTCGGCGGGCGCGAGGCGATCGTGGTCGAGTGCGACCATCCGCGCGCCGTCGAGGTCACAGCCGACCGGCCGGACTTCCACGTCCAGATCGCCGCGGACCGCGCCGACGGCGTGATCCTCCGCCTCGTCGAGACGATCGGCGGCGACGTCACCCGGCTGGCCCAGGTCGTGGCCTACGACCCGGACGCAGCCCTCCCCCCGTCGGCGTTCAACTTCGAGTTCCCGACCGGGACGACGATCCTCTACTGATCGCTTTTGGCGCGAGGCGCGGAACCGTCCAGATTCGTGCCCCTTCGGTGCACTTGCCGGGCGTATAGTCCCGCCCACCGGCCGCGCGAGGCAGTCCCCGTCCGCCTCTGGCCGGCAGCGTGAGGAGCCCAGCGCCGGCGTCATCGCGCGGCGTACCCCCGAGGCTGCCGGCGGTCGGTCCGAGAAGGAGGATTCGGATGAGCCAATCGCGGACGCGCGACGACCAGATCCTGCAGGACCGCGAGGACCTGCACGGCCTCGGTTACGCGCAGGAGCTCCTGCGAACAATGGGCGGATTCAGCAACTTTGCGATCAGCTTCTCGATCATCTCGATCCTGACCGGGGCGGTCATTCTCTACAACCTCGGGCTGACGCTTGCCGGCCCCGCAGCCGTGGGTCTCGGCTGGCCGCTGGTCACGATCTTCACCCTCATGATCGCGGCGACGATGGCCGAGATCGCCTCGGCCTACCCCACCGCAGGCGGTCTGTACTACTGGGCCAGCAAGCTCCGCAACAAGGACTGGGGCTGGTGGACGGCATGGTTGAATCTCGGTGGCCAGATTTCCATCGTCGCCGGGATCAACTACGCGGCAGCCTTCTACCTGTGCGCGACCATTCTCAACCCGTTGTTCGGGATCGACCCGAACGTCGAGACGTTCGGCGTCCTCAACGCAATCTGGATCACCGGTGTCCTCATCGCGATCGAGGTCGCCTTCAATGTCGCGGGGACGCGGATCGTTGCGTTCATGAACAATCTCTCGGTCTGGTGGCACATCGGGTTCGTTGCGGCAATCGCGATCGCCCTCTTCGCATTTGGCAGCCAGCCGACCCACGACCTGGGGTTCCTGTTCACGGTCTCTCCCGGCACCAACGCGGACGGGGTCCCGTGGGACCAGATCGTGCCCTTTGGCGTGGCCGGAGCCTTCGCCCTCAGCCTGCTGCAATCGCAATGGACCTATACGGGCTATGACGCGTCGGCGCACGTCGCCGAGGAGACGGTCTTCGCCCGGCGGGCGTCGGCCTGGGGAGTGTTTCTCTCGGTCGCCGTCTCGGCCGTCGCCGGCTACATCGTCCTGGTCGCCCTGACCCTCAAGATGAGCAGCCCGGCCGACGTCCTGGCCAACAGCGGTGGCGGCGGCGGGGTGCAGTACATCCTCGAATCGAACCTCGGCGCGGGCCTGAACGCACTCGGCGGCCTCCTGGCGGCGGGCATCGCATTCGCGATGACGTTCTGCGGCTTCTCGTCAATCGCCTCGGCCGGCCGCATGCTGTTTGCGTTCAGCCGTGACGACGGTGTGCCGTTCAGCGGCTGGCTCAAGCGGGTAAGCAAGCGCTGGAGGACTCCGAGCAACGCGGTCGTGGCGATCAGCACGCTGAGCTGGCTGCTGATCCTGCTGGTCTACGTCCTGACGAAGCTCTTCGGTGGCGATCCGCTGTTCCTGATTGGCGGCATTACCTCGGTAAGCACGGTTCTCCTATATTGGGCGTACGGTGTCTGCATCTGGCTTGGCATGCGTGGCGACCAGTCATGGCGCGCCCGCCAAACCTGGAGCCTCGGACGATGGAGCAGGCCATTCGCCTGGCTTTCGGTCATCTGGATCATCCTGTTCAGCCCGGTGTTCCTGTACCCGTTCGCGCTCAATCCCGCATCGTGGCTCATCGTCGGCGCGTTCATCGTGCTGCTGGCGGTGTACTACGTGGTGTGGGCACGGTCACGCTTCCGCGGACCGGTCCCACAGGGCAGTGCTGCAGAGCTGTCGGAGATCGAGCGGGAGTTCGACACGGCCGCCGCCAGTCTCAGGCAACCCTGACCGGGGCCCAAACGACGGATCGGCCGCGCAGGGCGGCCGATCCGTCCATCCAACTCGGTCCGGAGGAACGATGAGCACCAAGGACGGCGGCAAGCATCCGCGCCTCGACGAGCTGAAAGCCATGGTCCGCGACGGGAGTGTCGACACGCTCGTCGTCGCGTTCACGGACATGCAGGGCCGCCTGATGGGCAAGCGGGTCCAGGGCCAGGCGTTCCTCGACGGGGTCATCGACCACGGCGCCCACTTCTGCACGTACCTCCTCGGCACGGACATGGAGATGAACACGCCGGACGGATTCGCGCTGATGAACTGGGAGACGGGCTACGGCGACTGGGTCGCCTCGCCGATCTGGGACTCGATGCGGGTCCTGCCGTGGCTGGACCGGACGGCCCTCGTCCTCTCGGACACGCTCGACGGGGAGACCCACGAAGAGATCCCGATCTCGCCCCGGACGATCCTCAAGGGCCAGGTGGAGCGGGCGCGGTCGATGGGCTATCGCCTCAAGGCCGGCTCCGAGTTCGAGTTCTACGTCCTCAAGGATTCCTGGGAGGAGCTTGCCGAGAAGGGCTGGACCGTCCCGAAGACATTCGGCTACTACAACGAGGACTACCACCTCCTCCAGGCGACGAAAGCCGAGCCGCTCCACCGGCTGCTGCGTAACCAGATGACGGAGGCCCGGGTGCCGGTCGAGTTCAGCAAGGGCGAGGCGGCGCCCGGCCAGCACGAAGTGAACATCGCCTACGACGACGTCCTCGAATCGGCCGACCGCAGCGTGATCTTCAAGCACGGAGCCAAGGAGATCGCGTACCTGAACGGCTGGGGGATCACGTTCATGGCCAAGCCGGATCACCGCTGGACGGGATCGTCCGGGCACCTTCACATGAGCGTGTGGGACACCGCCGGCAAGCGCTCGCTGATGTACGAGAAGGGCTCGAAGCGGCCGTACGGGATGTCCGACACGATGGCCTGGTTCCTCGGCGGGATGATGGCCCTGTCACGGGAGCTGGCGATCTTCATCGCCCCGAACATCAACTCGTACAAGCGCTACGCGTCGCTGTCGTGGGCGCCCGTGAACGTCGTCTGGGGCCGCGACAACCGGACGACCGGGTTTCGGATCGTCGGTACGGAGGGGGGCCTCCACATCGAAGACCGGTTCCCCGGCGGTGACATGAACGCCTACCTGACGTACGCGGCGATGATGGGTGCAGGCCTGTGGGGGATCGAGCGGAAGATCGAGCCACCGGGCGAGTTCAAGGGCAATGGCTACGTCGCAACCGGCGTCCCGAGGATGCCGCGGGCCCTCTACGAGGCAATTGCCGAGCTCGAGAAGAGCACGGCGGCCGTCGAGATCTTCGGTCAGGACGTCGTCGACCACTACCTGAATGCCGCGGTCGTCGAGCAGCGGGCGTACGACTCGATCGTTCACCCGTGGGATCGCGAGCGCTACCTGGAACGCGGCTGAGGCAATCCGGAACACAGAAGGAGGCTGGCCAGGTGCGGCTCCAGGACAAGGTTGCGATCATCACCGGCGCGGGCGGCGGCATGGGCCGGGTTGCCAGCCTGACCTTCGCCCGCGAGGGCGCGAAGATCGTTGCCGCCGAGTTCGGCGAGGCGGCCGGCAACGAAACGGTTCGCCTCGTCCGGGAGGCCGGCGGTGAGGCGAGCTTCATCCGGGCCGATGTCTCCAGCGAGGCCGATGCCAAGGCGATGGTCGACCACGCGGTGAAGACGTACGGCAGGCTCGACGTCCTCTACAACAATGCCGGGGTGATGCCGGAGGCCGATCACTCCGTCGTCGACACGGACGTGGACACCTGGGACACGGTCATGGCGGTGAACGTCCGGGGCGTCTTCCTCGGCTGCAAGTACGCGATCCCGCGGATGGTCGAGGCCGGTGGCGGCTCGATCATCAACATCGCGAGCTTCGTGGCCCTCGTCGGCTGCTCCGTGCCGCAGGACGCCTACACCGCGTCGAAGGGTGCTCTCCTGTCGCTCACCCGAAGCCTCGCCGTCCAGTTCGGGCCGCAGGGGATCCGGACGAACGCGATCTGCCCCGGCCCCGTCGAGACGCCGCTGCTCATGGACTGGCTCGTCAAGGACGAGGAGGCGAAGCGCATCCGGCTCGCCCGCAACCCGACCGGCCGCTTCGGCAAGCCGGAGGAGATCGTGAACATGGCGCTCTACCTCGCGTCGGACGAGTCGCGCTGGACGAACGGCGCGTCGCTCGTGGTCGACGGCGGCATCACCGTTAACTACTTCTGACAACCGTGGTCGGACCCGCGCGACCCGACGACGCGATCGATGCCGACCTGCTCCGGGCCACCCTCATCGAGCGCGAGCCGGCGGCGGCCCGGGCCTCGACGTCCATCCGGATGGTCCGGGCGCCGGGTCGGGTCAACCTCATCGGGGAGCACACCGACTACAACGAGGGCTTCGTGCTGCCGGCCGCGATCGACCTCGAGATCCGGATCGCGCTCGTGCCGACGGAGGATCGGCGCGTCGAGTTGACGCTCCTCGAGGGCGGCGAGCGGGGCGGCTTCGACCTCGATTCGATCCCGCCGAAGTCGGGCGGCTGGATCGATTACGTCGCGGCCACGGCCTGGTCGCTCGCCGACGAGGGCCTCCGGCTGCGCGGGTTCCGCGGCATCCTTGGCAGCAACCTCCCGATCTCGTCGGGCCTCTCGTCCTCGGCCGCCCTCGAACTGGCGTCCGCCTGGGCTCTCCTCGACCCGCCCAATCCCAGCGCCCATGGGATCGACAAGATGACCCTCGCCCGCCTCGCCCAGCGGGGCGAGGTCGAGTACGTGGGCGTGAGGTCCGGGCTCATGGACCAGGCCGCGTCGTCGCTCGGGCGTGTCCGGACGGCGATGCTCCTCGACTGCCGTTCGCTCGAGCATCGGGCGATCGGCCTGCCACTGGCCCGCCACCGGCTCGTCGTGTGCGATTCGGGCTCGCCACGGCGCCTCGACCGGTCGGAGTACAACACCCGCCGGGCCGAGTGCGACGAGGCGGTTGCGCTCATCGCGGCCCGCGATCCGTCGGTCAAGTCGCTGCGCGACGTCGACGTCGACAAGCTGATCGGCGCCCGCTTCGCGCTCAGCGAGCGGATCTTCCGCCGGGCTGAGCATGTCGTTCGGGAGAACGAGCGCGTGCTCGAGGCGGTCGATGCCCTCGAGGCGGGCGACCTCGAGGCCGTGGGCCGGTTGTTCGCCCAGAGCCACGCCTCGCTGCGTGACCTGTTCGAGGTGAGCTCGCCGGAACTCGACGCCCTCGTCGAGATCGCCACGTCCGTCCCGGGAGTCGTCGCGGCCCGGATGACCGGGGCCGGCTTTGGAGGCTGCACCGTGAACCTCGTCGCGCGCGACGCCGTCGACCGGCTGATCGAGGCGATCGATCGCGAATACCCGGCTCGGACCGGGCGCCGGGCTCGGGTGCTGGCGGTCGAGCCGGCAGACGGCGCCGGGCTCGTGGCCTGATCGGCCTCTGGCGACCGGCCAGGGCGCCGGTATAGTGCCCCGGTGACGGATCGGCAGCTCGCGATCGGCGTGGATGTCGGCGGCAGCGGGATCAAGGCGGGCGCGGTCGATACCGAGTCCGGCCAGCTGCTGTCGCCCCGGCTGCGGGTCGCCACTCCCAACCCTTCGACGCCCGACGCGGTCGTGCGCTCGATCGTGCGCCTCGTGAAGAAGGCCGGAGCGGGCCTTGACCCGCGGACACCGGTCGGCGTCGGAGTGCCGTGCGTCGTGCTCAACGGGGTGACGATGACCGCCGCGAACATCGACCCAGCCTGGGTCCGGTTCGAGGCGGAGTCCGCGCTCACCCGGGCGTTGAAGCGGCAGGTCTACGTCCTCAACGACGCCGACGCCGCTGGACTCGCGGAGATGCGGTTCGGGGCGGGCAAGGGGAAGAACGGCGTCGTCCTCATTCTCACCCTGGGAACGGGGGTCGGCTCGGCTCTATTCGTCGACGGCCGGCTCGTGCCGAACACGGAGCTCGGGCACATGGAGATCCGAGGTCGCGACGCGGAGCGACGTTCGGCGGCGGCCGCCCGAACGCGCCGCGGCCTGTCCTGGAAAGCATGGGCCACCGACCTCGACGAGCACCTCGACGCGATCGACCGAATCCTGTGGCCCAGCCTGCTGATCCTCGGCGGCGGCGTCAGCAAGCGCGATGAACGCTTCATCCCCCGCCTGACGACACGGCCGCCGGTCGTGGCCGCAACCCTCGAGAACGACGCGGGAATCGTGGGCGCCGCGCTCGCCGCCATCGAGCATCTGGCGGCCGATGTGCCGGCTGGAGCGCTGGAGAGGGCCCCCGCCACCCGATAATGGGCTGGCCGTGCCGGACCTGTCTCTCCTGTTCGATCTCGAGCTGAGCGAGCAGCTTCGATTCATTCTCGACCTGGGGGCCGCGATCGGGGCCGCGCTCATCGGCGGAGCGATCGCGGTTCGCCTCAGACAGCCCGCAATCGTCGGCTACCTCCTCGCGGGGATCGCGATCGGCCCGTTCACGCCCGGTTTCGTCGGCGACGTCGAGCGGATCTCCGTCCTGGCCGACGTCGGCATCATCCTTCTCCTCTTCGCGCTTGGCGTCCAGTTTTCGATTCGGGAGCTGGTCCGGGTCCAGCGCGTCGTGCTGCCCGGCGGCGTGCTTCAGATCGCCGCGATCGTCGCCCTTGGCACCCTCGCGTCGCTCATCTTTGGCCTCGACCTGCGGGCAGCGCTCGTCGTGGGCGCGTGCATCTCGATCTCGTCGACGCTGGTCGTGGTGAAGTCGCTTCTCGATCGGGGCGAGGTCGACAGCCTCCACGGGCGGACGGCCGTCGGTTGGGCGATCGTCCAGGACATCGCGACGATCGTGTTCATCGTCGCCCTACCGCCGCTCGCCGGCGAGGATGTCGCGGGTCCGGTGGCGTTCGCCCTCGTCAAGGCCACCGCCTTCCTGGCCATCGCCTACCTCGTCGGAACCCGCTTCCTGCCGTGGGCCTTCGCCGTCGTCGCCCGGCTCCGGTCGTCCGAGCTGTTCCTGCTCACCGTCGTAGCCACGGCACTCCTCACCGCGTTCGTGTCGAGCGCCGTGTTCGGGCTGTCGCTCGCCCTCGGCGCGTTCGTCGCCGGCATCCTTGTGTCGGAGTCCGACCTGTCTCACCAGGCCGCCGCGGAGGTCATCCCCTTCCGCGACCTGTTCGCCGTACTCTTCTTCGTGTCGGTCGGCATGCTCGTCGACCCGGGCGCGCTCGTCGCCACGCTGCCGGCCGTCGTCGTCATGATCGTCCTGGCAGTGATCGTCAAGGGCGCGGTCACGGCCGCGTTGGGGCGACTGCGGGGCCTGCCGACCCGCTCAGCGATCCTGCTCGGCGCGGGCCTCGCTCAGGTCGGCGAGTTCAGCTTCATCCTGGCCGAGGACGGGCTCGAGCTCGGGATCATCGACCCAGCCGCCTACAACCTCGTCCTCGGCACCGCCGTCGTGACAATCCTCATCAACCCCCTCGCGTGGCGGGTGGCGGACCGGGTGGCCGCCCGGGTTGAGCGGCGACACGATGAGAACGCGGTGCCTGCCGGGCCGGAGCCGCCGGTTCCCGGCGCGGTGCCGACGTCCCGCGGTGAGCTGGCGTTCGAGCCCGGCGACGCGGAGCGTCGTCCAGGGGTTGTCGTCCTCGGCGCAGGACGGGTCGGCCGCGTCGTCGTCCAGGCCGTCCGCAACCGCGGCTTCCGGTGCGTCGTCGTGGACCGCGATCAGCGCCGGCTCGCGGATGTCGCGCGGATGGGCGCCGCGACGGTCTACGGGGACGCCGCGAACCACGAGATCCTGGCCCGCTGCGGCCTCGACCGAACGCGGGTACTCGTCATCGCGATCGGCGATCCGCTGACTGTCCGGCTCGCGACCGAGCGCGCGCGGCGGATCAACCCGAACCTCACGATCGACGCCCGAGCCCGCGGCCGGCGCGAGGCGGAGCAGCTGCGGGCGCTCGGCGCAAGCCGCGTCGCGGATCCGGAGGTCGAGGCCGCATTCGAGCTGGCGCGTCACGCGCTCCAGCGCATGGGGGTCTCCGGACCGGAGCTCGGCGCCATCGTCAACGGTCTCCGGCGCGACGCCTACGGCCGCGACCGGACCTGACGGGCTCCGCCCGAGCCCGGCGTATCATCGGTCCCCAGCCCGAGGCCGCACGCCACCACCGGAGGACCCGACAGTGACGACCGAGCAGACCGCCAAGGATGCCGAGCGTGTCGCCGGCGACGACGTCCTCCACGCCCGGATGGTGATCGGCGGCGAGGGGGTCGAAGCCGCGGACGGCC
>Ga0136633_1001151_pt1 | contig 19690 bp, 22 predicted proteins | sample AntDrymeUQ832206_2_FD_105494 | JGI IMG/M metagenome (GOLD analysis project Ga0136633, IMG submission 105494) | Polar desert sand microbial communities from Dry Valleys, Antarctica - metaG UQ83 (22.06) | ecosystem: Environmental > Terrestrial > Soil > Desert | place: Antarctica: Dry Valley...
CAGCTCATCGTTGAGCTGTACTCCAAGTAGGAGCGCTTACCCCCCATGCTCGTCATCCCCCGCCCCGCGGTCGAAGCCCTCACCGACGAAGAGGACAACCGACAGCGCTTCGCCATCGGCCCGCTCGTCAAGGGCTTCGGCTACACCCTCGGCAACTCGCTCCGTCGCACCCTGCTCTCGTCGATACCGGGTGCCGCCATCACCCAGGTGCGCTTCGACGAGGCCCTCCACGAGTTCGACACCCTTCCCGGGGTGAAGGAAGACGTCACCGACGTCATCTTGAACCTCAAGGACGTCGTGCTCCGCACCCAGTCGGACGAGCCCGTCATCGTGCGCATCGACGTGCGTGGCCCTGGCGACGTCACCGCGGCGGACATCCAGTGCACGTCCGATGTCGAGGTGCTCAACGGGGAGCTCCACCTGGCCACGCTGAGCGGCAACGGTCGCCTGGCCATGGACCTCACGGTCGAGCCCGGCCGGGGATACGTCTCCGCCGAGCGCAACAAGAAGAACCAGACCATCGGGATCATCCCGATCGACTCGATCTTCTCGCCCGTGCGAAGGGTCGCCATCCTCGTCGAGACCACCCGCGTCGAGCAGGACACCGACTACGACCGCCTCGTGCTCGACGTCGAGACCGACGGTTCGCTCAGTGCTTCCGACGCCTTGGCCTCGGCCGGCGCCACCCTCATGAGCCTGATGGAGCTGGTCGCGAACATGAGCGAGGAGCCCCAGGGCCTCTCGCTGGGCGACGTCAGCGCCACGACCTCGGGAAGCCCGGACCTCGACCTTCCCATCGAAGAGCTCGACCTGTCCGAGCGGCCCCGCAACTGCCTCAAGCGGGCACAGGTCAACACCGTCGGCGAGCTCGTGCTCAAGACGGGCGACGACCTCCTCGCCATCACCAACTTCGGCCAGAAGTCGCTCGACGAGGTCATCGTCAAGCTCGACGAGCGGGGCCTCACCCTCCGCACCAGGGACTAGGAGCAACCGATGCGTGGAACCCCCAAGCGCGGCCAGCGCTTCGGCGGCGACGCCGCCCACCAGAAGGCGATGTTCGGCAACCTCGTGGCCAGCCTCATCGCCGCAGAGGCGATCGTAACCACTGAGGCAAAGGCCAAGGCCCTCCGCCCGGTCATCGAGAAGGTGATCACAAAGGGCAAGAAGGGTGGCGTTCACAACCAGCGCCAGGTCGTCGCCTTCATCCGTGACAAGGAGATGGCGCACAAGCTGTTCGACGACATCGGCCCGCGCTACGCAGACCGCCCAGGTGGCTACACCCGCATCCTCAAGATCGGCCCGCGCCACGGCGACAACGCCCCGATGGCGAGGATCGAGCTCGTCTAGCCAAGCCCGGCTCCAGTGACCCTCTTCGAGGATCCGACACCAGCGGCCCCTGTGGGGCCGCTGGTCCGCGTCCGGTTGCTGGTGGCCTACCACGGTCTGCGCTTCCACGGCCTGGCTCCACAGCCTGGATTGCGCACAGTGGTGGGCGAGCTCGCCACTGCGCTCGGCAAGGTGCTCCGGATGGAGCCTCCGGTGCTGGCGATGTCGGGTCGGACCGATGCAGGCGTGCACGCCTGGGGCCAGGTGCTCAGCTTCGACGCCCCGGACGGCGCCGAGGTCAGCGACCTGTCCCGCAAGCTCACCCGGATGCTCGGGCCCGAGATCGTGGTCCGCTCGGCCGAGGTCGTGTCCGGTGACTTCCACGCCCGCCACTCGGCGGTGGGCCGGCGCTACCGCTACACGTTGCTTGCGCGCGCCGAGGCCGACCCCTTCCTGGCCGACACGACGTGGTGGGTGCCCGAGCCGCTCGACCTGCGGGCCATGCGAGCCGCGTGCGACCCGCTCATCGGCAAGCACGACTTCGGGGCCTTCTGCCGCCGCCAAGGCGATGCCATCCTCGTGCGCGACCTGCGCTCGGCCGAGTGGGTCATGCCTTCGGAGGGTCTGCTCCGCTTCGACGTCGAGGCCTCTTCCTTCTGCCAGCAGATGGTGCGCTCGCTCGTGGGCACTCTGGTCGACGTCGGCCGGGGCAAGCGCACCACCGCCGACGTCATGACCGCACTCCGCCACCCGGACCGCACGAACGCAGGCCCCGTGGCGCCCCCCCACGGCCTCTGTCTGTGGGAGGTCCGGTACTAGGCGAGCTCGACCGACCGGTGACACCGACACCGATGCTTCAAGGCCAATGATCTCCGTTCGCGTCGGGTCGTGGGCGCCCTCTGGTGCGGCTCGCCGAGCCGAAATGCACGTCTCAAGGCCCGGATCCGCCTTGACACGTGGATTTCGACACGAGAAGTGCCGGACCCCCCCGAGTTCTGGCCCTGGGCAGGAATCGGTGTTCTTCAAAGCATCGGTGTCGGTGTCGGTGTCTGTGTCGGTGTCGGTGTTGGTGTCGTTTGGAAGTCGGCGTCGGGTGCTGTCTGCGAACGGGGGGCGGGTAGCGTCGCCGGGGTGATCAGCCTGGCCGATGTGCGCGACGCCCGGGAGAGGCTGACGGGGTTTGTGCGGGCCACGCCGGTGCAGCGGCCGGAGTCGATATCGCGGCTCGCGGGTCGGGCCGTGCTGCTGAAGCCCGAGCACCTGCAGCGGACCGGTTCCTACAAGGTGAGGGGGGCCTACAACGCCATCTCGAGGCTGCCCAAGGGTTGCGCGGTGGTGGCTGCGAGTGCCGGCAACCATGCCCAAGGGGTGGCCCTCGCGGCGACGGCGACCGGTCACAAGGCCACGATCTTCATGCCCAGCGGCGCACCTCTCCCCAAGGTTGAGGCCACCCGTGGGTACGGCGCCGAGATCCAGCTCGTCGGCCACGTGGTGGATGACGCCTTGGCCGCGGCCAAGAGGTTCGCCGAGGAGACGGGAGCTGTGTTCGTGCCGCCCTTCGACGACCCCTTCATCATCGCGGGTCAGGGGACCGTCGGGCTCGAGCTGGGTGAGGAGGCGCCCGAGGCGGAGGTCGTGGTCGTCCCGGTGGGCGGCGGCGGTCTCATCTCGGGTGTGGCCACCGCCCTGGCCCACACCCGGCCCGGCATGCGGGTCGTCGGAGTCGAGGCCGAGGGCGCAGCGGCGATGGTCGCGGCTCTGTCAGCCAAGCGACCAACGGTGCTCGAGTCCATCTCCACGATGGCCGATGGGATCGCCGTGCGGAGCGTCTCGGAGCTCACGCTCTCCCATGTGCAGGCATACGTGGACGACGTCATCACCGTCAGCGAGGAGGAGATCAGCAGGGCGCTGCTGCTCCTCCTCGAGCGGGGCAAAGCCGTCGTCGAGCCCTCGGGGGCCGTGGGGCTCGCTGCCATCCTCTCGGGCAAGGTGGCGGGAAAGGGCCCGGTCGCCACGATCCTGAGCGGGGGAAACGTCGACCCGCTGCTTCTCATGCGCCTGATCGACCACGGGCTCAACGCGGCGGGGCGCTACCTCGTGCTGCGGGTCGTGCTCGGAGACCAGCCCGGCGAGCTGGCCCGCCTCACGTCCCGTGTGGCCGAGCTCAGCCTCAACGTCCTCGACGTGGAGCACCATCGAGCCGGCGCGGGCCTGCGCCTGAACGAGGTCGAGGTCCTCCTCACCCTTGAGACCCGGGACCCTGACCACCGCCACCAGATCGCTGACGCCGTGGCCGCCGCCGACTTCACAGTCCACCTCGTCCGCTGATCCCCCAGGTTGCGGTCGGGGTGGGGAGTCCGTATCCTCTCCCGGTCGGCCCTGCGCGCATCTGTGCGTGCGGAAGCCGGTGACCTGTAGGACTGCCCGAGGAGCGCGAGCGCGTGCCGACCCATTCGACAAAGCCCAGCGAGATCAACAGGACCTGGCACGTCGTCGACGCCGAGGGCCTCGTTCTTGGACGCCTCTCCACGGAGGTCGCCCGCATCCTGCGGGGCAAGCACAAGGCCATCTACGCGCCCCACCTCGACACCGGTGACCACGTGATCATCGTGAACGCCGCCAAGATCGTGATGTCCTCGAACAAGCCGGACCGCACGTTCCACCACAGCCACTCGGGTTTCCCGGGCGGGCTCACGTCTACCTCGTACCGCCGCCTGCTTGACACCCGGCCCGAAGAGGTCGTGCGTCGCTCCATCAAGGGCATGCTCCCGAAGGGCCCGCTCGGCCGCCAGATGGGCCGCAAGCTAAAGGTCTACTCAGGCCCCACGCACCCCCACCAGGCGCAGCTGCCCACACCCCTCGAGCCCGTCGGCGCGCGCCGGGCCCCCCGCTAGACCGCAAGGACACCGATGACCAAGCCGCTAACCCAGACCACCGGTCGCCGCAAGGAGGCCATCGCCCGAGTGCGGCTCCGCCCCGGCACGGGCAAGATCGTCATCAACAAGCGCCCGATCGAGGAGTACTTCCCGTCGGCGACGCACCGAATGGTGATCGTGGAGCCCCTGCAGCTGGCCGAGGTCGAGGAGACCTACGACATCGACGTGACCATGTCCGGCGGCGGTGTGTCCGGCCAGGCCGGCGCCCTGCGCCTCGGCATCGCCCGTTCGCTCGTCGAGCTCGACCCCGAGCAGCGGGCGAACATGAAGAAGGCCGGTTTCCTCACCCGCGACGCTCGCGAGAAGGAAGCCAAGAAGTACGGCCTGAAGAAGGCCCGCAAGGCACCGCAGTACTCCAAGCGGTAGTGCTCAAGTTCGGCACCGACGGTGTCCGCGGCGAGGCGGGCTCTGATCTCAGTCCCGAGGTGGCATTGGCCCTCGGTCGCGCTGCGGCCAGGGTCCTTTGCGCTGGCGCGCACCGTACGGTCTACATAGGGCGTGACCCTCGCCGGTCCGGGGCCCTGCTCGTGGCTGCGCTTGCGGCCGGGCTCACCGCGGAAGGGGTCGACGTGGTCGACGTCGGCGTCGTGTCCACGCCGGCTCTGGCTCACCTCGCTTCGCTCGACGGGGTGCCAGCCGCCATGGTCTCGGCCAGCCACAACCCCTTCCCCGACAATGGGATCAAGTTCTTCGCTGCAGGAGGCCGCAAGCTCACCGACGACGTGGAGGCGGAGATCGAAGCTCTCCTGCCGTCTCCTGCTTCGGTTCCTGCACCGACGGCCGCCGACATCGGCACGATCGCGTCCGGCGGCGACGTCGGCCGCTACGCCGAACACGTACTCGAGGCCCTGGAGGGCCGCCGCCTCACGGGCGCTTCGATCGTCCTCGACTGTGCGAACGGCGCCGGTTCCACGGTCGCTCCATCCGTGCTCAGCCGGCTGGGCGCGAGCGTGCGCGTCGTCGCAGCCGAGCCGGACGGCCTCAACATCAACGACGGTTGTGGGTCGACCCACATCGAGCGCCTGGCCGCTCAGGTGGCGGCCTCGGGTGCCAGCTGCGGCTTCGCCCTCGATGGCGACGCCGACAGGTGCCTGGCCGTCGACGAGCGGGGGGACGTGGTGGACGGTGACCAGCTCCTGGCCATCCTGGCCCTCGACCTGCGCAGCCGTGGCCTGCTGGCCGAGGACACGGTCGTGGTCACCGTGTACTCCAACCTGGGCTTCCACCACTCCATGCGCGACCACGACATCACGGTGGTCACCACCCCCACAGGCGATCGCTACGTGCTCGACGCCTTGGACGCAGGTGGGCTGACTCTCGGCGGAGAGCAGTCAGGGCATGTGATCCAGCGCCACCTGGCGGCGACGGGTGACGGGTTGCTCACGGCGGTGTGCGTCCTCGACGCCCTGAAGCGCGGGGGCTTGACGATGAGCAAGGCCGCCTCCATCGTCCACCGCCTTCCGCAGGTTCTCCTCAACGTGCGTGCCGGCGGGAGCTCGGCGGTCTCCCTGGACGGCCTGACTGCGGTGCAGGAAGAGGTCGCCGCGGTAGAAGCCGAGCTCGGGTCCAATGGACGTGTGCTCCTGCGCACAAGTGGGACCGAACCGCTGGTGCGAATCATGGTCGAAGCGCCCACCGACGAGGCTGCCCAAGCCCATGCGGGTCGCCTGGCAGGAGTTGTCGAGGCCGCCCTAGCGGCAAGAGCGGGCTGACGGGCCGACCCCCGGTCAGGTGCGACGGTAGCGGGCCTCGACGAACGAGTAGAGGCCGAATGCGGCGAGGCCGGCGGCCGCGACGAGCAGCAGAGCGCGCCCGAAGGGCTGCTCGGCAATGGTCCGGAGCGTGCCGTCGATGCCCTGGGCCTCGTTGGGGTCGTGGTGGAGTGCCGCCCCGATGAGGAGCACCCCGAGCAACCCGACGACAAGCCCGCGAGCCGCGTAGCCGGCCAGACCCACGACGGTGGCAACGGGCCGGAGCCAGGCCGGCATCTCACCGGTCTTGAGCTTGCGCTCGAACTTCTGGGTCACCCCCCGGTACAGCAGGTAGCAGCCCGCCCCCATCGCGACGGCCCCGACCACGGCCACGAGCAGCCGACCGGCGGGCCAGCTCATCACCTCGGCGGTGAGGGTCTTGTTCTGCTGGTTCCCATCTCCTGACCCCTTGTCCTCGTCGAGGAAGGTCGAGGCCGCGGTGGCCGCGGCGGCCGCATAAATGGCCCCCTTGCCGAGGGACGCGACGCGCTTGGCCGTCCGCTTGCGGTCGTCTCGCTCGTCGCGGTGGCCGAGCGCTGCCTCATACAGGCGCCACAGGGTGTACCCGCCGAAGCCGATCACCAGGGCCACGAGCACGGCCTTCCCCACCCCGCTGTCGGCCAGGGAGCGGAGCGCGCCCTGCTTGTCGGCGGACTGCTCGTTGGAGCCGAGCGCCATCTTGGCCGCGAGGAGGGCAACGAGCAGGTAGAGCACTCCGCGCGCGGCCAGGCCCGAACGCGCTGCACCCTCGGCGACGCCGCTGTCACCACCGCCCGCCACCTTGTGGGCGAGATCCTTTGCGTGCTCGCTGATCGCGCTCGTCAACGCTGTCTCCTCGATCTCGTCGTCCGTGACGTGTTGCCCACGCCTCGCGGCAAAGAAACGGCGTCCGCTGAGATAGGAACGGGCATGGCTACGAAGCGACCGATGATGGACACCTGGTGACGAACCGCTGGCTCGATCGGCGGGACGTGCCCAGGGGTGCGGACTACCAGGCCCGCTTCGACGCGCTTGCCGCTGACGGAAGTGACGTCCACGGGGAGGTGTCTTTCCTGATGGCTCTGGACCCGGCTCCGGCCTTGGTGCTCGACGCCGGGTGCGGCACAGGGCGCGTGGCGATCGAGCTCGAGCGCCGAGGCGTGGAGGTGGTCGGGGTGGACGTCGACCCGGCCATGCTGGCCACGGCCCGGGAGCGCAGACCCGAGCTGGCCTGGGTGGAGTCCGACCTGGCCCAGCTCACGCTCGGGCGCCGGTTCGACGCCGTGGTCCTCGCCGGCAACGTGATGATCTTCGTGGCTCCTGGCACTGAGGGCGCGGTGGTGGAGCGGGCCGCAGGCCATCTCGTGCCCGGCGGCGCGTTGGTGACCGGTTTCCAGCTGCGCGACGGGCGCTACGCCTTGTCGGAGCTGGACGCCCACTGTCGGGCGGCCGGGCTGGAGCTGACCGAGCGCTGGGCCACATGGGGGCGTGACCCCTTCGACGGCGGCGACTACGCCGTGAGCGTCTACCGGTAGCGGGCTCCGCCCAGGCTCGCTCCGCTCGCCCCCACGGCGTGGTGCCGCCTCCGGCGGCCGTCCTTGAGTTCCGCTCGATCTGGGGCTGATCTGGCTCACGTGGCAGGAACGACCACACAAGGGCGCGGCTCGTCGACTGGGTGTGTGCTGGTGCCGAAGTTTGCGGGGGCTGTGACCTGAATACCGCATGAACGAGCACACATCCCGCCGCTTCCCTGAGGTGTTGTGTGCTGGGGCGACGGTGGATCTCGTCGCTCCGGGCAGGCCGTCCTGCTCCCGCTAACGGCTTGCGGGCGGGGAGGGTCGGTGGCGTTGAAGCATCGGTGGGCTGCTCAGAGCTGCCCGTGGCGGTGGGCACTAGCGGCCTGCGGTCAGCGATGCTCGCTGCGCTCGCAGATCAGACCACAGGAGCTGCGTCCGGCAGTTGTTCTACCGTCCGCTGTGGCTGTAGGGCTGCAGCGCGTTGTTCGGGATGGTGCCGAGGCGACCGGCCTGGAAGTCTTCGATGGCCTGAGCGACCTCAGCCCTCGTGTTCATCACGAAAGGCCCATAGGTGGCGATGGGCTCGCGGATGGGCTGACCTCCCAGGAGGAGGACCTCCAGCGCGTGGGACGCGGGCTCGGCCGGGCCAACGACGGTCAGGAGCTCGCCGTCGCCCAGGACGGCGAGTTGACCGCCCTGGATGGTGGCCCCTTCGACGCCCAACGAGCCCGCCCCTGAGAGGGCGTAGGCCAGGGCGTTGTAACCCACGGGCCACGGAACCACGAGGCGGGAACCCGGCTGCACGGTGGCGTGGGCAACCACGATCGGGGTGTGGGTGGACCCCGGCCCGCGCTGGCCGCCGACGTCGCCGGCGATGAGCCTGAGCAGACTGGCTCCGTCGGCCGAGGCGATGAGGCCGGCTTGGTTGCCTTCAAGGTTCTGGTACCGGGGTGCGGTCATCTTCTGGGCGGCTGGGAGGTTGACCCAGAGCTGGATGCCGTGGAACAGGCCGCCGGAGAGCACGAGGGACTCGGGTGGTGTCTCGATGTGAAGGATGCCGCTGCCTGCGGTCATCCACTGCGTGGCGCCGTCGGTGATCAGCCCGCCACCACCGTGGGAGTCCTGGTGCTTAAACGTTCCATCGAGAATGTAGGTGACCGTCTCGAAGCCGCGGTGGGGGTGCCAGGACGTGCCCTTCGGCTCGAGGGGTCCGTAGTCGACCTCTCCCATCTGGTCCATGTGGATGAAAGGGTCGAGGTCGGCCATGGAGGTCCCGGCGAACGCCCGACGGACGGGGAAGCCCTCGCCCTCGAAGCCCGCAGGTGCGGTGGTGACGGAACGGACACGCCTGTCGGGGGCGGCCAGGTCCGCAGCGGGCAGGCGGGGGAGCGTGAGGGTGTCGGCGGTGATGGCGGGCATGGGGTCCTCCTCGGCTGACACCGTTCGCTGTGCAACGAGTGCAACGCGACGCCGGTGGGCGATGTTCCGTCCGTCTCCCCTACCCTGGTGGGGCATGTGCGGGATCATCGGATCGACGGGGGGCCAGGTCGCCCTTCCCACCCTGCTCGAGGGGCTCTGCCGGCTCGAGTACCGCGGTTACGACTCGGCCGGGGTGGCGCTCGTCGCAGACGGGGGGATCTGGCGCGCCCGGCGGGCCGGCCCCAAGTCGGTCACCGACATGGCCGAGGCGACAGCGGGCGCCCCCGAGTCGTACACGGGCATAGGTCACAGCCGCTGGGCCACCCACGGAGGGCCCGTGGAGCGCAACGCCCACCCCCATCTCGACACCCGGGGCCGGCTCGCGATCGTTCACAACGGCATCATCGAGAACCATCGAGAGATGGCCGCGTCGCTCCCCGAAGGGGGTAGCGAGCTGGCCTCCGACACCGACACCGAGGTGCTCGGCTGTGCGATCGCAGCTGAGCTCCACGCGAGCGGGGGCACCCTGGCCGACGCCGTGCGTTCCGTCCTGGCCCGGGTCACGGGCAAGTTCGCCATCGCCGTCGTGTCCGCCGACGACCCCGACGCCATCGTCGGCGCCCGGCGCGGGTCCCCGCTCGTGTGCGGGACCGCAGGCGACACCTCGTTCCTCGCCTCTGACATCCCGGCCATCCACGGTCGGGCCACCGAGTTCTTCATCATCGACAACGACCTGGTGGTGGAGCTCCGGCCCGGGTCGATCGCGGCCACGGATCTTGAGGGCAACGCCGTGGAGCTCACGCCGCGGGAGGTGACCTACGACCTTCAGGCCGCCGAGAAGGGCGGCTACCCCGACTTCATGCTGAAGGAGATCCACGAGCAGCCCGATGCCGTGCGCGACACGCTGCTCGGCCGGATCGTGGACGGACGCCTGGCTCTCGACCAGACGAGGATCTCAGACGACGACCTGCGCCAGATCGACAAGGTCTTCATCGTGGCCTGTGGGACCAGCTTCCACGCCGGCATGGTGGGCCGGCTCGCCATCGAGCACTTCGCCAACCTTCCCGTAGAGATCGAGATCGCGAGCGAGTTCCGCTACCGCAGCCCCATCCTCGACAGCGGCAGCCTCGTCATCGCCATCAGTCAGTCCGGCGAGACCCTTGACACCATGGAGGCCCTGGCCCACGCCCGGGCCATCACCAAGAAGGCGAAGATCCTGGTCGTCACGAACGTCGTGGACTCATCGATGGCTCGAGATGCCGACGCCGTGATCTACACGCGTGCCGGTCCCGAGATCGGGGTGGCCGCCACCAAGACCCACCTCGCTCAGCTCGTGGCCATGCAGGTCATCGGTCTCTACCTGGCTCAGGTGCGGGGCACGTACTACCCGTCCGAGACCACGCACCTACTCGGCGATCTCCAGAACCTGTCCGACCGGGTTGCTGAGGCACTGCTGCTCACGGACGAGGTGGATCGAATCGCCCGGGGCCTCTCCGACGCCCGTGACTTCTTCTTCCTGGGCCGGGGCGTGGGACATGCCGTGGCCATGGAGGGTGCCCTGAAGCTGAAGGAGATCAGCTACCTGCGGGCCGAGGGTTACCCGGCGGGCGAGCTGAAGCACGGCCCCATCGCCCTCATTGAGCCCGGCACCGTGGTCGTGGCCATCGCCACCCGCAGCCAGCTGAAGGAAAAGGTCATCTCCAACATCCAAGAGGTCAAGGCGCGGGGTGCCACCGTTGTCGCCGTGGTGGAGGCGGGTGACGAGGACAGCGTGAAAGGTCTGGCTGACTACACGATCGGCGTGCCCTTCGCTGGTCATGAGCTGTTCCAGCCTGTGGTCGACGTGGTTCCGCTCCAGCTCTTCTCGTACGCGTTGGCCAAGGCCAGAGGCAACGACGTCGACAAGCCCCGTAACCTGGCGAAGACCGTCACCGTCGAGTGACGGCCGAGCCCGGCTCGGTCGTCGTCGGGGTGGGCATCGACGCCGTCGACGTGGAGAGGTTCGCCCTCATGCTGGGCCGCCGACGCGGGCTCGCGGACCGGCTGTTCACCGACGTTGAGCAGGCCGATGGCGGGGGAAGCCCGGCACGGCTGGCTGCTCGCTTCGCCGCGAAGGAGGCCACCATGAAGGCGCTCGGCGTGGGTCTCGGCGCCTTCGGCTTCCATGACGTGTGGGTGGAGCGGGAGGCGTCGGGGCGACCGGTCCTGCGCGTCGAGGGGCAGGCCCTCGAGGTGGCCGCCGCGTGTGGCGCCTCCCGCTTCGACGTGTCCCTCACCCACACCGCGTTGACCGCTCAGGCGATAGTCCTCGCCCATGGGGTGCCGGGTTGAAGCCCGTGCTCACGGTGGCGGAGATGACCGTGGTGGACCGTGCCGCCCTGGCCACGACCACGCACGACGAGCTGGTGCGGCGAGCCGGCCGGCGTGTTGCGGGGCACGCCCTCGCGATCCTCGGAGGCGCATACGGGCACCGGGTCGTAGTGGTCGCCGGGCCTGGTAGCAACGGGGCGGACGGGCGCGTCGCCGCCTCATGGCTGAAGCGGTGGGGGGCGAAGGTCGTCGTGGTCGAGGCGGCGTCGGCCGCGCCGCTGGTGGGGTTCGACCTCGTCATCGACGCCGCCTTCGGCACCGGGCTGCGTCGCCCGTTCGAGTTCCCGGACCCCGGTCCGGCCCCGGTGCTGGCCGTCGACATCCCCTCTGGGGTCGATGGTGACACCGGAGCGGTGCTGGGCCATCCCCCGAGGGCTGTCGCCACGGTCACCTTCGGCGCTCTGAAGCCGGGTCTGCTACTGGGCGCAGGCCCAGCGCACGCGGGGATCGTGCACTTGGAACCCATTGGTCTGGACTGCGTCGGGGAGGCGGGCCGGTGCCGTGTGGTCGAGGACTCCGACGTCGAGCTCGTCCCCTCCCGGTCGAGGGACACGCACAAGTGGCGGTCGGCCGTGCTCGTGGTGGCCGGTCAGCCCGGCGTGCTCGGAGCTCCTGCACTGACGTCGGCCGCAGCCTTGCGCTCGGGCGCCGGCTACGTGGTGCTCGGCGTGCCGGGTCTGAGCGCGGTCGACCTGCCCGCCGGAGAGCACGTGGGTGTCTCGCTCCCGCACCGAGGCTGGGAGAACGACCTCAGCGACGCCCTGGCCCGGGCCAAGGCGGTGGCCCTCGGGCCCGGTCTCGGACGGACCACGGCGACGGTCAACGGCGTGCGGGCGATCCTCGAGCGGTTCGACGGACCCGTCGTGCTCGACGCCGACGCGTTGCACGAGCTCGACCTGACGGCCGTGGCCCGGCGGTCGGCGCCCACGATCCTCACGCCCCACGAGGGCGAGTTCAAGGGGATCACGGGCTCTCCGCCGGGACCAGACCGGATCGCAGACGTGCGCCTGTTCGCTGAGCGCGCTGGGGCAGTGGTGCTGCTCAAGGGGCCCACGACCGTTGTCGCCCACCCGGATGGGCGGGTCCTGCTCGCCGCCGCCGGCACATCAGCGCTGGCCACGGCCGGGACGGGCGACGTTCTCACCGGGGTGACAGCGGCGTTCTGCGCGGCAGGGGCCGACCCGTTCGAGGCCGCCGCACTCGCCGCGCACGTGCACGGCCGGGCCGCTCAGCTCGGTCTGCGCGTCGGCTTGGTCGCCGGTGATCTCCCCGCTCTGGTGGCCACCTGGCTCTCCGTCGCGGCTACCTCACCTCTCATCCGAGCTTGGGGACCTGGAGGTGGGGGGTGAGCGTCAGGGCGGCTTGGGCCGAGATCGACACCGGCGCGATCGCCGACAACGCCCGCACGCTCGCTGCTGTCGTGGCGCCGGCCGAGCTCTGTGCCGTCGTCAAGGCGTATGGCTATGGGCACGGACCCGCGCCGGTGGCGGAGGCCGCCCTGCGGGGTGGGGCGACGTGGTTGGCCGTGGCGCTGGTGGAGGAGGGGGAGGCGCTGCGGCGAGCCGGAATCACCGCACCGATCCTCGTGCTGTCTGAGCCCCGGTCCTCGGCCATGACCGCCGTCGTGCAGGCGGACCTGCGCCCGGCCCTCTACACATTGGCGGGTGTCGCGGCGGCTGCGAAGGTGGCCGAAGGTCTCGGATCACCCTTGGCCGTCCACGTGAAGGTCGACACTGGCATGCACCGGGTGGGTGCGGACCCCGTCGCCGCCGTAGAGGTGGCCGAGGCTGTCCACCACTCTGTCGATCTGCGACTCGAAGGCCTGTGGACCCACCTGGCTGTGGCCGACGAGCCAGCGCGGGCCGCCGACACGGCTGGCCAGCTGGACCGGTTCGCGGGGGTGCTCGCGGTCCTGTCGGAACGGGGCATCCGCCCGGATGTTGTGCACGCGGCAAACTCGGCCGGCGCGATCGCCTTCCCACCGGCTCGGCTCGACCTCGTCCGGTGTGGCATCGCCCTCTACGGTCTGGCCCCATCGCTCGAGCTGTCCGGGGCTATAGACCTCCGGCCGGCCCTGTCGCTGAAGTCCGAGGTGTCCTTCGTGAAGCCGCTGGCTAGCGGAGAGGCCGTCAGCTATGGCCTCCGCTGGTGGACCAACCGCGACACAGTCCTCGCCACGATCCCAATCGGCTACGCCGACGGCGTGCCCCGCAGCTATGGATCGCGGGGCGGCGAGGTCCTCCTCGACGGTCGGCGCTGCGCGGTGGTCGGGAACGTCACCATGGACCAGCTCCTCGTCGACTGCGGGCCTGGCGCCACCGTCGAGGCCGGCGACGAATGCGTTCTGATCGGCCGGCAGGGCGACGACGAGGTGACGGCGTGGGAGTGGGCCACCAGGATGGGCACCATTGCCTACGAGGTGGTGTGCGGCATCTCCGCTCGCGTGCCCCGGATCTGGGTCTGATGCTGACCGATGTCGCGGGCCTCGCGGTCGGACACTGGACCGAAGCCGTGGCGCAGACGGGCTGCACCGTCGTGCTCGTTCCCGAGGGTGCCGTCGCCGCGGGCGAGGTCCGTGGAGGAGCGGCCAGCACGCGTGGCTTCTCGGCCCTCGTGCCAGGGCGGGGGAGCGGTCGCCTCGACGCCGTGGTCATGGCCGGCGGTTCGGCCTTCGGCCTGGCCGCGTGCGACGGGGTGGTGGATTGGCTTGAGGAGCAGGGCCGGGGCTATCCCACCTCGGGGGGCAGGATCCCGATCGTCGCTGGGATGATCCTCTACGACCTGAAGGTGGGTGACCCGACCGTGCGCCCGACGGCTGCCTCCGGGCGGGCCGCCTGTGCCTCGGCAACCGCGGGGCCCGTTCTCACGGGCCGAGTGGGTGCAGGCACGGGGTGCTCGATCGACAAGTGGAGGGGGGAGGAGCACCGCCGCCCCGGTGGGATCGGTGCGGCGACGGTCCGTCACGGCGACCTCGTGGTCAGCGCTCTCATCGCATGCAACGCATGGGGCGGTCTCAGGGATGGGTCCGACCACCCTCCGATCGACCTCGTCCCGAGTCCGGTCGAGCACACCACCATCGGCGTCGTGGCCACCAACGCGGCGCTTGACAAGGTGGGGTGCTTCGTCGTGGCCCAGCAGTCGCACGACGGCTTGGCCCGGGCTCTCGACCCGGTTCACACCACCGCCGATGGCGATGCCCTCGTCGTGATAGCGGCCGGGGCTGTGCCGGCGCTCGTCACCACCGTCGGCACCCTGGCCGCCCGCGCTGTCGAGACTGCGATCCGCGCCGCCTGCGCGTAGCGTGGGCGGGTGCTGATGGCAGAGGATCCGACGATCGAGGAGCTCGCCGCAAGGGCAGCAACGTGCACGGCGTGCGGCCTCGCCGTCGGACGGACCCAGGTGGTGTTCGGCGACGGTCCTCACACAGCGCGGGTGGTGATCGTCGGCGAGGCGCCCGGCGCCGACGAGGACATCCAGGGCCGTCCTTTCGTCGGCCGAAGCGGCCAGCTGCTGGAACGGGTCCTGCTCGAAGAGGCGGGCCTCAAGCGCCACGACTGCTACATCACGAACGTGAACAAGTGCCGACCCCCGGGAAATCGCGATCCCGAGCCCGCTGAGGTGGCGGCCTGTCGACCGTGGCTGGATGCGCAGATGCGCACGCTGCGCCCCGATGTCGTGCTCACGCTGGGGAACTTCGCGTCAAGGGCCCTACTCCAGACCAAGGAGGGGATCACCCGACTCCGGGGCCGCACGTATCCCTTCGGTGCGAGCACCCTCGTGCCCACGTTCCATCCCGCCGCCGCTCTCCGTGGGAGCCCGGAGGCGATGGCCGGCTTGCGGGCCGATGTGGTCCGGGTGCGCGAGGTGCTCGACTCATGAGTGCGGAGCGGTCCACGGACATCGCTGGAGGTGCACCAGTGAGTGCGAGACATCCCATCTCCGTGACCACCGCCGGGCCGGAGGCCACGTTTGCGTTGGGCCAGGTGCTGGCGCCCCTTCTCGATGCCGGAGATGTGGTGCTGCTGGCCGGTGACCTCGGCGCCGGAAAGACGGTCTTCGTCCAAGGCCTCGCTTCCGGCCTCGGCATCGAAGCGGCCGTGACCTCACCGACCTTCGCCCTCATCGACGAGCACAGGGCACCCTCGGGCCTACGCCTGCTGCACGTGGACGTGTACCGCCTTGACGAGCCCGCTCAGGTGATCGCCTTGGGCCTCGGTGAGGAGGTTGACGACGGCGCCACGGTGGCCGTGGTGGAGTGGGGCGAGAAGGCTCGGGCCGCGCTCCCTGGTGACCGGCTTGAGGTGCTCATGTCCGATGGCCCCGGCCCTGCGGACCGGATGATCGAGCTGGATCTCGTTGGTCCGGGATGGGAGGCCCGGCGGGGGCGGATGATCCTCGCGGTGGCGCACATTGGCATCGATGTGGACGCCGACGACTACCGCGGGCTGACGGGATGACCCTCGCCCTCGGCATCGAGACGGCGACCACCCGGCTTTCGGTTGCCCTTGGCACGGAGGATGGCATTGTGGCCTCGATCTCGATCGACGGCGACCGCCGCCACGTGGAGGTGCTCGCGCCCACGATCCGCTCCCTCTGTGACCTGGCGCGCATCACCTTGTCGGACCTCGACCTGGTTGCCGTGGACTGCGGTCCTGGACTGTTCACGGGCATGAGGGTGGGCATCGCCACCGCTCAGGGCCTGTGCATCGGGCTGGGTGTGACGGTCGTGCCGGTGCGCAGCGTCGACGTCGTCGCTCACCCGCTCCGGCACGGGGCGAAGCCTGTCGTGGTCGTGATCGATGCCCGCCGCGGTGAGGTGTTCCGCGCCCTCTACCGCGGCGGGGCCGCCGTGGCGGACATCGCTTGCACCACGCCGGCCGCTGTCGCCGCGGAGATCGCCGAGCTGGGTCCGTGCCTGGCCGTGGGCGACGGAGCCGTTCGCCATCGCTCGGCACTCGAGAGCGCAGGCGACGTCGAGGTCCTCGGCGCCTGGCCCGAAGCAGCGGCAGTGGTGGAGCTGGCGCTGTCAGCGCTGGGCTCGGATCCCGCAGTGGCTGTGGACCCTGCTCTGCTCCAGGCTCTCTACCTGCGCGAGGCCGACGCCAGGCCCAACTTCGCCGTGGCCAGATCGTGACGGCGGGCCCGGGCCGGGCGGAGGAGATCGAGGTGAGGATCGTGCCGATGCGGCGCCGCCACCTCAGGTCGGTGCTCCGGATCGAGACCCAGGTGTACCCCCGGCCCTGGACGCTCAGCCTGTTCCTGTCAGAGCTGAACCTCAAGTCCACCCGGTGCTACCTCGTGGCCCAGATCGAAGCGCAGGTGGTGGGCTACGGCGGCGTGATGATCTCAGTAGGTGACGCGCACATCACCAATCTCGCGGTGGACCCGGTTTGGCAGGGTCACAAGATCGGCCAGCGCCTGCTGTCCGTGCTGGTGCGTGAGGCCATCGTCCGGGAGGCCGCGAACCTCACTCTGGAGGTCCGGCTCGGTAACCTCGTGGCCCAGGGCCTGTACCAGAAGTTCGGCCTCGGACCGGCGGGGATCCGCAAGGGCTATTACGTGGAGTCGGCGGAGGACGCGCTCGTGATGTGGGCGCACGACATCCAGGAGCCGTCCTACAAGGACAGGCTCGACCGCCTTGAGGCCGAGGTGGCTGACAGCACGATCGTGGAGCTCGAGTGACCTCGCTCGTGCTCGCCATCGAGTCCTCGTGCGACGAGACCGCAGCGGCCGTGGTGGCGGACGGGCACCGGGTGCTGTCCTCGGTCGTGGCCAGCCAGGTGGAGGTCCACGCACCCTTTGGAGGTGTTGTGCCCGAGATCGCGAGCCGCGCCCACCTCGAGCACTTGGTGCCCGTCGTGCGCCGGGCCCTGGTCGACGCGGGGATCGACTCCCCCGCTACGCAGCTGGATGCCGTCGCGGCCACCGTCGGGCCTGGACTCATCGGCGCGCTGGTCGTTGGCGTGGGTCACGCCAAGGCGCTGTCGCTGGCCTGGGGTCTGCCCTTCGTCGGCGTCAACCACCTGGAGGGCCACCTGTACGCGTCGCGCCTGGAGGACCCGGCGTTCGCTCCCCCGTTCGTGGTGCTCCTCGTCTCCGGCGGCCACACCCTGCTCCTGCACGTGCTGGACCACGGAAGATTCGACCTTCTCGGCCGCACCATCGACGACGCCGCTGGCGAGGCCTTCGACAAGGTGGCGCGGCTCCTGGGCCTCGGCTATCCCGGCGGGCCCGCGATCGACCGGATCGCAACGCAAGGCGACGCGTCCGTCGTGAGCTTCCCGCGGGGGCTCATCGACGAGCCGGGGTTCGACTTCTCGTTCAGCGGTGTGAAGTCGAGCGTGCTGCGCTATGTCCGCAGCCATCCCGACACATCCGTGGCCGACATAGCGGCCTCGTTCCAGGAGGCGGTCGTCGACGTGCTCGTGACCAAGGCCCGGAAGGCTGCGGCACAGGCGGGAGCGGGTGCGCTGTGCCTGGCCGGCGGAGTGGCCGCCAACTCGTCTCTGCGGGCCCGCGCCACCGCCGCCTCCGAGGAGGACGGTCTCGCCCTGTACCTGCCGAGCAGGGCCATGTGCACCGACAACGCGGCGATGATCGCAGCGGCGGCGTGGTCGCAGCTGCAGCGGTCAGGCCCGTCGCCCCTCGATGTGGCGGCCCGACCCAGCTTCCCTCTTGTGGCGACGGTCGGGCGATGACCTCGAACGCACGACCCTCGTTCCAGATCACGCGGGTGCGCCGGTGAGCTGGCTGGGCTGGCGTCTGCTCCAGGTCGTCCTGGCGTTCCTCGCGGCGCTCGTCCTCCCGGCCGCCGCCCTGATCGTGGTCACCGGACTCCTCCGAACAGGGCTGCCCGGCGTCGTCGCCGTCTCGGCGTGGGCTGTTGCCACCGTCCTGTTGATCCGGGCCGTCCTGCGCCGGCGCAGGATGGGCTGATCTCACCCCGCTTGCACCCCGGCACGACACCGCGTACGGTTAGCACTCGCAAGGTCAGAGTGCTAGCAAGCACACGTCGCGAGTGCCAACGGAGGCAACCCCAAGTGAACCTGCAGCCCCTTGACGACCGCATCGTCGTCCGCCCAAGTGAGGCCGAGGAGAAGACCGCATCGGGTCTTGTCATCCCTGACACCGCCAAGGAGAAGCCCCAGCAGGGTGAAGTCTTGGCCGTAGGCCCGGGCCGGCGCGCCGAGAACACCGGCGACATCATCCCCCTCGACGTCGCCGTGGGCGACACGGTCGTCTACTCCAAGTACGGCGGGACCGAGATCACGTCCGGCGGTGAGGACCTTCTGATCCTCAACGCCCGTGACGTCCTCGCGAAGGTCGGGAAGTAGCCCATGGCCAAGCAGCTCAAGTTCGACGAGCAGGCACGACGCGGCCTCGAGGCCGGTGTCAACAAGCTCGCTGACGCCGTGAAGGTCACCCTCGGCCCGAAGGGTCGGAACGTGGTGATCGAGAAGAAGTTCGGCGCCCCGACCATCACCAACGACGGTGTGACCATCGCCAAGGAGGTGGAGCTGGAGGACGTCTTCGAGAACATGGGCGCCCAGCTCGTGAAGGAGGTGGCCACCAAGACCAACGACGTCGCTGGGGACGGGACCACCACCGCCACGGTGCTCGCCCAGGCTCTCGTTCGCGAGGGTCTGCGCAACGTCGCCGCCGGCGCCAACCCGATGACCCTCAAGAAGGGCATTGAGAAGGCCGTTGCCGCCGCCGTCGAGGCCATCAAGGCGCAGGCCAGCGAGATCGGCGACAAGAGCGAGATCGCTCAGGTCGCCAGCATCTCCGCCGCCGACACCAAGGTGGGCGAGGTGATCGCCGACGCCATCGACAAGGTGGGCAAGGACGGCGTGGTCACCGTCGAGGAGTCGAACACCTTCGGCCTCGAGCTCGAGTTCACCGAGGGCATGCAGTTCGACAAGGGCTACCTGTCCCCGCACTTCGTGTCCGACGCCGAGCGCCAGGAAGCTGTTCTCGAGGACCCGTACATCCTGCTCGTCAACGGCAAGATCTCCGCCGTGCACGAGTTCGTGCCGGTCCTGGAGAAGGTCATGCAGTCGGCCAAGCCGCTGCTGGTCGTGGCCGAGGACGTCGAGGGCGAAGCCCTGGCCGTCCTCGTGGTCAACAAGATCCGCGGCACCTTCCCGTCGGTCGCCGTGAAGGCTCCCGGCTTCGGCGAGCGCCGCAAGGCCATGCTGCAGGACATCTCGATCCTCACGGGTGGCCAGGTCATCTCCGAGGAGGTCGGCCTCAAGCTCGAGAACGTCACGCTCGACCTGCTCGGCTCGGCCCGCAAGGTCATCATCACCAAGGACGACACCACCATCATCGAGGGTGGCGGGTCCGAGGACGACGTGAAGGGCCGTATCGCCCAGATCAAGCGTGAGATCGA